>ERZ809296.3825-NODE-3825-length-12245-cov-9.515505_pt1 | contig 12245 bp, 17 predicted proteins | sample MGYA00520511_ERZ809296 | MGnify/ENA primary metagenome ERZ809296 (study PRJEB31576, sample SAMEA3212662) | Homo sapiens | biome: human-gut; feature: human gut; material: fecal | place: Sweden | collected 2012 ... | reverse complement strand
AAAACGAAAAAAGGCGCTCGCACGGACATCATTGCCCGCACGAGCGCCTTGATTGCGCACGAAAGCACAAGGGAATATTGCTGCCCCCGGAGGGGCTGAATCGCGGATGAACCATGCTGCATAAAAAGAGAGCTGTAACTCACTTCTGTGAGTGCAGCTCGTCTGCGGGATCGCCGCGCGCTTTTTTAAGTAGGCGGCTACTCGGTGCTTATGCTTTTTTACATGGTTGCGAGCGGCCTTAGCGCCATCTTCTGTTCATCCGTGTTTTCATAAAATAATCTCCAGTTCTTTGAAGGTGATTTAGAGCTCATTCGATATGAGCTACATGTAGATTTAAGTGAAGCAAAGCTCACTCTACAATATAGTAGAGGTGATTTCCAATGAACTTTCTTGACCTGTTTGCCCAGAGACTCCGCGAAAAGCGGGAGCAGAAAAAGATAACACAGCGCGAGTTAGCAGAACGGCTCAATATGTGTACTCGAACCGTCATTGAGATTGAAAAGTGCAAGAGCAATCCGCGTTTTGAAACGGTTGCACTGATTTCGGAAGAGATGGACATCAGCCTCGACGGAATCGTGTTCCACGACAGAGCACCGCAAACCGTCGCCAAGTGCGAGGCAGATTTCTTTGCCGGTAAGAGTGATGCCGAGTCGCAGAAGTACATAGACCTGTGCATGAGCGCGGACAAGCTGAAATGACACGTCAAAGGGAAACAAAAAGAGAGCCGATAACCCGTGCAGCCTGTTGGCTCACGGATTATCGGCCCTGCGTCTATGCGTCTGACTCTCGTATCGTTATTTGATTTTATCCGTGGTAGTCTCCGGTTGCAGAATCCACCGCAACATAGGGGACAACCTTTCCATCAATTTCTACATAGACCTGATATACGCCGTTTTCCAGTTCCTCGTAATGATCTGGCTTGACGCCGTAGTTTTCCAGCAGACTTTTTTCAAACGCAGCTTTCCATGCGTCATCAGCGGCGCCGTCCTCGTTCGCTGGGGTATCTTTGCCCTCTGCGGTATCCGCATCGGATGAACCGTCTGTGTCAGTGGATGGGACCATCTCAACCGTTCCTCCCGCGTTTCCCGCAGCGGAAGGGTCTTGGTCGCTGTTGCCGGTGAGCGGAACCTTTCCGCAGGCCGTGAGGGAGATCAGCATCATTGCCGCAAGAGCAGCGGCGATGATGAATTTTCCACTCGTGGGAAGCCTGCGACTGCACTTGCAAAATGCCCTTTGTTCAGAAATGCTTTTCATAGTAACTTACTCCTTCTTGAAAAAGTGACGCAGAGCAATACCTTCCGGTAAAGCTCTGCGTCTTTGCGTCTGGCTCTTTTGAATTGAATTTTGGCGATGTCCTTATTTCAGCAGTTTTTCGTAAGTGAAGTTTCCAGCAGCCCTCTTCACAAGCAATATAGCAAGTGCTGCCAGAACAATACCTACTCCCCAGAGAAGTCCTGCGCTGATTAGAATAATGCCCGTGAATTGTCCGATGAGCAAAGCGAGAATCGGAAAAATCAGGAATACTGCCCGCTGCTGTGCTTCTTCGATAGTCTGTGCCTTGGCAGAACTCCGCACGGTTACAGCAATTGCAACCAGAGAGATCGCCGGTGCGATCAAAAGCATGATCGCCAGCCAACTCGCTGCGGGAAGGAGCAGATCGCCGGTCAGGAAAAAGAATTCCAGCTCCATTACCAGCAGCATGGCAGCAAATGAACTATAGGAAATCATCATTCCAACTGAGAAGCCTGCCAGTATTTTGGATTGGAACAACTGCCCCAGCGAGAGCGGAGAATACAGCAATGTTTCTAAGGTGTGCTTTTCTTTTTCGCCCACAAAGGAGCTTGCCGCCATGACAGACGATGCCATAATCGGGATGATCAGAAAGAAGGATGGCATGATTTGATTCAATATCAGGCTAAAAATTTGCTGTTGCTGGCTGTACTCCCCATTGGGAGCAGGCAGCATATCCAGTAGTTTCTGAAAATCTGAGGCAGCATCGGGAGCAAATGATATTACAAACACAAAAATGGACGGCAAAGCAATGGTAAGCACAATCGGTACGATAAGAAGAACCGCGAAAACCTGCTTATTTGATGTAACGCTTCGCATATCCTTTTTAATTAAGGCGAATTGTCCAATATTCATGTATTTTCACGCTCCGTTTCCGCATGTTCCCGGTCGATCAGCGAAAAGTAGATTTCTTCCAATGACATCTGTTGTTCCGATACATGGTACAAATCACCACCGGCCTCTACAATTCTTTTTACGATGAGCGGGATGTCATGCTCTGAGGCCACATCCATATCATAGATGTGATCTCCGATTTCTTGATATATCATGTCCTTTGGCAAGCAGCTTGCTTTCACACGCACCCTGCGATTTCTGCTCACCATAGCGCATAGTTCGGTAATATTTCCCGTAGCGAACACATGCCCTTTATCCATAAGTCCGTATGTCATACAGATTTCCTGCGCATACCGAAGCTGATGCGTACAGAGAAATACGGTGATTCCTTCGGCAGCCTGCTCCTGAATCAGAGAATTTACATTCTGAGCGCTTTCGGGGTCAAGGCCGGAGGTCGGTTCATCCAGAAACAAAATCTGTGGACGGTGAAGTAATGCTCTGGCCAAAGAAAGCCGCTGGCGCATACCGGTAGAATAAGTGGCCAGCTTGCGATCCATCACATCTGCCAGTTCCAGTCGATGTAGGAGCAGTTTTGCTCTATCTGCACATTCCGAACGGCTCATGCCAAAAAGAGTGCCGTAAAATTGCAGATTATCCCAAGCTGTCATATGGTCATACATCTGAGCATGTTCCGTTACTACGCCGACCTTTTTATGCAGTTGCTCCGGGTTTTGGACAGGATCGATTCCAAGCACCTGACATTTACCGCCCGATGGGGTCAGCATACCGCAAAGCAGTTTCACGGTTGTGGTTTTTCCGGCTCCGTTTGGGCCTAAGAACCCGAAAATCTCTCCCTGATTCAATGAAAACCTGATTCCATCAACCGCAACGGTTCCTCCAGAAAAGGTTTTTGATAATGCTTCTACGGTAATTACTTTCATCTCATATTTCCCTCTATGTGGTCGTCTGCTGTGTTCAGTTCGAGGTTCATCAGGTCAAAATCAATATATTCTCCATTGATTTTGAAAAAATGGGGAAACGTACACAGCTTCCGAAAGCCGTACTTCTCATAAAGCCTGATGGCGCAGGCGTTGCTGCTGCGCACTTCAAGATTTAACTGCTCAAAGCCGTTTTCCTTGGCAAAGGAAAGAACGGCTTCCGTCAGCGCAGATGCCGCGCCGCAGCCCCACCACGCTTTTTTCAGACTGATACCAAACTCTCCGCGATGGCTCATGCGCCGGGGCTTGCGGTTCAGACTTGCCGTGCCGATGATCTCGCCATATACCTTGGCAAGATACTGCACATTGTCCGTTGATTCGCACTGCGAACGCAGATAGTCTTGCTCCGTTTCAAGGTCGAGCGGCATTCCCTCCGCACCGAAGCTGAGATTTTCGGTTTCGCCGCCCACGATTTTCAGATAATCCAAGAGGGCCGCTGCATCCTCTGCCCGTGCGCGCTCTATGACAAACAAGCTGTTATTCATCTTTAGGACTTCCTTTCTTCGTATTAGCTGCCCGCATCATCCGCGAAGCCCCGCCGCCTGCATGATGGCCTCCACCGGCTCTACCGGGTCGCCGCCCCAAGTGATCTCTACATCTTCACACCCGGCGCTGTCCAGCAGCTCCCGTGCCTCGCCGGTCAGAAGTTTTCGGTAGGCTTCGTCCACCAGCTCCAGCTTTTTCAGGCAGTCGGTCAGGTCATTATTCTTTGCGGCCAGCCATATGGAGGCGGCGTCGCTGATCTCATCCGCGCCAAGGCCGGTGTTCTCGCCCCAGTCCAACAGCTTGACCGCCTCCTGTACTGCCAGCAGCGAAGAACCGGCGGTTCCGATGGTCACATTCCGGTCGATCTCATCCAGAATGGGCAGCGTCAGCACCGGCGGCACGTCTGCCGGGGCATCGGCTGCGTCAGAGGTGGAGCAGGTCACGCCGTCCGAGGAGATCGTGACATACAGCTTTTCTTGTGCCACATCGTAGAGGAAGGTGCCTTCTCCCAGCAGCGTATCGTCGGCATCATGCGCGCTAACGGTAAAGAGGACGGAGCTGTTTTCTTCCTTGGAGAGCTGCACAATATCATCTCCGGTGAAAATCCATTCACCGGCCTTCAACAGCGAGCCGTCCGCATTTTCACATACCTTTGTAAAGCTGCTGCCGCCGTGCAGGGCGATAGAGCTGGCATCATCGCGCTCCAGCTTGACATACACACCAAAGCCGTCGGATTCAGCGAGCGCGTCTGTCCCGGATGGGGTACTGTTCTTCGGCTCTGTCAGATTGCTACACCCTGTCATAAAGACAGGTACCAGCAATACCGCTGCGGTCAGCAGCATCGTCATTGTTTTCTTGTAGCGTTTCATAGTTCCTCCTATAATTTCATTGTTGAGAAAAAGACCGTTGGTAGACAGGCAGTACCCGTTTCCAGAATACCAACCCATTTACAAGGAGCAGTACGCCGAATATCACCCTTGCCGCCCACTCCGGGCAAAGAAGGGCGATGCCGTTCATATCCCCGCCGCCGAAAAAGCCGCACAGGACGCTGAGGTACAGCGGATCGAGCACCAGGAAAGCAATCGTTATGTAGTAAAGCACTGCACGAAGCAGCTTGCTTTTGGCATGGCAGATGCTCCTTGCAAGTGCCGCGAGCAGGTATCCGACGCAGAAAGTCGCCAGCGCACCCACAAGGCAGAAGATTCCGAGTTGCGTGTCTGTCATGCGCTCGGCATAGACATCGATCTGCACACCCAGCCCTATAAAGTTGATTTGTTTGAATACACCGGTACACACGGCATACAAGAGATGTGCGCCCTCGTGAATAAGATAATAAGCGACAATCGCCGCAAAAATACCGACGAGTTGCCGTACCCGTTTTGACATAGTAATCCCCCAAAAAAGTTATATCTGAAGCTCTGCCCCCGTGCGCAGGTATGTCAGGTGAGCGCCCAAGCGGGCTTTCATTTTCTCGTATGCTTTCTCGCCGGTGCAGTGGCAGGTGTAGTAAGATGATTTGATTTCCGCCAGTGCGGCGGCAACACTGTCGATATATTCGTCCCTCTCATAGCACTTCATTGTCGGCTCGTAAAGGTGCATCCCGCCGATAACCGCCATCGGCTCGTTCCCAACAATCGTTTTTGCCCGATGAACGATATTTACGATGCCGGCATGCGCGCAACCACAAATCAGCACACGACTATCGCCGGATGTGACAATAAGATTCTGCTCATGGCAAAAATCATCGGGAACCAGTCTGCCGTTTCTTTTCATAAACAGATTGCCGCCTGATCTCGGCAGCGGGAATTGTCCGTTGACATTTGAAAACAGCGTGATCTCGTCGTCTATCACATGAGTGTCATCGGCAAACACAAACCGCTCTGCGGACAGAAGCGTTCTGTCCATTCCCGCATAAAAAGGGATACCAATGACTTTGACATAGTGCTCTTCCAATGCCTGCGGGCGAAGATAAATTTTCGCTTTCTGGTTCTTTTCCAGGAAGTATTTCAGTCCGCCGCAGTGATCGACATGACCATGCGAGATCACCGCAATATCAATATCGGCAATATCCACTCCGAGCGTTTCGGCATTTCTCAAAAAGAAATCATTCGGGCCCATGTCAAACAGGATTTTATACTTTTCCGTTTCCGCGTACAGAGATAGCCCGTGTTTACATTTTAGTTTTGACGACTCCGTGGTGTTTTCCAGCAGTACTACGATTTTTACCATCATTTTTACCATCATTGCTGCCTCTCAATTTGTTTCGTTCTGCTTTGCCTCACGGAGTCGGTTCAGGTTTTCCAGCACAAACGGGCTGTTTACGGCGATTTGTCCCAGCGTCGGACATCCATCCATCTGTCTGCAGTCGGCACAGGTATCAAGGCTCTTTTCCCGGACGCAGTTATGTACGGGGCAGAGCTTGTCACAGAACGGCGTTTTTGCTCCGTCTATGCGGCATCCGGTGCAGTTGATCATGTCCGGCGTGATTGTTACCCCGTTGAGCTTTGTCCACAGGGCGGCAGTTTTCTCGCGCAGGGCATTGTCGTTTGTAACCGTTGCGATTCTGGCATCGCATTTTTCGCAGTCCAGTCCGCAGCAGCCGATCAGTTGATTCGTGTTTTTCATAATCTTACCTCCATACAATCTAAGCTTTCCTGACGGCAAGGCAGTAATTGACATGCTCAAAGGCTTTCATATCTGCCCCAGTCTTGTCGATGATGTCCCTTTGAATATCATCCGGTGTCAGCAGTTCATAAATCAGAAACCCGTGCTTCTCCAGCAGCTTTTCAAGCTCCGCATAAGAAAACGCCGATTGCATCGGTTCACCGCCTGCTTTTGCCATCATAATGGTGTTCTGCACACGCTTTTCGGGTGCAGCAAAGAAGTCCTCGTCCGGATAATCAAACACAAGGGTGCTGCCGTCCGCACAGATCGAGGACAATGCAGAGAGCATCGTGTCGATTGCTTCTGCTGAAAGGTAGTAGGTCACACCGAGCCATGAGAAAAATGATTTTACAGACGGGGCAAAACCGGCGGCGATCAGCCGTTCCGCCAAGCTGTCCTTTGTAAAATCCACGGGGACAAAGGTGAGATTGTTCGGTACTGTCCAACCGGCACGGGTGATCCGTTCCAGCTTGTCCGCCTGCGTCAGAGGATGATCGACCTCGAATACCCGGTACTTCGCTAAAAACTCCGGCTCCCGAAAGGCGAAGGTGTCCATACCTGCGCCGAGGATAACATATTGCTTTGTGCCGGTCAGGACGGCGGTTTTCAAAGCCTTCTCCGTATAGGCCGCGCGGCAGAGCGGCGACGGCGCGATATGGACATTCACAAGTCGGCGTAGCAGTCCCTTCGGTTCCTGCTTTGCAGGGTCGATCTCTGGTTCAAAGAACTGCGCTCCGCCGAGGATATAGCCCTGAACGGCAGTATATTCTTCCTCCGTCATCAGGTTTTTGGCAAGATGATCGGCGAAAACAGGATGATCTTCGTTTTCTGCATGAAACGCCCGTCCGAAGGAACTCATCAGGGCGGTAATACTGGCTTTGTTATTCATTCCGTTGACCTCCATATTTTTCTTCCATTTCTTTCGTATGCGCATGAAGCAGCGTTAGCGCCTGCGTCTGAACACAGGGCAGTGACCTTTGATCCGTGTCTGCAAACTCGCGCTTAATCCGCACAGAGGCAATCGCGTGAGCGTCGTCTGTTTTGTTCTCATCCGCTTCCGATAAGAGCTTTTGCAGCAGGCTCAAATCGCTGGAGTAGTGAAGTTCCACCAGCTTTGCCCGGTATTCCAGCTCTGCGGGGGCGATCTCCGGGAATCGTTTCATATCCACGGTATGCTGCGCTTCGTGCTTCAGAAGCGAAACAAGAAACCGTTCGCTCTCAAAATCATACGCCTGCTCGATGCAGTTGATCGTTCCATCGGGCGAAGCCCAGCCGCCCGTACCATATCGGCCGAAGGTCAGATAATCCATCCAGCTCCGAAATACAAAGCCGCTCAGAATATTGACCGTATATTCCGCCGTTCCACACGGCAGTTCAACACGGTAGACGGTCGGAACCGTGTCCCGCCAGATATAAGGGCCGTAATACCCCTGCGTTTTCCCGAAAAGCGCATGATAGCCCTCCAATTCAAACACCGATTGAAGCTGCTCCGCCAGATGTGCTTCATCTGCATCCGGCATATTCTGGAGCGCTCGCAGCCCTGTCAGCAGCTTCTCTGCGGCCTTCGCTTCCGGTAAGCCGCAGAAAAAGGCATCTCGAAAATAAATCTGATACAGGCGCAGGATGTCGTTGAGATTGTCAGGTATTTCGTATGTGCGGTACTTCTGATCTTCAAAAATCGCCACATACGCAGGAGGAATGCCCTTGAATTCCTCGTAATTGCGCATATAGGCAATCGCGCCTTTTATATCTCCATTCACAAAAAACTGACTGATTTGCATATCGTTCTCCCTTATCCACGTCAATTCCTTTTTGCCTGCTGAGCTTTCGGGAGCGTCCGTGTCAGGATCAGCGTATAGGCGACCGTAATGACAATCAGAGCGGCGAGATGAAGCAGGTGCATTTCCGTGGTAAGATTCATGTCATTTGCAAAGGTGCCAAGCATGTTGATGGCGGAATGGACGGCGATGCAGGGGAGCAGGCTGCCGCCACGATAAAAGATTGTGACCAATAGGAAACCGACTGTAATTGCAAAGACAATCTGGCTCAGATTGTTGACCAGATTCATACCGCTGCCATTGAACAGGTTAATGACATGTCCGATACCAAAAGTCACACTGGAAATAATAACGGCGGACTTGATATTGTCTTTTGCGATGGCCTTAAACAGAAAACCACGGAAGATCACTTCCTCCAAGAATCCGACGCAGAGCATACATATGATACGGCAGACCGTTTCCACTGGTGTGTAATTGAGGGCAACACCGTTCCAGAGATTTCCCGATGCCAGAACCACAAGCGGCACATAGTAGAGGAACCGACATGCGGGAACGGGAGATTTGCAAAACCCATACCGTTTCTGTAATTTGTTTTTTAGGATAAAGATCAACAGAACAATTGTCTGCAAAATGCAAAAAGCGGCACTTGCAGCGTATTCGATACCAATTACTTTATTGAGCGGATTCGCCACGGATTGCAGGACGCAATACACCACAATCCACACGATTGCAAAGGTCAGTTCGCTTTTCTCATATAGCTTTTTCATGTCATTTCCTCCCGTGCAGCTACATCAATTACACCCCCGTGACCTGAGAAAGCGTCACAACAGAGCAGCCCTTGCTTGCATAGTACGCCAGCAGCTCCGGCAGTTTCTTTTTATCGTAACTCGTGATGCAGTCCGACAGCACATGAACGTTATAGCCGCTTTTTGCCATGTTGTAGCAGGTGGATTTGATGCAGGCCGCGGCGTCTGCTCCGGCGACGTAAAACTCGGAAATTCCACGCTCCTGAATAAAAGCGGCAAATGCCTCGCTGGTCAGGGCATTGCTCTTTACCTTTGTAAAGATATGATCGGATACGACGTTCAGCTCTGGCACCAGCTCTGCACCACGGGTGCCGGGCTTGAAGGTTCTCGTTCCCGCAGAAAGGTTGCTATGCTGAATGTAAACGATCCACAGTTCCTTTTGCTCTGCCCAGTCAACTGCCTCGTTGACTTTTGCAATGATTTCCTTGTAGTTTTTCGTGATATCATTTTGCAGGTCGATCACGACCAACGCGCTGTTTTTCATATTGTATCCCTCTCTATACATGGTACGGCTGCACCGGAAACTGATGCCGGGTGTTCTCCTGAACCGTCAGTGTCACATTGCAGCCTGCTTGCTTCGTCACAGCATATAGCTGCTTTGCCATTGGAAGGCAGTCCTCATCCTCTGCGCCGCAGAAAATCTGAAGCTCGATGTTCTTTTGCGAAATGGCACGAACCATATCTTCTGAATGATCCTGCAATACCGGAATCCAAGGGCTTTGCAGGATCAACATATCGCAGCGTGCAGGGGAAAATGTGACCGCACGCAAAAGCATATCGCATCCGGCAGAAAAGCCGCCGCAAGCAATTTTGTGATAGCCTTCGTTTTGTACGCTTTCTATGGAAGCCGCTACCGGCAAATAGGAAGTGCTGTCATAGCTCCAACGATAGGTTCCATAGCCGTCCGGTTCGGCACTCTGGACGGTTTCCAACTGCCACAGGCCGCTTGTTCCCACAATCGGTTCCCAATCTGCCCGTGCGACGTCACCGTTTTGTGTGTTCCCATGAATGGCCAGAAACAGGTTGTCTGCCATTTTCTTCTTCCATGAAAAAATCGCCGTTGACTTGGAAACGGCAGCCGCATAGCGGTCGTCCGAAATTGCCTTCAGCGAAAGAAACGCCGCATCGTTTTTAAGCGCCGCAAAGTCGTCATCCTCCAACACTTCCGGGCGATACCACCAGCTATTCTCTTGAATCGCCTTTCTCAGCCACGCCAAAGCCAAATCCAGCATATTGGCGCCGCCAGCCAAACAAGCGAGGAAATAGAATGTTTGCGGCCCAAAGCTGCTTGGGCTTTCCTCGTAGGCATTCAGCAAAAACCGATAGGCTTCCGGGTATCCTTTTTCAGCGATGGACAATGTGGTTTCCAGAATATCATCTTCATTGGGTTTCTTCATTTACAGTTCCTCTTTTCTCAATTGATGTGATAAAAAGACGCAGTACAAACCGGTTATCTCGGTCTGCACTGCGTCTAAGCGTCTGGCATTTTGATTTCTTCAGTTTTTCGTCCTTTGCTAAGCGGCCAATTGCTGCTTGTTTCTTCGCTAAAACAGTAGACCCGCATCCCCGTAAAAGTGAGTGCGAAGTACCCCGATGAGAATTAAGTGCAGCGGATAATACAGATAGAAAAACCACTTCATCCATTCTGCGGTTCCCTTCTCTCCGTTATATTGCTTCAAGACTGGATACACCAACAAAACTCCGATCTGTACAAGGGCGTAGCCCTTGCTCACAAACAGGAAGGACACGGCTGCATACAGGGCAACATACAAGGCCATTACATTCATCTGGGATTTCAGATCGCCCCTTTTATTGTACATGCCTACAATTGCAAGTACCGCTATGCAGCTCCAATTTGCGGGGAACGCACTTAAAATCAACACAAAGATAAGTACCTGCTTCACCCAGTTTTTCATGGGCAAGTCAGTATTCTGTATCCACAGAACCAAGACCGCGACAAAGAGCGGATACATGACGCTTGTCTGATTAAAAATTCCTGTACGGAGTGGGATCGGGTTTATCCCAAATGCATAACAATATGCGAAGTGCGAGATCACCGAAAAGATTCCCATTCGCAGCATATACTTCTTTGCATCATGCGTATAATAAAATCCCTCACATACGAAAAACCACATGATCGGAGCCGTCAAGCGCCCCACAAAATGCAATCCTATTGCCATCGGTTCGACCGGGAAACCGGGATAAACCAAATCGCATACATGGTCAACCGTCATGGCAATAATTGCGATCAGCTTCAAATGATTCGCATTGAATCGTTGTTGTAGTTTCATATTAGATTTTGGCGTCTGCCATTTTAAGTTCTTCCATTTTCCCGTCCTTGAAACGGATCACGCAGGTGTATTTGCACTTCGGGCAGAATAGCGGAAAATCCTCCAACACTGTATGTGGCCGTATCTGTGTCCTTGTTTTGCCGCCGCATCTTGGGCAGCAAAGCCAACGCAATCTCAAGGTTTCATCCATCCGCGGCACCTCGCTTCGCTTGTCAGCCAATGTGCCGACAGCGCCTGCACATTCTTTCATGCCATTTTCTCCTGCGCTGCCAATATTGCGCCTCTGTATGCCCGCTCCAAATGGAAGTTGATCGTGTCCTCATCGTATTTCAACGAATTGTTGGCAATCATGCTTGCATACCCGTGGGCAAACAGAAACACCGTGATAAAAACCGTTTTCGTCTGCTCCATGCCAATTCCTAAGGATCTCTGCATCGCTGAAAGAACGGGGATAAGCTCCTCCGCATCGATCAGTTCAAGCAAAGTCTTTCCGTTAAAATAATCCGACTGGAAAAGGAAGCGGAACAGGTGGGGTTCTTCGATGGCAAAGCGGATATAATTCATTCCGATTCCAAGGGCAGCACCCTTTGGCGGTTTCTTCATTGTCATAAGGTATTCCGAATGATAAAGGTCTGCCTTCGCATAAACCGTCCTTTTCAGTTCTTCAATCGTTGCAAAGTGATACATGACGGGCTGTGTGGAGCAATGCAGCCTTTCCGATACAGTCCTTGCGTTGATGTTTTCCACTCCTGCTTCACGGGCGACCGCAAAGGCTGCGTCAACAATCATTTCTTTTGTGACTTTTGCTTTTGCGGGCATACGCACACCTCCGTTTTATAACTCGCATTATGTATAATCGAGATTATACAACGCACAATGCACATTGTCAATCCGTCTGGAGTAAAATTTTCAAATAAATACCTCAACTGGTTTCGCTGCCTTGGCCTTGAAGATCACGGTTTTGGTGGGGCTGCGAACGGGGACAAGAAAGCGGCAAGCAATGCAAAGCGGTACCCACTTTGCGAAAACAAGCGGATTCCGTTTACACGGAACCCGCCTGTTTCATGCTTGTTGGGGCGCTGCCCCAATCCCCGCAGA
>ERZ809296.3796-NODE-3796-length-12323-cov-5.319530_pt1 | contig 12323 bp, 12 predicted proteins | sample MGYA00520511_ERZ809296 | MGnify/ENA primary metagenome ERZ809296 (study PRJEB31576, sample SAMEA3212662) | Homo sapiens | biome: human-gut; feature: human gut; material: fecal | place: Sweden | collected 2012 ... | reverse complement strand
TGGCGTGAGGCAGACTTAAAAATATGCGGGTTGAGATGTTACGGCGCAGGTTGGACGGCTTCGCTACATCCATAAGCAGACTTGTTTTCCAATTCGAGGTTGGCAATGTGCTTACTCGGCCAATGATGCTTGAGAAGCTTCACCGTATCTTGGCTATTTTCGCAATGCGAAAGGCCAGCGTGGAGTCAAATCCACGCTGGCCTTTGTTGCGAGCCATGAGGCCCGTCGCCGAATGGCGGTCTTTCCTATTCAACTGACAAGGAAGCCGCACCAGACCGGCGAGCCGCGAGGCCTATTGCCGAGCGGCGGTATCTCCGCAGCCAAGCTGCATGTCCCTCAAATGCTCCTGCGCCCTATGGGCGGGCGCGGTGTGGGGTCAAGGGGTACTATCCCTTGTGCGAGCCATGAGGCCCATCGCCGAATGGCGGTCTTTCCTATTCAACTAACATGAAGTCACACCAGACCGGCGAGCCGTGGCACCTGTCGTGCCACGGCGGTAAAACCCCGGCCAACTTGCTTTCCCTCGTGTGCCCCGCGCCCTATGGGCGCGGTGTGGGGTGCAGGGGCTCAGCCCCTGCCGTTATTTGCAGAGGGAAGGCCACTTTTGCTTAGCGTAGTTGTAGGCCTGGTCGGCGGCGGCATTGTGCTGGTTGATGACCGTCTGGTTCGCGCTGCCGTGACCGGCGGAGTTGTAGAAGCGGACGCAGAAGCAGCCGTAGAAGTTGTTGTTTTCATACAGCAGCTTGCCGTTGGGGAACTTCTGGGTGCTCAGGCCGTCCTTGGCGCCAATGCCCATGAAGCCGTGGGGCCAGCCGTAGATGCTGACGGCGTACACCTTGCCGTTCACGTTCAGCAGGGCGGGACGGCGATCCCACGCGCTGCCGATCTTCGTTACGCCGGTCAGCTTGCCACTGTAGTCCGGCCAGGTGTAGTTGGCGTTGTTGTTGGAATTATCGGCGACGATCTTGGCCAGCTCGTCGCTGTTGGGGCGGCGGGCCGGATAGGTGAAGCCAACGGCTTCGCACATGGCCTTGGTGTCCGCCTCGGTGTAGGGCACTGCATCGGGGTGATTGGTGCCGCCGGTGCGGTAGATGGTGAAGACCTTGCCGCTGGTGATATCCAGCACGGTGGCAAAGGTGTACTTGGGCCAGTAGTTGCCCTCGTCCGCCTGCGTCCACGTGGGCTTGGTGATGGAGGTAATGGTGCCGAAGTCCGTTACGGTGGTGCTTCCGCCGCCGGAGGAGCCACCGCCGCCCGGATTGGGGGTCACACCGGAGTTGGCGGAACCGTTGGACACCTGCTTGGCCAGATTGGCCATGGCTGCCCACGTGTTGACGCCCATTACACCGTCCCGATCCAGCTTCTGGGCCCGCTGGAAGTTCTTGACCGCCGCTTCGCTGGCAGCGCCATAGGTGCCGTCCAGCGCGCCAGTGTAATAGCCCAGCACGTACAGACCCAGCTGCATGGCATAGACGCGGACGTCGCCCACCAGCGTGCCGTCGTTGTAGAACTTGTCGTTCATGGTGCTGTTCCACAGCTGAAGCACATAGGCGGCCAGCTGGGTGTCGCTCATTACGCCGGAGGAAACGTCGGAGTACAGGGCATAATAGAGCTTGCTCTGATAGTAGAGCGAGCAGTAAACCGCGCTGTCCGTGCCGGTGACGGTGGTGTCGCTGGCCATCTGCACCACGGCTCCCTGAGGAGCAGTGACGGCCACGACCGACCGGTTGGCGGTGGTGTACAAAGAGGTGTTCATGGGAAGGGTGATGTACTTGCGGGGATTGACGGCAGTGCTTCCGCCGCCAGTGTTGCCGCTGTTGCCCACCACGGTGGCGCAGTCGCCGCGCACATAGCCGGTGACGCTGCCCGTGCGGACGGGATACCACGTGTATCCGCCGGAGGAAACGGACGCGCCGATCATCTCCACCACGGAACCCTTGGCCAGCACCACGCCGGTTTTGGCTCCGCCGGGCGTCTTGCGCACCCGGGTGCTGACCTTGGTGATTTCCACCTTGCCGGTCACGGTGACAGAGCCGCTGGAGCTTCCGCCAGTGTTCCCGCCGGAACTGCTGCCGCTTCCGCTGGCGTTGACGTAGGTACCCATGATCCAGCCGGTGTTCACACCGTAGGAGACCTTGTACCACGTTACGCCGCCGGAGGTCTTCGCGTCCACATAGGCCAGCTTCACGCCCATGGGCACCACGCCCAGCCGGACGGAGGACTTGGAAGAGCTCTTGCGCAGGTTTACCTTGGCGGTGGTGGTCAGTGTGCCGGAGGCAGTGCCGGTGGAGGAGGAGGTCACGTTCACATAGGTGCCCATGAGCCAGCCATTTTTGTTGTTGTACAGAACCTGATACCAGGTCACGCCGCCGGAGACGGAGGTGTTGTAGTAGGTCAGAACGGAATTCACCGGCACGCTGGCCAGCTTGGCGGAGTTCTGCGTGGCCTTTTCCCGCAGATTGACGGAGGCAACAGTGCGGAGGGTGCCGCTGGTGCCCATCGTCCCGGTAGAACCGGAGGACGAAGAACCGGAAGAACTGCCGGAGGAGCCGCCGGAGGAAGAGCCTCCCTTGTTCCGGGCCAGCGCAAACAGGGCCTGCTGGGTCAGGGGACCCGCGTCGCCGTCCTTGGTCAGACCGTTGGCCCGCTGGAACTTGTACACGGCCTTCTCAGTGCCCTTGCCGTAGCTGCCATCCAGACTGTCGGAATAGTAGCCCAGCGTCTTCAGCGCCAGCTGCAGGGCGTATACCCGCATTTCGCCGGTCAGGTTCAGCTCCCGTTTCAGCGTGGTGAAGGCCGTGGAAGTCCACAGATTATTGCGCACGTAGGTCTGAGCGTCCGCTTCGCTGATCGGGCTCACTTCCGTGGCCAGAATGTGATAAACGGCGCTGTTGTAGTATACATAGTAGTATTCCTGACCATTGTACGCCGCCTTGACAGGGTTCTGCAGCATCAGTACGGTGCCTGCTTGCAGGATGGTGGCCGCATTGGCCGAATCGTAGGCGTTTGCACCCGCCAGGCTGACCTGAACAAAGGACGCCGCATCGGCCCGGGCTGAAACGGGCAGACTCAGCGCTCCCAATGCGATGCACAGCGCCAGCGCCACAGCGCATACGCGTCTCAGGCTGGCGCAGTTTTTTTGGATGCAGTTTGCTGTCATACTGCCGACCTCCGTTATATTCTCATCGCGTCCGGCAAGGGGCGCTTCTTATCAAACGCCATGAACCCTCCATAGCATCCCTATAATATTACAAATTTATTACAATGTCAATGCTCATTTTTCAAAATTGTTTTGATTTTCGGGACGTCTGGCAGAAAAATCGGCCGGAATTGTTACAAAATGGATTTGGTTTTGACGGCTTCAGGCGGAAGGATTTACAAACGGCCGCCAAGACCATATAATACAAAGGCGTACATTACGAAAAACAGGAGGCGTCATTCATGGGCTACCGGGATAACTATCAGGTCTGGCTGCGCGATTTCGCGGCGGATGCACAGGCTGTGGCGGAACTGAAGGCCATCGAGGGCGATGAAAAGGAGATCGAGGATCGTTTTTACCGCAACCTGAGCTTCGGCACGGCGGGAATGCGCGGCGTGCTGGCCATGGGCATGAATCGGATGAACGTCTATACCGTGCGCCGGGCTACGCAGGGTCTGTCGGACTTCCTTTCTGCGAATGAAGAAAGCAGGCGCCGGGGCGTGGTCATCGCCTATGACAGCCGCCGGATGAGCCGTGAATTTGCCGAGGAGACCGCGCTGGTGCTCTGCGCCAACGGCGTGCATGTTTTCCTGTTCGACGCGCTGCGGCCCGTGCCCATTCTGAGCTACGCCGTGCGCCATTTGCACGCGGCAGCGGGCGTGGTCATCACCGCCAGCCACAATCCGCCCCAGTATAACGGCTACAAGGTCTACGCCGAGGACGGCGCGCAGATCAGTCCCGAGGTGGCCGCCGAAGTGACCGCCAAGATCGACGCGCTCAGCTTCACTGCCGCCAAGCGCATGGAGCGGGAAGCTGCGCTGGAAAGCGGCCTTTTACAGATCATCGGCAACAAAGAAGTGGACGACGACTATATCGCTCAGGTGAAGACCCTGAGCATCCACCCGGACATCGTGCGGGAGGAAGGCAAAAACCTGAAGATCGTCTACACGCCCCTTCACGGCAGCGGCAACGTACCCGTGCGCCGCATCCTGAACGAGATCGGCATCACCAATGTGAGCGTGGTGAAGGAGCAGGAAAATCCCGACCCCAATTTCTCCACCCTGAAGGTGCCCAATCCCGAGGATCCCTCCGCTTTCACGCTGGCCATCAAGCTGGCGGACGAGGTGGGCGCGGACGCGATCTTCGGCACCGACCCGGACTGCGACCGTCTGGGCGTGGCTGTGCGGGAAAAGGACGGCAGCTTCCGTCTGCTGACCGGCAACCAGATCGGCTGTCTGATGCTCAACTACATCCTCAGCGGCAAAAAGGAGCTGGGCACGCTGCCGACAAACGGCGCGGCGGTGAAGAGCATCGTCTCCACCGAGCTGGCCCGGCCCATCTGCGCTGCCTATGGTGTGGATCTGTTCGACACGCTGACGGGCTTCAAGTTCATCGGCGAAAAGATCCAGCAGTTCGAGGACGAAAAGAGCCACACCTTCCTCTTCGGCTTTGAGGAAAGCTACGGCTTCCTGTCCAGCACCTTTGTGCGGGACAAAGACGGCGTGAACGCCTCCCTGCTGATTGCCGAGGCCGCCGCCTATTACCGCACCAAGGGCAAGACCCTGTGCGACGTGATGCAGGAGATTTTCCAGACCTACGGCTACTATCTGGAGCATGTGGAATCCACCACCCTGCCGGGCATCGACGGCTTGAAGGTGATGGGCGAGATCATGACCCGGGTGCGGGAGAATCCCCCCACCGAGATCGGCGGCGTGAAGGTGGCCCATGTGAAGGATTATCTCCGGGGCACGGATACCGATCTGGCCACGGGCACCGTGGCGAAGCTGGACTACCCCAAGAGTGACGTGCTGTACTTCGCCATGGAGGGCGGGCACTTTGTGTGCATCCGTCCCAGCGGCACCGAACCCAAGATCAAGCTGTACGTCAACGTCAATGACCGGGACGAAGCCAAGGCCAGGGAGCTACTCAGCCACCTGACCGAGGAATCCCGGAAGCTGCTGAAGTAATTTTAGTAGAAGAACAATGCAAAACCGCCGCGGGAGTTTTCCCGCGGCGGTTTCCATTTATCAAGAAAGACGGTTTTCCAACTGTGTTACAGCAGCGTCACGCCGGCTTCCCGGCAGATGCGGTGGGTTTCTTCGTCCCAGATGGAGGACTGCACCTCGCCAATGTGGGCCTTGCCCAGCAGCAGCATACACAGGCGGCTCTGGCCGATACCGCCGCCGATGGTCAGGGGCAGTTCGTCGTTCAGCAGCATCTTGTGGAAAAGCAGCTGGCGGCGGTTATCGCAGCCGGTCAGCGTCAGCTGACGATCCAAAGCCTGACGATCCACGCGGATGCCCATGGAGCTGATCTCAAAAGAGCAGTCCAGCACGGGGTTATAGAAAAGAATATCGCCGTTCATGGTCCAGTCGTCATAGTCGGGGGCGCGGCCGTCGTGGGGTTGACCGTTGGACAGCTTGCCGCCGATGCCCATCAGGAAGGTGATGGGGTGCTCCCGCACGAAAAGATACTCCCGCTCCTTGGGATTCTTGTCGGGATAAAGATCCAGAAGCTCCTGGGCGGTAACGAAGGTGACTTCCCGACCCAGCTGGGTATGCAGCTTGGGATAGCGGCCGTTGACGATCAGCGAAGCGTCGCTGATGCAGCCCACGATCTCCCGCACCGCATCCTTCAGGGTGTTCAGATTGCGGGTCTCCGGGGTGATGACCCGCTCCCAGTCCCACTGATCGACGTAGACGGAGTGCAGGTTGTCCAGTTCTTCGTCCCGGCGGATGGCGTTCATGTCGGTATAAATGCCCTTGCCCGGATGGAAGTCGTAGCGGTACAGCGCCATGCGCTTCCATTTCGCCAGCGACTGCACCACCTGCGCGTCCATGCCCGCAGCGGGAATGTCAAAGCTGACGGGACGCTCCACGCCGTTCAGGTCGTCGTTCAAGCCGGTGGAGGGCTCCACGAACAGCGGCGCAGACACCCGCTTCAGGTTCAACGCCTGCGCCAGATGGTCCTGAAAAGTCCGCTTGATCAGGCTGATAGCGGCCTGCGTTTCATAAAGGCTCAGTTTCGGCTCATAACCGGCCGGGATAAAGGTTTTGCTCATAGCTCCCGCCCCTTTGCGATCAAGGATTTGCTTCTGCCTATCATAGCATTTTTTAGGGAAATTGTCATGTACTCTTTCTGTCTTTGAAGGAAAAAGGGCAACTTTTCAGCAGCACAGCGTACTTTTTTTGCAAAAGGACGGATTTTCGCAAAAAAAGCGCTTGACATTTCCTCCCTCTTTTTATATAATAGCTCCTGCATCCAATGATGCGGTGGGGAATTGTGTAATGGCAGCACCTACGACTCTGACTCGTATTGTCTAGGTTCGAATCCTAGTTCCCCAGCCATGGCTCCATGGTCAAGCGGTTAAGACGTCGCCCTCTCAAGGCGAAATCAGGGGTTCGATTCCCCTTGGAGCTGCCAGAAATGCCTGTTCGTTTGGACAGGTTTTTTTATACCCTTTTTCAAGTGAAAACCAAAATATCCCCCACAGGACGAACAATCTTCTCCTGCGGGGGATTTGCGTTTGCTTATTTTTTCTCCTTCTGGGCCTGCTCGATCAGTTCCAGTACCGCATCGGTGCCGTCCTTTACGGGATAGGCCTTCAGCGTCCTCGCCAGCTCCTGCCGCTGGGAAAGCAGCTCCAGCAGGGACTGAGTCAGGGTCTCGGGGGTCATGTCCTCCTGCATCAGCACATGAGCCAGCCCCTGCCGCTGGTAGCTTTTGGCGTTCTCGATCTGGTCGCCCCGGCTGGCTCCCAGCGGATAGGGCACCAGCAGCATAGGCTTGTGCAGGGCCAGCAGCTCGCTGAGGGTATTGCTGCCCGCCCGGCTCAGCACAATGTCCGCCACAGCCAGCGCATCCGGCATTTCGGCAGACAAAAACTCCTTCTGGCAGTAGCCGGGCAGATCTTTCAGACTCTCATCCAGATTGCCCTTGCCGCACAGGTGCAGCACGTTCATGTGGGGCAGAAGCTCCGGCAGCGCCTTACGCAGACAGGCGTTCACACTCTGGGCGCCCAGGCTGCCGCCGGTCATCAACAGCACGGGTTTGCTGCCGTCAAAGCCCGCCAGCGCCAGTCCCGCCGCCCGGCTGCCCTGAAACAGCTCCGGCCGCAGGGGCGTTCCGGTCATCACGCCCTTTTCCCCCAGTGCCTTGGCGCATTCGGGGAAGGTAGCCGCCACCCGCCATGCGAACTTGGCGCAGATGCGGTTGGCCAGTCCGGGGGTCAGGTCGCTCTCGTGGCAGACCGTGGGCACATGGCACATCCACGCGCCCACCACCACGGGCACGCTGACGAAGCCGCCCTTGGAGAACACCACGTCGGGCCTGAGCTTTCGCATCAGAGAGACGCTTTCCGCCGCCCCGGCGATGACCTTGAAGGGGTCGGAAAAATTTTGCAGACTGAAATAGCGGCGCAGTTTGCCGCTTTTCACCGAGTGATAGGTAATGCCCGGAATGGCGGCGATCATCTGATGCTCGATGCCGTTCTCCGTGCCGATGTAATGGATTTCATACCCTGCTTCCTTCAGCCGGGGGATCAGGCTCAGGTGAGGGGTCACGTGCCCCGCTGTGCCGCCGCCGGTCAGTACGATCCGCTTTGCCATGGAACAACCTCCGTTTCCGTCATCCGTATTTCAGTATACCACACAAATGCAAGGGATGCGACCCCGGCGGCGGAAGGTTCAGCCGATTCGCTTCAATTCGGTGTTCAGACGGCTCAGAATGCGTTTTTCCAGCCGGGAAATGTAGCTTTGGGAAATGCCCAGCAGGTCGGCCACCTCCTTTTGGGTGCGCTCCCGCTGGCCACCCAGTCCGAAGCGGAGCATGATGATGCGCTTTTCCCGGGGATTGAGCCGCTCCAGCGCGTCCCGGAGAATGTCCCGTTCGATCTCCTTGTCCAGATTGACGGATACGGTGTCGGGCCGGGTGCCCAGTACGTCGCTCAGGAGCAGCTCGTTGCCGTCCCAGTCGGTCTTCAGCGGCTCGTCCAGACTGACCTCCAGCCGCAGCCGGGAGGACTTGCGCAGGAACATCAGAATTTCGTTTTCGATGCACCGGCTGGCATAGGTGGCCATCTTGATCTTCTTGTCGCAGTCGAAGGTGCCCACGGCCTTGATGAGGCCGATGGTGCCGATGGAGATCAGGTCTTCCAGCGGAATGCCCGTGTTCTCAAACCGGCGGGAGATAAAGACCACCAGCCGGAGATTATGCTCGATCAGGGTGGCGCGCGCCGCCTCGTCGTGATTTTTCAGCCGCCGGGTCATTTCCCGTTCCTCCTCCGGGCTCAGGGGCGGCGGCAGAGGGTCGGGCCCGCCGATATAATAAAGCTCCTGCGGAAACAGTTTTGCCAATAGCCGCTGAAACCGAAGCTGCAAAGTCAAGCTGCGCTGATCCATCGGTTTTTCCTCCTTGTATGCGCCGGGCGGCGCTATTCTTCCAGACTGACCGGCACTTTTTCGGGCAGCGCGGCCAACGGCACCAGCGCCTGAATACCGCCGTACTCCTGCCCGGTGACCGCCACCACCACGTCCGCGTCGCAGCTGTGCCCGTTCAGGTACAGGCGGCAGCTGTCGGGCCGGAACACGGGCAAAAGACTGCTTCCCGCCGCGGTGCGCACGCTGATGAGCCGCATCCGGGGCGGAAGCTCCTGATGCTGCACCCAGCGGGCGATCTCCGGCAGCAGCACCCGCACCGCCCGAAAGGGCACCACCAGCACCGGCAGGCCGGTGATCGGGTCCCGCAGAAGATTGCCCGTATCCACCATGGCGGGCAGCAGTACGCTGTGCTCGCCCACGGTCAGCTCCACCTGCCGCACCGCCGTCATGGACGAGGGCGACAGTGCCGCCAGCCAGTACAATAGCAGGCAGAGGGCCGCCGTAGCCGCCCACGCCGCTCCGGGTGGGGCCGACCGCAGCAGGACGCTCAGCGTTCCGCCGCAGAGCAGGGCCGCACACAGCGTGGTCACCAGACAGCGCAGGCAGGCCTGCCAGCCGAAATGTCCGAAGCAGAGAACGACCCCTGCGGGCAGAAGCAAAAGCCACAGGGGAGAAGGGAGAAAAAGGGCGCATATTGCGCCGGCACCGCCCAGCGCCGCCGCCAGCATCCATCGGGAAGGGCGGGGAAGAGGCAGTCCCGCCAACCTGCCGCCCAGCGGGTAGGCGCAGGCGCAAAGCCCCATGTTGCAAAGAAGATAGGTTTCCCCATGGATCATGGCCTTTCGCTCCCTCCGCTTCCTGTTCAAGCCCAGTATACGGCCCCCGACGGCAAAAGAGCGTCGAAGCAAAGCGCACGGATTGTCGAAACGGCGGGCCCACGCCTTCCCAGCCTATGAGCGCAAAGGGAAAAACAGAACGAAAAAAGCTCCGAAGCAGAACTGCTTCGAAGCGGAAGGGGGATCATCGGGGAAGGGTGAAAAAAGCAGAAGCCGCCTGAAAGGGCAGCCCCTGTCTTCTCATATTCTGGTTCCATCGGAAAACTGAAAGCCAAAGTAGTATTCCGCGCCCAGCGCTTCCGCGATCTTGCTCATCTCGTCGGATGAAAACTTGCCGGTTTTCATTCGCTGGTTAAAAGCCTGTGGGCTGCTTCCAACAGAACGCGCCAACTCTGCTTCACTCATTCCTTTGTAAGCGAGAGCCATTTTGATCTTTTGCGATATGGTCATCTTCATCCCTCCGCTGCTATTATATAGAGATTGTTTTTCTTCGTCAATTAAAAATTGAAAAAAGAAAGAAAAACTTTGATTTTTGTATTGACAAAATAAGCGTTATCCTTTATAATATAATCGAAAAGTTGATAAACCCATAAATCAGAAATCAATCAAACAAGGATAGAGAGAAAGAGCAAGGAGGAAACAGCAATGGATTTTGCGCTTTTGGAAGGACAGACTCTGGAACATATGCGCCTTTTGATCGAAGGAGCGGTCGTGCTGTATGAGAACGACGTGATGCCGCTCTATTCCATGGCGATGGAGCAGGAGCGCTATCAGGAAGCGGCGGGGCTGGATACGCTGGGCGCGGCGCTGACTACGCTGCAAAGCGATATTCGGGAGCTTCAAAACGCCTATACCGCTTATCAGGCAGGGAAAGATGCTCCATGCTGAACGTTTGAAAAGAAAATGCCCGTCTCCGTTGGGGAGGCGGGCATTGTTTCAGGCAGGCATTTCGTCGTAAGCATAGCTGTCATGATACATCGTTTCCGGGGCAATGTCAATTTCGCCGTCCAGCCAGACCACAACGCCGTGTTCCACCTTGGCGTTTTTGAACACGCTGTCGTCCTTCAAGGGTTGAAACGCGGGATAATCCAGCAGCGGCGTTGCGTCATACAGGCGTTTTTCGCCGGAAGCAAAGGTCAGGATCATCATTTTATCATCCAGCGGCTTTACGGAAAGAACCCGTATTTCCTTCATGGGCGCCGCCGCATAAGCAATACCATCTTTGATAAACATAGACTGCCTCCTTATTCCAGCGGAGCAATTTTTTCAAAAGGTTCGCCGCGAACAGCTTTGTTCCACGCGGCATAGACTTCTTCTTCGTGGAGGGCCAGCCAGCCCACCACGATTCTGAGCTGTTTCACAGGCAGAGCTCCCGCCAGCAATTCACCATCAACGCCAACAGACGCTTCATATTCCCCATAGAACACATGAACATGGGGCTTATTGTGCTGAACGGTATCGTTGTAAAGCAGTTTGATAATGATGCCCGCAAAGCGGCACAATTCCGGCATGGTAAACACCTCCTGACAAGGATAGTATAGCATAGGCGGGCGGGGGTTATCAAGGAAAGATAAGGGCAGGGGAAATATAAATAGGGAGATTAAAAAGTGCCCGTCTCCGTTGGGGAGACGGGCAAAAGTTACGATTTTCTGTGCTTGTAGTATTTTTCTTTGTAATCTTCAATGTCAGCAATAGGAATCTGCCAAGGTGTTCCCTTTTTATATTGTTTAGCATTTGGGAATTCATTATTTCTGCACTTTTGTGCAACAGTTGCCGCCTGAAGTCCAAGCATTTTTCCGGCTTCTTGGGTTCCCACAGTGTTTGCCTTTTTCTCAAAATTTTCCATGCGTTTTTTTCCTTTAGCTATGATTAAACATTACACCACATTGTGATTCTGGTATTCCGTTCATTCAAAGCGGAATAATATGCGTTCAACGCTGTAAGAGAGGCAATCTGGACAGAATAGCCCTTGATTTGACGCAATTCCTTTTCAATGCTGTTGGTGGTCTGCTGGATTTCTTTTACCTGCTGGTAGAGCATATACTGATTCTGCTTGATTTGTTCAAGATTTTGAATCACAACAGACAACTGCGAAATGACCATATCCTTACGGACTTCATCCTCATAAAGGTTGTAAGCCCCGTGCGGGCCTGTCAGCCCTTCACATCGGCCTGTAATCAGGTATTCGTAAATGCTGGTCAGGGCGGGGAGGTTACGATACTTAGGATAAATAACATCCCATGCGTAAAGTTTATCTAAGGTCTTTTGGGTTTCTTCCATGGCTTGACTCATTGTCTGGTCCATCTGCTGGTTAAACTGGTTCCACTTTTGTAGGTTAATTCTTTGTTGAATCCTTCTTTCTTCGTTTGTCTTTATTGTTTCTTCTTCCAAAATTTTATAGTCAGCTTTTTCTCTTCCATATATATCCCATGCCTGTGCAACCTCTTTCATAAATCTTATTTTCTTAATAAAATAAGTGCTTAAATATGGAATCGTGCAAACGATGCTTATCAATAAAAAAATAATTCCTAGTTCATTAATTCCACCTGTTACAATACTAACAATAAGAGAACTAAAGACCATAAAAATGCCAAAACCCAGCCCCACGCACGCACCAGTAGATATAAATTCAGCAGAGTGAAACTCAGTATTAGGCATAGCGGGAGCTTTAGGTTCTGGTATTAACCGAAGAATCGGTTTTTTTGCTGCGACACAGTTGATAAAGTCTTCTTTCAACTTTTCCTGTGTCGCCATATCGGTTTCAACAGATATGGCATTTTGAATATATTCCTGCAAGGCCGTTCCTTCCAACTCTTTCATAAGCATCCCCCTATCTTTTTACGCACTCGCGGCTTTCATCCACATTATAAAACAATTTCCAAAAATACGCAACTGCGAAAACGCACTTGC
>ERZ809296.3794-NODE-3794-length-12333-cov-3.102541_pt1 | contig 12333 bp, 9 predicted proteins | sample MGYA00520511_ERZ809296 | MGnify/ENA primary metagenome ERZ809296 (study PRJEB31576, sample SAMEA3212662) | Homo sapiens | biome: human-gut; feature: human gut; material: fecal | place: Sweden | collected 2012 ... | reverse complement strand
TGTTGCCAAGCGCTCGAAGAATGCTGGAGAGCATATTGTATAGCACTTGCGTGGCAAGACCGCCGCAAAGAAGAACGATGTAAGTATAGGCATCTGCGAAAATCTCTTCAGGGGTATTTAAGAGTGTCAGCAGCCAGTTCGTCCCACCCACGCTCAGAGCGGTGATGAGAGCTGTAAAGAAAACGGACAGCAGTGCTGCGCTGCCCACAGCTTTTCTAACGCCGACGTCATCCTGCGCTCCGTAGCACTGGCTGATGGGAACGGAGAATCCTGCCGTCATCCCCATAAAAAAGCCCAGGATGAGAAAGGTGATCATCCCCGTGGAGCCAACGGCGGCCAGGGCTTCGGTGCCGACATAGCGTCCCACGATGATGGTATCGACCATAGTATAAAATTGCTGAAATAAATTGCCGATGACGATGGGAAGCGCAAAGCTTAAAATCAGCTTTGTGGGGCTGCCTTCCGTCATACTGCGTTCTAAACGCGCTTTGGCCATGGATCAGGTATCCCTCCCAGACGGCCGGATCGCCTCAAATTGAAATTGTAATGTTGTGCGGCCCTGAAATCGGTTTTCACCCACTGTCCCCAGTAGATCCACGCATTCCGGGCTGCCCAGCTCCTGATAGGTTTGGGAGAGATGGAAGCCCACGGCGTCCGACTGCGTACCAAAGAGTTTGACGTGTTCGTTAGAACGGCCCATGAGGCGGTGCGAATGGTACCCTTTGGGAAGCAGCTGGTAGCCTCGCACCATCAGCACAGGTTTTTCGACACCGGGGCCATAGGGGGCCAGCGCCTTTAATTCATTGAGCGCGAGAGGAAGTTCCTCTTCACGCAGTTCCAAGTCATAGTATAATGAATCATCCGGCTCAGCTGGGGGATGTTCCACAGCGTAAGCCTGGATGGCAGCGGCCATTTCCTCATAGCTCTCCTGGGCCACAGAGATGCCGGCAGCTCCGGTATGTCCACCGGCCGTCTCTACATAGGGCGCGACAACTTGCAGAAGCGGGAAAAGATCGTAGTCTCCATAGCTCCGCCCAGAGCCTTTTAAAATCCCGGACAGGCTGGCAATGGGGGAGAAGACAAAGGCTGGCTTCTGGTAAGCTTCGCTGAGTTTTCCGGCCAGGATACCAATGATGCCCTCTGGGATGCCCTCGCAACAGATGATCAAAATGGGGTCATCAGCCCGGTAAGAAGCCGCTACTTGGGCCTGTTCCAGACATTGTGTGACCAGTGTCTTCCGCCGCTCGTTGATCTGCTGCATCTTGGCGGCAAACCCAGCGGCCTGCGCTTCATCCTGAGAAAGCAGCGCTTTCAAGACAGATGTGCTACCTGCGTTATACAGTCGTCCGGCGGCATTTAAGATGGGGGCGATTTGAAACTTAATGGTATCTTCATCGTAAGGGCGCTGGGCCAGATTGAGCACGGCACGCAAGCCACTGGAGAGTTGAGGGTACCACCCATCGTGGTTGATGATCCGCAGACCTTGGGTGACCAGATAGCGGTTATCCCCGGTGAGGGGCATGACATCTGCCAGAGTGCCCAGGCAGGACAGAACCAACAAGTCGAAGAACAAACTTTTTTTCTCTTGAGCTGTCTGCCCGGCACAGAGGTATTCTGCCAGCTTATATGCCAAACCAGCCCCGCAGTAATCCTCATAGCCGTTTTTCTCCGGATGGATGTGAGGATCGACAATGATGTCTGCCGGGGGTAAGGTCTCTTGTGGCAAGTGGTGATCCAACACGATGATCTTATTTCCAGCTTCCTTAGCCGCCAGGATGGGCTCAACGGCGGCAATGCCGTTGTCTACGGTTATGATCAGGGAATCGGAGATACCTTCGATCAGCGTTTCGTTGATGCCATAGCCGTCGGTAAAGCGCCGGGGAATGATGGTTTGGGGCGTCACACCAAAGTGACGCAAAAGCTTGACCAAGATGGCTGTGGAGGTGATGCCGTCGGCGTCATAGTCACCCACGATGACTACGGGCAGACCATCTTGTATGGCCCACTGCTTCAAGGCCTCTCCACAGGCGGCCAAGTTTTCGATGGTTTCCGGTTCTACATGGGCCGGGGAGCGAAGCTCCTCCAGGGTCAGGCCGGACATGCCTTGCACGGCCTCGGCCACAGAACGGTAGTCTCCGCGCTTTTTCCATTGCTGCATCTTGCTGCACCTCTACTCCAAAAAACAAAAACGGAGAAAACAAAAAGACTTGCTGAGCGGCAAGTCTTTTCGAGTCGTTTTGCTCCCAATTGCCAGTTTCTAATATAACAGGATAAGTATACTCTGAATTGAAGAAATAGCAAGAGAATTCGAGAGAAAAATCGAAAATCTGTGCGGTTTTATGGGGATTTGCGGAGCAGGGAAAGAGAATCCGAGGGAGAAAAGGAATCGGGGCTGTAGCAGTTTTTGTTTTGCTACAGCCCCTTCGCGGGTCTATGATTCAGGTGTGGTCTTGAGGAGTCGTATCTGCTGAGTTAGCAGATGTCTCTTCCTGTGTGGGATTCTCATCTTCTGTCACCGGGTCCGGCGTCGTTCCGTCGGTGGTGATAGAGATTGCAGTAATAATGGCCTTTCCTTCATCGCTGGGGTCGATCTGGACTGTGACTTTATCGCCCACATTGAGAATGACTACGTTTCTATCATCTGACGCAGCCATGGCATAGTAGGTGTCTGAGCTGTCCAGACGAATATAATACCAGGAGTTTCCGTTCAGAACTGCTGTGCGAATATCCGCGATGGTGCCTTCCAGAGTCGTCTTTTCCAGGGCGGCCTGGGCGCTGTCACTGCTTACGCTGATATTCTGCTGCTGGAGCTTGGCAATATAGTCGCTCTCACAAGCGGCTACTGTCGTGCCCTGACCCACGATCTGATACTGAGAAACGTTGACCATGGCATACATTTTGACCAGCTGAGAGCTGTCCTTCAAGGACATAAAGTAGGTAGGCTGACCGCCGATATTTAGGAGCAAGGGGAACGTAGCTGTATAGCCAAGGTCCTGTACGATGCCCTCTGCAGAACGCTGTGCTGAGCTCTCAATGGCACCTGGAGCCGGGTAATAGGTTGTCTCCTTTGTGCGCTGGTTGGAAAGCAGGAAGCCAATGTTAGACTGGTCGCTGCTGGCGGAGGTGATGCCAGTGTACATATACACGTCATCATCCATAGCCAGGTAATTGAAGTTATCCGTGGTTACAGTCACGTTTTTCTGACCGATGAGAGAGTTGATGAAGCCGTTAATATAGGTGCCGTAGAAATCATACTGCTGGGTGATAAGGCTGGCTGTATAGACCCGGTCCACCCAGGTAGGAATATCAGCCACGTCATAGTAAACGTGTTCTCCGGTGCTGGCGTTCAGCAGAACTGCACCAATGATGTCCGCGCCACCAAACAGCCCGATCGTCCGTGTCTCACGGGGGCAGACCCACCAGGCTTGGCCCTCTTCGTCCAGTTCCAGATGGGCAGAGCTGAACATATAAGTGGGGTAGTGGAAACGTAGATAGCGGTTCAGGTCCCGGTTAAAATATTCCGAGGGGGAGTAACGCATCCCGCTCAAGCCCAAGTCGGAGAGACGGATGACTTTCGCCTCCTGCGTGACCATGTCGATGGTAATGTAGGCGGGCAGACCGTCTTTGGTGTTTAGGACCCACTTGAAGAAGTCGCCGTATTCCAGCGCTGCCACACGAACTGGACGGCCCTTGTAGTTGATCTGTACATAATCATCGGAGACATTGAACTGGCTGACCATATCAGACAGCTCTCCTAGCTTTCGGTCACCCAGCACGCTGGCGGAAGCTTCGTCCAGCATGGGGATCTCGTCAAAGGAAACGGGCTTGATGTCTTCCGCAAAATTACCGGTTTCTACTGTGAGCAGGTCATGGTAGGCGCCTGCTCGCAAAAGGGGAGCGGAGATAATTTGGCCCACCACAAAGATGGCGGCCAGCGCTACCACGATGACCACGACCACTTTGCACTGGTTCTTCGCAAAGGACAGATAGTCCCGTAAGTGGATTTCTTGTTTTCCGGTGTCTGCACCCAACGCGATCATAAACACTAAGACATATACCAGCAAGAGAATAAAGACAAAGCTGTAAAAACTGGTGTTATGCAGGTTGATCGCGGGCAGGGAGACATAGAACCACACCCCTCCAATAATCAGCGTGACCAGCAAGCTGATGAGTACACGGGGCAGAGTTCGTTTTGCCTGGCTGTCTGACATAGGGTACTCCTTTCAGTTTTCCAAAACAGTTTTTTGGATGAATTTGGATGGTATGTTAAATAGTATATCCTAAAGAACGAAAAAAAGCAACACGAAAGGTTTGACAAGATCATAAAAGCATGTCAAAATGCTATTATCACAACCATAACAGTACAAAAAGCAAGGAAATTCCAGAGGAAGGAGGCACACTATGATCCAACTGGACTGGGTCGGTGACCTGAATGATTTGAATATTTTATCTATCTTTGTGCGCCTGCTGCTAGCCATGGCCTTTGGTGGGACCATCGGCTTCGAGCGCGGTATCCGCCAGCGGGCAGCTGGTTTGCGAACACACATGCTGCTTGCTGTCGGCGCGGCCTCCACGATGCTGGTCAGCCAATACATGTACGCCAGTTACGGGGTTGGAGACCCCGCTCGGCTGAGCGCTCAGGTCATCAGCGGCATCGGCTTTCTGGGGGCCGGTACCATCATCGTCACTCGACGAAACCAAGTCAAGGGCCTGACCACCGCTGCCACCCTTTGGGTGACCGCTTGCATGGGGCTTGCTGTTGGTGTTGGCTTTTATGCCTGTGCGCTCATCATGTATCTAATTCTGATTTTCATCCTTCTTTTGGTCAATGTAGTGGATACAAAGTACTTAAAGATCCCAACGAACACAGCCATTTATATTGAAGTCAAGCGCGAAGCTGGTTTGGGAGATGTCATTCATTTCATCCACGAGATTGGTTGGAGCGTCCGGGATGTGAAAGAGTTTCCTGCTGGACGGCCGGAGATCTTAGCTGTTCGCATGGACTTGGAATCTGACCAGGCGATGCGAGGTGACCTAGATACGCTGCATCTTCTGAATGAGCAGCCTAGTGTCTTACGACTGGAGGTTCGACCCGTTCATTAAAATCAAACCAATCAAAAAGAGACTGGTATGCGGAAATGCTGATAGCCGCAGCCAGTCTCTTCTCACGTTATCTGTACACTTTTTTTTCCTCGTCCAGAATCTCTACCCGGTGACAGGTCGAATAGACGACAGAAAACTGTGGGTATTCCTCACGAAACCCCTGTAACAAAATCGCTGGGTTCAGGCCGGGGTTCTGTGCCTGTAACAACAGGGTCATCCGCAAAGTATCTCCCTGCGCTTGCGTGTCCTCGACAGCTTCAATCAGAGGGATCAAGTCGACTTCTGTAAATCCTTTTTTGGATTTCTTGCTTTTTTTCTGCACCACGAACGATTCCCGGCTGACCAGTTCCAGGAATGATTCTTCTGCGTTCTTAGCTACATCACCATCAAATTCCAACGTGATCGCATAACGGACAAAAGCCAACTTACGGAAAGGAAGACCACCTTCATAGCAATCCAGAATTTCAATACCTGCAGGCAGGACCTTGTTCATTTGCTCCGGTAGTTGCTCCATCGTGCTTCCCTCGACCAACCCAAACTCTAACAGCTCACACTGGCTGGAAAAGAACAAGGGCAATGGCAGAGGAATAGAGACATAGGGGTGTGGATGGAACCCCGCCGTATGACGAATGGTGATCCCGGCCCTCAGAAAGGCCCGCTCCATGGTGTGCATTAGATCCAAATGGGAGATGTATTTAGCCGTGCCATACTTGGCAAATAAAATACGCTGGTCAGCCATGACAGATCCCTCCCTTACATAGCTTATCTGCCCCACAGCCGGAACATTTTACTTTACAGTCCGGGGTGATCTTTCCGGCGTAGGCCGTTTCGCGCTCCCGCCAGAGGTAACTTTCCTTCACGCCGTCCGAAATTACATGCCAGGGCAAAATCTCGTCCTTTTCCCGTACCCGGTTCGCGTAGAACGCTGGAGAAACCCCACAGGTTTCCATGGCAGTTAACCAAGTCTGTAAGTTAAAGTACTCACTCCAAGAATCGAACTTCGCCCCATGCCGCCAGGCTTCCTCAATGACATCTGCGATGCGCCGGTCACCGCGGGACAGTACCGCTTCTAGATAGCTCGTCTCTGGGTCGTGCCAGTTGTAAGTGATAGACTTGTTCCTCATATGCTCTCGCAACAGTGTGACTTTCCGTAGGTATTCCTCCTGGGTATTCTGTGCTTCCCACTGGAACGGTGTGTGTGATTTGGGAACAAAGCAGGAGGTAGATACTGTGATACGCACCCCACGGGAACGGTTTGGGGTATTCTCCCGCCAGACATGGTATACTTTTTGGGCTAGGTCCGCAATACCCAGGACATCTTCATCTGTTTCCGTGGGTAGACCCAGCATAAAGTAGAGCTTGACGCTACTCCAACCGCCAGAAAAAGCTGTGCGGCAGGAGTTCAATAAGTCTTCTTCCGTAACATTTTTGTTAATGGCATCCCGCAGTCGCTGAGAACCAGCCTCCGGCGCAAAGGTCAGGCCGCTCTTTCGTCCGCCACGTTGCAATTTTTCCATAAGATTCATGGAGAAATTATCTGCACGGAGCGAAGGGAGGGCCAGGTTGACTTTATGCGGCTCGCACCATTCCAGCAACCCATCACAGAGGGAAAGCAGGTCCGGATAGTCGCTGGAAGACAAGCTCATCAAGGTCATATCTTGGTAGCCAGAATCCTGACAGGCTTCAATGCCATACTTTACTAAGAGGTCTTCCGAGCGTGTCCGGACCGGACGATAGACAAAGCCCGCCTGACAGAACCGGCAGCCACGGATACAGCCGCGGAAGAGCTCTAGCATCACACGGTCCTGAGTGACTTCTGTGGATGGCACCAAGGTCTTGACCGGATAGTAAGACTTATCCATGTCTGAAACGATACGTTTCGTGACTTTTTCTGGTGCGCCATCTTTGGGCGTGATGGCAGAAATGGTGCCATCCTCTGCATAAGTGACCTCGTACAAGGAGGGAACATAGAGGCCCTGGATCTGGGATGCCTCCCGCAAAAACTGAACCTTGCTCCAGCCTTCTCGTTTGGCTTCTCGGTAGAGCTGAATCATCTCGACCGTCACATCCTCGCCTTCGCCCAAGGAAACCAGATCTACAAAGGGGGAGAGCGGTTCTGGATTGTACATACTGGTGCCGCCGGCCACCACGATCGGTGTTAGCTCCGTACGGTCTTCGCTACGCAGGGGCAAACCAGCCAGGTCCAGCATATTGAGTACGTTGGTATAGGCCATCTCATAGCCCATGGAAAACCCGATGATATCAAACTCCGCTATGGGGTCGCCGCTTTCCAGAGCGTAGAGTGGCAACCCTTCCCGGCGCATCTCTGCCTCCATATCGCCCCAGGGGGCAAAGACACGCTCACACCAAACACCATCCATCTCATTGGCAACACCGTAAAGGATACGAAGCCCCAGGTTGGACATACCAATCTCATAAGTATCCGGAAAACAAAAGGCGAAGCGGCAATCCACCTCGTCTTTGTTTTTCATTACGGCATTATATTCGCCGCCTACATAGCGCCCAGGTTTTTGTACACGGGCCAAAATTTTTTCTAACGTATGATCCATGAGGACCTCCAAATCAAAAAGTACAGTAGAAAATAGTATACCATACTGTTCCACACAATAGCCAGATGTTTTTTTATTTTTTCTTGTTGCTTTCACGATGGGTTCCGTGCCGTCTGCAGATCCAGTGGTAACACAAAACACCGATCCCGCTAATAGCTAAGGTCACAAGGAAAACTACGACAGCGAATACATAGCTCTTGCTTCCTAGCGCATCCCCACCGATCATTGAGGTAATGACTGACGGAAGGCGACCCACAGAACACATCAGCAAAAACACAGGAAAGCGAATGTCCGTCAGCCCAGCAAAGTAACTCAGCAGGTCCTTCGGCGTCCCAGGGATCATATAGATCAGGAAAAACAAAAACGTCCGTTGTGGGGAAGATTGCAGGAAGCGGATGGAACGAAAGGATTCTTTGGGGAAAAACAGCTCCACCAACGGTGTTCCAAACCGTCGCACCAAGCCAAATACCAGCAAACTTCCTATCGTTGCGGAAATCAAACACACCACGGTTCCCCAGAGGGTGCCAAAAGCATATCCGCCAGCAATTTCCAAGGGTTCTCCCGGAATGACTGCAAAAATCACCTGAAAGATGACCATAGCCCCGTAAATCAGAAACCCGCTGGCCCGGCGCTGGCTGAGCCACTGACGAAAACTTTCTGGGTCAGAAGCGAGTTGAAGCATCCTAGGCCCGATCTTCCAGCAGACCAGAGCTGTTACACCCATAAAAATCGCGATGGAGATGATTGCAAGCGTTTTGCGCTGGCGGTCTGTTTTGGCTTGCTTGGGTCTTTCGCTCATTTTGCAGCACTCCTTCCAAAGGACCATACGGCGTTTTTGCCAACGCAAGCCTGCTCCGTTTCTGAAAATATGATTAGGAATCTTGCTCAAATTGTAGTCTTCTTGAACCTATTCGTCAAGTCTTGCCTTTTGTACAGCACGCCACTCTCATAGATATTATATAATATAATTAATAGAGTTAAGCAAAACGCGATTTTTCTTTTTACAGTCATAACCACCGGCTAAGCCGGTGGCTTGAGGAAGCCCTAGAAGGGCATAATACAAGCAACCCCTAAAGGGGCCCGAAAGGTCTACCGACTGCATTTCTTCTCCGGGCCACCCCTAAAGGGGTTGCTTCTTTGCCTTATTTTCTCTTGCTGCTCGTAAACGAGCCCTTCTGACCCTTTCTACCTTGATCCACCTTTTCCCCAGTAAATGGGTCAAAGTACTCTTTGATACTTAGTTGGTCTGCTAGTTCGTCTTCCTTCAGCTGATTCTGGATATACTCCTGAATCGCTTTCTTGTTCCGTCCTACCGTGTCCACATAGTATCCTCTCGCCCAAAAATGGCGATTCCAATACTTGTATTTTAAGTTCGCATGCCGGTCAAAGATCATCAGCGAACTTTTTCCTTTCAGGTACCCCATCACTTGGGATACGCTCAGCTTCGGTGGGATGCTGATCAGCATGTGGATATGATCTGGGCACGCTTCTGCCTCTATGATCTCTATCCCCTTCCGTTCGCACAGCTTCCGTAAGATATACCCTATATCCTGCTCCAGCTCTCCATAAATCGCCAGCCTACGATATTTCGGCGCAAACACAACATGGTATTGACATCTCCACCGTGTATGCTCTAAACTACTTATGTCCTTATCCACGATAAGGTCCTCCTTGTTTCTGGTCTTGTTGGTCGGCAAACCTAACTTTACCTTAACAAGGAGTTTTATTTTTGTCCATAGCCTGAGGCTTTTTCTTTCCACTAGCTCAGCTAGTGGTTTTCTGTTTGGCGGGACAAGATACATCACAAATGAACTTGTCCCCCTCGACAGCTGCGTCGGTCTCGGCTAGGCTGATGGTCCGGTCATCCCCCGAATAGTTGAACGTTAGAGTGATATGATCGTCGTAAATGAAAACTGCGTTGACGAAAGTGTTGATCAGTTGACGCCGACAGTCGATGTTTTCTATGTCTAATTCACGAAAACGTCGAAGGAAATAAAAAATGTGGTCCTTGGTTAGATGCAGGCCATTGTCCAGCTTGGCCATATTCAGCGATGACTGGATCTGCTGTTTCTGCATTTCCAGCTCTTCCATGCGGGCCTTAGTGGTGTCGTTGAAGATGCCGGCTTCGACCGCTCGCATGATATTGGCTAAGGATTTCTCGACCTCTTGCAGATTGGTCTGGAGAGCATCGGTGTAGGCTGTGTCGGTGTTGGCCTCCACGTAATACCGGTAGGTGTTTTCTGCGATGAAGTCCAGCAAGGCATCGTCCTGGAGAAGCTGGCTGATCTCGCGCAGAACGATTCCCTCAATCCATGCTTTTCGGACGGCTTTTCTTCGGCAGGTGCTTCGGAAACGCTTGTCTCCATAGCGACTGGAACAGCCGTAATAATGGTGTTTGGCTCCGGTTTTACTGGTGCCGCTGACGCCGACCATCATATCGCCGCAGGAGCCACAGAATAATTTCCCGGTCAAGAGATACTCTGCGACGGACCACCGCTTCCAGTTGATCCGCCGGTTACGCTTCCGTATCCGTTGGGCCTTCTGAAATGTCTCTACGTCGATGATAGCGGGGACGCCGCCCTCGATCCGCACGTCCTTGTATTGATAGACCCCGATGTATTTTTCATTCTGGAGGACTGTACGGAGGCTGTTGTGAGTGAATGGGCGACCGTGCAGGGTCCGCAGTCCCTGCTCATTCAGGGCATGGACGATCTCGGCCTGAGTCTCTCCGCGAACGTACCGCTCAAACACCTGCCGGACGATGGCGGCACCCTCTGGGTCGATCTCAAACTTCTTGTCCGGTCCGGTACGATAACCGAGTGGCCGGTTGCCCCCGGTACTCTGGCACTTCGTGGCACTGACCCGTAGGCCCCGGCGGACGTTCTGGGAGAGCTGGAGGGAGTAATACTCCGCCATGCCTTCCAGTACGCTTTCCAGGATGACGCCTTCCGGGGTGTCCGGGATGCTTTCGGCGGTGTAGATCACTTTGACCCCGTTCTTCTTGCAGCGGTACTTGTTGAACGCGATCTCTTCCTTGTTGCGCCCCATGCGGTCCACTTTCCAGAGGATCAGTACAGCGGGGCGCAGTCTTTCCAGTTCCCGCAGCATCAGCTGGAACTGTTCCCGGTCGTCGTTGGTGCCGGTCATGGCACGGTCCGCGTATTCTCTGACAATGGTGTAGCCGTTGGCCTTGGCCCAGCGCTCCGCCTCGGCCCGCTGGCCCTCGATGGACTGCTCCCCCTGGCGGTGGCTGGAATAGCGGTAGTAGGTGATGGCCGTCCGGTTGTCGTTTTGCATGTAATTTTTCATGTTGCGAAACCTCCTATTCTGTTGTAAGATAGAAGGGCAGTATCCTGATCCAAAGTTTACTGCCCTTGGAAATTTGCCCTCAGTGGTTGCAGCCGCTGGGGGCATCTTTTTTGTTTGTATCAGTTCTGTATCAGGTTGAGCTACAGTCATGGGGCGGTGTGTATCTGTTGTATCAGCCCTGTATCAGATGGAGTGATACAGGAAAAACCTAAGCACCCCAAGGCTTTGTGGGCCTTTGTATCACTTGTATCATATAAATTCTCTGGAAGTATGGAAGTGTTATATAGGGGATGTAGGCGCATGCGTAGGGGCGCACGCGAGGAATCTAATAGTACAAGTGATACAGTGATACAAGTGTTACAGCGTTTCTGCTGTGGGGCAAAGGTCGTAAAACGCGACCTTTGGTAGGTGTGTAACGATTCGTTCTACTATGGTCAATGACAATGAAGGACTGTCAGGAATACCGTCGCAAATCCCGACGGTATTCTTTTGCCAGCGCGGAGACTCCGTCGCGTTTCACGACACACCTTGAGCGGAGGGGATGATACCCTGGAACAAGGAGTCAAAAGGATGATTCTTTGTGTCTCTTGTTTTTCTTTTGTTCTTCTTTTTCCCATAGACTTAGCATTTTTGCAAAACGTTTTACCTCGGCGAGCATTTCATCTGTAACCTTAACTTCATTACCAAATAAGATACGTTTAATAATATCATCATTGATTTCATCTTGCTGTTTTTGCATTGCAATCAGTTCGTCGGATTCATCAGAGATTTTGATGATATGGTTACTTTCTAAAGAGTCGAGAGGAACTGGGAGACGTATACCAATTGGCCGTCCCTGCTTTTGAGATTGAGAAGAATTTTCATTAATTGATTCTGATTTTTCCTCTAAACGAAGTTTTTCTGATTCTAATATTTCATAAGATTTCTTATAGATTTCAACAGCTAAATCTATATTAAAAGCGTTCTTGGGGCATAAAAATTCTACTATGTGATAAGATGAAGGGCCGTTCAAAATAAAACGCCTTAGTTCCAATGGAGATAAGATACCGGTTGTATCTTCAAACTCCTTTGCGACACCTGGAGACCAATGCATAATTGTATCTAGTTGTTCACACGAGAGTCCAGCCTCTTCTCTAGCACGTCTAAAAAGCATCGAAACTGAACGTATTGTTGCTTTAGCGTTTTCCAACGGTCCTGTTGAATTCAAGTTTGCAGGAGTTCCGCCTGCGAGATAATCGACTGATACATCAAAATAGGTAGCAATTCGATTCAAGGTATCCATTTTGGGAATTGTTCCTTTTTCGACCGGATCGATAACGGTAACGTTGTGACCACGCGCTTCTAACACGCC
>ERZ809296.3777-NODE-3777-length-12373-cov-7.348677_pt1 | contig 12373 bp, 7 predicted proteins | sample MGYA00520511_ERZ809296 | MGnify/ENA primary metagenome ERZ809296 (study PRJEB31576, sample SAMEA3212662) | Homo sapiens | biome: human-gut; feature: human gut; material: fecal | place: Sweden | collected 2012 ... | reverse complement strand
GCGGTTTTGCGAAGCAAAATGGAGGCCTTACAGGCCGACAAGCGGACCGGACTGATTCTTAATGCACCCACTGATGGTGCACCAAAGAATGCCTTACACGAAAGTGTGAGGCATTTTTTTGTTGATCTATATACTAAAGGCAGAAATAGTCAACGACGGCAGAAAGGGGGCGGAGCGCACAAACAGCAAGGTGCAGGAAGCTTTTCCGGCAGAGCAGTGGTTTCAAGATGCGCATCGATTTCTGTGATGCTTTTCCCGCTGATTTATTGCTCCGTCACTTGCAGCACACAGGCACAATAGCCGGGTTCGGGCTGATAGCAATGGATGGTAAGATTTTTGTTTATCTCGGGACTGTAATCATGGAGGGTGTGCTTTGTTCCGTTTAACGCCACATCTGCATTCGCAATGAACCTGTATATTTGTAGCATGCCAGGGCTGGCCTGGTCTGGCAGCCCCGACCGACAAAACGCTTTGAGGGCAAACAAACTGCTCCACTCCCGCATTTGCTGTGTATGGTTGTATGTGCTATACTAAAAACAATCGATGGTGCAGCTGAAAAGTCGAAAATATCGTCTATTTCTACAAACGCAGCGGGATTTTGCGTTAAAAAGCCTTGGAATCCACAAAAGATTCCCGCGGCTCTTTGCCTTAAATCCGTCTTGCGCTTGTGAAATGTCCGTCATTTTCTTTGTTTTCAGATACACCTTAAGAAGCCGCACCAGATGTGGACTGTGCGGGGCCGCAGTGTGGTGTTGAGAAAGGGGAACAGCAGATGACCCGGATTGCGATTGTGGAGGACGAGGCGGCGGTGCGGGAACAGCTGGCGGGGTATGTGCAGCGGTACACCCGGCAGTACGGCACGCCGTTTGAGGTAACGGAGTTTGCGGATGGGATGGAGATTCTGGAAGATTACCGCCCGCAGTTCGACATCATCTTTCTGGATGTGGAGATGAAGCACCTGGACGGCATGGAGACCGCCCGCCGCATCCGGGAGCGGGACGGCGGGGTGCTGATCGTGTTCATTACCAACATGGCGCAGTATGCCATCCGCGGATATGCCGTTGGGGCACTGGATTATGTGCTGAAACCGGTGCCCTACTTTGCGTTTTCGCAGCAGCTGCAAAAGGCGCTGGGACAGCTGGAAAAGCGGAAGCGGCATTATCTGGCTGTGGCGGTGGACGGCGGCATGCGGCGGCTGGACGCGGCGGAAATTTATTACCTGGAAAGCGAAGGCCACAAGGTGCATTTTTACACCGAAAAAGAAGATTTTGTGGTGCCGGGCACCCTGAAAAACTATGAGGAAAAGCTGGTGGGCCGGGCGTTTGCACGGTGCAACAGCGGGTATCTGGTCAATCTGGCGCAGGTTTCCGGCGTGCAGCAGGATATGGTGCAGGTTGGTCCGTATGCGCTGCAGATCAGCCGCCCGCGGCGCAAGGCCTTTATGGCGGGGCTGGCGGATTATATTGGGGGTGCGGGCCAATGACGACACTGCCGGATATCCCCCGCCTGTACACCGCTTTGGCGGAAGTGCTGGCGGCGCTGCTGTATGCGCACAGGCTGCCGCCGAGGATGGACCAGCGCGTGATCTGGGGCGTGGAAGCCGGTTGGGCGGTGCTGCTGGGGGCGTTTTTGCAGGCCACGGGGGAAGTTCCGCTGGCGTGGTGGATCCCCTGCATGGCAATGGCGATTCTTTCCTTGCTGCTGTTTTTGTGGGTCACACGCAGCATTACGCTGCTGGAAGCGGGTTATGTGTGCGCGCGGGCCTTTATTTTGGCGGAGCTGGCGGCCAGCGTGGAATGGCAGCTGCACTGCGTGCTGTGGCCGCAGCGCGGCGGGGCGGAGCCGCTTTCGCTGCTGCTGTTGGCGGCGGTGTACGGCGGCATTTTTGCCGCGATGCTTTTTGTGGAAAAACGCCGCCCCGGCCCGGCCGGGAAGCTGAAAATAACGCCCGCAGGAACTTTTGTGGCGGTGGTCATGGCGCTGACCGCATTTGCCGTGAGCAATTTGAGCTTTGCCAACGGCAGCGAAGCCAACATGAACATGTTTTACATCCGCACGCTGGTGGATCTGGCCGGGGTGCTGATTTTGACGGTGCAGCACGAGCAGCTGCGCGAAGCCGCCCTGCACAGCGAGCTGGCGGAGCTGGACGGCGTTTTGCACCGCCAGTACGAGCAGTACAAGCAGAGCAAGGAGAACATCCGCCTGATCAACCGGCGCTACCACGAGCTGAAAATGCAGATTGCAGCCATCCGGGCGGAGCGGGACCACGCCAAGCAGGATGTGGCGCTGGCGGCCATGGAAAGCGGCATCCGCCAGTACGAGGCGGAGAACAAGACCGGCAACCCGGTGCTGGACACCCTGCTGACGGCCAAAAGCCTGTACTGCCAGCAGCACCACATCACGATGACCTGCGTGGCGGACGGGCATTTGCTGGACTTTTTGGAAACAGGGGAGATCTGCACGATTGTGGGCACGGCGCTGGACAACGCAACCGAGAGCGTGGAGACCGAGCCCGACCACGAAAAGCGGCTGATCCGGGTGGCGGTGTACGCCCAGAACGGCTTTGTGATGCTGCGGTTTGAAAACTACTGCGCGCAGGAAGTGGAGCTGGGCGCGGACGGCCTGCCGCGCCGCAACACCCATGGCGGCAGCGACCTGCGCAGTGTGCGCGCCGCAGCCGAAAAGCGCGGCGGCACCATGACCCTGCACTGGGAAAATGGGTGGTTTACACTAAGGGTATTGCTGCCGCAGAAAAAGTAACGGGAACGGCTGGGGCCAAATACAGGCTCTGGCCGCTTTTTCGTACTGTTTGGCAGGGTGCACAAAGCAGACTGAATTTTGATTGTAAGAAATGCACAATGAATTTTGAGAGAAAAATGATTTTTTGGCAAAATGTGCGGCAGAAATAACAGTTTATGCAAAAAATAATTCAAAGAAAAAGCTGTTTGCTACAATATACTTAAACAAGCGGGGAGTAAAATCCACGCTGGCTGCCATCCGGAGGGCGGCATAATCAAAGGAGAAAACATTTGTTTTGCTGGTGAAGAACCTGCTGCCAAATAGCAAAGCAGAAAACTCCATGCGGCAAACAGGAGGTAACTATGAAAAAATCGAAACATATTGTAGGGGGAGCATCCATTGCGGTTTTGCTTGCTGCGGGAATCGTAGGAAACAGCCTGTGTTCCATCTATTATTCGCAGATTCAGGCGTACATGCAACGGTTTGTGACATCTTCCGAAAGTGCAAACAGCATGACGGACCTTTCAAAAGATGATGCCTACACGCAGGCATTACAGCTTTGCGAGGAAGTAGAGAGCGAAGGTCTTGTGCTGCTGAAAAACGATAATGATACCCTGCCGTTGGGAACGGACAAAATCAATTTGTTCGGCTATAACAGCTACAAGACGGTTTACACCGATTATGGCTCCGGCGGCCACCATAATGAAGATCAGAATTTTAACTTTATTGATGGTTTTGAATTTGCTGGTTTGCAGCTGAACCCGGATCTGACGAAGTTCTACCAGACGACTGCGCAGAAGCGCGCTTCGATGACAGGCATGACGGTCAGTGATGCAGACTTTAACATTTATGAAGAAACACTGGCCGAATATGATGAGTACAGCGCAACGTTCTGGCAGGATGCAAAGGCTTACTCGGATGTGGCGGTTTATGTAATCGGACGTATGGCAGGCGAAGGCGGTGACTGCCCGCTGGATATGGCCGGTTATTACGGTGGTGAAGCCGGGCGGCATTACCTGCAGCTGCAGCCGGCAGAAGAAGAACTGTTGGCAAAGCTGGAAGCAACGTTTGATAAGGTCATCATTGTCATTGACGCAAGCAATCCTATGGACCTTGGCTTTATTGAGGACAACAAGGTGGATGCTGCAATTTGGGCAGGCGGCCCTGGCACCACTGGTACGATTGCTGTAGCGAAAGCAATGATGGGTGAATACAACCCGTCCGGCCATTTGGTTGATACCTATGCTTATGATGTGACCAGTTCGCCAGCTTATGAAAACTTTGGCGATTTTACTTATGCAAACAGTGGTCTTACGATCGACGGCAATGGCGATGCCAACAACGGCAAGTACATGTACTACCAGGAAGGCATCTATGTAGGTTATCGCTATTACGAGACCCGTTACATTGGGGATGACAATGTTTATACCCCGGAGGAAGAAGCAGAGTATCAGAAAGCTGTTCAGTATCCCTTTGGCTATGGCCTGAGCTATACCACGTTTGATTGGAGCGACCCGCAGTGGGAAGTAGGCAGCCAGGGCGGCCAGGTAAAGGTAAGTGTTAAGGTAACCAATACCGGTAATGTGGCAGGCAAAGATGTGGTACAGCTGTATTACACCGCACCCTATACCCCCGGTGGAATTGAAAAATCTGCGGTTGTTCTGGGCGCTTTTGCAAAAACTGATCTGCTCCAGCCGGGCGAGAGCCAGACCGTGAGCATGACCATGAATTATGATGACATGGCATCTTACGATTATAAGACGGACAAGTGCTATGTGCTGGATGCCGGTACTTATACCCTTAGCCTGCGCAGCGATGCCCATACAGTGAAGAATGACCTGACATATGATTTTACTGTGGATCAGACCATCAAGTATGATACGACCGCCCGCAGCACGGATGAAACTGTGGCGACGAACCAGTTTGATGATGTGACTGCTGGCGATGGTAATATCGGCACGACCTTGCCGTATCTTTCCCGTGCAGATTGGGAAGGAACCTATCCTAGCCGTGAAGCAAGCGAAAACGCAACTGCCAACGCGGCAACGATTGCTTTGCTGACCAACGGCAATGGCGGAAGCACCATTGATCTGAATGATGACCCTGCACAGGGAACTACCTATACAAATGGTGAGAAAAACGGTGTAATGCTGGCAGATGCAGCTGGCATTGTTGACCCGGACAATGCAGTGTGGGAACAGTTGATGAACCACATGAGCGTTGATGAAATGAACAACCTGTATGGTAACTGCGGCTGGTGTTCGCCTGCTGTGGATTCTATTGGCAAACCGCAGGCAACCGAATGTGATGGCCCGAACGGCATCCATGACCTGGCAAGCGGCTTGGAAGCTGCTGAATATGCCAGCGAAACTGTGCTGGCAGCAACCTGGAATGTAGACCTTGCTTTGAAGGAAGGCGAAGTTTACGGTGATGAAGATCTGGTCAACGGTGTCAGTGGTACTTACGGCCCTGGTATGAACATTCACCGCTCCGCTTTCGGCGGCCGTGCAGCTGAATATTATTCCGAAGACCCGCTGCTGAGCGGTATGATGGCAGCTAATATGGTGACCGGCCTGCAGAGCCGCGGCATTTATGTGTTTGCCAAACATTTTGCACTGAATGATCAGGAAACCAACCGCGGCGGCGTTTGCATCTGGTCCAACGAGCAGGCAATGCGTGAAATTTATCTGCGCGCTTTTGAAGTGGCAATTCACAACGTAACGGGCGATGGCCTGAACCAGCTTGGTCTGACCGGCATCATGGAATCTTATAACCGCATTGGTACCAGTATGGTTGGCTACAGCTATGCAATGCTTACCCAGGTGCTGCGCAATGAATGGGGCTTCCAGGGCGTTGTAAACACAGACGCATTTGCTGTCAGCAATGGTGACTTGGCCCTGCGCGCAGGCGTGGATATGCAGCTGGCCATGGGTGTGAATGTTACCGATACGACCCTGAAGAGTGGCTATGGCATGCAGCTTCTGCGCCAGGCAACCAAGCGCCATCTGATGGTTTTGGCGAATTCTTCCCTGATGACGACGACCCGCAACTGGACTCCGTACTGGCTGATCGCACTGGGTGTGGTGGATGTTATCTTGGTTGTTGCAATCGTGCTGATTGCACTGCATATGTTCAAGCCGGAGCTGTTTGCCAAAAAGAAGAACAAGAAAAAGGCTGCAAAAGCATAAGAGAGAGGCGATTTGACGATGAAAAACAAGTGGAATCATTATGGCGTTGCAGCGATGTTTACGCTTGCTGTGGGGGCCAGCCTTGTTCTGGCTGGCTGCGGCGGAGCCAAAACGGATACGAAAGCAGCGGCCGCAGTGGCAACGAACCTGAGCTTTAATTTTGAAACCGGTGAGTATTCCTTTACCGGTGTTGACAAAGGCCGTACCTATGCAATCCGTCTGTATGGCTTTGATGCAGAAGGCAAGCAGGAAGATTATTATACCTTTACATCTTCCAACATTCTGGCGGATGACAGCAACGCAAATTATGCGGGAACGGTGGACCTAAGCGCAGACTGTACCCCCGGCGCAAAGTATAACGCTTATGTGATGACAACAACATCGGACTATAAGCGCGGCCTGTCGGACAGTGTAACAGGAACTTATGTGGGTGTTTATGCAGCGCCTGGTGCTGTAAGCGAAGCGGTGCAAAGTGGAGATACTGTAACGGTTACCATGGATCAGGATGTGTTTGAAGCATATTCTGAGTTGGAATATCCGCCGCAGACCTTTACCTTGACGCTGTACAGCGGAGCGGATGTTGTGCAGACGACCAAAATCAAACTGGAAGATTTGGCGCAGGAAGACGAGGAATATGTTGATGGCTTTGGCCCGATGGCAAAAACGGGCACATACCACCACCGCAGCGGTGCAACAGCATTTACGGGTGTAAGCGATGGCAGCTATACCGTAACAATTCAGGCTGATGCACAGGAAGGAATTTATTTTGCATCTGTGGAATCGGAAGCGACTGCGGTAACAAAATAAAAATTTAAGATGATTATGAATACACAGGAAATCATCAAAAAACTGAATTTAGAACAAAAATGTGCGCTGCTTTCGGGCGCTACTACCTTTGGGACCCGTGCACTGCCGAAAAATAATATCCCGTCCATCACCCTATCCGATGGCCCCAACGGCGTGCGCAAGCAAGCCGGGGCGGCGGACCACCTGGGGCTGAACCCCAGCGTTCCGGCCACCTGCTTTCCCACTGCCGCCACTGTGGCGTGCAGCTGGGACCCCGCCCTGGGCGAGCAGATCGGCCGGGCCATGGGCGAAGAAGCCGCCGCGCAGGAAGTTGCCGTGCTGCTGGGGCCGGGCCTGAACACCAAGCGCAGCCCCTTGTGCGGACGCAATTTTGAGTATTTTTCTGAAGATCCGTATCTTTCCGGCAAAATGGCCGCGGGCTATGTGCGGGGCATCCAGTCCAATGGCATTTCGGCCTGCCCCAAGCACTTTGCCGTCAACAGCCAGGAGCTGCGCCGCATGGCGTCGGATTCCGTGGTGGATGAACGCACTTTGCGGGAACTGTACCTGACCGGGTTTGAGATCGTGGTCAAGGAAGCAAAGCCCAAGACCATCATGAGCAGCTATAACCTCATCAACGGAACTTACGCCAACGAGAATCGCCACCTGTTAATGGACATCCTGCGCGGGGAGTGGGGCTTTGACGGCGCTGTGGTAACGGACTGGGGCGGCAGCAATGACCATGCCCTGGGCGTGCAGAACGGCTCCACGCTGGAAATGCCCGCCCCCGGCGGGGACGCGGTGCGCGAGCTGATGCAGGCTGTGCAGAGCGGCAAAATTACCGAAGCGGATGTGGACGCCCGGCTGGACGAGCTGCTGACGCTGGTGTTTGATACCCATGCCGCCGTGCAGTCCCACAGCCGCACCTTTGATGCGGACGCTCACCACGCCCTGGCCCGCCGCGCCGCAGCCGAAAGCATTGTGCTGCTGAAAAACGAGAACGATCTGCTGCCGCTGGCCGAGGGCGCAAAAGTTGCCGTGATCGGCGACTTTGCTCAGACACCGCGGTACCAGGGCGCCGGCTCCAGCGCGGTCAACTCCATCAAGGTGGATATCTTTTTGGACTGCCTGAAAGAGAGCGGCTTAGCCAGCGTGGGCTTTGCCCCCGGCTTTGACCGCCAGGGCAAACCGGATGCCGCCAAACAGGCCGAGGCTGTAGCCCTGGCCCAAAAGGCCGAAGTGGTGCTGCTCTGCCTGGGGCTGGATGAAATCAAGGAAAGTGAGGGTCTGGACCGCGGCGATATGCGCCTTGCGGACAACCAGATCGAACTGTTAAAGGCCGTGCAGCAGGCCAACCCCAACACCGTTGTGGTTCTCAGCGCAGGGGCTTCGCTGGAAACCCCGTGGCTCAAACACTGCCGTACCCTGGTATATGGTGCGCTGGGCGGTCAGGCGGGGGCGGGCGCCATGCTGGATGTGCTGACCGGCAAAGTGAACCCCAGCGGCAAGCTGGCCGAAACCTGGGTCAACGCCTATGCGGATACCCCCGCCAAGGATAACTTTGCCGGGCCGGGCCGCATGGTGCAGTACCGCGAGGGGCTGTATGTCGGCTACCGCTATTACCAGACCGCCGGTGTGCCGGTGGCATTCCCCTTTGGCTATGGGTTAAGCTACACCAGCTTTGCCTACAGCAATTTGCAGGCCGCGTCCAATGGCGTGACCCTGACCGTAACCAACACCGGCAAGCGCGCCGGAGCAGAGATCGTGCAGCTGTATGTGGCAAAACCCGGGGCAGAAGTGTTCCGCCCCGCACAGGAGCTGAAAGGCTTTGCCAAGGTGCAGCTGCAGCCCGGCGAAAGCAAGACCGTGACCATCCCGCTGGACGACAAGGCATTCCGCTACTGGAACACCAAGACCGACAGCTGGGAAGTGGAAGGCGGCAGCTATGAGCTGCGGGTCGGCGCGTCCAGTGCGGACATCCGCCTGACCGCCATGGTGGAAGTGGCCGGTACCGGCGCACCCAACCCCTATGCGGGCAAGCATCTGCCGCACTATACCAGCGGCAAGGTGCAGAGCGTGCCGGATGACGAATGGGCCACCCTGCTGGGCCGCCCGGTGCAGCAGGGAAAAGTTAAAATTGACCGCAACATGACCCTGGGCGAGCTGAACCACAGCCGCAGCCCGCTGGGCTGGCTGATCTGGCTGGTGCTTACCGCACTGCTGAACGCCAGCTACAAGCGCGGCAAGCCGAACCTGAATGTGCTGTTCCAGTACAACATGCCGCTGCGTGCCCTGGCCAAAATGACCAGCGGTGCCATCAGCATGGGTATGGTGGATGGCATTGTGATGGAATTACAGGGATTCTGGATCATCGGCCTTGTGCGGGTGATCATAGAAGCCGTGAAAAACCTGGTACTGAACGCACAGCTGGAACAGCGCCTGCGCAACAGCTGAGGAAAGAGAGGGGCTATTTATGCAGCTATGGAATAATTTTGCGGCAAAACACCCCGCCGCAGCCAAGTGGGTGCGCGAAGGCGGGCTGTTTGTGATCGTATCCAACCTGATTACGGTGTTCAAATACCTGCTGCTGCAATTTTTACCGGCGGCGTTCAGCAGCCTGCCGATGGTGGATTTTGGCTGGCCGGGCATCCCGGTTACGCTGTTTGGCGAAACCTTCCAGTGGAACATCCTGGGGTATGATTCCGCCCATGGCGGTCTGCCGTACTTTTGCGCCTACATGGTTGCCATGGTGGTGGGAGAATGCATAAACTTTCCCATCCAGCGCAACTTTGTGTTCCGCAGCAAGGGCAACCTGGCCAAGCAGATCGCCTGGTATGTGGTGGCGTTCTGCTTGATCACCTGCATCGTCAACTCCATCAACTGCGTGTGGGTGGCGGTTGCGGGCCTGCTGGTGCCGGATTTCATCTACAACATTGGCACCACCGTGCTCAATGGCGGCATTTCCATGGTGATCTTCTTCTTTGTGAACAAGATCATCTTCCCAGAGGGCGCACAGGCAAAATAAAGCCCGGCAGGATCACTGGTGCTTTTCCCGGTACTCGAACAGGGCGGCGGCACGGTACAGGAAAAAGTCTTTTGGATGGTATAAAAATGTGATTGCCAGCAACGGCGAAGATCTGAACGGATAAAGAAGAATGCTGCCTTTCCCTGATGTGGAGAAAGACAGCATTTTTATTGCGTTTTTCGGAAAGAGGTGAGCAGCGGCCCCTACAAATGGGTAACGGCTGGCCATAAAATGGCGCTATTACATGGTGTGCTTTGTGAGAAAGCGCTGTAGTGTGATGATATAAAACGGATGGGTGCATGGTGTGCGCCCCTACGGAATTACAACAAAACACCCCCGCCCGTGCGGTAAATGAACTGCATAGGGCGGGGGCACCGTTATTTTACAAAGAAAACACACAGAGCGGAGATTTTAGGCAATACCGCACAATTCTAAGTGCCGCAGCCGCCGGAGCGGTGCTTAAGCCGTCAGGCGGGAATTGTGCGGTGTTGCCTTTACTGTTCCACGGCACCGGTGGGCAGCTGGGGAACAGCGGTCAGGATGCGCATGAACTCTTCGCCGGTGATGGTTTCTTTCTCGTACAGGTACTTGGCGATCTCGTCCAGCTTGCCGCGGTTTTCAATCAGCATCTGTTTGGCTTTTTCATGCTGCTGCTTGACGACTTCCACGACCTTATCGTCCACTGTGGCGGCTGTGCGCTCACTGCAGGCCAGGCTGGCATCGCCGCCCAGGTAGGCGTTGTTCACGGTTTCCAGGGCAACCATGTCAAAGTCGTCGGTCATGCCGTAGCGTGTAATCATGGCGCGGGCCATCTTGGTGGCCTGCTCGATATCGTTGGATGCGCCGGTGGTGATGGAGTTGAACACCACTTCTTCGGCGGCACGGCCACCGGTCATGGTGGCAATTTTGGCCAGGATCTCTTCCTTGGTCATCAGGGTGTGGTCGCCGTCCTCTACCTGCATGGTGAAACCCAGCGCGCCGGAAGTGCGCGGCACAATGGTGATTTTCTGCACGGGGGCGGAATGGCTCTGCAGGGCGGCAACCATGGCATGGCCGACTTCGTGGTAGGCCACGATGCACTTTTCTTTGTCGCTCAGGATCTTATTCTTTTTCTGGGCACCGGCCAGGATGGTATCCACGGCTTCCTGCAGGTCGTACTGGGTAACGGCCATGCGGTGGTGGCGCACAGCGCCCAGGGCGGCTTCGTTGATAATATTGGCCAGCTCGGCACCGGAAGCACCGGGAGTCATGCGGGCAACCACGGCAAAGTCACAGTCGGGGCCGATTTTGACCTTTTGAGCGTGCAGGCGCAGGATGCTTTCGCGGCCTTTCAGGTCGGGCAGCTCCACGGGCACACGACGGTCAAAACGGCCGGGGCGGGTCAAAGCGGGGTCAAGGGATTCAGGACGGTTGGTGGCGGCCAGAATGATAACACCCTTGGCGGCGTCAAACCCGTCCATTTCGGTCAGCAGCTGGTTCAGGGTCTGTTCGCGTTCATCGTTGCCGCCCATACCGGAAGCACCGTCACGCTTTTTGCCGATGGTATCGATCTCATCAATAAAGATAATGCAGGGGGCTTTTTCGTTGGCCTGTTTGAAGAGATCACGCACCTTGGAAGCGCCCATGCCGACGAACATCTCGACAAATTCAGAACCCGCAATGGAGAAGAAGGGAACACCGGCTTCGCCGGCAACAGCGCGGGCCAGCAGGGTTTTACCGGTGCCCGGGGGGCCGACAAGCAGAACGCCCTTGGGCATTTTGGCACCGATATCCTCGTAACGCTTGGGGTTATGCAGGAAGTCAACGATTTCCTGCAGGCTCTCTTTGGCTTCGTCCTCACCGGCAACATCGGCAAATTTGATGGACTTGCCATCCTCAACGACATACTGTTTGGCACCGGATTTGCCGCCGCCAAAAATCATGCTGTTGGCGCCGCCGGTCATTTCACCGACCCGCTTGCGCATCATGCGGTTGAACCAGACGATCAGGATGATCATGGGCAGCAGCGAGATGACCCAGCCCAGCAGGGTATCCACCCAGGTGGTCTGGTTGTACACCTTGCCAAAGGAAACGCCGGCGCTTTCCAACCGGGTGACCAGCTGCAGGTCCTGCGCAATGGAGTTGGTGCAGTAGGTGGTATCGTTTTTGTCCACAAAATAGATCTGCTGATCCTGAATTTCAACGGTGCTCAGCTCGCCGCCTTCGAGCATGTTCAGGAAGGTGCCGTAATCGACCTGTTTGACCTGGCCTTTCATCATGGCGGGGAAGGCCCAGAAATTGAGCAGCAGCAACACCACAAGGATCACGGCATATACAATGCCGGTCGTCTTTTTGGGGTCGCGCGGCTGTTGGGTTTCGTGCATAACAATTCCTCCAGTTGGGGGGCGGTAATAGGGGCCCCCGATAGATTCTATCATGAAGAATAAAAATGAACTGCGGATGAACAAGGCATGAAATAGCTGGAAATTCCGGTAAACTTTGCGTGAACAAGGGCAGTTCGTGGGCAAAAACAGGAATGCAGACCGCGTAACGACAGGGAAAAAGTGAAGGCAACACCGCACAATTCCCGCCTAACGGCTCAAGCACCGCTCCGGCAGCTGCGGCACGGCATCTGCGTTGCCAAAATGCTCGATAA
>ERZ809296.3765-NODE-3765-length-12410-cov-6.177418_pt1 | contig 12410 bp, 26 predicted proteins | sample MGYA00520511_ERZ809296 | MGnify/ENA primary metagenome ERZ809296 (study PRJEB31576, sample SAMEA3212662) | Homo sapiens | biome: human-gut; feature: human gut; material: fecal | place: Sweden | collected 2012 ... | reverse complement strand
TGTTTTGCAAAGTATTATAAGCTTGATTGCAAATACTTTAAGTACAGCTCATTCTTTTCCTCTTCCCCATTTTTGTAATTAGTTAATGGAGCTGTACTTAAAGTATTTGCAATCAAGCTTATAATACTTTGCAAAACAAGCTCTTTATAATAAACAATTTCTTGCAAGTTATTCATGGAGTAACTATCCAAAGAAAGCCCATACAAGTTACTTCGTTTAGTGAACATACCCTTAAAAGAATTCTTTACTTTCTTCATTGTGGTAAACACACAATCACATCCTTTCTAAACCATTACTTTATTATACTACAAAATCTAGATTTTTCTCTAGCCTTTATAGTATATTCTTTTCCTAATACTTCCGCTTTATAAATTATCTTCATAAAAAAAGACCAGGTTTAAAAAACATTACTTACTCGTCTTACATTTTTTGTAAACTGTTATTTTTTTTATTTTTAAATTCTATTAGCTATGTGGTATTTAATACTATGTTCTGGACATTAATTTTCTATTCTTTTAATAGATAGAAATAAAATTGGTGTCCAAACGGAGAATTATTATTAGTTAGAAAGTCATTTTATGTTTCTTAAAACATAAATTTGCTTACTTTTTTTTTACATTATTTTTGCAAAAATTTTAATCGTCATTAATTTATTTACCTTTTAAGCTTAATTTCTTTAGCGATATAAATATATATTTTTATTGCTAGCTAAAGAAGTCAAAAAAAAATGATGTCCAATAAGCAGTATTAAATACCACTTTGTGGACACCTTTTTTTAAATAGTAATATTTTTAAGAGCCTGTAACATGTCAAAACCACCGTCAACAATTTCCGTCTCTTTTCCTAATGCTCCTAATAAAGCAAAAAATCCGTCTGTCTTCCGTTTTATTGGTTCAATTTTATTATAGCTGGTATTACCTCTCCTGTCCTTTTCTGTATAGACATTACCTACATACCACCTCATTAAAACATCATCCCCCCAAATAATTAAATGCTCTGCAAAAATTCTTTCCACAAGGGGAGCGACTTTATTATGACTTATACCTCCATGCCTTATTTCGGTTAATTTTAAACCAATACTCTCAAATGCATTTTTTAATACAGATGCTCTATAAGTATCACAAACAACATCTTTTATATAATATTTTTTTCGCATATCATTAAACCACTCAGCAACAACACTCTCGTCAATAGTCTCAGTCTTTAAGACTGTACATTGACCAGCTTGTTTAGCTCTTTCAATATCAACATTATACTCATACAGCTCCAGGGACTTATAACAAATAAAAGTATGATGTATTACATAGTAACACCCATTCAATTTAAATAATAATATACAGCTTGTAAAATCCCGTACACTTGAAAAGTCTACAGCTCCAACACATTCCAAACCAGTCAAGTCCGGAACTTCTCTGCTGGTAGCCTTAACCTCTTCGTAAGTTGCAACCCTGGTCATAGTGTCCTGGACAGGTAAATTAAATCTCTTAGTAAGCAACTCAATTTTCATTTGTGGTCTAGTTTTTGACTTTATAATATCTGTTTGAATTTGTTTTCTCAAATTAGGCAAATACGGTAAGCTAGGATTAGCTTTTACTCTAAGCTCAGCATTTTCTATCTCTTCAACATCATCCATTTTCCAAATTAGCGGCAGCATAGAAGTATTTTCACTATCTCCCATCAAAATTAACCTAGCATCTTCTTTATAATCATCAAGGACACCACCTCTGATATTACCATCTGTTGATATTATAAGAGTTCTAGGAAATGGTATTTTACCCAATGCAGAAGTAAAAACTTTTATACTGTCATAATTTTCCATCTGATGGATTTCGTCAAAGATAATACACCCCGGCCTTAGTCCGTCCTTTGTCTTTGCGTTGCTAGTCCTATATCTTAAATAAGACCTAGTCTTTATATTAATTATTTCCTCTTTAGTAAACTTAAAAGCCTTTCCAAGTTTTTCATTATCTTCTAAAGTTTCATGTACATCATTAAAAGAAGTCATTGCCTGCTCTTCTGAGTTGGCGACTATATCAACACCATATTTCTTTATTCCGTGCTTATTGGTTTGAAGGAAATTAGCCAACCCACTTATAAATCCGTTCTTACCATTTCCTCTACCCATCATAATAAAAAACTCATTATACAACAAATCATCATCTTTATAAGTAAACACCAAAGATATTACAAATTTTTCCCAAGGAAACAACTTATAGTACCACTTTTCAATATACTTTATACACTCCTCAACCATTTCATCATCAGTATAGACTCCATGTTGAGCCATGTCTTTTAAAATCTTATCTCTAGCAAGCAAAATTTCTTTAGATACAGGCAGGCCATCATCAATCATTTTGAAATAATTCTGTATATAGATATTTAAATTTTTATATGTCATCATCCTCATCACCATCATTCAATAGCTCAGTATTAACTTTTAAACCTAACTTATCCAACAACTTTATCATCTGCTGATTACATTTAAATAGCTCGCCTACAGAGTCATTCTTTTTAAATCCCTTTTGATTAGCTCCATTAAAGTATTCTATTTGAACTCCTCGCTCATTTATATCTTCATCAAGCATCTCCTTAACTTTCCAAAGCCTAATATAATCGTCAACTAAATCTATAAAATAAACAGTATCATTTCCCTTTAGTTTCAACTGTACCAGTAAACTCTCTCTTATAGCTTTCATTTTCTTTGTCAAAGCCATGTCACCATCAGCATTACAAGCCTTTTTTGAAACTTCTCTATCTGAACCATCTGAACCAACTTTACTTTGCACTTTTTCCTTTATAACATCAATAGTCAATCCAAATTCTTTTCTCCACTTTACAGCTGTTGTTCGAGATATGTCTAAGCCTCTTGACACCTCAGTTAAGCTCTTCCCATCTAAAAACATTTTCTTAGCCTCAGCTTTCAACTTCTTCCAATCTTTCGCCATGAACTACACTCTCCCATCATGCATCATCTTGCCTCAATTATACCAAAATAAACCTCACTATATATGAAAAATGAAAAAATCTCCACAGCCATGACTAACCCCTCGGTAATCACCCCTTCCTATCACACTCAAAAAATTTATAGGGGGGGCTAATATATTTATGCATAAATTATTCTTCTCTGAGTGTATAATCTCACCCTTTTTATGTCCTACATAACACTATTATTATATATATTTTTATGTTTTAAAAAACTTCTTTTTTGTTACCTCTTTCCCATTTTATTACATTAATCTTATTTACATTTGATTAACATTATTAATATATTATCAATATTATTATGGATAATGTATGTGGTATATGGTATTTAATACTATGTTTTGGACACCAATTTTATTTCTATCTATTAAAAGAATAGAAAATTAATGTCCACAATGTGGTATTGAATACCACTTACACACTCATATTACAATGTCTTTTAAGACAGTATTTAGGACACAAAAATAGGACTCCTAAACCTATGTTTAAAAGCCCTATTATATACCTTGCATAAGTATGCAATATTATTATTTATTCTGTATATTTATTCAATACCTAAAATGTGTACATTAATCTTACACTTTCATGTGTTGTCTTAGTACATGACATTACACCTTTAATCCTAACATCTCTATTAAACTTTAGTCTCAAATCATCATCATATGAATTTAAATAGTAATTTAATTTATAATCAAATTCCCTTTTATGAAATACAATGCTTTCTGTATGCAATAAACCTTCGGCATCTTTAATCTCTATTCTTACACAAATATGATTTACTTCTTTATTAATTGATGCTGACTTAAATAAATCAATCAGCTTTTCTTTATTACTTAACATGATTAAACAGCTCCATTCTTTTTATATTCATGATTCCAACATTATCAACAAGTGACACAGATAATATACTAACAAACTCAGCATTATTCAATACTAAATCATCATTATAAGCCTTTGAGTAATAATCCTTTTTAAACGCCCATGTATCTCTAGTCAATACTATAAGCTCATTATAATCAGTACACGCAACCCTAGTCCTAACAGTAACAACAATACATGAGTCCTTTCCTGCCTTCTCAATAGCCTCATCAAATACATTTAATAATCTTTCTTTATTTGTCATCTCCACCGCACTCCTTTATGATTGAAATATATTTCTTATCCTCTTCACCACATAAGCAATGAGTCATACCCTTGCTATCAGCCTTTTCACAAACACTCCATAAAGGACAACCATCATCATCACATCGGCAATAATCAAAAAGAAACTCCTTCATATCAATTAAAACTTTTTCACATGCATTACTCATCTTTTTCAATCTCCTTTATGATGTTTAAGAAATTTTCATCATCAAGCTCACTACATAAGTTGTGAGTTAAGTTTTTATTCTCAGCCTCGTCACATACCTCTTTAAGTGAGCATTCATAGCAACTAATATCACAGTTTTCCCAAAAGAAATCCCTTGTCTTTAATAGTATTGCATCAATCTTATTACTCATCACTAACACCACCCTTCAACATCCACGCAAAGGCCTACGCTATTACAAGTCAAGACACCGCAAGCATAATATTGAGTAATTCTTTCATAACCATATAAGCTACGCAAAGTTAAATTCTCATCATAAAGTTTTTCTATTTCTTCTTTCTTTATCTCCCATGCTTTAGGTGGCATTGCAACTAGCTCATCATAAATTTTTGAGCCAGCTTTCACTCTTCTTTTAATCACTATGTTTTGATATTTCTCTACTAAAGCTTTTTCGATTCTATCATTTATAAATTTTAAAAATACCTCTTTTTTATTCACCACTTAAACCTCTTCCCTTTTAAATAATTTCTTATTGCAATTTCTACAATAAGCTAGTTTTCCACGTGAATATTGAGCATAGTCGTGTATATCGCCCATTTCTTCATCTATTTCACCACTAAAACTATATCGTTCTTCATAAGTCCCCCTATATGAACATTTAAAATAATAACCTTCATCACTACCACAAAATGGACATTCTTTCATAACTACACATCCCCTTCATTCACCCAACTAACAACACCATGCACTCCATTTATACCTATTTCATCAAATAGAACAGCCTCAACTATTCTCATGTTAGGATTATTTTTATGTCTTAATGCATCATCATACTCACTCATAACACACATATGCTTATAACTAAATGCCTCTCTAGCAAAAACTAATTGCTCTGTCATAACAGGCACTTTTTGAGTTCCTATATCAACAGCTGACTCAACTCTAAGAGCCATCCCTTTTATACTTGGAATACTCATTCCCTTCTGAAATAAAAGCAAAAGAGACTCTTTTCTTGTTAACATGTTTTAAATCCCTCCATTTTCCCTTAAATATTTTACTATATAACCAATTATCACCAAGCAACCTAAAAGACCTGGAATACCTATAATTAATACAATAACATTCAATACTTCAATCATTTTTATTTACCTTTCTAATATTCACAATATTGCAAAAGTGAGGCACATTATTTAAAAAAAAATTATTTACTAACTTTAATGCAGCACCAAACCACGAAACTTACTAACAAAACAAGTCCAGGCAAGAAAAACATTAATATTCCTGCATCCATAACACTTAAAACCATAATTAAAACAACTATTACAGCAAATGAAAATAACCCAAGTAACAAACTAAACATTTAACCACTCCTTTTAAAATCCTTTAATATCTATCATTAAATGTGTTTCCTGCAACTCTTTCCTCAGATGCAACAATTCCAAGCTCAATGCATTTCTCTATACGCTGACCAACTTGCTCTATTGTCATTGTTCCAGGAACAAAAGCATTTGTTGATAGTTTTCCTAACTTCTTACAGTATATTCTATATCTACAGGTTTTATTACAAGCGTGAGAAGGAGTGCCATTGCACCCTCTCACTAAATTTTGAGCTTTTAACTTAATTCTTCTTTCCATAAGCATAAGCCCCCCACACATTGCCTCTAACTTTGTAAAAAGATTTGCTGTAAAAGAAATCGCTTAAATCATCCGGCTCATTATAAATTCCATAAATCAAGCATCTACCATTATAAACTCTTACCCTCAAATACATGTCAAAGCCATCTTCTTTATAATATTGATAGTCATCATATATCTGCTTAAGAGCTATCTCAGAAAGTAAATCATGTCCACTAAGCCACTTAACGCCTGTCTCTTTTTTTATCTGCCTTAAGACTCTCTTTAAATCCTTTTTAAATCTTCTAAATGCTTTCTTATCCTTCTTACCTTCAATCTTTATATATGTGCAACTACTCATCCCTTAACTCTCCATTCTATCTATTTAATTAATTTATAAGTATTTATCCAATCTTTAGAGCTAACAGCTCCAGCCTCTTCTGCATCTTCTATAAGTCGCCCTAAAGCACTTGTCTTTATATCAATAGGCTTTTTCTCTGATTGTGAGAAATAAACAGAAATAGCTGAACAATAAACCTTATAAGGACAGCCACTTATACATGTTACCTCATCAATCTTCTTGCATCCTGCTTTTAACCTTCTTGCTTTCTCATAAGTTCTACGATTAAAATCTTCTGTCAACCTCTTCACAGTCTAAGCCCCCTTTTATCGTTTGCTCTGCAAGTCTTAAATTCCTTGAATTTATAACGTACAAGATAGTTCCCTTTGGTGTAACTTTATCACTCATAGCATAGCACTCTCTAAATACCCTGCATTTCCCTTGCAAACAATTGTGATTATTCAAGCACTCACCCATTATTCTCTTTGCAATTCTCTTATACTTTTTATTTTTCCCCATTTTATAATCCTCCTAGTTTTATCTTAATCAAACTCCGGAAACCTTTCACTTAAAATCTGTCCCTTACTCTTAACTTTATTTAAATTCTTATATTTATCATGAACCTCATTGTGACATGGCTCGCATAGAGTTATTAAATTATCAATATCCAATGCTCTATATGGATTCTTTCGGACTTCTTCAATGTGATGCACCGTCAAAGTAACATCGTTTCCCTCTAAGCCTTCAACCTTTACTGTAACCTTACCTAGCTCTTTGCATCTTTGGCACTCATTGTTGTCCCTTTTTATTGCATCAGCTCTCAACTTTCTCCAAAACTTAGAAGTGTAAAACTTATATAAAGTGTCCTCTCTTATCCATTTAATAATATCTGCTGTTGTAATTATTCGCATATACTATCAGCCTCCCATAATTTCACTAAATGCCTAGATATGCTAACACTTATCAACAAATTCCTTAACTTAATTATATATGTATAATATCCATAAAACAATACAATATGCCTCACTTTTACATTTTGTTAATATTCAACAAAAAAAGACATAAAAAAAGTAGAGAGCCTACCGTTCTGCTCTCTACCTAAAACAAATTAATTAAAAGGAGTCAGACAATGCCAACAGCACTATCCAATAGTTAAAAAAAATGAACTAAAAACCAAACAAGAAAGAAACCAAACCATGTTCGCATCCTGTCAACAGGAGGTATATGCACCCGTCAGTACCTCTCTGACAATTATTATTATACAGCATAGTGATGCAAAATGCAACACTTTTCTCAAAAAAAAATATTAATATTTTACTGGAGACACACAAACCTCTATATACTCATAATCTTCTAAGCTGTATCTCTTTCTGCAAATAACATCCGTAACTTGAGCATCATCTTTATAAGCAACACCATTCAAGCCATCAAGGACTAATTTTGCGATATTATCAACATCCGGCTTTCTAAGTGGAAACTCTTTACCTTGATATATATTTTCACACCTAGCCTTTGAGTATGAGTCTCCTATCTTCATATAAGCAATAATTGTTACCTCAACAGCTCCCTTAGGATAAAAAGCTCCTTTCATTAACTTATAATAGTTACGAACTAAATGCTCCGCTTGCCTGGTCTCATTAGGTGTAAATGCACGCCTATTTTCAGAGTTAAACCTAGGTCTTTGCTTTCCAACTATAGGCATTTTAATTTTAATCATTCTATCAACTCCATTTCTTTTCTCTATTAAAGAACTCATATGTCCTAAGTTCTTTAAGCATATATATAGCAATTCTCTTCTCTACAGGTGAATTATTAGTATTAGGCGTATTAATAAGGTGATTTATTAAAGATGTTATTTGCTCTTTAGTTAGTCCTAACTTACTGTTTGCATAATACCTGTTTATAAATTGTTCTTTAGTTTCAATTCTATTTTCAAGCCATGCCATTCTATGCTTTTCAGCTCCTTTTACATGGTTATAATCAAGCCTCATATATTGTTGTCTCCATACCTTATATAAGCCCCAAAAACGCTCATCAGATACATTGTAATTTCCCCTTATGTATTTATAAACTTCTTTAACCATGCAATTATCATGCTTTTCAAAATAATTCAATAAAGTTGAGCTATTTAAATTTTTCTTTCTTTTTTTCTTCACCATATTTATTCCCTCACTAACTAATAATCTTAAAAATGAGGCTCTAAGAGCCTCATATACTAAAAAGGTATATCTCCATCATCAATCGGAGTCATGTCCTCACTAAAGCTATTATCAGAAAAACCCTGGTCGGGTTGAGCAAACGCCCCGCCATAATTACCGTTATTAGCATTGTTATTATTTACATTCCTACTTCCACCCATAGGGAACTCAATTTCTCTACAAATAACCTCTGTAGTGTACCTCCTTGTTCCATCTTGAGCCTCATATGAGCCAGTTCGGATTGAGCCATCCGCTATAGTGATAGCTGAACCTTTTTGAAAATATTGAACTATAAGCTCCGCTGTCTTTCCAAATGCTATGCATGAAATAAAATCAGCCTCATCCTTTTTCATCCTTCTATTTACAGCTATAGTAAATCTAGCAACAGCTGTCCCGCTCCCTGCTCCAAATCTAAGCTCTGCATCCTTAACCATTCTTCCCGTAAGTACAACCTTATTCATATTAATAATCTCCTTGAACTCTCATTAAATTATCTGCATAAACTTCATTATAAGCCTCAACCATATCATCAAAAGTCATGTCTAATAAATGCCCTATATTTAGTAAATGCTCAAGAGACTTATAAGAAAATCCATTATTAACATGCCTAAAAGCCCCAGTTAATTCCTCAATTAAAAACTCATCCTTTTCCTCTCTTGATACCATAAATGTTTTAAAGTACTCATATTCCTCTAAAGCCATTTTAATTAATCTTACTCGCCTTCTCTTTCCACTTTCTCCATCTTGAGCCTTTGTAAAATGATTTAAGTTGGATAATGCAAAATGCAAGCAATCAGCAAATTCCTTTTTGATTTTAGATTTATCTATATTTTTATTTGCTTTCCAATATTTCCAAACTTGAACCTCATTAGCAAGTTCTCCAAGCTCTACAGCTAAGCATAAATATTTGACATTATTATCATATTCTTTTATACCTGCCTTTTCATAGCACAAACAATCTAAACTTTTTTGCTTTTCAGCTAACTCTACTAATTTATTAACCTCAACATTAATCATTCTTTTTTACCTCCAGCTCTTCTCTAGTCTCAACATTAACAACAACAATTACATTTCCATAATCTTTTAATCTTCTGTATTTACTAGCATCCAAGCCTTCCCTAGTAAGCATTTTCTTTTCATTTAATGTAAGTCTCTTTCCTACCATGTTTTAACATTACCTCTCTCAATTTCTTTTAATTTAAATTCTTGCATTTTAACTATAAAGACATCAAGCTTACTAGACAACTCAACAGTATCCTCATCAATTTCAAAGCAATTTTCTTCCAACTTTTTATTTAACTTATCTCTAAGCTCATCAGCTTTAATTGAATATTGAGCCTGCATTCTAATTTCTCTCAATCTTTCCACATTATTTAAATCAGTTTTTATTAATTCCTCTAATAAATAATTTTTAAAATTCATCCCCATTTACAGAAAGAGCTTTAAGCTCCTGCTGTTGATACCTCCTCAAATTCTTCATTAACCACATAAGTAGGATTGATAAAACTTTCGCCAAAGCCTAAGCCTTCTGTATTGTCCTTAACTTCCAATACAGTATTATCAACCTGTATAGCCTCCAACATCTGTCTAGCCTCTTGCTGCTCTATAGAAACAGGCATATATTTTGCCATCTTAGTTATACATGTCTTTAGTCCCATAGCAACAAAATGCTCTTTCCAAGGGCCAAAAACTTCACCAGTATCTTTTTTCTTAGACTTAGTATGCTTGTCTCTATGCTTTTCAACTTGCTTTCTAGTCATAACAACAAAGCCCTGTTCTCCTGTTCTTAATTTATACATAGCATAAAAATGAGTAATTTTATCTTCATTATCTTCACCACAAGGCTTATGCAACAGCATCTCATTAAGCCCGTAGGAATAATCGAACTCATCACCCGCGTAAACCTCTCTAGCTGTTATTACAGCAACTTCTCCACTTCTTCTGACTAATTCTATAAGTCCTTTATAACCAAGCTGAAACTGAGCCTCGTACCTTCTTGTAGAGCTATTCCAAAAAGGAACTATATAAGCATGTCCTAATAAATTAGGTTCTAACCCTAAGCTAGCACAATTAACTATCGCTCCTATTATAGTCGCCTGGTCACATTCCATAAGTTTTGGATTTCGAGACACGGCATTAAGCCCAACCCTGCAAAGCCTTTCCGGAGTAACGTGAGACGGCACTAAGGATTGTATTGCCTTAAATTGAGTAGTTAATTGCTTACTAAGCATATCCTGGAATGAAGTTGCAGGATTCTTAGAAATCCCATTTTGCTTTTGAGCAATCAAATCTTTAGTAGTTTTAGAACTTGCAACAGTAGCCATAAATTTTCATCTCCTTACTTTTCTTGTATTCTTCTAACTTTAAAAACTCTATTTTTACTTTCTTTTGTAACTTCATCAGCAAGAGAAGGATTAAGCTCCCTCAGTTTTTTAGAGTCAATGCTCTTCCTTGTCTGAGTTTTCCATGTCACTTTAAATGAGCTATTAACTAAAGTATCATTTTCCTGCATAACATCCTTGATTGAATTTTCTATAAGAGATAATCTTTCATCTATAGCCTCTTTTTCCAATAATAATGTCTCTCTCTCATTTAATAACTCAGTTTCTCGCTCTCCCATTTCAAGGACATTGTTTTTGCTATCACCATATAGAGTATTCAGCAACTTACCAGTAGCCTCAGAACCATCAACAACAGGAATAACCTTCTTTAGAATATTATTTAAATAAAAATCCTCAGCTAGTCCAGTAAGAATTTCAATAAGCTCATCATCTCTGTTCACTTTTTTCTGCACATAAGTGTTCCCACCTATTAAAACAGCAAAATAACCAAATTTAGCTCCAGTAACAGCCATATACCATTGTATTTGAGTCATATATTGGACTGGAACTTCTTCACCCTTCCATAAATGAGTTAAATATTTATCTGCTGTTTTAATTTCTAAAATACCAACGCCCTCATCGGTATATATTAAACCATCTACATTCGCTCGCATCCAAGTTTTATCTTTATGACAAAACATCATCTTGCTAGGCTTTACATCAAACTCTTGATTTTTACGCTGGAACTCATCTCTTATTATGCTTTCCATAATCCTTCCCCAGCGCATAAAATCATTATCGACCTTATCCTCAATCAATCCCAACTTATTCATATATACAGCCGTTGGGGAGCTATATCGGCTTATGCCAGTTATGCCAGCTAAATCTGTCCCTGTAATACCTTGCTTTCTAAGTTCAAGCCACTCATCCTCACTTAATTTACTTACATTGGCCACAATCCTGCAATCAAGTCCATACCTGCCAGCTTTTCTAAATGTCAAGTTAACCACTTCCTTATACTTTATACTTTATATATTATGTTAACTAGCATCACGAAATTAAGAATTAATACAGATGCTAATAAAGAACCTCTAAACTGTCTTTTAGCTCTATAAGTATGATATAAAGTCCATGCTAAAAAATATAAATTAGGTATTAATAAAATCATTGCAACTAAAGAATAATTCATTGATTTTCCTCCTTCATCTTAGAAAATATTTTGTTGTATGCCAAGCTTGTCCCTTGACAATTTTAATTATATAGTATATATGGCCAATATCCAACTTCACAATTAGGCATTATGATTAATTATGATGCACTTTTGACACACTTTCTCTATTTTCCTTTAATTTACTAACTTTCTCTTTTTTCTGTTAAAATTAGTTATATTAGCATAAAATCAAGCATAAAATAATGATGCTTTTAAAAAAATAAAAGAGCCTAGAAAATACTAGACTCTTTTATTATATTATTTTTTTAAAAGTTATTTTATCATAGACAGCCTCATTATGAACCATTCTCCCGCCTTTTATTCCTCTCTCATACACAACAAGATGCTCTCCTATATCTTTAATCTCATAATAAAAATTTCTTTCCTCCAAACAGCGAACGCACCAAGTGCAATCTCTAGGAGTTCTAAACATCATAG
>ERZ809296.3760-NODE-3760-length-12428-cov-7.685687_pt1 | contig 12428 bp, 10 predicted proteins | sample MGYA00520511_ERZ809296 | MGnify/ENA primary metagenome ERZ809296 (study PRJEB31576, sample SAMEA3212662) | Homo sapiens | biome: human-gut; feature: human gut; material: fecal | place: Sweden | collected 2012 ... | reverse complement strand
CCGGCTGCTGTCGGAAATTATCAGTCACCATGATTTTCAGAAAATGATGCTGGATGCGGAGATTTATGTGGATCGGATCGCTGATATGCGGATTAGCGATATGAACGCTGTACTGCAAGCCGTTCGTCAAATGGTACTGATGCAGCAGGGAGAAACGGAAAATGATCTGTATCTGCGGACACTGGAACTTGCACAAATACAAGAGGACGAGTATTTTTGCCATGTTATTTCTGACGATTTGAAACTGATCCTTCGGGATATTCGGGAAGCCCATCAAAATGATGCAACCACTGCGGACAGCCATTCTCCGGCGCTGGATGTGCAAAAGAGTTTGCAGGAAGCCACGAACTACAAAGGCAGCAATGCAGAAAAGCAGGCCCGCATTTTCCTCGCAACCTTTGGTATTGACTATGATGCGATCACGATGGAGCAGTTTGTAAATCTAATAGAGGTTTTGAAACTGTCCAAACACCTGAAACCCTCTATTAACCAACGAGGGAAAACCAATATGACCCACGGAAAAGGGAAAAGAAAACGCAAATAGGCAAAAAAATATGCTGGACACGGTTAAAATCAACCATGTCCAGCATATTTCATTTACCCAATCCCGTCTGACAGATGCCGTAAGTGTAATTTTGAGTGAATTACTTTCTTACGAGCACCCGTCTAACTGGAGGGGGTATTTTACTGTGTAGTTTCTGTGTAGCCTATATGCAAAAAGACCGCAAGAAACAGCAATATTTGCAAAGGCTAAAAATACTGAAAACCCGCATGAACAAAAGAAAAACCCACATTTCTGCGGGTTTTTCTTTGGCGGAGATGGAGGGATTTGAACCCTCGCGGCACTTTCGCACCCTACTCCCTTAGCAGGGGAGCCCCTTCACCACTTGGGTACATCTCCAAGGGCTACGAATTACTGTCGGAGGTGTTGGCGGAGAGGATGGGATTCGAACCCATGGCTCTGATGAGTCACCGGTTTTCAAGACCGGCTCCTTAAACCGCTCGGACACCTCTCCACGGCTTTATATCGTACTCCAGTATATTATCATATCGGGAGGGGGTTCGTCAAGCGGAAATTGGATTATTTTTGCGCGGCGGGGGTAAGGGCGGCGCCGGGGTAGTAGTGCAGCAGAATCTCCTGATAGTTTTTGCCGTGCTGTGCCAGGTACTGTGCCCCGGCCTGAGAGAGCCCCACCCCGTGTCCGTAGCCCAGCACATCAAAGGTGAAAAGCTCGTTTTTGCATTCCACGGTGAAGGCGGCGCTGCGCAGCCCCAGCAGGGTGCGCAGCTGCTGGCCGGTCAGCACGCGGTCGCCGGCCTGCACCGCCGTGACATACCCGGCTTCGCTGCGGGTGAGGACCTTGAGCCATTCTTCCGGCTTTTGTCCGGTGAGGATGGACTGGGCGGTCAGCTTTTTGCGCAGCTCGGCGGCGGTGATGGTGACAGTGCTGCGGTACCCGGCGGCTTCTTTATCCCAGTGGCTATCGGCGGGGGTGAGGTAGGGAAGGGGACCCTCCCACACATTTCCGGCGTCTTCGGTGGTTTGCCCGGCGCTGATGGCAAAATACGCCGCCACGATGGGCTGGCCTTCGTAGGTGATGAGGTACCGCATGGCTTTTTCGGCGGCCTTGGTGATTTTTTCACGGTAGGCTTTGTAGTGGTCGCCCCACATGGCTTTCATGGTGTCATCGGTGATATAGCCCAGCCGCTTGGCGGGATCGGCTGAAAAATCGGCGCCGTTCAGCTCCTCCGGGGGATCGGCCCGGCGGAGTGCCGCCAGGTAGTGGGCATTGGTGTAGGCGGCCATGCCCTGCGCGATGAGGGCATCTTCTTCGTAGGAGGCGGGCATTTCCGCCGCGATGGCCCCGGCTACATAGTCTGCCGCGGGGATTTCCGCCACCTGGCCGGTGGTTTCATCCAGGATGCGGAAGGAGGGGAGGACAGAGAGGGCATCGGCTGATGGTTCCTGCGGTTCCTCGCGGTCGGTGCCGGGGAGGATATTGCTTTGCTGCGGTGTTGGATCGGATGTGGTTCCGCCGGGCAGACCGGTGCCCAGCGGGGTGCCGCTCCAGGCCAGTACCAGCAGCGGCAGCGCCAGCATAGCGGCGGCAGCGCCGCCCAGCAGTCCCCAATCGGCTTTCATAGGCTTTTCCTCCATGGCTGGAATGTGCGGGGCAGAACCCCTGGCAGTCCGCGCCCCGCGAAGCGGTGCCCCCACAGGGGGTACCGCTTCCTCCGCCCCATAGGGGCGGGCCGCCCGTGCGGGGGCGCGGCGCCGGGATGCTGCACCGGCTGGGGGATGTTTGTCCCCACTACCGGCATGATATGCTGCGAGGGCGTAAAAAATGCAGCGGGGTGATCGCTCACTCCGCCGCGAGGGGAAATCCATTATTCGGTTTTCGCCGTAAACTCAATCTGCAAAATCGCCGAGAGCATCGCCGCCTCATCCTCATTCAGCACCGTGGCGCATGCTCCGCTGTAATCCACCACCCGGCGCTCCTCCGGGAAGAAGCCATACAGCGCCTTATCCAGCATAAAGTAGTGGGCACAGCTTGTGGGCAGTTCGCAGCCCTCCCAGCGCTCGCCGCTGTCATAAAACATAGCGATTGCCTGCTCGTAGTCGTTCCCGAAAAGCTGTGAGGAAACGGCAGCCATTGCGTCATAATCCATCATGTCCGGAATGGGTTGTTCTCCTACCGAGACGATCTTACTCTTGAACTCCTCGAACAGACCGCGATCCGAGTCAATCTCATCGGTGGCGTACTCCTTTTTCACGCTGCCGTCGCCGCCTGCCGTACTGGGGTTCGGCGGGGGAGCCATCATCAGTCCGCCGGGCGGCCCGCCGGTCGCCGCGCCATTCCACTGGTCTTGGTTCTCCGTCTCATTCGGCGCCAATGCCGCGTCATAGCTCGACTCGTCCTGCGAGGCCTTGTTTTGCAAGGAGCTGTTCTGCAACAGGAATGCAGTGCCTGCCGCCAGCACCAGCACAGCGGCAATGCTGCCCCAGCGCCGCCACTGCAGCCATATCACGCCCCCCTTTTTCTTTGGGGCGGCAGCCTGTTGATCTGCGGCGTCCATTCGCTCAAACAGCGCCGCAGCGGAAAGGGAAGCGGGCAGTGCCGGATCGCCCGCATTTTTCAGCTTTTCCCGAAGAAAGTCGCGGTCAGCTTCCGCCTCGTCGTTCCACTCGGTATTCTGTTCTGTTTTACGCTCGTCCTTCACCTTGCCGCCTCCTTTCCATCGGTATCTTGTAATTGCAGCCGCAGCTTTTTCAGCGAACGGGAGAGCTTGCTGCTCACCGTACCCTGCGGCATCTCCAGCATGCTCGCAATCTCCCGCATGGTATAGCCCTCCAGCACCGAGAGCAGCACGATCTGCCGCTCCTCCGGGGAGAGTGTGCCCAGCGCTTCGCTAAGCTCCGCCCGGCGAGTGGCTGTTTCCGGCGCTGCTTCCTCGGCGGTTTCGTAGTAGCTGTCCAGGTCTATCTCGTTTTTGCGGGCCACGATTTGGGCGACCTGCCGTTTGCACCGGGCGGAAAGGATGCGGAACATCCAGCTGCGGAACGCCTCCGGCTCCCGCAGGTTTTTTATGCCCTTCCACGCTTCGGCAAAGGTATCCGCCACGGCGTCCTCGGCATCCTGCTGGCTGCCCAGGGTATACAGCGCCATGCGGTACAGGTCGCCGGCCAGGCTTTCGTACAGCTCACCAAAGGCAGCCCGGCTGCCTGCCTGCGCCTGGGTCACCAGCTGGGTGATGGTCATAACGCACCTTCCTTTTGTGATGCCGCCCCAACCGGCTTTCACCATAATAGTGTCGCCCACGGCGGATTTTGTTGCATCACATGTTAAAATTTTTGCAGGGTCCCGCTGCGCGCCCCGCGCGGCCGGCCCTATGGGCCGGCCTGCCCGCCCCTACGGGGCGGGTTCGTGCTGCCCCCCGTAGGGGGCAGCACGGCGCGGGGCGCAGGAAGCCGGGATGCTGCAGCAAATACCTTCGCGGAAAAACATGGGCCTTGCGGGTGGAGAAAGGCGGGCGCTCCGCAGCGGGGAGGGTTGCCCGCAAGGGTCAGCACGACTGAAGCGGAGGGGCGCCCGATGTATGGCCGGTGTCCATGCAAAGCGAAGGCTCCTTCTGCCGCTATTTTAGCACACCGGCGCCCAAATGAAAACCCCGCCCCGTGTAAGATAGTGCTTTCCTTTTGCGGGCGGGCGTGGTATAATGGAGCGTAAAGTGAGAAGCTATATCCATTTTTCCCGGCCGCACCCGCGGCAGGACTGATCCAACGACCGAAACGGAGGGATCTTATGCAGGAACGATTGAACCAATATCGTCCTATTCTTGCGGTGCTGATAGTGGCCTGCGGCCTGATGGCCGCCGTCACCTCCCGCTACGATATGACCCTGTTCTATATCTGCCTGGGGGCGTGGGCATTGCTCTCCCTTGGGTGCATCATCTGGATGACCGTTATCACCCGGCAGAACCGCCGCCGCTTTGGAAGATTGAAGGATTCGCTGGAGCACATCATGAGCGACGCCGTGCTGTCCCTGCCCATGCCGTCCCTCATCGTGCGGGAAAGCGGTGAGGTGGTGTGGAGCAATCCCCCCGCCAAGCAGGGGGTGTTCCCCGGGCAGGAACTGTTTGGGCATAATATAGCGGAGCTGGTACCCGGACTGGATTGGCAGGCCGAAAGCAGCGCCGAAGGCCGGGATATCGTGATAGGGGAGCGGCACTACACCGTGTTCCTCATACACTCCAGCTCCACCAAGGAGCCGCTGACCATCATCTGTCTGGTGGATGATAACGACCTGAAGCACTATACCCAGGAATACTTTGATTCCCGGCCCTATGTGCTTACCATGCTCATTGATAACTACTCCGAGCTGTTTACCGATGCCAAGGAAAACGAGCGCAGCCGCACCATGGGGCAGATCGAGCATATCATCGAGACCTTTGCCGAGGAAAACCATGGCCTGGTAAAAAAGCTGGATCGCGACCGCTTCCTTGCGGTGGTGGAGGAGCGCTATATGAAGCGGGTCATTGAGGACCGCTTCCCCATCCTAAATGCTATCCGGGCAGTGGATACCGGCGACCGCAACAACGCGACTATGTCCATCGGTGTTTCGCCCATGGCGGCCAGCCTGCATGAGAGCGAGACCATCTCCCGCCAGGCGCTGGATATGGCCCTGGGCCGCGGCGGCGACCAGGTGGCGCTGCGGCAGAAGAACGGCTATGAGTTTTTTGGCGGCACCGGCCGCGGGGTGGAAAAGCGCAATAAGGTGCGCGCCCGTATTATGGCCAACGCCATTACCGAAGTGGCCACCACCTGCGATAATATCCTCATCATGGGCCACCGCTTTGCCGACCTGGACTGCCTGGGCGCGGCCATTGGCATGTACGCCGGCCTTTCCACACTGGGCAAGCCCTGTTCCATTGTGCTGGATACCGAAAAGAGCCTGGCGCAGCCGCTGTACCGCCATATGCTGCAGCAGGATAAACGCTACGAGGACGCCTTTGTTTCTCCGGCGCAGGGGCTGGATATGGTGGGCCGCAATACCCTGTTGGTGGTAGTGGATACCCATATTCCTTCCATTCTGGAAAGCCGGGAGATCTACGAAGCCTGCCGCAACGTTATCGTCATTGACCACCACCGCAAGATGGTGGAGCACATTGATAACGCTATCATCTTTTTCCACGAGCCGTATGCCAGCTCCGCCAGCGAAATGGTGGCCGAACTGGTACAGTATTTCAAAGAAGGCAAGCTGCGCATCAGCGTGGCGGAGGCCGAGGCCCTGCTGGCCGGCATCATGCTGGATACCAAGAGCTTTATCCTGCGCACCGGCGTGCGGACCTTTGAAGCTGCGGCTTTCCTGCGCCGCATGGGCGCCGATACTGTGGCGGTTCGCAAGCTGTTTGCTTCCAGCATGGAAAGCTACCAGGAGCGCAGCCGCCTGGTGAGTGCCGCGGAGGTATACCGCGGCTGTGCCATCAGCTGCACCTCCGGCGCCAATGTGGAGGGCATCCGGGTAGTGGCGCCGCAGGCCGCCGATGACCTTTTGGGTATCAGCGGGGTGGATGCTTCCTTTGTGCTGTATGAGCAGGACGGCGCCGTGAATATTTCGGCCCGCAGTATGGGTGCCATCAATGTTCAGCTCATCCTGGAAGGGATGGGCGGCGGCGGCCACCAAACCATGGCGGGCGCGCAGATCAAAGATATTACACTGGAGGATTGCCGCCAGCAGCTGCTGGTCGCCATCGACCGGTATTATGAAGAAAACCCCAAGGGAGGAAAAGACGCATGAAAGTAGTACTGAAACAGGATGTAAAAGGAACCGGTAAAAAGGGCGAGCTGGTGGAGGTAGCCGATGGCTACGCCCGCAATTTCCTGCTGAAGAGAGGCCTGGCCATCCCCGCCGATGCCGGCGCCATGAACGAGCTGAAAAACCGCGAGGCCGCTAAGGCCTACCGCCTGGCGGAGGAGCAGAAGGCCGCCGAGGAGCAGAAGGCCGCCATTGACGGCAAGACCGTGAAGCTGACCGCCAAGGCCGGCGCCAACGGCAAGCTGTTCGGCTCCGTCACCGCCAAGGAGATTGCTGAGGGCATAGAAAAGCAGCTTGGCGTCACTTTGGAAAAGCGCAAGGTTGTGCTGAAGGACGATATCAAGGCCTTTGGCTCCTACACCATCGAGGTCAAGATCTATAACGGTGTTTCCGCCAATGTATTTGTGGTAGTCGGGGAAGAATAATCCCGGTTGACCGCAGCATCCGGGAGCGGGGCGCAGCTTTCGGCGGAGCCGAAAGCTGCGCGCAAAGCGCGCAGAGCCCGCCGTAGGCGGGCGGGCTGCGCCCCGGCCTTGCCCTTTGCACTTCCCCTTCCCAGGAGTGCCCCCAAACCACCTACAGAAAAGGAGTGACCCCCATGCCCGCGGATTATATGACCACCGAGAGCCGTCTGCCCTTCAGCCTGGAGGCGGAGCAATCGGTGCTGGGCGCGGCCCTGCTGGACGCCGGCTGTGTGCCGGATCTGGTGCGGCTGGTGCGTCCGGAGTTTTTCTACCGGGAGCAGCACCGCAAGATCTTTGAGGTAATCTCCGGAAAGTTTACCCTGGGTGAGCCCATCGATATCGTCACGGTGATGGAGGCCGCTGTGCGGGAGGAGATTTTCTCCACCCCGGAGGAGACCAAGGCCTACTTGGCCCAGTTGGCGCAGATGGTGCCTTCGGTGCGGAATTTGGAGGCCTATACCAATATCCTGCAAAGCAAGTACCATCTGCGGGCACTCATCACCACCTCCCGGGATATCATAGAGCAGGCGGAAGCCCCCACGGCCCAGCCGGAGGGGCTCCTGGAATATGCCGAGCAGCGGATCTATGATATCCGCAACGGCCACAATAACGATAGCCTGATCCCGGTTTCCCGCGTGGTGCTGGAGACCTTTGACCATTTGCAGCGCCTTTCCGGCGAAAACCGGGCCGATTACCTGGGGATTTCCACCGGCTACGGCGACCTGGACCGTACCATCACCGGCCTTAATAAATCCGACCTTATCCTGGTGGCGGCCCGCCCCGGCATGGGCAAAACGGCCTTCGCCCTCAATATCGCCGCCAATGTGGCGCTGCGGGGCAAAAAGACTGTCGCCATCTTCTCGCTGGAAATGAGCCGTGAGCAGCTGATGAACCGTCTTTTCGCTTCGGAGGGCGGTATCGACAGCCGTAGACTCCTCACCGGTGAGCTTTCCACCGAGGACTGGGGCAAGGTGGCCGATCTTTCCCCCCTCTTTGGCGCGGCGCCCCTCTACATGGATGACACCGCCGGTATTACCGTGGCGGAGATGAAGGCCAAGCTGCGCCGTGTGCGGAATTTGGGCCTTGTCGTTATCGACTATCTGCAGCTGATGAGCACCGGCCGCCGCAGCGATAACCGTGTGCAGGAGGTCTCCGAGATTACCCGGAGCCTGAAAATTATGGCCAAGGAGCTGAATGTACCGGTCATCACGCTGTCGCAGCTTTCCCGTGGCCCGGAAAGCCGCAGCGACCACCGCCCCATGCTGTCCGATCTGCGTGAATCTGGCTCCATCGAGCAGGATGCCGATATCGTGCTGTTCCTGTACCGGGAAGCCTACTACGAAAAAGACCGGGACGACCAGTCGGAAGCCGAGTGCATCGTGGCCAAGAACCGCCACGGCGAGACCGGCTCCATCAACCTGCGGTGGGATGGCCGCTATACCCGGTTCTTCAGCGTGGATCGCAACCGCGAATGAGCACACCGCTGGAGCAAAAGGCACTTTTGGCCCTGCGCCAATATTCCCTGTTTACCCAGGGCGACAGGATCGCTGTCGGGGTCTCCGGCGGCGCGGATTCTGTCGCTCTTTTACGCTTTTTGGCTGTCCTGCGGGAGGAATACCGCTGGGAGCTGATCGTCTGCCACATTCACCACGGGCTGCGCGGCGCTGAAGCCGACCGGGACGAGCAGTTTGTGCGGGAGCTGGCCGGGCAGCTGGGACTGCCCTATGCTGTCCGCCATATTGATGCCGCCGCCCTGGCGCTGGAAAACCACCTTTCGGTGGAGGAAGCCGGCCGTGACGCCCGTTATGCTTTCTTTGCCGAAACGGCAGGGGAGGGGGGGCGCATCGCCACCGCCCACACCCTGGATGATACCATTGAAACGGTGCTGATGAACCTGATAAGGGGCACCGGTCTGCACGGGCTGTGCGGCATCCCCCGCATCCGGGGCAATATCGTCCGTCCTCTGCTGGATGTGACCCGCGCTGAGGTGGAGGAATACCTGGCCCTGCTGGGCCAGCCCTACTGCACCGATAGCACCAATCTTTCCGACGACTATACCCGCAACCGCGTTCGGCACGATATTTTGCCGCGGCTTCGCGAATTGAACCCGAACTTTACCGGGTCCATGGCCCGCATGCTGCCCCAGCTGGCCGCCCAGTGGGGCCTCACCGAGCAGCTCGCCGAGAGCGCGGCGCAGCAGCTGCAGGGTGCCGCCGCAGGCGGCACCCTGGATCGGCAGGGCCTTTTGGCCTTGCCGGAGCCGGTCTGCGACCGGCTGCTGCTGCGCCTATTGGAGCAGCATGGCCTGCCCCGTTCGGCCGCTGTGCTGGCGCGCATGAAGGAGACCCTCCGCTCCGGCGGCAAGCTGGATATCGCAGAGCGGGCCTGGTACCTCATCGCCGAGGGCAGCTGGGCGCTCTTGAGTTACCAGCCGCCGGGGGGCATCCCGCCGGTTTTGGTGCCGTTCCCCTTGCCGCAAAAGGTTGTCATTCTGCCCTTTGGCCGGCAAAAACGGATAAAACTGACGCTTTGCAACAAAATAGTTGCGAAACAGTCCGAAAAATTTAACATTTCCCTCTTAAAAAATGTGGTGGATTGTGATAAGATAATAGGTAATTCGGTTCTGCGTACCCGCCGCCCCGGCGACCGCATCCGCACAGCCAAAACAGGGAAGCCGCTCCCGTTGGGAGAGGCTTGGGCCGCCGCCGGCATTCCGGCGTCGCTGCGCCCCGCTTTGGCGGTACTGGCGGATGATAACGGTGTGCTGTGGGCCGAGGGCCTCGGCAGCGATTCCCGCGCCGCCGTGACCGAAAAAACCGGACAATATGTGATAATTGAGTGCCAGGAGGAAAAAACACCATGAGAATGGATAAGGACATCTGCAAGGTAATGTTCAATGAGGTGGAGCTGCAGGGCGTATGCAAGCGGCTAGGCGAGCAGATCACAAAGGACTATGAGGGCAAGGATCTTTTAATCGTCGGTATCCTCAATGGCGCCATCGTTTTCGTCACCGATCTCATGCGCCAGATCGACCGCCAGATCAATATCGATTTTATGTCCGTTTCCAGCTACGGCAGCGGCACAACCTCCTCCGGCAATATCCATGTGGCCAAGGATCTTAATTCCGATATCGCCGGCCGCAATGTCCTCATCGTGGAGGACATTCTGGATACCGGCAACACCCTGCACCAGCTCACCAAGATGCTCAAGGAGCGCAATCCCGCCTCCCTGAAGGTATGCGTGCTGCTGGATAAGCCCGCCCGCCGGGAGCAGGAGATCTACGCCGATTATGTCGGCTACACCATTCCCGATGCCTTTGTGGTGGGCTACGGCCTCGATTACGCCGAGGAATACCGCAACCTGCCCTACATCGGCGTCCTTTCCCCCAGCGTTTATTCCCACGAATAATCAAATCTGCCCAAGACAGGAGTGAAGTCATTGTCACCCAAAAAGAGAAACTGGATCGTCCCGGTAGTGCTCATCGCGCTGTTCTTCTACATGGCGGTCCGCATTTTCAGCATGAATACCGCCCAGCCCAAGGTGGAGTACCGCACCATCATCGATTACTTTAAGAATGAGCAGGTGGCGGAGTATGAGCTGGATTTTGGCACCGGCGAGCTGACCATGCAGCTCAATGATGAGAAAAAGACCACCATCACCTACAGTGTGCCGAATCTCAGCCTGTTCCTGCAGGATACCCACGCCCTGGTAGATGAGTATAATGCCGAGCATCCCGATGCACCCATCAAGCAGTACTATGATGCCGCCGAGGCCATGCCCTGGTGGATCGATATGCTGCCGCTGCTGCTCACCGTGCTGCTCATGGGCGGCTTCTGGTATATCCTCATGAAGCGCTCTGGCGGCGGGGGCAACCCCATGGCCTTTGCCAAGCTGAAGCCCAAGCAGCAGGATCCCCACAACCGTGTTACCTTTGATGATGTGGCCGGCGCCGATGAGGAAAAGGAGGAACTGGAGGAGATCGTCCAGTTCCTGAAGGACCCCGGCAAGTTCAATGCGCTGGGCGCCCGTATTCCCAAGGGAGTTTTGCTCATGGGCCCTCCTGGAACCGGTAAGACCCTGCTGGCCAAAGCCGTCGCGGGTGAGGCCGGTGTGCCGTTCTTCTCCATCTCCGGCTCCGACTTTGTAGAGATGTTCGTCGGCGTGGGTGCTTCCCGTGTCCGCGATTTGTTTGAACAGGCCAAAAAGAGCGCGCCCAGCATTGTTTTCATCGATGAGATCGACGCCGTGGGCCGTCACCGCGGCTCCGGTTTGGGCGGCGGCCACGATGAGCGTGAGCAGACCCTGAACCAGCTGCTGGTGGAAATGGATGGCTTTGCGCCCAATCTAGGCGTTATCGTTATGGCGGCCACCAACCGCAAGGATATCCTTGACCCGGCGCTGCTGCGCCCCGGCCGCTTTGACCGCCATATCACCGTCAATTATCCCGATGTGAAGGGCCGCGAGGCGATCCTTCGCGTCCATACCCGCAATAAGCCCATTGGCCCGGATGTGGACCTTGCCGTGATCGCCCGCTTTACCGGTGGCTTTACCGGCGCGGATCTTGAAAACCTCACCAATGAGGCTGCACTGCTGGCGGCGCGGAAGAACCGCAAGGCCATCACCATGGAGGATATCCAGGAGGCCACCCTGAAGGTCGCCGTTGGCCCCGAAAAGCGCAGCCATGTCATCACCGATAAGGAGCGCCGCCTGACCGCTTACCACGAGTCCGGCCACGCCATCGTCACCTACTACTGCCCCCAGCAGGATAAGGTGCATCAGGTTTCCATCGTTCCCCGCGGCTGGGCGGGCGGCTTTACCCTGGCTCTGCCGGAGAAGGATGTGAGCTACCAGACCAAGAAGTGGATGGAGGAGGAAATCGCTGTACTGCTGGCCGGCCGCGTGGCCGAACAACTGGTGCTGGAGGATGTCTCCACCGGTGCCTCCAATGACATCGAGCGGGCCACCAAGATTGCCCGCGCCATGGTGTGCCGCTACGGCTTCAGCGAAAAGCTCGGCCCCATGATCTACGGCTCCGACCAGGAGGAGGTATTCCTGGGCCGCGACCTGGGCCACGCCCGTGATTATTCCGAGGAGGTTGCCGGCCAGATCGACGAGGAAGCCCGTCGCTTCATTGATGAGGGCTACAATAAGGCTGTTTCCTTGCTGGAAGAGCATATGGATCAGCTGCATGCCCTGGCCGAATTCCTAATGAAGTACGAAAAGATCGACGGCGATCTCTTCGCCGAAGTCATGAGCGGCGTCATCTCCTTTGGCGAGGCCGCCGAGCGCACCGAGCAGGAGTTGACCTCCGCCCGCGAAAAGGCCGAGCGAGCCCGCCTGCAGAAGGAGGCTCAGCAGAAGGCCGCCGAGGAAAAGAAGGCCCAGCAGGGCTTCTCGGTGGACCCTTTGGATTTCCACCTGCCCCATGAGGAGCCCCCGGCCCCGCCGATGGAGGAACCCAAGGAGGACGAGGATAAGCAGGATCCTTCCGGCCCCGCAGACCTGTAATTTCATCGTTTTTTCCACCCCCGACAGAATCCAAGGTTCTGCCGGGGGATTTCCTTTCCGGGCTTCTGCAGCATCCCGGACGCCCGCAGGGCCGGCGGCCTTCGGCCGCCGTAGGCGGGGGCACAGCCCCCCGCCAGGC
>ERZ809296.3756-NODE-3756-length-12442-cov-7.710422_pt1 | contig 12442 bp, 13 predicted proteins | sample MGYA00520511_ERZ809296 | MGnify/ENA primary metagenome ERZ809296 (study PRJEB31576, sample SAMEA3212662) | Homo sapiens | biome: human-gut; feature: human gut; material: fecal | place: Sweden | collected 2012 ... | reverse complement strand
GCCGCTGTGTGTGCCGGTGGGCGGCGGCCCGCCCGCGAGATCGCCACACACGAGCCTGCGGCTCGGAGTGGTCGATCTCGAGGCCCGCCCTGGCCCTGCCACCGCCCACCGGCACCGCGGCTAGGCCCTGCGTTTTGCAGCTCGCCCGCGCCCTCCGGTCCCTCCGGCGCCCTCCACACGAGTGGTGCCCGGTCGCTGTTGTCTGGTTCGGCGCGTGTTGTTACAAACGTCGTCAATCCGAGCTGCTTTTTGTGCAGATTTTCCTGCGCTTGTTACAAACGTCGTCAATCCGACGGCATTTTTGCGAAAAATAGTGGTTTTTGGCCTCAGATTGACGACGTTTGTAACACGGGTCCTCAAAGAGGGCTTCAAAATGCACCAGTTTGACGACGTTTGTAACGTCGGCCGTCCACTGGTCGCCCGGCCAGGTCCCGCCGCTGCCCACGGGCTTTGTGGCATGGCCTTCCGGTCCCTCCGGCGCCCTGCATGCCGGTGGGGCCCGGTTGTCTGAAACCGCCATCGCCTTTGCGGGCACAGGCTGAGCCTCATCTGAAACCGGTATCGCCTTTGCGGGTGAGAATTGGGTGTTTTTGGCGCGTTTTTCGCTTGCATTGGTGTTACCGGTTTCAATGGGTGTTGTTCACGGGCGAGCATTGGTGATGGTGGTTTCACGCTGGTCTGCATCAGTGGTTGTAGAGGTGTCGTTGGTTTCACCGTCACCACCTCAGTGCGTCCTGTGCGCGAAAAAGTTCGCCCTGCGTGGTCAGGTGGTGGGTGTGAGCGCGAAATAGTTCGCCCTGCACGCTCAAAACACCCCAAAATCGGCGTTTTTGCGCTTGCAGGGCGAACTATTTCGCGGGTGGGGCGTTGGAGGGGGCGTGCTGGGCGAAGTTTTTCGCGGCTGCCGGCCCGCCACTGCCACCGGCCCCAGCCCGCCACTGCCACCGGCCCCATGGCCAGGCCTTGCGGGGCCTCCGGCACCCTCCACATCGGTAACGGTGGGGGTTTTGCAGCATTAGGAGCTGGCTGCCGGCGTGTCGCCGGCGTGTCGCACCCCTAATGACGCCAATTCCCCCGTTTGGTGGTCGTGAGTTCGTGGCTTGGAGGGCGCACGTGCGGGTTAGCGGGTTAACGTGCGCGATCGGCCCGATGCGAGTCGAAGCCGTACCCTGATAACCAGGCGACGCCTCGAGGCGCCGCCACAGACAGGGAGGAACGCATGGAGTATGTGGCGCTGCTGCGCGGCATCAACGTCGGCGGCAACAACAAGGTCGTCATGAGCGAGCTGCGCGAACAGATCGCCGCCGAAGGCTTCGGACACGTGCGCACCTACATCAACAGTGGCAACCTCCTCTTCGAGGCCGAGGCCACCGTCCCGCGCGAGGACGTTGCCCAGGCAATCGAGGACGTACTGGCACGCCACTACGACTTCCCGATCCGACTGGCCCTCCTGACGGCGCAGGACTACCTCGCGGAGCTGCACAGTCTCCCCGACTGGTGGCACGGCGAGGTTGCCAGGCGCGACGCGCTCTTCTACACGCGAGGCCTGGACCGCGACCACGTGCGCGAACGCATCGAGGCGATGGAACTGGGCGACGAGGCCGTCTACTTCGGTGAGCACGCCGTTTTCTGGGGCAAGTTCGACGAGAAAAGCTTCCTGAAGACCGCGTATCACAAGCGTCTGCTGCGCGAGGACTTCTACCGCCAGGTGACGATACGCTCCGGTTCGACGGTCGAGAAGATCGCGGCCATGCTGTCGGGTGACTGAGGGGCACCCTGCCCAATCGTGATTTTGGCCCCCGCGCGCGCCCCTGCGACCCCGATGCAGTCTAAAACCCGTACGCTTGTGTCAGTTCACGAGAAAACGAGGAGACACCATGGCCTCACACAGCGGGCGCCCCGGCGCCATCCGTAAGAAGGGCACCAAGAAGGGCGCGCAGGTCGGTACCGGCGGGCACTCTCGCCGCCGCCTCGAAGGCAAGGGCCCGACCCCGAAGGCCGAGGACCGCACCTACCACCCCGCCCACAAGCGCAAGGTCAAGCGCGAGGCCCGCGAGGCCCAGGAGGCCGCGATTGCGCGCGCCCGCGCCAAGTCGTCGATCCGCATTAAGCCCGGCCACGAGCTGATCGCCGGCCGTAACCCTGTCGCCGAGGCCGCCCGCGCCTCGGTCCCGATTGAGCGCGTCTTCGTCCTCGACAACGTGAAGGACGACCGCGTGGAGGAGGTCGTGCGCCTCGCCTCGACCATGGGTGCGCCCGTTTACGAGGTCACCCGCCGCGACCTGGATGTCGCGACCGACGGCGCCGTCCACCAGGGCGTCGCCATCGAGGTGCGCGGCTACGAGTACGCCGATGCCTCGGATCTGATTGCGGGTTCTCTGCAGCAGCTGGGGCACCCGCTCCTCGTCGCCCTCGATCAGGTGACGGACCCTCACAACCTGGGCGCGGTCCTGCGTAGTGCGGGCGCGTTCGGCGCGGACGGCGTCATCATTCCCGAGCGTCGCAGCGCGGGCGTCAACACGACCGCGTGGAAGGTGTCGGCCGGTGCGGCCGCCCGCGTGCCCGTGGCTCGCGCGACGAACCTCGTGCGCGCCCTCGAGGAGGCCAAGGCGGCCGGCTACTTCGTGGTCGGCCTGGATGGTGGCGGCGACGCGCCCCTGCGTGGCCTGTCGCTGGCGGACGGCCCCCTCGTGGTCGTGACCGGTGCCGAGGGTGCGGGCCTGTCCCGCCTCGTGCGCGAGACCTGCGATCAGATCGTGTCGATCCCGATCGCCTCGACCGTCGAATCCCTCAACGCGGCCGTTGCCACGGGCATTGCCCTGTACGAGGTGGCCTCCCTGCGCTCGCAGGGCTGAGCCTTCCGAACCATCTGTCGTCTCGCCGTGGGCGCGCGTTAGCGCTCGCGGCGAGACGACTTGTTGTCGCTCAATGCGTCACGAAAGCGGCTCTGTGCTCGCCGCCTGTCGCATGACGGCGAGACAGTTCGCCGTGAGGGCGCTGTCAGCGGGAAGGTCCTTCTGGTTGACGTAGTGGGGAACATCGAGCAGGAGATTCTGTTCGGTGAGCTTGCGTTCGAGCCATTGGAAGGCCTCGTCGATCTGGTCGTCAGAACCCAAGGATCGCTTCGGCGAATCATCGCTGATGAAACACCACAGCTGCGCAGCCTCCTTCTCCTGATCGGGGAGCGAGCGGGCCGCGACCACGATGCGGCATTTGCCGGGTTTTGGCAGGCGTTCCTTGCGCCAGGTTTTGGATGCGAAGCCCGATACGAATCCACCGACCTTGTTCGCGGCGCTGCTGGCACCCGCGTACGCGGCGCTACCGACGAAGCCGACAACCTCGCCGACTGTTCCGGTTGCCTCGACGACTGTGTCCACGACTCCGCTGGCGACCTCACCGACTGTGTCCACGACCCCGCCGGCGGCTTCTCGCGCGGCGCTACCGACGAGGCCGGCAACCTCGCCGACAGTATCAGTGACCGCACGAAGGCCCTCGGGTGCGGTTTCCTTGTAGGCAATGTGGAGAAGCATCCCAGCGCCGCTCACGGCGCTCATCACCTCTGGGAGGTCAAGTGACGGCATCTTCGTTGCTGTGCTCGAGGCATCGACCGTGATCTCCGTGCCGACCCAGCCGCGGCGTGCAAACTGCTGGGGCATGCCGTGCGCGTGCTCGCGTACGCCGATCGTCACCCACAGGTCGAGGCACCGCATGACCGCGTCCTCGGGGGAGCCGGTGACCGTGTAGACCCCAAGAGGCGGGCGACGAAAGAGGTTCCCGGCCCACGAGGCCGGGGGAGTCGTTGTCATCTTCATGCGTGGTTCTACTCTCGTTCGTTCACGTCCGCGGTCCGCCGTATTGTGCGGGTGTTGTGGATCGTGAAGAGGCAGTTTTTCGGTGGGAGTTGGCGAGTCTCAGAATTCTGAGAAACGCTGGGGTTTGCCGCCGTACTTCTTTTTGGCGGCACGCCGCATCGTGAGGATGCCATCCATGGTGAAGAGGTGGTCTTTCGGCAGGTCTCCGCCGTGGAAGAATCGGGGGGCTTCCAGGAGGAGTCCTTGGTGCTGTAGTGCGCCAGCGAGTTCGCGAAAAGACATATCCATGAACGCGTCTGTGCCCCAGCGGTCATCGTGCAGAAGGCGAGCCTCGCAGCACCAGAGTTCGGACGCTGGGCGTCCCCCAACCGAGCAGGATCGTGCCGCGACGAGGATCTCGATCCTCTCCTGGCTGGTGCGTTTGATCGACGTGGGCGCTGTGGACGGAACGAGATTAACGCCGGGGATGGCATCGAGGAGGGGCTTTATCGCGAGGCTGCGCAGGTCGCTGCCGATAATGATTTCCGCGCCGACCCAACCGTGCTGGGCGAGCTGCTCACGCATGCCGTTCGTCTCGCCCCAGGCTCCTTTGGACACCCAGTAGTTGACAGCATGCGTGACCGTCTGATGTGGGTCGGCCGCGATGAGCGCGTAGAAGTACCTGCGTCGGTTGATGACCCTCCGTAGAGAGAAACCTGAGTGACCTGCCCCCATGAATATCCTCCTCGAGGAAAGACAAGTGTCAACAACAAGCATCAGCACTCTGCCGCAGTGCGTTGCTGCTGAGCGCCGCTGCTCACCAGGATACTATCCGCAGGGAATTATCGGGATTGACGAGGCATGGGAATCCCCGTGGTGGTCGGCCGGAGAAGGGGGGCTACCCCCGGCTCTTCTTCGCAGCCTTGCGCATTGCCGTGAGCTCAGGGAGTGAGAGAGGGACGTCTGACGGGATATCCCAGCGATTGAGGTGACGGGCGGGTGCAGTCATGATGCCCTGCGCGTTGAAGGACTCTTCGAGTGAGTGCATCGATGATTCAGCGTAACTTTTTTCGAAGCCGCTGAGATTCATCCGTGTTGCCCAATCAGTAAGGCACCACAGTTCGGTCACCGGACTCGATTCGCTCTCGACTGTGCGCGCAATGATATCCACGTACACCTTGGTGATGGCGGCTCGCTTGATTCGGTCGGGCACGAGAGAGGGGGCATGAGACAAGAGGCGACGGTATGAGCGTGTCTCGAAGAAAACATTAGTCAGGAATGCGCGACCGCTGTGTCCGATGATCAGTTCCGTTCCGGTCCATCCCCGCTGCTTGAATTGCGCTTGCATGCCGGTACTGGTGCGGTGGGCCCCCTTCGTCTTCCAGAGGCCGACGCAGCGGGAGACGGCATCGGACGGGGATGCTGACAGCTGAAAAACGGTGATGGCGCTGAAAGATTCGTTGAAGTCTTGCTGCATACTTGAGATGAAAGAGTTCATCGCGATTCTTCGTTGTCGCGGCGGTGCTGTCGCTTCTTCATTGCTTCACTGTGCATGATGCCTTCTCCTGCTGCGGGTCGAGCGCGACCCTGGCGTAGAAGTACCTGCGACGGAAGACCATCCTGCGCAGTGAGAAACCGGGGGTCATGATCGCTCCTTCGACGGGAGGAACTTGGTGACGGGGTCGAGGAAGCTGCCCCGCATCTGGGCGATGTTGGCGGGGGAGAGGGGGTGATCCTCGGGCAGTTCCTCACCGTCGACGAGGCGTGGGGGAGCCAGGAGGATGCCCTGCTGGTGCAGGGCCGTGTGCAGGTACTCGAAGACGCGGGCGAAGGGGTCCTTGCCTGGGCGGGCGCGCTGAATCGCCGTATCCCAGGGGAAACACCACAGCTCGGTGCTGGCCTGTTCGGCGCCCGGCATCGGGCGAGCCGCGATGATGATCGTCGTCTTGTTGAGGTGGCGTAGCTGCGCGCGCACCGCCTTCGACGTCAGGTAGACGGCGAGGCCTCCCAAGAAGAGGCCCGGGGCGATCTCGCCAAGTTCCAGGAACGTGTCGTTGAAGCGTCTGCGCGAGGTCGTGACCTGCCCGGGCATGACCGTGACCTCGGTGCCCGACCAGCCGATGTCCGCGAAACGCTTGCACATCGTGGTCGACTCGCGCTTGATGCCGATAACTCGCCAGAACTGGGCACAGCGCGCGACGGCCTCTGCCGGTGGGCACGACACGGTGAACACCGTCATGGGGCGCCTCTTCAGGAGGGAATCTAGCGGCAGGCGCGGGGGAGTGATATCCATCAGCACTCCTGGGGATCGGGGTAACGAGGCCAGGCTATCAGCGTGAGCGTCATCGCACGAAACCCGGAAACGATACGATGAACTCATGAGCGTCCTGGGAACCGTCATCGTTGGCATCGTTATCCTCATCGGAGTGATCGGCGCGGTCGTGCAGATCTGGCCCTCCGCGCCCGTCGTTGGGGGCGCGATCCTCGTGTGGGCGTGGATGAGCGGCACGCGCGCCGCGTGGATCATTTTCGCCATCGTGGCGCTCGTCCTGATCCTCGGAACGGTCCTGAAATACGTGATCCCCGCCCGCGGTATGAACAAGGCGGGGATCCCCCAATCCACGCTCGTGTGGGGCGCCGTCGGTGGCGTCGTCGGATGGTTCATCGGCCTGCCCCTCGGCCTCGTCCTGGGCATGGTCGCCGCCATCTTCCTCGTCGAGTACCTGCGCAGCCGCGACACCGCCCGCGCCTGGACGGCCACCCTCCACGCCCTCAAGGCCTTCGGCTGGACGATCGCCATCGAGCTGATCGCCGCCCTCACAAGCGCCACGCTGTGGGGCGTCGGCGTCGCCCTGGTTGCCGCCGGAAACTGACGCGACCAGCCGGTGCCCCGGCCTCGTCGTTCCTCCGGTAGGATGGGTCTGTTGCGCGCGCCCGCGTAACAGACCCAACTAAACGGAGATTCTCATGCCCGCCGTCATCGTGCTCGGCGCCCAGTGGGGCGACGAAGGCAAAGGCAAGGCCACTGACCAGCTCGGCCAGCACACCGACCTCGTCGTGAAGTTCAACGGAGGCAACAACGCCGGACACACCGTCGTTATTGACGGCGAAAAGTACGCGCTGCACCTCCTGCCCGCCGGAATCCTCTCCGAAGGCGTCACCCCCATCATCGGCAACGGCGTCGTTGTCGACCTGGACGTGCTCTTCGAGGAGCTCGCGGAAATCACCGAGCGCGGCGTTGACTGCTCGCGCCTGCGCATCTCCTCCAACGCGCACATCATCCCGCCCTACAACCGTCTCATGGACCAGGCGAACGAGCGTGCGCGCGGCAACAACCTCATCGGCACGACCGGCCGAGGCATCGGCCCCACCTACGCCGACAAGATGAACCGCATCGGCCTGCGCATCCAGGACCTCTTCCACCCCGAGGAGCTGCGCGCCAAGGTCGAGGCCGCCCTGGCCCCCAAGAACACCATTTTCGAGGCCGTGGACATTCCCGCCCTCGACCCGGCCGAGGTGTCGGACCACCTGCTGTCCTTCGCGGACCGTATCAAGCCGATGCTGTGCGACGTGTCCCTCGTCGTCAACGATGCACTCGACCGCGGCGAGACCGTCCTCTTCGAGGGCGGCCAGGCCACGATGCTCGACATCGACCACGGCACCTACCCCTTCGTGACCTCCTCCAACCCGACCGCGGGCGGCGCGCTCACCGGCTCCGGCGTTGGTCCCACCCGCATCGACCGTGTTGTCGGCGTCGCCAAGGCGTACACGACGCGCGTCGGCGAGGGCCCGTTCCCCACGGAGCTGGACGACGAGGTCGGCGAGGCCCTGCGCACCAAGGGCGGCGAGTTCGGCGTGACCACGGGTCGCCCGCGCCGCACCGGCTGGTTCGACGCCGTCATCATGCGCTACTCGACGCGCATCAACGGCCTGACCGACATCTGCCTGACCAAGCTCGACGTGCTCTCCGGCTACGAGACGATCCCCGTGTGCGTGGCCTACGAGGTCGACGGCGTGGTCACCGAGGAAATGCCCCTCGACCAGGCCGGCTTCGAGGCCGCCGTGCCCGTGTACGAGGAGCTGCCCGGCTGGAGCGAGGACATCTCGCAGTGCCGTTCCTTCGACGAGCTGCCCCAGGCCGCCCAGGACTACATCAAGCGCCTGGAAGAGCTGTCGCGCTGCCGCATCCAGTCCATCGGCGTGGGCCCGGGCCGCGAGGCCACGATCGTGCGCTACCCGCTCATGTGACGGTTCACGGAGACGACAGTGGGGGCCGGTGCTGCATCGCAGCGCCGGCCCCCACTCGTTTCACGCGCCACCGTCGGCGCGCATGTACGACAAAGCACGCCGAACCGAATGCGCCTGTCGGCGCGAAGGCCGCTCGTAGCGGCAGAGTTTGGAGCCCGGGGCATACCGGTCCGGCGTGCCCCACAACTGTACGACCAGTCAACGCCCGTGCGCATCCCGTGGCGGCGTGCATCAACCCACACGGGGCGTGCGCCACAGCGCGCCCCTGATCGCCGAGGCCGTGGCGGCATGAAGCGAGACCGACACCGTGCCCGTGCCTGGGAGAGCCGACCCGCGAGAGCTGCCCCTGCCTCGTTAGGGGCGCACATGTGGGACCATGGAAGCGTGATGACATCGACCCCGCCCACGCGGCGCCGCACCGGTTCAGGCCGCGGACGTCGCCGCGACACCCTGGCCACCCGGCACGTGCCCACGATCATCGGTATTCTCACCGTCACCGTGCTGGCCGCGGCCACGATCATCGCGTGGTGGCTGCCCGGGTCTCGCTGGAGCGTCGGACCCGTCATCGCCGTCGCGTCCTTCCTGCTGGCTCTCGGCTGGCCGACGCTGGCGCGCCTGCACATGCCGTGGCTCGCCCAGGCGGTCCTCGCCCTGGGTGGCGCGCTGACCCCCATGGGAGTCGCCTACTGGAAGAACCTCGACATCGCCGTGCCGCTGACGGGCATCACGCTGGTCGCGCTGGTCGCGGCCACGATCCTGGACGCGCCAGCGCCGCGCGACCACTCTGTGGGGCGCACGAGCGAGCACTGGGGCTCCACGGCGCTGAGCGCGGCCCTCGCCTCGTCGGTGACCGGCCTCCTCATCGTCACCTCCGGCTCCATGTGGGTCTCCCTGACCGTCCACGAGCGCTGGTCGGGCATCGTTCCCATGGCAGCCCTGATCGCCGTCATCGGCGCGGCCTCGGCGCGCTTCGGGCGCAGCGCGAAGGCCGGCGTTGCCTTCGCGATGATTGCCGGCCTCGTCGCGGGCCTCGTGGTTGCCTCGATCGCCTGGTTCCTCGGGCAGACCTCGGACCTGCTGCCCGTCGTCTTCCCCTTCATCGCCAAGCGTTTCGGCGAATTCGCCGCCTTCCTGACCCTGGGCGGCGTCACCGGCTTCGGCGTCGGCTTCGCCGTCTCCGTCGTCGATGCGCTGCTGGGCGAGCGTGCCTCCTCCGCTGAGCTCGCCAACATCCTGGGCCGCGGCGCCGCGAAGTTCCTGGTCGCCGCCCTGCCCGTCTACGCGATGATCCGCATCGGCGGAATCTGAGGCCCCGCGGCGGTCGGGTCTCCGCGTGGCCGCGCCCCGGCCTCGTCCCTATTTCGCTGCCAGCTGCGCGCGCCCCTGCTCGCGCGCCCACGTCGACCCGAGGCGTTAGGCTGGAGTCATGATGGTGATACCTGCTGACCTGCCCGCACTCGTCGCTCCCGTCGCGTGGATGCTTGGAACCTGGGAGGGCTGGGGCATGTACGCCGCCCCCGCCGCCCCCGGCCAGGAAGAACCCGCCGAGGATTCCCCCGTCATCGAGGAGATCCGCGGTGACGTCGTCGGCGAGCAGATGCGCCTGGTGACCCGCGTGTACGCGGGCGTCGCCTCCGAGCCGATCGACCCCACGTGGGACGCGGCGAAGGGCCTGTCCGCAATCAAGAAGGGTGACCTGATCAGCGAAGAGACCGTGTACGTCTCCGTCGCCCCCTCCGACGCGCCGCTGCCCCCGCCCGGCCAGTACAACTCCCGCGAGTTCACGGCGACCTCCGCATCCACCGAGGGCCACAGCGCCGTGTGGGACGGCGTCAGCGTTGGCCCGCGCGTGCAGATGGTCTCCGACGCGATCGCGCTTGGCGTGGGCGCCACCCGCGTGACGCACCTGGGCCGCATGTTTGGCCTGGTCGCGGGCGAGCTCATGTGGACGCAGGAGCGCACGCTCGACGGTGAGGACGAGGCCGACGTCGAGATCTCCGGCCGCCTCATGCGCACCGCGCAGGCCTCCACTGAGTCCGGCGAGGTCATCGAGGGCATCGACGATTCCCAGGATGGCTTCCTTGTCTGAGTCCGCGCCCGATTCCGAGTTCGTCGACGAGGCCGTGGCCTCCTTCGGTGCGACCCCGCACTTCGGCGATCCGTCGGGAGAGCAGTGGGCCCTCGAGGGCGGTCGCGCCCTGGTGCGCCGCCCGGACCTGGCGGTCATCTCTGTGTCGGGGGCCGATCGGCTGACGTGGCTGACGTCGCTGGCCTCCCAGATCGTCACCGACCTCGTGCCCGGCGCGAGCCGCGAGCTGCTGATCCTCTCGCCCGAGGGGCGCGTTGAGCACTGGGCCGGCGCGAGCGATGACGGGGAGACGCTGCACCTGATCGTGGAACGCTCGGACCTGTCGGGGTTCGTGGAGTTCCTCGAGTCGATGCGTTTTGCGCTGCGCGTCGCTGTTTCTGAGCGCGATGTCGCCGTGTTCTCCTCGGTCCGCGCGGGCGCGAATACGCCCGAGTCCGTGGCCGGCCTGCCCGGACACCTGTGGACCTGGGAGGACCCGTGGCCCGGCGTCGTGGACGGCGGTGCTGCCTACTTCCAGGGCGAGCGTCATCCCGGTGAGCGCACCCCGATGATGTTTCACGCTGTTTCACGCGATGCCGCGGACGAGTTCGAGGCCGCGTGGCTGTCTGCGTGTCCGGAGGGCGGCTCGCGCCGCCGCGCCGGATACCTGGCGTGGGAAGCCATGCGCATCGCCGCGTGGAAGCCGCGCCTGGGCCGCGAGACCGATGCCCGCGCGATCCCGCCCGAGGTGGACTGGCTGCGCAGCGCAGTCCACACGACGAAGGGCTGTTACCGCGGGCAGGAAACCATCGCACGCGTCCTCAACCTCGGACGCCCCCCGCGCCGCCTCACCTACCTGCAGCTGGACGGCTCTCGCGGCGACCTACCCGCGCCCGGCACGCCCATCGAGGTGGGCGGACGCCAGGTCGGCGTCATCACCTCCTCGGCCCGCCACGCGGACGAGGGGCCGATCGCCCTCGCGCTGATCGCCCGCGCTGTGCCCGTGACGACCGTCTTCGACATTGATGGCGTCGCCGCCGCCCAGGAGGAGATTGTGCCCGTCCACGGCAAGTCTTCCGTGTCTCCGGAGACCCGCCCGGGCGCCGACCTCTCTCGCGAAGCCGGCCAGCGCGGTGGTTCTACGGGCTTTGGCGGCCTGGGCTCGGCCCTGGGGTCGCGCTGATGCGCGCCGTTATCCAGCGCGCGACCTCGGGTGAGGTCCGCGTCGACGGCACCGTCGTCGGCCGCCTCGCCCTCGATCCGCACGAGGCGGGGGAGAAGCACCAGGGCCTCGTCGTTCTCCTCGGCGTCCAGCGCGGCGACGGTGCCGGGCAGGTGGCCACGGTCGCCCGCAAGATCGCCGAGCTGCGCATCCTTGACGAGGAGCGTTCCGCGCTCGACGCGGGCGCCCCGGTCCTCGTGATCTCGCAGTTCACCCTGTACGGGGACACCCGCAAGGGGCGTCGACCCTCGTGGGCGCACGCCGCCCCCGGCGAGGAGGCCGAGCCCCTCGTCGACGCGGTGGTTGCCGACCTACGAGGCCGGGGCTTGCACGTTGAAACCGGCCAGTTCGGGGCGATGATGGAGGTCTCGCTGGTCAACGACGGCCCATTCACGGTCCTCGTCGAGGCGTAGTCGCGGGGGCTGCTCACCGCGACTCTGCTTGCCTGAGAGTCGTGCTGTGACGCTGCGGACCAGTGCGGCCGAGCAAAACCGCACTCACACTTGTTACCGATGAGGTGTTACACCTGATCGGTAAGGTTCAACCCCTTCTGATCGGGTTGAATCTTCCCGATGAGGTTGAATCCTGCCGATAGGGTTGAATCCACTCGACGGCTCCGTGTCCGCGCTTGTTCCTAAGTGGTGTTACACCACTTAGGTGGGTATTACACCAGCTGGGAACTGGTGTAATGCTCCCTAACTGGTGTAATGCTGCGCTCAGTCGCGTGCAGCGCTTCTTCTGGGTCCGACTCCCCGGCCTTTCGGCGTCGCCGCTTTGTGTGGTTTCTCGAAAATGTCGCATGCAATTCCCCTCCGCTACCTTCAAGCCGTGAGATCGATCCGTGGAAGCGCAAGGTTTATGGGCTGTGTCGAGAACTGACTGAGGGAAATTGCATGCGACTGTGGGGGAATTGCAGCATTAGCGGCTCGACACGCCGGCGACACGCCGTCACGAGGCTTCTAATGCTGCCAAACCCCCCGCTGTGAGCGCCGGAGCTCAGTGGTCTCGCCCGGTGGCCCCGGACTCGCGTGCTGCAGCCCTGCACACCCCGCCCCCGCCTCGGCTCCGCCCCTGGTCCGCCGCCCCGTGACCCGGCCCCGGCCTCGTCCCTGC
>ERZ809296.3740-NODE-3740-length-12514-cov-3.659282_pt1 | contig 12514 bp, 10 predicted proteins | sample MGYA00520511_ERZ809296 | MGnify/ENA primary metagenome ERZ809296 (study PRJEB31576, sample SAMEA3212662) | Homo sapiens | biome: human-gut; feature: human gut; material: fecal | place: Sweden | collected 2012 ... | reverse complement strand
TGCGAAGAGCACAGAGACAAGAACAATGACAACAACAATGACAACAAATGCGATTTCTGCAATCAGAAATTTACGGTTTGCGTCGAAACGACTGACAAAGATGGCAGCACAGCCAAATATTCAGGACTGCAGGGCGCATTCAATGAAACGCAGGATGGAGCAACAGTAAAATTGCTTGCGGATATTCCGGCAGGAGCGCAGAATGCAGCGTACATAGTAGATGGGAAACAACTGACGCTTGATCTCAACGGTAAGACCATATCTGGCAGTGGAATTTCTGCCACAAACGGTGCGAATCTGACCATAACAGGAAATGGAACTGTTGATGGAGAATTGGCGTTTGATTCCAAATCTACAGGTAAACTGTCAGGTGGTAAATTTGGAAAAGTGGTATCCAATAACTCTGATAAAACTCTTGAGGATTTATTAGAGAAAGGATATACATATCGGGATTATGAGGCTTATAAATGGAAACAGAACATTACGGAATCTTCAATAGATAAAGTGGAAGTTCAGCTGGCTCCGATTCGGGAAGTGGAGATTACAAATCATGTTGGAGAACTGACATACGGATATTCAGCAGACGCGCAACAGTACATACAGGCCAAAGCGATTCTACAGGGATCATATGTGGATTATAATTTGGTAGATTATCGATGGTATGAGATAAATGAAGCAGGAGAGGCATTATCTGAGTATGTCTATAAAAACCCATTTTTTATTCCGACAGGTCTGAAAGCTGGAAAACACACCTATCGAGTTGATGCTGCCTGCAGTTTCTACGTATTAAAAGCGGATGTTACTTTTGAAGTGGAGAAAGCGGCATCTACAGTGACGACTGCTCCTGCAGCACAGAAACTGACTTATACAGGTGAGGATCAGCATTTGGTTACGGCAGGAAGTACTTCGGACGGAGAACTTGTTTACAGTCTGGAAAAAGAAGGTACTTATACACCTGCCATTCCGACTGGTAAAGCAGCGCAGGAATATACCGTATGGTATAAAGTGAAAGGTGATGCCAATCACAAGGACAGCGAGCCTGCAAGTGTGACGGCAACAATCAGTTACCTTGCGACAGATGCGGCAGCGACACTGGCAGAGACCAATAAAGGACAGAATGGCTGGTATACAAGTACGGTTACCATACAGGCACCGGCTGGATATACGATTTCTTCTACTTTAGAGGGAACTTATGCAGCAGATTTTACAACTGATACAAATGGTAAGAACACTTATTATTTACGTCAGGATAGCAGCGGTTTTATCACCGATGCCAGGACCATTCAGGTGCCGATTGATACGGATCAACCATCCGGTGGAAAAACAGATCTGAGTGATGCAGCTTTGCGGGTGGGCTGGTATCTGAGTAAAGAAAATATTACGGTAACGCAGTCTGTTGAGGATGCAACCTCCGGACCGGATCATATTGAGTATCGGTTGACACCAAGCACGGACAGTGAAGGAACACTGGGATCAAACCAGGATTCTGGCAGCGTATCGGTGAATGCAGAAGGAAAGGCCAGCTTTATTATTAGCAAACAGTTTAAAGGAAGTATTGAGATCACACCTTATGACAAGGCAGGAAATGCTGGAAATCCAATCACTTTTGAAAAAGTGGCAGCGGAGGATGAAAAACCGGAGCTGAAGGTTACGGATACGTTTGCGGAAGGATGGTATACGACAGCACAAACGGTTCATGTTCATGCACAGGATATGAGAAGTGGTCTTTATATGATGACTTATAAGATGGATGATGGAGATTTGGAGACACTGTTTCGCGGCTTATCCAATATGACAGTGGAAAAAGAGGTTTCTTTTCCGGCTCAGGAGGGCGTCCATACATATTCCATTATTGCTCTTGACAATGCCTGGAATGGTGTGACAGTAAAGGTAACCATTCGGCAGGATACACAGGCGCCAACAAAACCGACTCTGAGTATTTCAAAAGAAGCGACCGACACCACAGTTACCTTGCAGGCATCAGCAACGGATGAGACAAGTGGTGTGCAGGAATATATTTTGAAGGAAGCAACGAATCAGGTTCCTGAGCAGAAGCGTTCGGATGGTGTATTTGCCCTGACAGGACTGACCAGCGATACGGCGTATACATTTACCGTAACTGCGAAAGATAATGCCGGCAATCTATCAGAAGCATCGGATACTTTCATCGTGAAGACCCGCAAGAAACCATTTGCCAATGCTGTGGTGACATTAAAGAATGCGGATAAGATTTACAATGGAACGGTGCAGACACCGGATGTGGAAGTATCCATGAACGGTACAGCTCTGACGGCGGATCAGTATGTGGTAAGCTATGAGCAGGATGGAACTGCAGTGGCAGCACCCACAAAGGCAGGCACCTATAAGGTAGTGGTAACGGCGGGGGAAAATGGCGATTATGAAGGAATCGCATCCGGTCAGCCAACCTATACCATTGCGAAAAAGACCATTACCGCATCACTGAACGGCACCCTGACGAAGACCTATGATGGCACCACAAAGGTACTGGAAGCACAGAAATTGACGGTTCTTCTGAAAGGCGTGGAAGATGGCGATAAGGTGACTGCGACAGCGGACGCATACGCTTATAACAGCGCGGAAGTAAAAGATGCCGACACCATTACCGGAAGCGTCATTGCACTGGCAGGTGCGGATGCAGAGAATTATCAGCTGGCAGAGACAAAGGCTTCTGTGAGTGCAAAGATCTTGCAGAAGAATCTGGCAAAAGCAGATGTGACACTTGGTGCAGCGCTGGTGGCAAACGGAAAGAGCCAGACTCAGGCAGTAGAAAAAGTTATGCTGGATGGAACAGAGCTTACCGCAAAGGATTATGAGGTTACCGGAAATCAGGCAGCCGCAGCAGGAAGCTATACGCTGACCATCGAAGGAAAGAATAATTATACCGGTAAGGTTCAGAAGACCTATGTGGTAGTACCGGCAGAAGAGCAAATGGTATCTACCGGAAACGGAGATGTGAAGATTGGAGAGGGAACTTTGAAAGTCTCCGTATCTGCAGGGCAGGATGCACCGGAGATGTCTCTTGCTTCTGATAAAAAAACGTTGATCAAAATGCTGATTCAGGGAGGCAATCTGACGGCAGATGAGATTGTTCTGATTGAAGAAGGCGCTACTATTGAACTGACACTGAATGTAGAGCATGCGGAAGCAACGGTCAGCGCAGAGACCAGGGCGGCTATGGAGAAGACAGCCGGTGAATTTACCATCGGGCGGTATCTGAACATTACATTTACCAAGAGTGTGAACGGAGAGAAGGAGAGCGAGATTCACGAGATCAAAGCTCCGATCAAAATTTCTTTCCGGCTGAGCAATGACCTTCTCAACACAGACCGTAAGGTGAAACGGGAGTACATGGTTCTCAGAAATCATGACGGCGAAGTGACACGTCTTCCGGGCACCTTCGCCGACGGCATTATCACTTTTGAGACAGACCGGTTCTCCGATTATGCAATCGCATGGAAGGATACGGCGGTCAGCACATCCGGATCTAAGAAGAAACACAGATCAGGAAGTGCACAGCAGGAAGCAACTGCCGTCGCAGCACCGGAAGTATCTCAGCTGGTACAGGCACAAAGCGCACCGACCGGAGATACCGCTCCGATAGAATGGATGCTTCTTCTGGCAGCTTTAAGTGCAGCCGGAATTGGTATGATAATTGCAAGAAAACGTAAAGAAAATTAGTGTGTTTTAAGAAAAGGGTGTTCCCTGGATTTTTCATCCGGGGAATGTCCTTTTTTTCAGTTTTATAATATAATAAGAAAAACACAAAGTGGGGGATGGGGAATGGCCATTGAGGTAGAGATTAAGCTGAAAATTGAGGATAGTGGAGAACTTATAAAGAAGCTTAAAGACCAGCATTTTACAGCGGGGAAAACCGTGTGGGAATCGGACCTTTATTTTACATCAGAGCATCGTAATATGAAAGCCTGCGATGAAGCATTGAGGGTACGTTGTGTGGAGGAAGAAGACACAGGGAAACAGGCGGCATATCTGACCTATAAGGGAAAGAAACTGGACACTTGTTCTATGACGCGAAAAGAAGTGGAATTGGAGATTTCTGATGGGGAGACGGGAGTGGAACTACTGAAAAGCATTGGATTCTATCCCACAACGCCAGTGGAGAAGCTGCGGCAGTATTTTCATAGAGAGCAGATGACTGCTTGTGTGGATCAGGTAACGGGACTGGGAGATTTCTTGGAACTGGAGATTATTGTGGAAGACGAGACGAAGCGCGCCGCAGCATTAAGTGAAATCGAAACTTTGCTTGTAAAACTTGGTTATACGATGCAGGATACGACGAGAACTTCGTATTTGTCTATGCTTGAAGAGGCGTTTCCTTGCGGTAATACGGAAGTTTCCGTATAATAGACTTGGATAAATAGATGGAGGGACAGACATGGATCAGGAACAGCAGACACCGCACAAGCGGAGAGTACGTTATAAAGGCAAATACCCGAAGAAATTCGAGGAGAAATACAAGGAGCTGCAGCCGGAGAAGTATCAGGACACGGTGCAGCATGTGATGAAGAAAGGAAATACACCGGCGGGCATGCACATTTCCATTATGGTGGATGAGATCCTGGATTTTCTGAAAATCCAGCCGGGAGAGACGGGATTTGATGCAACCCTTGGTTATGGAGGACACACGAAAGCCATGCTTCAGTGTCTGAAGGGACAGGGACATATGTACGCCACGGATGTGGATTCGGAGGAATCGGCAAAGACGAAGAAGCGTCTGGAAGAGCAGGGTTTTGGAGAAGACATGCTGACCATTAAGCTTCAGAATTTCTGCACCATTGATGAGATTGCAAAAGAAGCAGGCGGTTTTGACTTTATTCTGGCGGATCTTGGAGTTTCTTCCATGCAGATTGATAATCCGAAGAGAGGTTTTTCCTTTAAAGTGGACGGACCCCTGGATCTTCGGCTGAATCAGCAGAAAGGCATCAGCGCGGCGGAGCGGCTGGATACCATAGGCCGTGACGAGCTGGCGGGAATGCTCTATGAAAACTCCGATGAGCCTTATTGCGAGGAACTGGCAAAGGCTATTACGGATGAGATTCGTCGTGGAAACCGGGTGGATACGACTACCAAACTTCGCGGTATCATTGAAAAGACGTTGGATTTTCTGCCGGAGAAGGAGAAAAAGGAGACGGTCAAAAAGACTTGCCAGAGAGTGTTCCAGGCACTTCGGATTGATGTCAACCAGGAGTTTGAAGTGCTGTATGAATTTATGGAGAAGCTTCCGGGGGCACTTCGTCCGGGCGGACGGGCAGCTATTCTGACATTTCATTCCGGTGAGGACAAGCTGGTGAAGGCAGCGTTGAAAGAAGGCTGCCGGGCAGGCATCTATTCTTCTTATTCCAAGGATGTAGTCCGGCCGACAGCGGAAGAATGCGTACGAAATCCGAGAGCCCGTTCCACAAAGATGCGCTGGGCGGTCCGGGCAGAAGAGTAAAGGAAAAGGAGGTAGAGTCCAATGCATATAGCAGTCTATTGTGGTTCGGTATCTGGAAATCAGGAGATCTATACGGAGAAGGCAGCTTTGTTTGGCAGATGGATGGCAGACGAGGGGCATGTGCTCATCTACGGTGGCGCCCAGGGAGGCCTGATGGGAGCAGTTTCCAATGCGGTGCTGGAGAACGGCGGAAAGGTCATCGGTGTGCTTCCGGCAGTGGAATCCATTCAGAAGCGGCGTCATCCGGGACTGACTGAGTATATTGAGACCAAAGATATGGCGGAGCGGAAAGCGAAGATGATCGCACTGGCAGATGCCTTTGTGGCACTGCCGGGCGGACCAGGAACCCTTGATGAAATCTCAGATGTGATTTCCCTGGCAAGGCTTCACCTTACCGACGCACCCTGTGTATTATTTGATATGAACGGATTCTACCAGCCGTTGAAAAATGTGCTGGAGGGTATGGAAAAAGCCGGATTTGCAGAGCCGGAAGATTTTGAGAAGGTACTGATTTCCGAAGACATGAAAGAGATCGGAGCATTTCTTTCAGGCTGTCAATGAGGTTGACAAGACAGCTGTAAAGTGTTATTTTAAAGGTCAAATATAAGAAAGAGGGAATCATAATGGAAATTATGCCGCATCTGAAGCTTTCAGATGAGCTGAACATCAAATATGCCATTCTCCCGGGAGACCCGGCACGAGTGGACCGGATTGCGGAGCAGCTGGAACAGGTGCAGCCACTGGCATATAACAGGGAGTACAAAAGCATCAGAGGACTTTATAAAGGGCTCCCGGTTCTGGCTGTATCGACTGGAATCGGTGGACCGTCTACGGGTATCGCAGTGGAAGAATTGTCAAGAATTGGTGTCACCCATGCGATCCGGATCGGAAGCTGTGGGGCTCTGCAGACAAATATTCATCTTGGTGATCTGATCATGGTGCAGGGGACAGTGAGAGATGAAGGAACTTCGAAGACTTACATAGAATCGATTTATCCGGCGGTTCCCGATTATGAACTTCTGAATGCCTGCGTGAAAGTGGCGGAGAAAGAAGCAATTCCACATCATGTGGGACTTGGAAGAAGCCATGACAGCTTTTATACAGACCGAGAGGATGAGATTGATGCTTACTGGGCGTCGAAAGGTGTGCTCGGTGCGGATATGGAGACAGCCGCGCTCTATACGATCGGAAGACTCAGAGGACTTCATACTGCGTCCATTCTCAATACGGTAGTGGAGTATGAAGATAACCTGGAAGACAACATCAACAGTTACACTGATGGTGCTTCGAAGACTATGCGGGGCGAATGGAATGAGATTCACACCGCCTTGGAAGCACTTTACATGGTATCTCAGGCGGATGACCGCTGAATATAAAAGAGATAATGCTCCTTTTTTGGAGAGAAAGGATCTGTGTTATGAATAACGTATTTAAAACAAAACTGGATACTGCAAGTCTGGTACTGATTCCGGCATGTATCGGTATCAACTACCTCGGAAAACTGTTTGCTTCTGTACTGAAGCTGCCGCTCTGGCTGGATGCTATCGGAACTTGTATCGGCGGTGCGCTGGGAGGTCCGATCATCGGTGCGATCTGCGGTGCGGCCAACAACCTGATCTACGGATTTACTACCGGTGATTCCATCACTCTGGTCTATGCACTGACCAGCCTGGGTATTGGTCTTGCGGTTGGTATTATGGCTCGTCTTGGAAAGATGGGAAAATTGGGCGGTGCTCTTCTGACTGCAGTTGTGGCAGGTCTCGTTGCAGTCTGCGTCTCCACTCCGCTGAATGTGCTGTTCTGGGGCGGTACTACCGGAAATGTCTGGGGTGATGCATTGTTTGCAGCAACACAGGCAGCCAATATGCCGGTAGCCATTGGTTCTCTTCTCGATGAGGTTGTTGTGGATGTACCGGATAAGATCATTACTATCCTGATTGTATTCGCGATTCTGAAAGGACTTCCGAAGAAACTGACAGCTCTCTATGATGTAAATGACGATATCGAGAGCCTTGACTAATTAATCAGATAAAGATGGAGTGGTTCAGATGAAAAGTATCAGCCTTTATGTGGACAAAGACACATGGCTTACCAGAATGCACCCGTTTACCAAGCTGTGTTATATTCTCACAGCGATCAGCGTTTCCCTGATCTCAGGAAATCTGCTGGCATTCGGAATCTTCATCGGAATCAGTCTTGTAATACTGATCAGTGGAAAAATCATTCGCAAGGTTTTTCCACTGATTGCGTTTTCTTTTACAATTCTGATTACGATCTTTCTGATACACGGGTTATTTAATCATGAAAATGCGACGGTTCTGTTTGCGGCAGGTCCACTGAAATTTTATCGTGAAGGAATGATGTATGCACTTCGGATCAGTTTCAATGTATTGAATATGCTGCTGGCATTTGCTGTATTTGTCCTGACGACAAAACCTGTAGAACTGGTGGAAGATCTGGAACGGATCGGTTTCTCTCCGAAGATCGGCTATGTGATCAGTTCTGTATTTCAGATCGTGCCGCAGATGAGCGGAGCCATGAATACAATTATGGATGCACAGAGAAGCCGTGGCCTTGAGACAGAAGGTTCTCTGATTGTCCGTGCAAAATCATTTTTGCCGTTGATCTCCCCGGTGGTTATGAGTTCGCTGATCAACACCAGAGAGCGCGCCATCGCGCTGGAAATCCGCGGATTTGAAGCAGGAGAGAAGAAAAGTTATCTCAGAGAAGACAAGATGAAGGCACTGGACAGAATCCTCTGTGTGGGAATGTTGGTTCTGATCGTGGCTTCTGTTGTAGTGAGGACAGTATTATGACGTACATAAAAGCAGAACATCTGAAATACCGTTACCCGAATACAAAGAAGCTGGCGCTTGATGATCTTAATTTTGAGATCGAGAAAGGTTCCTTCATTGGTATTGCAGGTAAAAATGGAGCCGGAAAGAGTACGCTCTGCCAGGCGTTCAGCGGACTGGTGCCGCAGTTTTTCAAAGGAGCTTATGGCGGAACGATTATGATTGGTGATCAGGAGGCTTCTAAGACGCCTGTATCCAGGCTGTGCAGAACCGTCGGTCTTGTGTTCCAGAATCCCTTTAATCAGCTTTCGGGGGCAAAAGAGACGGTATTTGAGGAGATCGCGTTCGGCCTGCAGAATTTTGGAGTGCCGAAAGAAGAGATGATACAGCGTGTGAATGAGGCGCTGGAGCTTCTGGATATCAGCGCATACCGGGACCGGAATCCCTTTGATCTGTCCGGCGGGCAGATGCAGAGAGTAGCGTTGGCGGGAATCCTTGCCATGAAGCCGGAGGTTATCATTCTGGATGAACCGACGTCCCAGCTTGATCCCGCTGGAAGCGAGGAAGTATTTGCCTCTGTTGACAAACTGGCAAAATCAGGTATCACGATCATCATGGTGGAGCAGAAGCTGGAAAAGCTGGCAGAGTACTGTGACAAGATTCTGCTGCTGCATGAAGGAAAGCAGATTGCATTTGATACGCCGGATCGGATTTTTTCAAGAGATGATCTGAAAGAATATGGTGTGAATCCGCCTGCTTACACGAGAGTCTGTAGACTTCTGGGGATTCGTAAGGAAAACGGATGCTATCCAGCGTCCTTAAAAGATACGCTGGAACGGAAAAATGAATTTCCGGATGAGGAAACATTTCAGAAGTTTCTGGCGGATTCTACGACAGGTGTTTCCGATAAGGATGCAGGGAAAGAAGTGTTCCGGATTGACCATCTTGGTTTTCAATATCTGGAACAGATACCGGTTCTAAAAGATGTAAATCTGGTGCTGGACGACCGTTCTACTGCTATTATCGGACAGAACGGTGCAGGAAAGACGACGCTGGTAAAACTTCTGAAGGGCTTATTAAAGCCGGTGAGCGGCAGCATCTATTATGGCGGAGAGGATATTTCCGGTAAAACAGTGGCGATGCTGGCGGGCGAAGTCGGTTATGTATTCCAGAATCCGGATGATCAGATTTTTAAATATCATGTGATGGATGAGGTAATGTTTGGTCCTCTGAATATCGGAATGAGCAGGGAAGAGGCGGAGCAGAAATCACTTGCTGCGCTGAAAACGGTAGGTCTGCAGCATCTGGCGAAGGAAAATCCATATGACCTGGAATTATCCGAACGGAAACTGGTGGCAATCGCATCCGTACTTGCTATGAATACGAAGGTGCTGATTCTGGACGAGCCGACCATTGCTCAGGACTGGGAAGGAAGGAACGTTATCCGGAATATTATCCAGTCTCTCAGAAAAGAAGGAAAAACCGTGCTGGCAATTCTGCACGATATGGATTTTGTGGCGGAGAGCTTTGAACGGGTGATTGTCATGGCTCATGGAGAAGTACTGGCAGATGGCACGAGAGAGGAAGTATTTGCTCAGAAGGAAGTGCTTGAAAAAGCACGAATTGAGCAGCCGTATTTGACCAGACTGTGTCGGATGCTCGGATATGAAAGACTTTATTTTTCGCTGAAAGAGGGCGGACAGGAGGAAGCGATATGAGAAGACTGCTGGTAGTTGTAGATATGCAGAATGATTTCATCGATGGTTCATTGGGGACGAAAGAAGCAGAAGCCATCGTCGACAATGTGGTAAAGGTTATCGGTACTTATGATCCGAAGGACATTTTTGCAACGAGAGATACACATCCGGAAAATTATCTGGAGACTCAGGAGGGAAGAAATCTTCCAGTTGTTCACTGTGTAAAAAACACTCCGGGATGGGAGCTCAATGAGAAAGTGGTGGCAGCACTGGGAGATGCGAAAGTGATCGATAAGCCGACATTTGGTTCCAGAACGCTGGCAGAAGAGCTCGAAGCCATCGCAGCAAAAGAGGAAATTGAGGTAACGCTTGTCGGTCTCTGCACCGATATCTGTGTCGTATCCAATGCACTTCTCATCAAGGCATATTTACCGGAAATCCAGGTAAAAGTCATTGCATCCTGCTGTGCGGGTGTGACTCCTGCAAGCCATGAGGCTGCTTTGACCACCATGCAGATGTGTCAGATAAAAATTGAAAATAATTGAGAAAAATTATCATGTTTCTCTTGACTAACGCATAACCTGTAGTATATGATCTAAAAATCATAAAGAAATTCTCTTTGCACTGCATTACATTCGAACGAGGATGCGAGATCAACAGTACAAACTGAGCAGGCGATGCCGAAAGAGGCGTGGGGCCGGGCCGCAGATGCGGCAGCAGATATGAGCGAATCAGAGACATATCTGTGGGACAGTGTATGTTCCGCAGGTATGTCTTTTTCTGTCTTTGGCGGGAATACTCTTACCTGAATATGTATTAAGGAGGTCCTAGTTATGGAACACACGGTAAATAATGAAGTAAAACAAACAATGTCAGAAGAAAACAAAATTGCCATGAAAGTATCGGGAATCAGTATTTTGGTTAATCTGATTCTCTCGGTCCTCAAATTGATCGCCGGTATTGTGGCGCATTCAGGAGCCATGATTTCCGATGCGGTACATTCAGCATCAGATGTGGGGAGTACCCTGATCGTAATTGTGGGTGTGAAACTGTCCGGTAAAAAATCGGACCAGGAGCACCAGTATGGACATGAGAGAATGGAATGCGTATCATCTATTATTCTCTCCGGCCTGCTGCTTGCTACCGGTCTGGGAATTGGTTTGAGCGGCGTGGAAAATATTATGAAAAGTACATCCGGCGCAGCCATTGCCATTCCGGGTATGCTGGCTCTGGCAGCAGCAGTGATATCTGTCATTGTCAAAGAGTGGATGTTCTGGTATACTCGTGGAGCAGCCAGAAAAATTAATTCCGGAGCGTTGATGGCAGATGCATGGCATCATCGTTCAGATGCAATGTCTTCTGTCGGCGCATTTATCGGTATCCTCGGAGCACGGATGGGATTTCCGATTCTCGATCCGCTGGCCAGTGTAGTGATCTGTGTCCTGATCGCAAAAGCATCTGTGGACATTTTCAGGGATGCCATTGATAAAATGGTGGACCATTCCTGCGATGAGCATACAGAAGAAAAGATGAGAGAGACGATTCTTAATGTGGATGGAGTGAAGCGAGTTGATCTTCTCCAGACACGTCTCTTTGGTTCCAAAGTATATGTGGATATTGAGATTGCTACAGATGGAAACCTGTCATTAAATGAAGCTCACGATATTGCAGAAAAAGTTCACCATAAGATTGAACAGGACTTTTCAGACGTGAAACATTGTATGGTACATGTGAATCCGGTAGATGACTGCATCGAACAAAGAGTGAACGTACAGGCATAAGACACAAAGGCAGGAGGAAGTTCGTATGTGGACACTTATTTTTCTTCTATTAATGATTGCAGTTTTTGGAAAACTGATCTTTTTTGCGGTGAAAATGACATGGGGAGTTACGAAAATTCTGTTTACCCTCGTATTCTTTCCGCTGATTCTTATAGGACTGGTGATGGCAGGACTTACGTATATTGCACTGCCGATTTTGCTGGTTGTGGGAATCATTACATGGTTTGTGAAGACTGTGTTTTAAAGAAAACCGTCATATCAATTCAGATATGGCGGTTTTTGTTGACAATGGGTAATACGCAGAGTATAATAAAAAAGAATCAATTGTCAATGAATAGTCGACGGGGGTTCCCCGGTGAGGCAGTATTCTCGCTGCAGCATTCTATTCCCATTACATGAAAATGAATACGGCATCTCGAAAGGGGGAGATACCCTTGTAAAAATTTGCAGAAAACAGACGAAGGGGATTAAGAAATAAGGAGAAAGTTTGTTTATGAAGTGGAAAGAGATCAGACGGAGAGCAGGCGCGCTTCTTCTTAGTGTTGCCATTTTTGCGGGAAGTGTACCAATGGGAGGGTATGCTGCGGAAGAGCAGGTGCTGGAAGAATTGCAGGAAATAAGTGATGAAGCATTGGATGAAGAAATAATAACAATCCCGGAAGAGGGAGAGGTGGAAACACCGGGTACGGAGATAGAAGAATCTGGAGCGGATGAGAACACTTCGACAGAAAATGAATCTGGCGAGGGATCAGAGGAGACACCTGAGCC
>ERZ809296.3731-NODE-3731-length-12540-cov-3.937125_pt1 | contig 12540 bp, 10 predicted proteins | sample MGYA00520511_ERZ809296 | MGnify/ENA primary metagenome ERZ809296 (study PRJEB31576, sample SAMEA3212662) | Homo sapiens | biome: human-gut; feature: human gut; material: fecal | place: Sweden | collected 2012 ... | reverse complement strand
AGCAGTGTGGCCATCTGGTCGATAAAGGCGCCGGTGCCGCCGGCGCAGGAGCCGTTCATGCGCACCTCCATCGAGCCGGCCAGGAACAGGATTTTCGCGTCCTCGCCCCCCAGCTCAATGACCACGTCGGCGTCGGGGATGTACTTCTTCACAGCGGTGCGGGTGGCGTACACCTCCTGCACAAAGGGGATGTGCAAGTCCTCTGCCAGGCCCATGCCCGCCGAGCCGGACACGCACAGGCTGGCCCGCTTTGTCTGGGGGAACTTCTCCTGGATGCGGGTGAGCATGCCGGAGGCCTTCTCGGCAATTTGGGAGAAGTGCCGCTCGTATTCCTGGTAGATGGGCTGGTCCTGCCCGTCGTAGACCATACATTTCAGGGTGGTGGAGCCCACGTCCAAACCGATTTTCATAGTTCCTTCTATCATCCTTTCCAAAGCCGCGGTTCGTTTTCTTGCGATGGGTGGGGCGGCTGCCGCGGATGTATGATTGCAAACCCCACAAAAATCAAATCTTATCCTAGATTTTTGACAATGTTTCTCAAATTTTCGGAAAACAAAAACTGTTGCATAGCTGTACTAAATCATACTAGCATTTTTCGACGGAAAAATCAACATTTCCGGCGGGCCAACCTTTGGAAACTCAGGAAAAAGGTATGCGCCCGCCGGGGCTTCCATGCGGCCACATTTCCCGTGCCCTTTTGGGCCAGTTGTGCTATACTATAGCCACAGGGGCCGCGGGGCCCTGGGCGGGGGCGCTTTCCCCCCGAGACATGAAAAGGAGCTGTGATAGATGGAACCTGTTCTGTACGAGCACAAGGTGCAGTACTACGAAACCGACAAGATGGACTGTGTCCATCACTCCAACTACATCCGCTGGTTCGAGGAGGCCCGCACCTACCTGATGGACCAGGGGGGCTTTGGCTACGCCCAAATGGAGGCCCTGGGGGTGATGAGCCCCGTCTTAAAGGCCCAGGCCGAGTACCGCACCATGGCCCGCTTTGGGGAAACCGTGGTGATTGAAACCTGCGCCGAGGGCTACACCGGCACCCGCATCGCCTTTACCTACATCGTGCGGGATAAGGAGACCGGCGCCCTGCGGTGCCAGGGCCGCACGGAGCACTGCTTTTTGGGGCCCCAGGGGCGGCCGGTGTCCCTGAAAAAGGCCTGCCAGGCCTATCACCAAAAGATTTTGGAGCACCTGACATAACCGGCCCGGCTGCCGGGGCATGGGGAAAACCTGTGCCCCGGCTTTTTTTCGCCTAGGTAAACGAAGAAGTTTCGGGATCCACGGGCCGTTCCCGGCGTTTTCCCTTGACATCTGCCGAAAAGTCCCGTAAAATGTAAGTACAACAAATGTAAGTACAACTTGAGCGTGGAGGGAACTCCCGGAGAAGGAAGGTCGTTGCGATGAAAGAAAAGGCAAAGAATATCCATCTTTTTGAGGAGCTGAAACGGCGCATCCTCCAGGGTGAGTACCAGAACGGCCAGCGCCTGCCTGGGGAAAACGAGATGGCGGGGGAGTTTGCCATGAGCCGCCAAACCGTGCGCCAGGCCCTTTCTCTGCTGGAGCAGGAGGGCTTTATCCAGCGCCGCCAGGGCAGCGGCACCTATGTGCGCCGGGTGGAGCGCCGCCGGGAGCGCTCTTGGAACGTGGGGGTGATGGCCACCTACATCAGCGAGTACATCTTCCCCTCCATTTTGCGGGGCATCGAGGGGGAGCTCTCCGAGGAGGGGTTCTTCCCCCTGCTCTCTGCCACTAAGAACCGGGTGGACAACGAGCGGCGCATTTTGGAGGACTACATGGAAAAGCGGGTGGACGGCCTGATTGTGGAGGGCACCAAAAGCGCCCTGCCCAACCCCAATCTGCACTTGTATGAAAAATTGAAGGAAATGGGCATCCCGGTGGTGTTTTTCAACAGCTATTACCCTGCCTTGCAAGGCTGCGTCTCTGTGACCATGGACGACCGCCAGGGGGGCATCGACGCGGTGGAGTACCTGGTGGCCCGGGGCCACCGGCGCATTGGGGGCATCTTTAAAAGCGACGACATGCAGGGCCTGGCCCGGTACGATGGGTATACCCGGGGATTGCTGCGCCACGGCATTACGCTGCAGGACCAATGGGTGACCTGGTTTAACTCGGAGAGCCGCGATAATTTGCTCACCGATGAGTACGGCGTTTCCCGCCTGCTGGGGAAGATAGCCTCCTGCACGGCGGTGGTCTGCTACAACGACGCGGTGGCCGTCAAGCTGGAGAAGGCTTTTGCGGCCCACGGGGTGCGGGTGCCCCAGGACAAGGCCATCATCAGCTTTGACAACAGCCAGCTGGGAGAGCTTGCCAGCGTGGGGCTCACCTCTTTTGACCACCCCAAAGAGAGCCTGGGGGCCTGCGCCGCCCGGAAGCTCATCAGCATGATGAGCGGCCGGGAGGAGACCAGCACCGTGATGGACTGGGGCCTGACGGAACGGAATTCTGTGTGACAAAAAACGAGGAGGAGCAAACCATGGAAAAAGACAATGTAGCCCTCACCCCGCCCATGGGGTGGAACAGCTGGGACTGCTACGGCCCCGCTGTCAACGAGGAGCAGCTGCTGGGCAACGCCCAGTATATGGCCGACCACTTGAAGGAGTACGGCTGGGAGTACGTCTGCTGCGACATCCAGTGGAGCGAGCCCACCGCCGGGAAGGTCAGCCCCTATTACGTGCCCTTCGCCTGGCTGACCTTGGACGAGTACGGCCGCCAGCTGCCCGCCGTGGAGCGGTTCCCCTCCGCTGCGGGGGGCAAGGGTTTTGGGCCCATCGCGGAGAAGATCCACAACATGGGGCTGAAGTTCGGCATCCACATCATGCGGGGCGTGCCCCGGCTGGCGGTGCACCAGCACCTGCCTGTAAAGGGCACCGACACCACCTGCGACAAGATTGCCTCGGACGCCTCCATCTGCCGGTGGAACACGGATATGTACGGCATCGACGCCAGCAAGGAGGGGGCCCAGGCCTATTACGACTCCCTCTTTGCGCTGTACGCCTCCTGGGGGGTGGACTACGTGAAGGTGGACGACATCTGCAACACCAACGCCTACCCCAACGACCCCTACTCTGGGGAAAAGGAAATCGAGATGATCCGCAAGGCCATGGACAAGTGCGGCAGGCCCATGGTGCTGTCCCTGTCCCCGGGGCCGGCTGTCATCGACAAGGCCTGGCATTTGCGGCAGAACGCCAACATGTGGCGCATCACCGACGACTTCTGGGACCAGTGGGAGCTGCTGCTGGAGATGTTCTGGCGCTGCGAGGTGTGGGAGCGCCAGGTGTCCCCGGGCTGCTGGCCGGACTGCGACATGCTGCCCCTGGGCAGGCTGCGGCTGCATTTGCAGGGCTTCTCGGAGGAGAGCACCTGGACCAAGTTTACCCAGGAGGAGCAAATCACCATGATGAGCCTGTGGTGCATCTTCCGCAGCCCGCTGATTATGGGCGGCGAGATGCGGGACAACGACGCGTTCACCCTGTCCCTGCTGACCAACCGGGAGATTTTGAACATGCACCGCTATGGCACCGGCGCCCACCAGGTGTACCGCACGGAGAAAGCCGCCGCCTGGCGCAGCGTGGACACCCGGGACGGAGGCGTGTATGTGGCGCTGTTCAACTTGTCCGGCGGGGAGAAGGAGATCTCCGCCTGCTGGGAGGAGCTGGAGCTGGAGGGCGCTTACACCGCCCGGGAGCTGTGGACACACCAGGACCAGGGGTTCGTGGAGGGAAAGCTTGCCGCCACCCTGCCTGCCCACGGCGCGAAGGTGTATAAGCTGTGCAAGTAATAAAAAAACGCGCCGGAGGCGGGGGAAGTTCTTTGCCCAGCTTTCTCGAAAGAAAGCTGGCAGAGCGCGAGACAGAGTCTCGCGACCTTGCCGGGCGGCGCAGCCGGTGAGAAAGGACCAGGAGCGAAAACCGCACGCGCCCCAAAGGGGCGATAGGGGTTCGCTCCGGTTCTCTCCCACAAGCAAATAAAAAGGGCATCCAAGCTTTTCCCTTGGGTGCCCTTTTTCTGTCTTGTGCGAAAGGTTCGCGGCTCGGCCTATCCGCTTCGCGGCGTGCGGCCGGGCCGCTGCTTTTTTCACCGGCTGCGCCGGTTGGAAGACCGTGGGGCGCCAGTCTCGCCTGCCGGCTCGGTCGGCCGCTGGGCAACGTCCCACCGGGACGTAGCGGCCCCACACCCCGCAGCTTTTTCAAAAGCTGGCAAAACTTTTCCCCGCCTCCGGCGCACTTTCTTATTTAGAACAGCAGCTCCAACGCGCCCAAAAGGCCCGCCTCCTGGCCGCACTGGGCAAAGAGGAACTCCACCGGCTCCTCTGTGTGGCAGTAGGAGTCGAACACCTGCCGCACCCGGCCAAACAGCAGCTCGCCCATATTCACCAGGCCGCCGCCAAACACAAAGCAGTTGATGTTCAGCGTGATGTACAGGTTGAACACCCACACCCCCAGGTACAGCGCTATCTGGTCCAGGGCCCGCAAAGCCATGGCGTCCCCGGCCCGGGCGGCCATCTCCAGGTGGCGGGCGTCTATCTTCTCCGGCGACCCTGCCAGCTGGACCATCAAGGTCTGCTCCCCGGCGTCAATCCACTGGCGGATGTGCCGCACGATCATCCCCCCAGAGGCGTAGGACTGCACGCACCCCTGGTTGCCGCAGCCGCAGGCGATGCCCTGCCCCGGGGTGAGGATGGTGTGGCCGCTCTCCCCGGCAAAGCCGCTGCTGCCCCGGAACAGCTTGCCGTCGATGATGATGCCCGAGGAAAGGCCCGTGCTCACCGGGCAGTAGAGCATGTGCCGGCGGCCCTTCCCGGCGCCGTGGCGGGATTCCGCCAAAGCCGCGCAGTGGGCGTCGTTGTCCACGGCCACCTGCACCCCGGGGAACAGCCCCTCCAGGCAGGCTTTCACCCCAAAGCCGTTGAGGGCGGGCAGCATGGCGCAGAGGACCACCTCCCCCGCGGGATAGCGCACCATGCAGGGCAGGCCCACGCCAATGCCCGCCAGGTCCTCCTCCGGCAGGGCGAGCCGCCCCAGCAGGGCCCGCAGCTGGGCTGCCGCCTGCTGGAAGAACTCCTCTGCGGAGAGGCTGGCGTCCGAGGGGTACTTGGTTTTCCCCAGCAGTGTCTTGTCCTCTCCAAAAACGCCCAAGGCCACCTTGGTGCCGCCAATATCCATGCCCGCATAGACCTTCATGTCCCGCGCCGTCCCTTCTGTTGTGGTTTCTATCCATAATCATACGGGTTTTGCGGGGGAAAAACAAGCCCTTCCTTGTGAAAGTTCTTTCGGTGTGCTATACTTACACAAGCAAAAAATGGCCTGCCGCCTGGCGGGCGGGAAGGGGAGGAAACCATGGAGTGCCGCACCTTTGCCTTGGAGGAGCTGACGTTCCCCAAGTACGTGGTGGTGTTCACCCGCTACCAGGGGAAGCTGCTGCTTTCCCGCCACCGCCAGCGGGACACCTGGGAGACCCAGGGCGGCCACATCGAGCCGGGGGAGACGCCGGAACAGGCCGCCCGCCGGGAGCTGTGGGAGGAGTCCGGCGCGGGGGAGTTCACCCTCATCCCCCTGTGCGGCTACCGCGCCGGGGACGAGACGGGCAGCGCCGCCGGGGCGGTGTTCGTGGCCCAGGTGGAGGCGCTGGGGCCGCTGCCCCCTTTGGAGATGGCGGAGACAGCCCTCTTTTCCGCCTTGCCCCGGGAGCTGACCTATCCGGGCATCACCCCGGTGCTGTGGCGGCGTGCCCAGGAGTATTTCCCCGGGGTGGGGGAAGCATAAAACCAGGGAGGCTTGCGCGCTGTGGGGAAGGCCCACGGCGCGTTTTTTGGTTTTCGGGGGGAATGTGAAGAATCTTTGAATTTCCGGCGGGAGAGTTGACAGGGCAAGGGCAGGGTGGTATACTCGAAAAAAGTTCACAAACAAAACATTTTACAAGAAATCGATTCTGCTAGTGAACAACTTTTCAAAGGGATGGAGGAGCGGGATATGGAATGCAGGCCGTGGGAAATGGATGAAGGCATGTCCCTGATTATGATGCGCATGCGGCGCAGCCTGCGCACGGTGCTGCGGGAAGCCGTGCTGGAGGAGGGGCTTACCCCCAACGAGATAGAGGTGCTGCTGTTTTTGGAGCACGGCACCTACAACACCGCCCGGGATATCAGCCGGCTGCGGGGGATGCCCCGCTCCTTGGTGAGCAAGGCGGTGGACCAGCTGGTGCGCCGGGGCTATGTGGAATCCAGCCAGGATAAGCAGGACCGCCGGGTCAGCCGGCTGCGGCTGCTGCCGGCTTCTCAAAGCGCGGTGCAGCGGCTGGCCCAGGCCCGGGGGGACTTTTTATCCAAGCTGTGCAAAGGGGTGACCCAAGAGGAATTTGCCGCCTTTTTCTCCATGGTTGGGAAAATGGTGGACAACCTGGGGGATATGCCCCTGGAGGACGAGCTGCGGCTGGAAAACGAATTTGAAAAAGGGAGCGTGAAGGGCCAATGAAATTGTTGGCGCGCTATTTAAAACCGTTTGTGGGCATTTTGCTGGTGTGCCTGGTGCTGCTTTTTGGCCAGGCCGCCTGCGACTTGAGCCTGCCCACCTTGATGAGCGACATGGTCAACGTGGGCATTCAGCAAAGCGGCTTGGAGGCCGGCGCCCCAGAGGCCATGCGCCAAGAGGGCCTGCAGCTGCTCTCCGCCTTTGCCGGGGAGGAGGACCGCTCTCTGCTGGAGGGGGGCTACTACACCATAGAGCCCGGCAGCAGCGAGGCCCAGCGCTTCGCGGAGGACTACCCCCTGGTGCGGGAGGAGGCCGTGTGCGTCCTGCGGGAGGGCCAGACCCAAGAGGAGCTGGACGCCTTAGAGGGCGCCTATAACCGGGCCAGCTACGCCATGCTGCTCTACTTTCAGCAGGCGGCGGAAAGCGGCGACCTGGAGCAGGCTGCCCAAAACCTGGCCCAGAGCCAGCTGCCCACTGTGGAGGCGCCCCTGCCCGATGGCCAGACCGGCCTGGAAGGCAGCCAGGAGAGCTTCCCCCAGGGGGCGCTGCCGGAGGAATTTTCCCAAGCGGAAAGCGATGCTGGGGCGCCCACGCTGTATTCCAGCCAGGGGGACAGCGCGGGGGAGGTGGATTCCACCGCCGCCCAGGAGCCTGTGGAAAACTCCGCCCCCGCCGGGGAGACCAGCCAGGAGGGCGGCTCCAGCCTGGACATGTCCCAGGGCCTGGAGAGCGTCAGCCTGGAGCAGCTGTACCAGGTGATTCCCCTGCTGGCCTATGTGCCCCAGGAGGGGCTCCAGCAGGCCCAGGAGCAGGCCGCCGCCAGCGACTCCATGATGGGGGAGCAGGTGGGCGTCACCTTGGCGCGGCTTTTCTATGAGGAGCTGGGCATGGACACCGCCGCCATCCAAAGCCGGTACATTTGGGACAAGGGCTTGCAGATGCTGGGCGTGGCCTTGCTGGGCGTCATCGCCACGGTGCTGGTGGGCTTTTTCTCCGCGCGGATGGCCGCCGCCGTGGGCCGCCAGCTGCGCCACGATTTGTTCGCCAAGGTGGAGGAGTTCTCCAACGGGGAGTTTGACAGGTTCTCCACCGCCTCCCTGATTACCCGCACCACCAACGACGTGCAGCAGATTCAAATGCTGGTGACCATGGGCGTGCGGATGATTTGCTACACGCCTATCATCGGCATTGGCGGCGTGATTTTCGCCGTGCAGAAAAGCGTGTCCCTCAGCTTTTTGGTGGCCTTGGCCGTGGTGGTGTTCCTGGGGCTGATTTTAGTCTCCCTGGCCGTGGTGCTGCCCAAGTTCAAGATTTTGCAGAAGCTTATCGACAAGCTGAATTTGGTCAGCCGGGAGAACCTCTCCGGCATGATGGTGGTGCGGGCCTTTGGCAACGAGGGCTACGAGGAGCGCCGCTTTGACGCCGCCAACCGGGATTTGATGGAGACCAACCGCTTTGTCCAGCGGGTGATGAGCCTGCTGATGCCCGCCATGATGTTTGGCATGAACCTGCTCTCGGTGCTGATTGTGTGGGTGGGCGGCCACGCCATTGCCCAAAGCACCTTGCAGATTGGGGACATGATGGCCTTTATCCAGTACGCCATGCAGATTATCATGGCTTTCCTGATGCTGGCCATGATTTTCATCTTGGTGCCTCGGGCCAGCGTGTCCGCCGGGCGCATTTTGGAGGTGCTGGACGCGCCTTTGTCCATCCAGGACCCGGAGAAGCCGGAGGTTCTGGAAGAGCCCAAGGGCGTGGTGGAATTTCAGGACGTGTCCTTCCGCTACCACAACGCCGACGGCGACGTGCTGGAGCACATCTCCTTTACCGCCAAGCCCGGGGAGACCACGGCCTTTATCGGCGCCACCGGCGCGGGCAAATCCACCTTGGTGAACTTGATTCCCCGGTTTTACGACGTGACCGAGGGCGCTGTCACCATTGACGGGGTGGACGTGCGCAAGCTCTCCCAGCACCAGCTGCGGGAGATGATTGGCTATGTGCCCCAAAAGGGCATGCTCTTCTCCGGCACCGTGGCCAGCAACCTGCGCTACGGCAAAGAGGGCGCCACCGGCCAGGAGCTGCAGGCGGCCCTTGCCACCGCCCAGGCCGCGGACTTTGTAAACGCCATGGACGAAGGGGTGGATTCCCCCATCTCCCAGGGGGGCACCAACGTCTCCGGCGGCCAGCGGCAGCGGCTCTCCATTGCCCGCGCCCTGGCCCGCAAGGCGCCCATCTATATCTTTGACGACAGCTTCTCCGCCCTGGACTTTAAGACCGACGCCGCCCTGCGCAAGGCCCTGGCCCGGGATACCCAAAACGCCACCGTGCTGATTGTGGCCCAGCGGGTGAGCACCATCCTCCACGCCCAGCAGATCATCGTGCTGGACCAGGGGAAGATGGTGGGCAAGGGCACCCACAAGGAGCTGCTGCAAACCTGCCCCGAGTACCGGGAAATTGCCGAAAGCCAGCTGCAAAAGGAGGAATTGGAATGAGCCAGAGAGGACACGCCCCCCGGCACGGGGGCCCGGCCATGGCCGGGGAAAAGGCGAAAAACTTCAAGGGCAGCTCCAAGCGGCTGCTGAAATACCTGCGCCCCTTTTGGGTGCCGGTGATTTTCGTAATGCTCTTCGCGGCGGCTTCCACGGTGTTCTCCATTGTGGGGCCCAAGGTGCTGGCCCTGGCCACCGACGAGCTGGCCAACGGCCTGGTGCGCATTGTCACCGGCGCCCAGGGCGGCATTGACTTTGGCTACATTGGCAAGGTGCTGCTGCTGTTGGGCGGCATCTACCTGCTCAGCGCCGGGTTCTCCTACGCCCAGGGCTTTATCATGGCCGGGGTGACGGCGGACCTCTCCTACGGCCTGCGGGACGCCATCGAGAAGAAAATCAACAAGCTGCCCCTTTCCTACTTCCACCGGGTGAGCCAGGGCGACGTGCTCTCCCGCATCACCAACGACGTGGACACCCTGACAAACTCCTTAAACCAAAGCGTCACCCAGATGATTACCTCGGTGTGCACCCTTGTCGGCGTGCTGATTATGATGCTCACCATCAGCTGGCAGCTCACCTTGGTGGCCCTGTGCATTGTACCGGTGTCGCTGGTGTTTGTCATGGTGATCGTCAAGTTCTCTCAAAAGCACTTTAAGGCCCAGCAATACTACCTGGGCTCCGTCAACGGCCAGGTGGAGGAGATGTACGGCGGCCACCTGGTGGTGAAGGCCTTTGGCCGGGAGAAGGAAACCGTGGCCGCCTTTGACGCCGAGAACCAGAAGCTCTACAACGCCGGGTGGAAATCCCAGTTCCTCTCGGGGCTGATGCAGCCCGTGATGAACTTTGTGGGCAACCTGGGCTATGTGGTCATCTGCATGGTGGGCGCCTCTATGGCGGCGGGGGGCTCCATGACCATCGGCGGCATCCAGGCCTTTGTGCAGTATGTGCGCAGCTTTACCCAGCCCATCACCCAGATGGCCAACATCTCCAACCAGCTGCAGATGACCGTGGCCGCCGCCGAGCGGATTTTCCAATTCCTGGACGAGGAGGAGGAAGCCGGGGAGGAGCCCACGCTGCGCACCGCGGATTTGGACATCCAGGGCAACATTGTGTTCGACCACGTGAAGTTCGGCTACGAGGACAGCGAGGGCCTGGTCATCCGGGACTTCTCCGCCACGGTGAAGGCCGGCCAGAAGGTGGCCATTGTGGGCCCCACCGGCGCCGGCAAGACCACCATGGTAAAGCTGCTCATGCGCTTCCACGATTTGAAGGGCGGGCAAATCACCTTGGACGGCCACCCCATCACCGACTTCTCCCGCACGGACCTGCGCAGCCAGTTCGGCATGGTGCTTCAGGACGCCTGGCTGTACAGCGGCACCATTTTGGAGAACATCCGCTATGGCAAGCTCACCGCCACCGACGAGGAGGTGGTGCAGGCCGCCAAGATGGCCCAGGCCGACCACTTTATCCACACCTTGCCCGGGGGCTACCAGATGGAGCTCAATGAGGAGAGCTCCAACGTGTCCCAGGGGCAGAAGCAGCTGCTCACCATTGCCCGGGCCATTCTGGCGGACTCCAAGGTGCTGATTCTGGACGAGGCCACCAGCTCGGTGGACACCCGCACCGAGGTGCTCATCCAGCGGGCCATGGACAACCTGATGCAGGGCCGCACCAGCTTTATCATCGCCCACCGGCTTTCCACCATCCGCAACGCCGACCTCATCCTGTGCATGAAGGACGGCGACATTGTGGAGCAGGGCACCCATGAGGAGCTGATGGAAAAGGGCGGCTTCTACGCGGAATTGTACAACAGCCAGTTTGAGGCCGCGGCCCAGGACCAGGCCAGCTGAGAAGGGGGTTACGGGATATGAAACGCTATTGCATCATCACCATCGAGCGGGAGTACGCCAGCGGCGGCTCCCTGGTGGGCAAGCTTGTGGGGCAGGCCTTGGGCATCCCGGTGTACGGCCGGGAGATTCTGGAAATCGCCGCCCGGGAAGGGGGCACCACCCCGGAGTATATCGAGCACCTGGAGGAGACGGACACCAACTCTTTGCTGTACTCTTTGGTGGCCATGGCCAAGACTGTCCAGGGCCAGCTGCCCCAGATTTCCAAAACCGACCAGCTGAACTTGCTGGAGGCCCGCATCATCCAGCGGCTGGCCCAGGAGGGCCCCTGCGTCATTGTGGGGCGCTGCGCCGGCTGGGTGCTGCGGGAGCAGCCCCATGTGCTCAACGTGTTCATCCACGCCGACCGCCAAGAGCGGCTGCGCCGGGCGGTGGAGGAGTACGGCATCCCCCAGGACCAGGCGGCCTCTGTGCTGCACCGGTTTGACCACCGGCGCTCCAACTTCTACCACGCCAACACAGGGCGCTCCTGGCGGGAGCGGGAGGGCTACCACATGGTGCTGGACAGCGGCCTGCTGGGGGTGGAGCTGTGCTCCCAGCTGCTGGTGGCCGCCGCCCAAAGCGAGGGCTGAGCCATGGAAGTCTGGATTTTGGTGAACAACCGGGCCGGCCGGCAGCACGCCCGGGAGAACGGGGAGCAGGTGCGCCGGGTGTTCGCCTTGGGGGGCGCCCGCGCCCGGGTGGCCTACACGGACACCGTGGAGGAAGGGGCTGCTTTTCTCCAGCAGGCCGTGGAGGCCCAGCCGGATTTGCTGGTGTGCTGCGGCGGCGACGGCACCTTGAGCCAGACGCTGAACGTCTTACAACAGCTGGACGCCAAGCTGCCTTTGGGCTATGTGCCCATGGGCACCACCAACGACTTCGCCGCCTCGCTGGGCCTGCCCAAGGAGCCTGCCAAGGCGGCGGAGCAAATCCTCCACGGCCAGCCGCGGCTGCTGGATTTGGGCCGCTTTGGGGAGCGGGAGTTCCTGTACGTGGCCTCCTTTGGGGCCTTTACCCAGTCCTCCTACAAAGCGGCGCCCCAGGTGAAGGCCGTCCTGGGCCACCTGGCCTATGTGCTGGAAAGCGCCAAGGAGCTGCCCTTTCTGCGGGCCTGCTCCCTCCAGGTGGATACGGGGGATGCCCTCTATGAGGGGGAGTACCTCTTTGGGGCGGTGAGCAACACCCTGTCCGTGGGGGGCATCCTCAAGCTGGACCCCCAGGCCGTGCACCTGGATGACGGCCTGCTGGAGCTGACGCTGGTGCGCATGCCCAAAAACCCCGTGGAGCTGGGCCAGGCCGCCGCCATGCTGGGCCGGGGCAAGTACGACGGGGACCTGGTGCTCCAGCGGACGGTGCGCCGGGCGGTGCTCACCTGCGGGGAGGAGTTCCCCTGGTCGCTGGACGGGGAGTACGTCCCCGGGGCCGCCCAGATTGAAATAGAAACACTGCCCCAGGCACTGGAGCTGGTGCTGTAAAAACGCGAGGAGGAGACTGTATGAACACACCTAGGTTGGAGACAGAGCGGCTGGTCCTGCGGCGGTTTGAGCCGTCGGATTTGCAGGCCTTTTTCCAGATTTTTTCCGACGGGGAGGTAAACCGCTTCCTGCCCTGGTTCCCGGTGCGGGACTTGGAAGATCGGAAGAGCACACGTCTGAACTCCAGTCACTG
>ERZ809296.3726-NODE-3726-length-12559-cov-7.797585_pt1 | contig 12559 bp, 8 predicted proteins | sample MGYA00520511_ERZ809296 | MGnify/ENA primary metagenome ERZ809296 (study PRJEB31576, sample SAMEA3212662) | Homo sapiens | biome: human-gut; feature: human gut; material: fecal | place: Sweden | collected 2012 ... | reverse complement strand
GGCCGGGCAGCCGGCGCGCAGCCACAGGTGGCGCAGGGCCGCGCCGAAGGAGATGCCGTAGTGGGCGGCGTGCGCGGCGATGGCTTCTTCGGCCTTCGCGCCGATGCCACGCTTGGGGACGTTGAGGACGCGGCGGGCCGCGACTGTGTCGTCGGGGTTAGAGATGACCTGCAGGTACGCCAGGGCGTCCTTGATTTCGCGGCGCTCGTAGAAGCGGGTGCCGCCGACGACGCGGTACGGGATGCCCTGGCGCACGAGGAGTTCCTCCAGCGCGCGGGACTGAGCGTTCGTGCGGTAGAAGACCGCGATGTCGCCCCATTCGACGCCCGAGTCCGCGAGGCGGTCGATCTCGCCGACGACGAAGCGGGCCTCGTCGTGCTCGGAATCGGCGGCGTCCAGGGTGATGAGCGCGCCGTCGCCCGAGGCGGTCCACAGGTTCTTCGCGCGGCGTCCCGTGTTGCGGGCGATGACCGCGTTCGCGGCCGACAGAATGTTCTGCGTGGAGCGGTAGTTCTGCTCAAGCAGGATCGTGCGTGCGCCCGTAAAGTCGCGCTCGAACTCCTCGATGTTGCGGATCGTGGCGCCTCGGAAGGCGTAAATCGACTGGTCGGAGTCACCCACGACCGTCAGCTCGGCGGGCTCCACGCCGTCCTTGCCGTCACCCACCAGGGCGCGCACGAGGACGTACTGCGCGTGGTTCGTGTCCTGATACTCGTCCACGAGGATGTGACGGAAGCGCCGGTGGTAGTGCTCGGCGATCAGCGGGTTCTCGCGCAGCAGGTCAACCGTGCGCATGATGAGGTCGTCGAAGTCCAGCGCGTTCGAGGCGCGCATGCGCTTGTCATACTCGACGTAGGCCTCCGCGACGATGCGCGAGACCGGGTCCTTGCCCGCCGTCTCCGCGTAGCGCGCCGGGCCGATCAGCTCGTTCTTCGCGTCCGAAATGCGCGCCGCCACCATCTTTGGCGTGAAGCGCTTAATGTCCACGTCCATGGCCTTGAGGACCATCTGGATGAGGCGCTGTGAGTCCTGGGCGTCGTAGATCGTAAACGACGAGGACAGCCCGGCCGCCTCGTGTTCGTAGCGCAGGAGGCGCACGCACGCCGAATGGAAGGTCGACACCCACATGCGTCGCGCGTCGTCGCCCACGAGGGCGCCCGCGCGCTCGCGCATCTCGGCCGCCGCCTTGTTCGTGAAGGTGATCGCCAGGATCTCGCCCGCCCGCGCACGGCCCGTGGCCAGCAGGTAGGCGATGCGGTGCGTGAGGACACGCGTCTTGCCGGAGCCCGCGCCCGCCAGGATCAGCAGCGGCGAGCCCGCGTGCGTCACGGCCTCGCGCTGGCGATCGTTAAGGCCACGCGTCAGCGACTCGGGGTCCACGCCCGGGCGCGAGGGACGCTCCCAGCCCGACGAAAAACCACCCGAAGAAGCGGGAGGCTCCCACGCCGACGGCGCACCCGATGCCCCACCCGGCACGGCGATCTCCGGCCACCCGTCGGAGCCCAAGGCGTCCTCCACGTCAAAGGCGGGCACCTCCGGCGGCACGTAGTCGTCCTGAAAACCCCCGTCGGGGCCGATCAGGAAACCAAGGTCAGGCAAAGAAGTCGAGTCACTCATCGCCTCCAAGGGTAAACCGCCCCACCCTCACCTGCGACCCCCGCCCCGGGTGGCGCCAACCACGAAAGGCGGCATACGACGAGGCCGGGGCCTCCCCGCGCTGATACGCGATAGAAACCCCGGCCTCGTCGAAGCGATTACTTCTTGCGGTACAGCGACTTCGTCGCGTACACCGGCTCGGTCGTCACCTGGATGCCGAGCGAGCGGAAGATGCCCTCATCCACGGGGCCCAGGATGACCGACTCGTGCACGTCGCAGTCGCGCAGCGAGCTGAGCTTATCCAGGGCGCGGCGCGCGTTGTCGTCGCCGTTGGCGGACACCGCGAGCGCGATGAGGACCTCGTCGGTGTGCAGGCGCGGGTTGCGCGAGCCTAGGTCGCGGGTCTTGAGGCGCTGGATCGGCTCGATGGACTGAGGAGCCAGGAGCTGGACCTCGTCGGGCAGATCTGCGAGCTTCTTCAGGGCGTTGAGCAGCATCGCCGAGGAGCAGCCCAGCAGCGCCGACGTCTTGCCCGTGACGATCTGGCCGTCGGGCAGCTCAATCGCGGCGGCCGGCTCGCCCGTGGCCTCGGCCAGCTCGAGGGCCGGACGCGCGACCGGGCGGTCCATGCGCCCCACGCCCACGCGGCTCATCAGCAGGGAGATGCGCGCCGACTGCACGGGCTCGCTCATCTCCTTCTTCTCGGTCACGAGGGCCTTGTAGTAGCGGCGAATGATCTCCTGGCGCGAGGCCTCCCTGCAGGCCTCGTCGTCGACGATGCAGTGGCCCGCCATGTTGACGCCCATGTCCGTGGGGCTCTTGTACGGGGAGGATCCGAGGATCTTCTCGAAGAGGCGGTTCAGGACCGGGAAGATTTCGACGTCGCGGTTGTAGTTGACCGTCTTGATCCCGTACGCCTCCAGGTGGAAGGGATCGATCATGTTGACATCATCGAGGTCGGCGGTGGCCGCCTCGTAGGCGATGTTCACCGGGTGATCCAGCGGAATGTTCCAGATCGGGAAGGTCTCCCACTTCGCGTACCCCGACTCGATCCCGCGCTTGTGGTCGTGGTACAGCTGCGACAGGCAGGTCGCCATCTTGCCGGAGCCCGGGCCGGGAGCCGTCACAACGACGAGGTTGCGGCTGGTCTCCACGTACTCGTTGGCGCCGTAGCCCTCGTCCGAGACGATGCGCTCGACGTCCGAGGGGTAGCCGGGGATCGGGAAGTGGCGGTAGACGCGGATGCCGAGCTTCTCGAAGCGTTCCTTCACCTCAGCGGCCGCTTTGTTGTCGTCCGTCCACTGCGTGATGACGACGGAACCGACGTACAGGCCACGCTCACGGAACTCGTCGATCTGGCGCAGAACCTCGTCGTCGTAGGTGGTTCCCATGTCTGCGCGGACCTTGCGGCGCGCGAAGTCCTTGGCGTTGACGGCGACGATGATCTCGACCTCATCCGCCAGTTCGCGCAGCATACGCACCTTGTTATCGGGCGTAAAACCGGGCAAAACACGCGACGCGTGCATGTCGTCGATCAGCTTGCCGCCGAACTCCAAATACAGCTTTCCACCGAATTCGCTTCGTCGCTGGGCGATGTGTCGAGACTGCATCTCGATGTACTGATCACTATCAAAACCGATGCGGTGCATGCATCCTCCGAGGTCGCGGAAATGTTAGGGGCCGTCCGTGCGGGGCGGTCAGGCGCTGTCACGCTCTCGGGATTCCATTGTAGGCACGCATGGGCCCCACTCTCCGGATGGGGCGCGCGAAAGGGGTCCGACCTCACACGATGTGTCGCTGCATCGCCCAGCGCGTCAGCTCGTTGCGGTTGGAGAGCTGGAGCTTGCGCAGAACCGAACTCACGTGGGTTTCGACGGTCTTGATGGAGATGAACAGGTCGTGGGCGACTTCCTTGTACGTGTAGCCGCGGGCGATGAGGCGCATGACCTCCTGCTCGCGCGCGGACAGCAGGTCCAGTTCGGTGTCGGTCGTGGAGACCTCTCCGGTCCCGAAGGCGTCGAGCACGAAGCCGGCCAGGCGCGGGCTGAAGGCGGCGTCCCCGGCGGCGACGCGGCCAATAGCCTCGACGAGGTCGGGGGTGGAGATCGACTTGGTGACGTATCCTCGGGCGCCCGCGCGGATAACCTGGACGACGTCTTCGGCGGCGTCCGAGACAGACAGCGCCAGGAAGTGCAGGCCCTCGATGTCGCGGCACGTGCTGGCCACTTCGGCCCCGCCTCCGCCGTTTCCGCCGGGCAGGTGCACGTCGAGGAGGGCCACGTCCGGGGTGAGCGCGCGGCAGGCTGCGATGGCGCCCTCAACGTCGGAGGCGTCGCCGACGACCTCCAGGTCGGCCCCGGAGTTTTCGAGCTCGGCGCGCACGCCTGCCCGAACCATGGGGTGGTCGTCGATGACGAGGATGCGGATGGTCACTGGGTCCTCCCATTGGGCGCTGTTTCTTCCAGGATATCGGAGCGCGGCACGCTCAGAGCAACTTCGGTTCCGCGGGCGAGACGCCTGATCGTGGCGTTACCCCCGGTCCTGCGCATGCGCCCAACGATGGAGTCGCGCACGCCGTGGCGGTCGGCCGCGATCGAGGCGGGGTCGAAGCCCTCGCCGCTGTCTTTGATGAAGGCCTCCACAGCCTGAGGGCGTACTTCGACGTAGACGGAGACGGGCGGAGCGCCGTGGCGCACGGCGTTTTGGCAGGCCTCCGCGAAGGCGGCGACGAGCGCGAGTTCGCCGGGGCCCGGGCGCATGTCACCGACGACAACCACGCTGATGGGCACGCCGTAGCGGCTCTCGACGCCCACGACCGCCTCGGTGACGGCGGCGTCGAGGGAGTCGGCTGCCTGCGCGTGGCCCGTGTAGAGCCAGGCGCGCAGCTCACGCTCCTCAGTGAGGGCGATGGCGCGCACGCGGGCGGGGTCCTCGGCGGAGGCTCGAATGAGGGTGAGGGCCTGGAGCACGGAGTCATGCAGGTGGGCGGCGATATCGGCGCGTTCGGATTCGCGCACGCGCTGCGCCTGGGCCTGGGACAGGTCCTTCGTCGTTCGCAGCCACATGGGGACGAGGGCGAAGAGCACACCCGCGACCAGGGCAGCGCCGATGAGGCCGCCACGCAGCAGAATAATCGGCGGGTTGTCGCGCGAGGCCACCATGACGACGCCGAGGCTGAGCAGCACGATGCCGCCGAAGACAGCCCCGATGAAGCGCAGCGACCGCCAGGAACTCACGTTGCGACTCTGGCTCCACACGAGTGAGATCCCGGAAACGATCGTGATGATCGACCCCATATCCCGCCAGTCCAGCGTGTTGGTCGCGTTCAGGATCGTGCCGACGATCGCGGCCACAATCAGGGCCACGCCGACGACGATCAAGCGGTTACGCGACACCTGGGCGGCACGTTCCTCGCGCAGTCGGACGAGGCCGGGGCTGAGCGTGCCCTCCCCGCTTCGCTCCGGGGAGTCTTCAGGGACCGTCACCCACAGCCACAGGTAAACACCGAAGCCGAGACCCACAAAGGTCATGCAGATCATGATGATGCGCACGAGCGCGGCCGACACTCCCAGGTGCACGGCCAATCCGGCGCACACGCCTCCCATCCAGGGGGCCGGCATATCCGGGCTCGCGGCGGTCGCGCGCACGAGCGGGGGCCTGGCGGGGGGTGCCGGAATGGGTGGAGTCCACCCCGGGTGGGGGGAGTTCACGGGTCTGCTCACGCTCCCATTGTGGCATGCCACGGGGGCGACCCCCGGGGTACCCCCACCACAATCAGGGGTCGTTCAGGGGGTCCCCTACTATCGGGGCGCCCCGGCTCTTTGGTTGAGTAGTGGTATCGATCCGCGCCGTGTGGATCCCATCGAGAGGAAGTGCATGATGAGTTGGCCGAACGGAACAACACAGTACGGCGACCAGTACCAGCAGCGCCCGCCCCGCAATAGCTTCTTTGACGCGGTCCGAGGCTCGGGCTGGTACCGCGCTCAGGAACGAGCAATCGGCGGCGTGTGCTCGGGCATCGCTGCTCGCCAGGGCTGGGACCTGTCACTCGTGCGTGTCCTCGTGGTGGTTGCCGCGTTCTGCATGCCCGTCGTGGCGATCGCTTACGGACTCGCGTGGCTTCTCCTGCCCGAGGCCGCCGACGGCCGCATCCACGCGGAAGAGACCCTGGAGGGCCGCTTCGACATTGCGGTGATCGGCGGCGTCTTCATGATCCTTGCGGGTCTGTCCTCGTCACTGTCCGCGGTAGGCATCATCGGGGGCTTGGGACTCGGGTGGCTTCAGCTCCTGGCACTCGCCGCGGGCATCACAGCCGTCGTCGTGGTACTCGTCAGCATCACCCGTTCATCGTCGGGCGGCCCCCAGGCCGGCGCGAACCGCGCGCCCCACCAATTCGGCAATCCCCAGTACGGGAACCCGCAGTACGGGAACCCCCAGCAGCAGGCGTCGGCGGCGGGAGCCTCCGCCCCTTTTGGGCGCAGCGCCCCGGGCGCTGAGGACAGGGGCACCACCATGCCGCAGCAGCAGAACGCTCAGGCCCCCGAGGGCTTCCCCGCCTACGGCGTCCCCGCAGGAAGCGCAGGTAGCGCGGGCGCCCCGCGCCCCACAGGCGCCGCCACCTCCGCGACTCAGGGCACGAATGCCGGGCCTCGCCCGGCCGCCGCTCGCCCCACCCAGCCCCACCCCGGCTGGACGCCTCCGCCTAGCGCGCCCAGGCCTCGTCAGTGGACCCCGCGTCCCATGCCGACGCATCGCCCGCGCACTGTCTCCAGTCGTGTCAACCTCGCGATCACTGGCCTGCTGGTCCTGGTGGTGGCCGCCGTTTTCGCTGGCATTTACATGGTCGATAAAGGCCCCGCCATCCCCTTCATCACCGGGGAGACAGAGGGGCAAACGATCGCCCGCATCATCACCGTTGGTGGCGGCGTGTGCCTACTCATCGTCGGGTTCTCCCTGGCGATTGCCGCCCTGCGCGATCGCAGCGCCGGCTGGCTCACTACCCTGTCGGTCATCGGCATAGTGATGGCACTCCCCACAGCCCTCGTTGGCTCCCAGGCATCTCACCCAACCGATTTCCTCGTCAACACTCACGTGGGTTCCATCGGCAACCAGAAGACGCTCGACTGGACGGTCGACAAGGTCAGTGGAGGCAACCCGGCCAGCTCGACCACGCTCGACCTAACCGGCGCCCCCGTCGGCACAACCAAGACCATCACGGTCGACTGGCAGGCCTGGAACCGACTCACCATCCAGATGACCGAGGGCCAGCCCGTGCAGATCATCTGTCAGTCCAGAATCGACGACCTGTCCACCAACATGGACGGCAACGGATGGGCCGAGCCCCTGGACGGCTGCTCCGGCGTCACCGTCTCCTCCCCTGCCTGGGGAAAGCCCTCGCTCGGCGGCATCACGATTCTTATCACCGACGACGCGGACATCGACACGCTGACGATCGTGCAGTCCCCCGATGCCTCGGGCACGTGGAATTCCGCACCTGCAGCTCCCTCCGCCACCCCTTCGGCGACTCCGAGCGCCGCCCCGAGCGCAACGCCCACCCCGTCCCCTACCCCCACCGGCTCCCAGTCGGGTAACTGAGGAAGGAATACGACCATGACTACTTCCAACGACGATCAGACCACCCAGCTACCCGAATTCGATGAGACGACGCCGCTGCCGACGGCTCCCGCCCCTTCCGTCGGCCAGGACGTGACCACCGAGATGCCGACCTCTTCGCTGGACTTCTCCTCGGACCCGCTCGCGATCTTCCGCGAGGCCCCGACGACGCAGATACCTGCCGATCCCTTTCGGGCAGACGCTGGCGCTGAGAGCCAGGCGGGCGCATCGGGCGCTCAGGGCTCACAGGCGCAGGCTGGTGCTCCCTCTGGCTCTGTAGGCACGGGCGGACGCACCGCCTTCGATCCAGCCTCCACAGGCGAGTCGACTCCTCGGGGGCACGAGGCCGGGGCAGCCGCCGGCGCTCAGGAGCCCTTGGGGGCATCCGCTGCGGGCGCTCACGCCACGTGGAGTGCACCGACCGTCCCCGTCGATGTACGCACGATGCCCGAGGCCCCCCGCAGGGGCGTGCGCGTCGGTTCGTTCGTGTGGGCTCTCTTGGTGTGTATGGTGGGCGCTTTCCTGATCGCCGAGGCCTACATCACGAACCTCAACCTGCCGATCCTCGGGATCAGCGCGATCGCGATCCTCGGCGTCATCCTGATCCTCACCGCGCTCTTCTCGGGTCGATCCACCAAGACACCGAAGCAGGGTGCAGGCACACCAGCCGCCCCCAACCCAGCCGACGCAATCCGCCGGGACTGACGCGCCGTACAACACGCACACAAACGGGGTGGGCCCGGGAACCAATCGGTTCCCGGGCCCACCCCGTTGCGTGTCAGAAGCGTCGAATCAGAGCAGATCCAGCATCGCCGGAGCCACCAGCTTCAGGACGTTCTCGCGGCCTTCCTTCGCGTTGGGCGCATCCACCGCGTAGGCGGCCATCTGCTGGCAGGTCGCCAGGTCGTGCATGCGCAGGGCGGCGCGCACGGACTTGACCTTCGACGGTGCCATCGACAGGGAGGCGACACCCAGGCCCGTGAGGACCAGGGCCAGCAGCGGGTCGCCGCCCGCCTCGCCACACACGCCAATCGGCTTGCCCGTCGCGCGACCGCCGTTGCAGGCGTGGCGGATCATCTCGAGGACCGCGGGCTGCCACGGATCCAGGAGGGGCGCCAGGTTGCCGTCCAGACGGTCGGCGGCCATCGTGTACTGGGTCAGGTCGTTCGTGCCGATAGACGCGAAGTCCACGATCGATAGGAGCTGCTCGGCGCGCAGAGCGGCCGCGGGCACCTCGATCATGATGCCGACCTTGGGCAGGCCGTAGCCTCGCGCCTTGTCGGCGAACCACTGAGCTTCGTCAGCGGTCGACACCATGGGGGCCATGACCCACAGGTCTGCGCCCGTCGCCTTGTGGGCGGCGGCCAGAGCCTGCAGCTGCGTGTCGATGAGGTCCTCTCGCACCTGGCACAGGCGCAGGCCGCGCACACCCAGGGCAGGGTTCTCCTCGGTACCCAGGTCCGCGAAGCTCAGCGGCTTGTCGGCACCCGCGTCGAGCGTACGCACGACGACTCGACGCGACCCGAAGGCCTGGAGGACCTTCGTGTAGGTATCGGTCTGCTCCTCCAGCGTCGGGGCCTCCGAGCGCTCCAGGAACAGGAACTCCGTGCGGAACAGGCCAGACCCCTCGAGGTCGACCTTCGACGACTTGATCGCATCGTCAACCGTGCCAATGTTGGCCAGGAGCTTGACGCGGTAGCCGTCGTAGGTCGCCCCCTCGCCGGTCGAGCCAGCCAGGGCGAGCGCACGGCGACGCGAGCGCTCCTTGAGCAGGTCCACCTCGTCATCGGTGGGGGCGACGATGACCTCGCCGACGCCACCGTCGAGGGCCAGCATCGTGCCTTCCTCGACAGCCATGATGCCCTCAGCCTTAACGATCGCGGGGATGCCCAGCTGGGCGGCCAGGATAGCCGTGTGCGAGGTAGGGCCGCCGACCTCGGTGATGATGCCGAGGACGGTCTCCGGGTTCAGGGTCGCGGTCTCTGCGGGAGCCAGGTCGCGGGCCACGAGGACGACGGGGCCGTCGAAGGCCGGCACGCCGGGTTCGGGCAGGCCGCGCAGCTCGCAGATCGCGCGGTCGCGTACGTCGTACAGGTCGGTCGCACGCTCGGCCATGTAGCCGCCCAGGCCACGCAGCATCTGCGCGTAGTCCTCGACAGCGTCATGGACGGCCTGGGTGACACCGAGGCCCTTCTTCAGCTTCTTATCAACGGCCTTGGCCAGGCCGCGGTCACCCGCGAGCTGGGCGGTGGCCTTGAGGATCGCCTTCGTCTCCTCCGGCGCGTTCGTAGCGCGCTCGCTCAGACGAGCGGAAACGGCTGCGAGCGCCTCACGGACACGCGCGCCGTCAGCGGCAGCGTCGACGCTGCCCGGCTCCGTCGTGTCGACGCCGGGGGCGGGCTGGACGATCGCGGCGGGAGCTGCAGCCGTACCGGCGGAGACGCCGATGCCGTGCAGGACGTCGTGCGTCGCCATTAGCTCACTCCTGGTCGAGGTCGCGCGAGAGCAGCTCGACGAGCGAGTCGAGCACCGCGCCCGCGGAATCGTCCTCGGTGGACAGGGTGACGACGTCGCCGTGCTTGGCGCCCAGGGTCATGATTTCGAGGAGCGACGCGGCGTCGGCCTCCTCGCCATCGAAAGCGATGGTGACCTCGACGCCGGAGTCATCAACGGCCTCGGCGAGGACGGAAGCGGGGCGTGCGTGGAGGCCAACGGAGGAACCAATTGCAACGGTGCGGGAAATCATGATCGTTCCTTTCAAATGCGGGTATGTCCATCGTGAGACACAGGTGCCCGTACGGCCCATGGTAACGGGCTTAGATACCCACGCAAAACCCGATATCACGGACAGTGACATGGGATACATCACCCCCGTAAATGCCGAAAAACCATGCGACAACAGGCTTCTCCACCGACCGAGAAGATGCCACTACGCAGTGCCCAGCTCCGGCCTCGCCGACGTGACGCGAGACTCCCCTCCACCTCACCAACTACACTGGAGATGTACCGAGCGAAGGAAAGGAGGGCGCGCATGAGTTCACGCGAACCCACGCTGGCCGATGTCGCCGAGCTGGCCGGAGTGAGCCTGACGACCGTGTCGCGCGTGCTCAACAACCGCGGGTACCTCTCGGAGAAGACAAAGAAGAATGTCGCCGACGCGATCGAGACGCTCGGCTACCGCCCGAACTCGCTGGCTCGCGCCCTGCACGGCAAGCGCACGCAGACGGTCGGCCTCATTGTTCCCGCGGTCTCCCTCCCCTTCTTCGGCGAGCTGGCCGTCGAGGTCGAAAACGCCCTCGCCGATGCCAGGTATCGCATCCTCATTTGTAATTCCATGGGCCGTGCGGACCGCGAGCGCGAGTACCTGTCACTCCTCGTGGGAAACCGCGTGGACGGCATTATTTCGGGCGCCCACAACGAGGGCTTGGGTGAGTACGACACGATCCGCATGCCCCTGGTGACGATCGACCGCGAGCTGAGCCCGTCCATCCCGAACGTGCGCTGCGCGAATGAGGAGGCTGGCGCCATGGCGACGCGCGCCCTCATCGAGGGCGGGTGCCGCCATCCCCTGCTGCTCACGTCCCGTTCGGGTCCGCGCAATCTGCGCGAGGCCGGTTACCGTACCGAGGTCGAGCGCGCGGGTCTGACGCCGCGCGTGGTCACCGTAGCCTTCGATACGCCGACGCCACAGCGTTTCGCGATGGTTCGCGATGCCCTGGACGAGGCCCGCGCCACTGCCCCCGTCGACGGGGTGTTCGCGACCGACGATCTGGCGGCCGCCGAGGTCCTCGAGTGGGCGCGCACTCGCAACCTGTCGGTGCCCACTGACCTGTCCATCATCGGTTTCGACGGCACGGAGACGATGCGCCGCGCCCTCCCCCACTTGGCGACGATCCGCCAGCCCATTGAGGAGATCGCTCGGGCTGCTGTGTCGATCCTCCTCGACCAGATCGAGGGCGAGGCTTCGCGTTCCTCGTCCGACGAGGCCGGGGCTCCCCACGCTCAGACGGTCGAGTTCCCGGGCTCCCTGATTCCGGGGCGTTCGATCAGCGCCTGAGCACCTCACGTGCTGCGAGGCTTTCACCATTTTCCGCTGCCCCGGGTTATTTCTTGACCGGCGAGGGCCCACAGGTCCGCACGCGGATAGGTTATCCGCATCCGGATAGGTTATTGGCATGCGGATAGGTTAATAAGCTATCCGTATCGTCATAACCTATCCACATCGTCATAACCTATCCGGATGCCCATTGCCTCTGTGCGTGCAGATCACCTATCCGAGTGTTCGGCCCCAATGTGCGGGCACGCCTCCTACCCACGAGCGCGCGTCAACAAAAATCGCGTCGGCTCGCACGTTAACCCGCTAAGTGGAGCCTTAGCCCTTCAATGCGCACGTTAACCCGCTAAGTGGAGCGCGGGCCCCCTGTCCATGCTCCACTAGTAGGGCCCAGCTGCGCATTAGCGGGTTAACACCGCCACCTCAAGGGCCCAGATGCCGGCACCTCATCGAGCCCCTCTCGTCATCGCCGTCGGCAGCCTCCCCTACATTTCGCATGCAATTCCTCGGCGTCATATTCCACGTCGCCGCAAAAACCGCGAAATACCAACACCCTCGATTCAGATCCTGAAATACCCACAGGTGAATTGCATGCGAAATTGCGTGTTCACCGTCGACAGGCCTCGCAGCAGCCACAGACTGTACGGTCGACACCAACAGCGCGAGAACGCGAGCTCCCCGCGACGAGTGCCACCACAACAAAACGCTCATCCGATACCACCGGCACGACAGACGGGTGGGCGGCACCAGCACAGCGCTGATGCCGCCCACCCGTTACGTCGAGACTGACTCCCGGAAGGCTCAGGCTTCCTTGGGGGCCACGTCGAGCAGCGCGTCGCCGCGCTGGATCTCGCCGCTGGCAACCGGGGTCACCGCGCCGAGCTTCTTCTTGTTCGTCACGACAACGGGGGTAATCGTCTCGTAACCGGCCTCGCGGATCACGTCGAGGTCGACCTCGGCGAGCACGTCGCCGCGGCGCACGACGTCACCCTTGGCGACGCGAGGCGTGAAGCCCTTGCCGTCGAGCTTGACGGTGTCCATGCCGACGTGGATGAGGACCTGGACGCCCGAGGCGGACTTGAGGCCGTAGGCGTGGCCAGTCGGGAAGGCGACGGTCACAGTGCCGTCGAAGGGGGCGACGACGAGGCCGTCGGCGGGCTCGATGCCGATGCCGGGGCCGAGCATGCCCTTGGCGAAGGACTCATCCTTGACTTGCTCGAGCGGAACCACGGTGCCCGCGAGAGGCGAGGCGACGGAGAGGTCAGCCAGCGCCTCGTCGCTGAAGGACGGGGCCGG
>ERZ809296.3709-NODE-3709-length-12601-cov-4.315718_pt1 | contig 12601 bp, 9 predicted proteins | sample MGYA00520511_ERZ809296 | MGnify/ENA primary metagenome ERZ809296 (study PRJEB31576, sample SAMEA3212662) | Homo sapiens | biome: human-gut; feature: human gut; material: fecal | place: Sweden | collected 2012 ... | reverse complement strand
CGTATGGCAGCGTACTCTCCCAGAATGCATCCGTGACTTGTAATGGTGTCTGTTCCTTGGACCGTGCGCGGTGTGGCGTTGACTTTGTTATGTGCGGGGCCAGGATAGAGTGTTGCTATGGCTAGAGTTTATACGAGCAGACATTTCACTAGGCGCTATGTAGAAGACCCGTTTGATGACAGTGAGCGTGGTTGGAAAAGTCTAGCCGACTATGATCGGCCGTTGTCCATGAAACCGAGTTTCAGCATGCCTTTATGGTTGCTGTATATGTGTGTGTCCGGGCGCGATGAGCCATGGCGCAATTGGCGAGGAACGACCAAGCATGGACCTGTTCGGGTCATGACACTTACAGAACGGGATGATTGGCTTATTGCTGGGGCACCGAATACCACTTTTAGCTGGGACAGTAGAGATTATTCTGCAGGATATCAGCCGGTGAAGCCCCTGGGGTCATACTTTTGTGCGAATATGTTGAAGGCACCGTTTCCGGTGACGTTGGATGAGGGTTTGATTGCGTATGCTGCGTGCAGCATCGGTGAGACGGAGTGGGTGCCTTTTGCCCCGCTGATTAACGGCCGGTGCTCGTCTGAGATGCTGCATTTGATGAATTCCTTCCCGCATAAGCCGGCGTATATCGTGTATGAGGGTCATCTGTTCGTATGGATTAATATTGAGCATTGGGAGCATGTTGAGCCAAAGGTGTCTTATATTTATCCGCAGCCGTATATTGAGCTTGAGTTGTTCCGTGCGTATCGTGCGTATTATGAGCTGTTGGTTCGTGAGTTGCCCATGCCGTATAGGGGTCCGGTGACATGGCCGGATCAGTGTGATCCTCGTTTTCCTTTGTCGACTGATCCTCGTGGTGCGCATTACGGCATGTGGCTGTATTCGGGCGGCCTGACCTACGGCGAACATGCCCATGGTGGGGGACTTTCTCAGAATTCAGTTAGGAATCGCCGATTGAATCTGTAAGAAACATTGACGAACGCTGTACATATGGCACAATGGAGAACACAATGGGGTAACCAATTGTGAAGAGTACAGGGAACTAGGGGAAAGACAATGATGCATCATGTCTGCATCGCTTATGCAGGTAGACCCTGACGATTTGGGCACAGTATCTGATTCCTTCAATCAGGCGGCCTCTCAATTCGCCAGCGCGAAAAGCCAATTTGTCAGTTCAGGAAGTCCGAATTTCGGAATTCTGTTGAGTTTTGTTAAGCCGTTTTATGGCATTGCCAAAGACTCCACCGTCAGCTATTTGGGCAATATCGAATCGATGTTGAATTTGATTTCCAGTGCGGTAGAAGGCACCGCCAAAGACACCAAAGCCACGGAACAGTCGAATCAGGAACTGCTCAACAAAATCATCCAGCTGCTGGAAGAAATTCGAGACAACCAGAACAAGAACAATGAAGCATCTGTTGATTCTGGAATGCCCGGAGGCGCCGGCGGCGGGGGCGGGGGTCTCGGCGGTGGCTCCGGTTCTGGCGGCGGTGCCAGTTCTGGCGGTGGCTCAGGTTCGGGTGGGGGAGCCGGTTCCAGTATGGATGCCGGCCAATACCAGCCTGCGCAACAGGCCGCTCAATCGTCAGTGACTCCACAGACTCCATCAGCAACGCAGCCAAGTCACGATCAGGATACGAATGCGGGGCAGAATACTGGTTCTGCTGACGGTACCGGTGATGATCAGAACACCACCGTACCGGTCACTCCGGGGAATCTTGGAACGTCTACGCCCGGCGCGGGAAACACCAATCCCGGAACTGGAACTCATCAGCCAGATGTTCCTGGAGTCACCCGCCCGGATACCACGAATACCGTTGGTCTGGACACCGATGGCGATGCGACCGACGACTATTCCGTGAATCTCACCGAAGGCGGTACGCACGCTTCTATAAACGACGATGGTTCGGTCACCCTGTCCAAACAGGACTCGTCCACCGTACCGTTGCCCCCGGGCAGTGGCAACAACTCTGCGAATAAGGGCAACTCGTTTACGGTCGACGCCGACAATGACGGTCGTGACGACATTGCCCTCACTCCGGACAGTGGGGATGATTCCCGCGTGAGCGTATTCGAAGATGGAGATTCCCAGTACGCCGCTATCGACTTCGACAACGACGGCGATTATGACGCCTCCGTACGCATCGGAGACTCGGCGGCCGCTTATGAGAAGATGCAGCAGGAGGCCGAGGCGAGCGTCTGGGCGGAAATCTCCCGCAATGATCCTCTCGGACGTTCGGTGGAAGAACTACAGGCGCTCTACGCCGACAGGGATGTCATGACATTGCCCGAGCAAACTGAAATCAATACCGGTAACGTAAGGAGCATCGCATAATGGCTGACAGCAACGACGATAACTCGGGCAACGATCTTCAGTTCGGTCCCATTGGCATTGACTTTCCTGACAATTTGGATGATGTAGAGCGTGATTTACGGTTTTACCAGCATGTAGGTGAGTTCGCCGACACCAAGCAGTTGGGGAAACTGGCTGATGCGCTGGGCCAAGATAAAGGTCTTACCTCCACAGGAGATATCGCCAATGAAGTGATGAAACACTATAAATATACGGATGCTAGGGGAGTGGCACACACTCTAGATGAATTCCCAATTGGGGATGTCGCGCAACGTTTCTCTAAAGCAGCGTCGGACCTTGACGCCGAAATAAGAAATAGTCCACTACGTTCTGCAGCGCGCGACTTAAGCGAGACATTCAGCACAGGTATATCTCGTGCACGCATGGCTTTGAGTGTTGTGGATTTCGTCTCCAAACATCTCTTCGGAGTGAGCATCGTCGATGAATGGCTGAAGAAGCCATTCTTTGGCGACTGGGACGAGCTCCAGGAAACCGCCGCCAAATGGGATGCCATGTCGGCTGCGCTATCCGGTGTACAAGGAGCCATCCAAGAGATGTCCGGCAGCGTGAATGAAACGTCGTGGTCTGGTGCCTCCGCCGATAAATTCGTTGCGCGCAACAACGCAGTAGGTGAAGTAGCAGGTCAAGGTTGCCAGCCTTGTTCCGAAATGTCGCAGGCATTGAATGCGCTTGCCCAGAACGCAGAGGATGCCTTCGATCTTATTCTCGACACTATCGATGAAATCATATCCTTGCTTAAGCTCATCGCCGGTGAGCTGATTATTCCCGGCGCGGGCCCGGTGCTGGTTGCAGTGACGGCTGCCGCCGAAGTCACGCAAGCCATCCAATGGGGCATGGAAATCGTCACCTGCCTGAACAACCTGTACACCGCATTCAGCGGATTCGCGAACTGCATTGGCACTATGCAGCAGCTGGTGAACGTCTCCGAAGGTGTGAAGATGACCTTTGGCAATGGATCCGGAAACAACAATGGTGGCGGTGATACTGGGACGGTCGTCTTGGCTGGCAGTGGCAGTTCTTCCGCTGCTGGTGGCGGCGGTGGCGGTGCTTGGTAAGCCGATTTGGCACAACTGATACGTTAAGCAAAAGGAGCAACCATGGCATCCCCAGAATTTGAAGCGTTCATGAAGCAGATGGACGACTTATCCAACCAGATCAAGGAACAACGTGCCCGATTCGAAAAGGAGAAGGCAAAGGTCGACGCCACCATCGCCGAAAAAAGCAAGGATATCGAAGAGAAGCGGCGTAAAGGTGAATACGGCCGTGCCTGGCAGGTGTTGCAACAGCGCATCGATATGGGCAAGACCTGCGAAAACGACATCTACGCCGGTATCGACAAGTCTCCCGAGGCTCGTGAAGTGCGCGGTTATCTTGAAGCCAACATGGTATATGTGCGTGACTATGTTACGGACACCGACGATGAGGACAACGAGGCTGCCAAAGGTCGTAGCGAACTCGACGCCGGTATGCGCAAGCTGCATGATTTGGAGGCTCAAGCCGGCCGCAATTAGACGGAAAAGCACATACTGGGCCGCAACCCATATAATGGCGTCTTGAGAGAAGCGGCGGCAGAAGGAGCAGCACATGCGCAGCGAACATGAGGGGGTAACTCGACGCGACCTGAACCGGGTGGCGTTGATTATCGCTGTGTTGTTCGCGGCGATGACCTCGCTACTGTTCATGCGTTTGGTGCCGGCGATGCACTCTACAGGCTCGTCTTGGTGGATGACGTTCATTCTCGTTGCCGTGTTCATTATGGCGGCATTGGTATGCAATAGGCGTTGCCGCCGCCAAATCGTATGGCATAACCGTGTGATGGCGGTGTGGTTGGTAGTAGCCGGAGCATGTTTTTCCATATGCGCGGGCGCTACCGTCTCCACATTGCTTGAGTCGGGTAATCCGGCAACCGTGGCCGTGTTCTGCTCATCAGGCATCGTGGTGGCGGATATGGCGTTGATGTCCGTATGCGTGCGCGAGCCAATGGTGCGTGGTGTAGTGAGCGCGGTGTCGTTCGTGGCATTGCCATTGGCCTTGGCCAGCGCGGCAACCGTACTGTTTGATCTGTCAGTGCAGTTGCTTGCCGGCATGGTGGTTGCTGCGAGCGTCTGCGGTATCCAGATGATGCCGAACATTGTGGTACATGTGCCTGACCGCTATCTGGTGGAATGGCGAACCTACATGACCCGGCGATGGACGGTACGTGGAAACATTCCCGAGGAAGCGCGAGTGCTGACCCGCAAGGACGTTCGGCGGGATATGGACTCGTTTCTGGCCCAATACTCCACGGGGTTCACGCTGTGCGTGGTGCTGAGTGTACTGGGGTATGCCGCGCTGACGCAGTGGACTGACTACCACAGCCTGTATGACCGTATAGGCTTTCTGGTGCTGAGCGTGCTGTTGATGTTGTTCTTCGAACTGAAACCGCGTCAATCTGGACGGCCATTCGAACGGTATGTGATGCGTGCGGCCGGTATTGCAATCCCCCTGCTCTGGGTTGGGCATGCCACTCAGTCAATTCCCGAAGGAGAAGCGATGCTTCCCTTGATGTGCATGATTACGTTTGCCGTGCTGGGACTGGTGCTGGGTTTCAGCATGATTGTGCAGCACAATGGTTTCCATTCTTTGGCGTTATCCCGAATCGGCGACGCGCTGTGCTTCATCTCCATGATGCTGATACCGGCAGCTTCGTTTCTTGCAGGTGGCGCACTTGAGTTTCTCAGGAGTATGTCATGGTAGCGGCCGCAGCAACATCAGTCGTTTCGCATCAGGAACGTACCATCACCGGATATGGCGCAGCTTCAGCCGGCAAACAATGCGCCGCTTCATTGATTGACGTGTGCTGTGTGGCGTTAGGTACCGTCGTGGCCATGGTATTGTCTCGCAATCCGGCGGTATGCGTGATGATAGCCGTGGAAATGGTTCTCGTATTTGCCGTATGGGAGGCTGTGCGTGGCGAAACCCCGGGCAAGGTGGTGCTTGGTGTGCGCACGGTGCGCGTGGAATGCCAACGAGATCACCGCAACGGAATACTGCCTGCGGGACTCAGCAGAGCCTTCGTCAAATATCTGGTGCTTCTGGCCTCTTCAATGGTGTTCGGCATCGGATTGCTGATTATGATATGTTCGCCGATGTTCTCGCGCTCTGAGCTCAGACAAGGATGGGCGGATAAGATCGCCAGACTTGCTGAAGCGGATATCCACAAGCAGGTCACAGCCGCGCTGCCGGTGCAGAAGCTCCAGTTCCATACGGTTTCCTCCTCCACAATGCACGAGTCGACGACCTCCGGCTCTGCATTATCTGTCCCGGCACCAGAACCCGCGCCCGCGCCGGTAATTCCCAAGACTCCTGTGTCTCCCGCAGTGCCTTCTGTGCCACTCTCGGCTCCTGCACCGGCATTGGCTCCCGTCCCCATCGTTCGCGCAACCCCCGCTGCTCCGCTGGTTCCTGCCGTTTCTACGCCTTCCGTGCCTTCTGCGCCCACGGCAAAATCCATGCCGCTCCCCGTGGCACAACCATCCGTGAGGAAGGTAAAACATACTGCATTGCCCAGTCCGGCTGGGAATGCCTTACCTTCACGCCCCGGCAACGTGCCGCCTGTACCTCCCAAGCAAATCACCATTTACTTCGAAGACGGTTCCCGCGAACCACTGGTCATTCCTTCCAATGTGGTGCTTGGACGTAACCCATCACCGCAACAGAATGGTGACGTGGTGTTGGCTGTTCCCGATCGTACTGGCACGGTATCACGTAATCACGTGCGTTTGGAGATTACCGCCGGACATATGTGGATTACCGACCTCAATAGCACTAATGGCACCCGCGTCGTCAATGAAGACGGCGAGGAAATCGATCTCGTTGCCCAGCAACGACATGCCATCCAATCGGGTGCGCGAATTTCACTCGGCGATATGGGCTGTAGCATCATCATGGCGAAAAGCAGGGGGCGGCGTTCATGACTTCCGAAACCCAACAGAACAGGCTTGAAGGGCCTAAGGCTCCAAAAGGTCGGGTCGTGCTCCAACAGCCACCTGAGCTTGAGCCCAGCGACGGCGTCAATACGCTGCTGACCTCGCTGGTACCGTTGCTGGGTACCGCCAGCGCCATGGTGATGATGCTCATGACCAATTCCGGTCTGACCGGCATGCTCACCGGTGGCATGTTCATGGTCTCCTCGCTGGGATTCGTGGTAGTCAACGGCTTCCGTCAACGCTCCCAGCGCATGGCGAACCTCACTTCGTCACGCCGCGAATACCTTACCTATTTGTCAGGTCTACGCAAAACAGTGCGCACAGCCGGGCGCAAACAGCGTAACGCGGCGTTGTGGAATGCTCCGGCACCGCAATCGCTTACCGCCATCTCGCAAGAACCAGCACGCCGATGGGAGCGTATCCAATCCGATGGGGACTTCATGCAACTGCGCTTCGGCGTGCATGATGAGCCTCTGTGCATCACGCTCGAAGCGCCTGAGCTGCCGCCATTGGCACAACTAGACCCGGTTTCGGCGTCGGCCGCTCACCGATTCATGTTGGCGCACGAATCATTACGTAACATGCCATATGTTGTCAACATGCGGCAGTTCAAACGAGTGGAGCTGCTGGGGGATCTTGAACATACCGAGGCGCTTGCGCGTGCGGTGCTGTGCCAAGCGGCAACCTGGCATGCCCCAGATTGCCTGCGTATCGTCGTGCTGACTTCCGAAGAACGCATCGGCCAGTGGGACTGGGTGCGGTTGCTGCCCCAAGCGGCGGGGCTGAATGACGAACTCGCCCAGGAACCGACGGAGGCTCTTGCCTCCACAGTGGGGCATGGACGCTATATGGTCACATCGAACATTCATGCGGTCGACCTGCTGGTGGGATCGCAAGCGCTCGACCGCAACCGGTATACCGGTGGCGACTATGAAATCGTGCCGCATGTACTGGTGGTCAACGACGGTTTTGATCGGGAACAACTTGCCCAGGAAACCCAGCTGTTCGCCTCGGATGGTCTTGACGGTGTCACCGTAATTGACCTGCCCGACGAATGGGGCGACCTTGAGGAAGACAATGTGTTGCGTGTGCTGTTCTCTCAGACGACGGTTGAAGAGGGCCTCAATGTGCTCGAAACCCATGAGGAAGGCACCGTGGAGCTGTTCTCCACGACTATCAAGCCATTCGACATCAAGCCGGATGCACTTACGGTGCGAGAAGCCCTCGCCATCGCTCAACGACTTGCCAGCGCCCCGGACGAAGTAGAGGATGCGGAATCCGCACAGGCCGCTTCCTCTGCCGGGCACAAGAAGTCCAACGAACTGCCGGCATTGCTGGGTATCGACGATATACGTCACATTGATCTTGCCAAACTATGGGCTTACCGTACAGGCAAGGAACGCCTTCGCGTGCCTATCGGACTGCACGACGACACCAGCACCGCATATCTCGACATCAAGGAAATGGGTCAGCACGGTATGGGGCCGCACGGTGTGCTCGTCGGTGCCACGGGCTCGGGCAAATCCGAAGTGTTGCGCACGCTGGTGTTGTCTTTGGCGCTCAGCCATTCACCCGACCAGCTCAACTTCGTGCTTATCGACTTCAAGGGCGGTGCCACGTTCGCGGGCATGGGCGGCATGCCGCCCATCTCGTCCATCATCACCAACCTTGGAGACGAGGCCTCTCTCGTCGATCGTATGGAAGATGCGTTGGACGGCGAAATCAACCGGCGCCAGGAACTGCTGCGCGATGCCGGCAACCTGGCGAACATCACCGAATATGAGGATGCGCGAGTCAATGGCGGGCGCACGGATCTCGATCCGTTGCCATCCTTGCTTGTGGTGGTCGACGAGTTCTCCGAACTGCTCAAGGCAAAGCCTGACATCGTGCAATCCTTCGTGCGCATCGGCGCTGTTGGACGTTCGCTTGGTGTGCACCTGCTCATCGCGTCTCAGAGACTCGAACAGGGCAAGTTGCGCGGCCTTGACGAACATTTGTCGTATCGTGTTGGCCTCAAAACGTTCTCCGCGTCCGAATCCCGCGCAGTGCTGGGCATCCCCGACGCATACGAACTGCCGAGTCTGCCGGGTATCGGTTACCTCAAGACGCCGGCCGGAACCATTACCAGATTCCGTGCCGCATACGTGTCCGGCGTACCCAAGGGCTTGGATGGAGACACCACGACGTTCCAGTACGCCGTCGACCAGATGCGAGGCAAGGGCAGACCGGCACACGTGGTGTGGTTGCCGCCTCTGGTCGTGCCGAACACCTTGGACGAGTTCATGCCGGACCTCACCGTCACAGCGGAATATGGTCTGATTTCGCCGTCGTGGCGTAAGCGCGGCGCGCTGATGGCACCTTGTGCGTTGGAAGACAAGCCGCGTGAACAGAAGCGTGACGTCATGGCGCTTGACCTGTCCGGTGCTGGCGGCAACGTTGCGGTCGTCGGCGGCCCGCTCAGCGGTAAGAGCATGATGCTGCGATCCATAGTCACTTCATTGTCGCTGTCGCACACCCCCTTGGAGGTGCAGTTCTTCGTCATCGACTGCGGCGGTGGTACATTCACCACGCTGGAAGGACTCGATCATGTCAGCGGTGTTGCCGCGGGCAATGAGGAAGAGAAAGTACGCCGTACGCTCGCCGAGGTTTCCGGCATTATCGACGCTCGCGAGCGGTTCTTCAAGGAACAGCGCATCGACGGCATGGATACCTACCGCAGGCGCAGGGCCGCAGGCCAAGTGGATGATGGCTACGGCGACGTGTTCCTGGTGATTGACGGATGGGGCGTGTTCCGTGGCGATTACGATGAGCTGGAACCAAAGGTGCAGCAAATCGTGGCGCGAGGCCTGACCTTCGGCGTTCACGTAATTCTTAGCGCCAACCGTTGGATGGAAATCCGAGCCAACATCGGCGACCTCATCGGCACCAAGCTCGAACTGCGTCTCGGCGATCCCGGCGATTCCCAAATCGACCGCAGGATCGCGGCGACCGTGCCTAAGGGCGCGCCAGGCCGTGGACTCAGCCCGGCGAAACTGCATACGCTTGCCGTTTTGCCGCGTATTGACAGCAATCACGAGGCAGCCACCGTGTCGGATGGCATTGCCGATCTTGTCAACAAGGTGCATGCCGCGTGGAAGGGCAAGCCCGGTCCAAAGCTGCGCTTGCTACCCACGAAGCTTCCTTACGAACCGATGATTTCCGCGGTTATGAAGCAACCGAAGGCCGCCGAATTGCTGACCAGAGGAAGGGTCGTCCTCGGTATTAATGAGAACGCGCTGGCACCGGTCGTGCTCGATCTGCAGAAAGAGCCGCACTTCTACGCATTCGGCGACACCAAATCCGGCAAATCCTCACTGTTGCGACTTCTCGTGCACGAGATTGTGCGAGGATACCCGGATGGTAAGGCGAAGATCTTCATGGTCGACTACCGCCGAGCCAATCTTGCGCAGATACCGGACTCGCATCTCGGGGCGTACATCACCAATGACGAGACCGCCACGGAACAGTTCCTCGACCTTGCGGACTATCTCAAGACCCGCATGCCGGGGCCGGATCTGACCCCGGAACAGTTGCGCAACCGTTCATGGTGGACCGGATCGGAAGTGTACGTACTCGTCGACGACTACGATTTGGTCGCCACCAGTCGAGGTAATCCGCTGAAACCGTTGGTGCCGTATTTGGCACAGGCGACGGACTTGGGTCTGCATGTCGTGATTACTCGACGTACCGGTGGTGCCAGCCGAGCCATGTATGATCCACTGCTGCAGTCGTTCCAGGATTTGGGCATGACCGGCATATTGCTGTCCGGCGATCCCAACGAGGGACAGCTTATCGGCAAGGTCAAGCCGAAGCGTGCCGTTCCCGGCCGTGCGCAAATCGTCACGAGAGATGATGGGCTGTTCGTGGCACAGCTGGCATACACTGCACCCGTGGAGTGATTCAAGGCCGGCCCGCCTGATTCGCTGATTCGTCTGATTGGGTAGGGCTCGGGGTGGCTCGGGAATGCCATTGTCTGGTCCTAGAGCAGATTCCGTGGCGGTTTTTTGCCGAGTCGGGTCCTAGGGTGGAGCACAACGACTACGATGGTGCGGGTAACGCGATACAAGGAGTGGAACTTCATATGCCGAAGATGTTTGGAACCGATGGTGTTCGAGGACTGGCCAATAGGGATTTGACCGCACGTCTGGCGTTGGATTTGGGCGATGCCGCCGTGCGTGTGCTTGGTGACGCCGGCACCCAAGACGATCAGCCTGAGGGGCGTCGCCGCGCGCTCGTGGGCCGTGACACCCGTGTGTCCGGCGATTTTCTGGCTTCCGCCCTGTCTGCGGGCATGTCAGCCGGCGGCTTCGACGTGATCGATGCCGGCATCATCCCCACTCCGGGCGTGGCCTACCTGACCTCCGTGCTCAACGTTGAGATGGGTGCCGTGATCTCCGCCTCCCACAACCCGATGCCAGACAACGGCATCAAGTTCTTCGCACGTGGCGGCTTCAAGCTGCCCGACCAGAAGGAAGACGACATCGAGGCCGTGCTCGGCCAGGACTGGGATCGCCCGACCGGTGCCGGTGTGGGCCGCGTGAGCCAGGACCAGACCACCGCCACCAACCTGTACATCGATCATCTGGTGGCCACCATCGCTCCGCTGAACGATGACAAAACCCAGCCCAAGCCGCTCAAGGGCCTGAAGATCGTGGCCGACTGCGCCAACGGCGCCACTTCCGTGGTGGCTCCCGAAGCCCTGCGCCGTGCCGGTGCGGATGTAATCGTGATCAACGCCTCGCCGGACGGCTACAACATCAACAAGAACGCCGGTTCCACCCACCCCGAGCAGCTGCAGGCCATGGTCAAGGCCACCGATGCCGTGATGGGCGTGGCCTTCGACGGCGACGCCGACCGTTGCCTCGCCGTGGACGAAGACGGCAACATGATCAACGGCGACCAGATCATGGGCATTCTGGCCCGCGCCAAGCAGCGTGAAGGCAAGCTCAACCACGACACCCTCGTGGTCACCGTGATGAGCAACCTCGGCCTGAAGCTCGCCCTGAAAGACATGGGCATCAAGACCGTGGAAACCGCCGTGGGCGATCGTTACGTGCTTGAGGAAATGCTCAAGGGCGATTACTCGCTTGGCGGCGAGCAGTCCGGCCACGTGATCAACCGCGAATTCGCCACCACCGGCGACGGCACCCTGACCGCACTGACCCTGTGCAACGAGGTCGTCAAGTCCGGCAAGAGCCTGAAGGAGCTCGCCGCCGACTTCCCGCAGCTGCCGCAGACCCTCATCAACGTGCCGAACGTGGACAAGAAAGCCGCCGCCACCAACAAGCGCATCCAGGATGCCGTGGCCCGCGAGGAGGAACTGCTGGGAGACACCGGCCGTGTGCTGCTGCGTCCCTCCGGCACCGAACCGCTCGTACGCGTGATGGCCGAGGCCGCCACCCAAGCCTACGCCGATGAAGTCTGCACCCGCCTCGCCAAGATCGTCGCCGAAGAACTCGCGCTGTAGCACCCTTCCCTAAGGAAAAACAATGTTTGGAAAGAACGCCAAAGTCGACCTCGAACTCAACCGTGACGTCGAACAACTCATCAAAACCGGCGGCAAGGAGAAGCTCCTGCCCATCGTGCAGGCCGGCGAACCGGTGTTGCGCCAACGGACAGTGGCCTACCATGGCCAGCTTTCCAAGCGTACGCTCGCCAAACTCATCGATACGATGCACACCACCATGCTGGAGGCACCCGGCGTGGGGCTCGCCGCCACCCAGATCGGCTTGGGGCTCGCGCTCGCCGTGGTCGAAGACCACGTGCGCGACGACGAGGATGATCCGCGCGAAATCGCGGAATTCCCCTTCCACGTGATCATCAATCCGAGCTACAAACCCACCAGCGACAAAACCGCCTCGTTCTACGAAGGCTGCCTGAGCTTCGACGGATACCAGGCCGTGCGCAAGCGTTGGCTCGACATCACCGCCGAATGGGATGATGAAGACGGCAAGCACCACAGCGAGCCGTTGCACGGCTGGCCCGCACGCATCTTCCAGCACGAGACCGATCATTTGAGCGGCGAACTGTATATCGATCGCGCCGAAATCCGTTCGCTGACCACCACCGAAAACCTCGAGGATTATTGGTGCGACGACCCGGTACCCACCGAGGCCGCCGAAGAACTCGGCTTCGCACTATGATCGACCGCACATGGCTGGACGCCGCCAAGGGAGACATTCCCCAATGGGCGGCGTCCATGCCCAAGGACGCC
>ERZ809296.3708-NODE-3708-length-12609-cov-2.903218_pt1 | contig 12609 bp, 10 predicted proteins | sample MGYA00520511_ERZ809296 | MGnify/ENA primary metagenome ERZ809296 (study PRJEB31576, sample SAMEA3212662) | Homo sapiens | biome: human-gut; feature: human gut; material: fecal | place: Sweden | collected 2012 ... | reverse complement strand
CCGTGCCCGCCTTCTTTGCGGAATCCGGGCCTTATTCCCCGCCGTATATGACGAAGCGATCCCGCCCGCCCTGCTTCGCGTGGTACAAGGCGACATCAGCCTTGGCATACAGCTCTTCGAACGAATCCCCGTGTTCCGGGGCAATGGCCACGCCGATGCTTACCGAAACCCCGCTGTAACGGGGGTGCGCCATGCGGATGGACCGGATGCGCGCACACAGCTCCTCAGCCTTGCGCTCAATGATTTCCCGGGTTGAGACGCCATACATGAGCGCAATGAACTCATCCCCGCCCAAGCGGCCCACAATGTCGTCCATACGGAAACACGACTCCAGCTCACGTGCGACCAATTGCAGCAGCCTGTCGCCCTCAAGATGCCCCAGCGTATCGTTGACATTCTTGAACCCGTCCAAATCCATGCTGAAGAAGGCAAGCAATCCGTCCCCAGAGGCCGAAGCAGCATACTCGGAAAACCGTTTTTCCACAGCGGACCGGTTATACAGCTTCGTCAGGAAGTCCCGCTCGGACTTATAGACCAATTCAGCCTCGCGCTGCCGCCGTTCCGTGATGTCCGTCAGGTAACCAAAAGCCAGCAGATCCCCGGAGGCCGGATCTTTCAACAGGTTAATGGAGGCGGACACCCAGATGAAGGTGTCGCCGCGCAGCGTGCGGTATTCCAGCGACGTTTCCCCCTGCCCCGCCGCGTACAGCTGCAACAGTGATTCCGTGGCATAGAAACGCAGGACGCCCTGCTGATCTTCGGGGTGTACGGACACCTCCACAGCCTTGCGGAACCGTGCGGCGGCTGACGCGTCCGGCTCTTCCACGCCCAGCTCTTCACCATCCGCGTACCGGGACAGCAGCCTGTCCCGCGTCAGGTTCACGGTATAAGACGCTATCGTCTTGGACAGCATGGCCTCCCGGTACCGCTCCTCACGGGCAAAACGGAGCTCGGCTTCCTTCAGTTCGGTAATGTCTTCCTGCGTGCCGAGCGCGGAGTATGGGCGGCCCTCGTCATCGAAAAGATTGGTCAGCGTGACGCGGAACCATCGGCTGCAGCCGTTTCCGGAGCGCATCACCACGGAGGCCGAGGCTTCCCCGGACCGCAATGTCTCCAGGACGCCCTCCATGGCCTTCCTGCTCTCTTCGTCCATGCCGATCTCATCCATCGCTTCGTACAGCGACGCTTCCGTCAGAGAGGCCCCCTTCCCGGCTATGCGCATGATCCGCCCCGTGGCGTATACATATTCAAACAGCATGTCGTCGGTATGGGAAATGGCGATCAGGAAACGCTCGTTGCTCATGCGGAGCTTCAACTCCGCTTCCTTGGCGTCCGTGATGTCGGTCATGCTGCAATAGAGGCACGCCGCGCCGCGCTGTTCCACCGCAAGGCGCATACGGTGCAGAATCCACCTCACTTCGCCGGAACGCGTCACGATGCGGTATTCGCATTGCAGCGGCTCCGAACCGCATTCCCGCATCAGAGCGGTAAGCCGATCCCGGTCTTCAGGGTACACGACCCCAAGAAACACGTTCTGGAACCTGTCTTCCAGCTCTTCACGCGAATAGCCCGCAAGCTCCAGGCATCCCTGGTTGATATAGAGCATCCGGAAATCATCGCGCGTACACTTTACGATGCCGCCCGGTGAAATGTCGGCCATCGAGTCCCTTTCCTGATTCACGCCCTCCACCTCCCGCCGGGTACGGAAGATGATGAAACTGATAAGCATGGCGCTCATCACAAAAGCAAGGAAAAGTTTGATGGAGAACGACAACGCGCCCCGGTTGATCGGATCGCAGATGTCCTCGGTGACGGCGTCGGGCACGATGGTCACAAGGCGCCAATCGTTGATGCCCAGCGGCGTGATATAGGCCGTGCGCCCGTATCCGCCCACGGAGAACCGGATGAAACCCGACGTCCCGTCACGGAGCATCGTCCTGTGCCCTTCAAAGGTATAGCCGTCCAGCATTACGGCGTTGGCTTCAAACGCTTCCAGCCCGTTTTCACTGCCGCCGATGATGTTCGACGTGTGGCGCGAGGTCGTGACCGACTCGCCGCTGGACGTCAGGATATTGCTGTAGCCGCGCTCGTGGAAGTAGCTCATATCCATGATCCGGGAGAGGATGGACATATCATACACGCCGGCTACCGCGCCGACGATCTCCCCGTCCCTGATGATGGGCGAATAAAAGAGCAGATTGTCCGGGCCATGCCCGTTACGGATGAAACGCACGTCGTGATTGCCGCGCAGCACGTCCTGGAACCACGGCTCGCCGGGCTCCACGCGGACGGAACCTTCCAAATCGCGGCCTTTCCCATCGGGCGTGAACACGCGGACATCGTGGAAGTCGTAATGGCCCGCCATGTTTTGCAGCAAAGCCGCGGCATCCGGCCCGGTCAGGCGCTCAACCGATGAAAAAAGCTCCGCGAACATGGCCGTATAGGCAATGGCGGCATTCATCCTGATGGAGATGCGGAGATTGGACTGGCGGGCAATCTCTTCAAGATAGGCGTTGTTGACGGCCTGGATACGTTCCCGGTTTTCGCTCCTGAACTCCAGGAAGGAGAGCGCGACCAGAACCGAAAGCGCAAAAATGCCAAGGAGGCACAAAACGTAGACGTTTCTCCCCCGAAAGGTGCGGACCGCTCTCACCATTCCCCTCCGTTGTCTGGCGGGTCTCCCCCCGGAACCGCCCGTATCACATCCCCACAGCGCCAAGGAAAGCGCCTCTCCCCGGCGCGCTCAGACGCAGTGGGAGCATACCTGCCCAGTCGGCATTTCGCAAATGTTCCCGCCATACTTTTCAACTTTTCCGCCGCCCCGCGCTTCCGGCCACCGGAGGAACGCCGCCATGCCCCTGGGGTTATGGACGCCTCCCTTCCCCTTTTCATCACGTTCAAATCAGGCCGCGCCGCAACCTCTTTTATACCTGCTTCATTTTCACGGCGGATCTCCGGATATCCCCCTATACCGCCGCGCATTTTTCTCCTAAGAACGGAAGCACACCCGCTCAATCCTCCAACGAGGGATCGCCGCCCATGCCCGAGCATCCGCACCACATCCGATCGGAAGCCTACAAATACCGTTTCGACCTCCTCTTCGCTTCACTCCTGTGCACGATCGTCGTCAACATTTTCTTTCCCGAAGACATCTACGACGGCATCGCGCAGACCATCTACCTGCCGATCCAGCTCATCGCGGGGATCACCCTCTTCGATATCCGGCGGAAGGGATACCTCTTGACCCTGTTGATCTTCCTCGGCGGCCTGCTCATCGTCGGGCGCCTGCTGGACAGCTTCACGCCCCTGAATCTGCGCGAGTATCTTGTATTCGCCTATGTCGTGTTCTTTGGGTGGGTGACGCTCGAACTCTTCCGGCAGATCTACACGGCCCCGCTGGTGGACCGGGAAAGCGTGCTCGCGGCGCTGTGCGGCCTGCTCCTCATCGGCTACTGCGGTTTTTTCGTCTTCGTCGCCGTGGAGTTCCATCAACCGGGCTCGTTTTCCGGGCTCACGCCCGGCGGGCAGGGTTTCCGTGATCTGTTCTATTTCAGCTACGTGACCATCCTGACCATCGGCTACGGCGACATCACGCCCCATACATGGGTCGCCAAGAACGCCACCGTCCTCGTGGCCTTGATCGCGTACATGTACTCACTGGTCATCGTCGCCATGATCGTCAATCAATTCGCGGAAAACCGTAAACTGAAGCAGCAGGAAAAAGCCCGCCTTTCCGGAAGCGCCCAGGCAAGGCGCCGGGAGGCGCCTCCTTCCGGGGAGAACGATTGACCGGATGGGCTCAGAGCGTAAAAAAAGCGCCCTTCCCCAATCGGAAGGGCACCCTTATCGCTCACTTCTTCGGCATGAGGGGCCGGACGGTCATCACCGGGCATGGCGCTGCCCGCACCACTTCATGGGCGACGGACCCGAACAGCAGGCGGTCAAACCCCGCCCGCCCGTGCGTGCCCATGACGATGAGGTTGGCTCCCTTCTCTTCAGCCAGCTTTACCAGCTCTTCGGAAGGCCGCCCCACAAGAATGACGCCCGTGGCATCCATCCCGGCGAACTGTTCCGCCAAGAGGGCGTTCATGGACTTCTGGATGGTTTCGTTGGGATTGTTCACTTCATTCGGCTGGTTGTTGACGGAAAGATACACATCCTCATACGGCGTGTGAGCCGGGATGACATAGGCAACCAAAATGGAGGCCCCGGTCATGGACGCCATCATCTTCGCATATTCAACGGAAGGGGCAATTGTGTCTTCCAAGTCCACCGCACAGAGAATCTTCTTCACTTCCATAGATGATGCCTCCGTAATGAAGTGATAGGAAACGCCTTTTCCTCTGTCTCCACAATAGCTCTGAACACGCTAAAGTCAAGGATGTTGGGGCACGCCGCAGTATGGCGGGCCGTCCCCCATCCCGTCGGCTGCATGTCCGGAACCTTCCCCCTTACGCCTTCCCCGCCCGCACCCTTGTGCCCTCTTTGACGTGGAGCCGTTCTCTGCTAAGATTGGACATGGAGGCAACCCTATGGAAACGATTTTTGCCATTCTGACGGTTATCGTATACATCCTGCTCGCCCTTGTGGGCCTTGTGGCCCTCACAATCTGCGTCTTCCTCTGGATGGTATCCACACCAGGCAAGATTCAAAAATATTTCAGGAACGTTTTGACGGCTGGCGCAAGACGCGCGGATAGGTTCGCCCCGAAAGCCGGGCTTTCGGGGCTTTCGTTTCACCCGCTCCCCTGCGGGGCGATCCCGGTGCCCGGACACCGCCTTTCAGCAAAACGGCCTCTCCGCCCCTAGCCGCTCCGATCCGGCGGCCATCCCTCGCCCCCGCAACGCTTCAGCCCGGATTATAGTTTACATTTCCTTTTCCCCGCGTATCTTCTCTCGGACCCCCTCTTCGCCCTTCAGGGCTCCTCCCCCCTACTGGTTTTGAACACGAGAAAGATACGATGTCACTTATCGCGCGCATGACCATTCCCATCAGCGTCATTGTGACGCTCGCCACGTCCTTCATCGGATGGAAGGCATACAGCGACGCCCGGGATTCCGTGGCCGAGGCTACCCGCATCCTTGAAATTTCCACGCTCGACGCCGTGGGGCGCGAACTCACCACCGTCATGAACCTCACCCGCCAGCATTTGCTCACAGTGGCGGATCGCATCGCCATCATCGAGCTGCTCCGCAACCCTGATGAATCCCCCGAGGGCGAACGGAGCAAGCTCCTTACCCGTCATTTGCGGCGGGCCGTGCTCGACTTCCCAAGCATCGACGGGCTGGCCGTCCTCAATAGCAGGGGGACCGTGATCGCCAGCGTCAATCCGGGCGAGAACGCCACCAGCCGGAAAACCTCATCCTATTTCCACAAGGCGCTGCAAGGCGCACAAACCCTCGACGGTCCGCTTGTCCTTCCCTATAAGCAGGAAAAGGCGTTCATCATCTCCACCCCCATCTATGACAGGGGCAAAGTATCCGGCGTGCTCGTCGGCGCGATCAACATGGAGCACCTCACGCGCCTTATCGTCGATCCCGTCACCCTCAACGGCATGGGGTACGTTTTCGTCTGCACGCCGGGCGGCTCGGTCATCATGCACAGGGACCGTAACAAGATGTTCGCCGACAATGTCTCCGAACAGCGCTTCATCAAGGAAGCCACCACGGACAAAGATCGGTTTCTGGAATACAGGAACCCGCAGGGGCAGATCATGTACAGCGCCTATACGGCCCTGCCCAACGGTTGGATCATTGTGGCCGCCGCATCCAAGGAAGCCATGCTCTCCGGAGTACGCAACCTCCGCAGCGACATCATCCTGAGCTGCGTGGGCGCGCTGCTGCTCGTCACCCTGCTCATCTACCTCATCCTGCGTAAAGTCACCGGTGTCCTTCAAGAGGGGGTGGAGTTCGCCGAGCGCGTAGCCTCGGGCGATCTCGATCGTTCCCTAAACATCCGGCGCGAGGATGAGCTCGGCAAGCTGGCCCGCGCCCTCAACACGATGGTCCAGCGGCTCAAGGCAAGCTTCAGCATAGCGGAAGAACGGGCACGGGAGGCCGAAGAGGCCAGCGCCCGGGCGACTGAAACCTCGCAGGAGCTTGAAGCCGTCATCAACGGCGTCAGAGGCGGGGTGGCGCGGCTCGAACTCACGGACAACCTCCGTGTGCTCTGGGCAAACGCCGGTTTTTACGCGCTTGCCGGGAGAAGCCACGCGGAATATGAGCAGGACGTGCACGACGAAGCCCTGCTTGTGGTGCACCCCGACGACCGGGCACACCTGCTCGGCGCGTTCCGTTCCAGCCTCGCAAGCAACATCCCGGTGCATACCGAATACCGCATCCTGCGCAGGGACGGTGGTGTCGTCTGGATCTATCTCCAAGCCAGCCTCGTGGGACACCGCGACGGCGTGCCCGTATTTCAGGGCGTGTTCGTGGACGTCAGCAAGCAGAAAAACACCATGCGGGCATTGGAGCTGGAACAGCAGCGGAACCGCATCGTCGCGGAGCTGACCAACGACATCATCTTCGAATACGACTACGACACCGACGAGATGACGTGCTCGGAACGCTACGAAACCATTTTCCATAAGCCCCGGGTCATCCCTAATTACAGGCGGCATCAGGACAACCTGCTCAACATGCTCCTGCCCGAGGACGCGAAAACGCTTCAGGAGGCCTATCGCCGCATTGAGCAGGGGGTCGATTCCTATGCCCTCACCCTCCGCCTGCTTCAGCCGGAAGCAGGCTATCAGTGGTACTCGATCCGCTTCCGCAGCATCCGTGACGAAACCGGGCGCGCCATCAAGCTCATCGGGCAGCTCACGAACATCCACCACCAGAAGCTTGAGGAAGACCGCCTCCGCCACGAAGCAAGCACGGATCTGCTCACGCAGATCTACAACAAGATCACTACGGAACACCTTGTCTCCCTTGAGTTGCAGGAGGGGAGGAACCACGCGCTCATCGTTGTGGATCTCGACAAGTTCAAATACGCAAACGATACGTTCGGGCACTTGTTCGGGGACTCGGTGATCAAGGCGGTGGCGGCTACCCTGCGCGCGACGTTCCGCGCCACGGACATCGTCGGGCGCACGGGCGGGGACGAATTCGTCGTGCTCGCCAAGGACATTTCCCTTTCCGATGGGCTCGAAACCCTCAAAGCCAAATGCAGGCGGCTCTCCGTCGAGCTCGCCCATGTCTCCCTCGGGCAGGATTATGTCATCTCGGCAAGCATCGGCATAAGCCTGTTCCCGCGTGACGGCAAGACCTACGCCGAACTGTTCGCCAAGGCCGACGCCGCCTTGTACCAGATCAAAAACACCGGGCGCGGTCACTTCGCCGTGTACGGGGAAGTGCCAGAAACGGAAACAAAGGCCCTGCCCTCGGGTGGCAAAGGGATGCCTCTCATGCCCCGAGGGCCACGAAACGACGCCTAGCGTTACCACCGCACTCCGGAATATCCATAAACAGGCAAAGGCCCCTTCCCGTTCGACAACGGAAAGGGGCCTTTGCCTGTGCGCGATCGGCTTGCATTCACAGAAAGCAACCAGTGTGAGTCCACAGACGGTGCAAACACACACGCATCAGGCTCCCCGCAAGGAGCCCCAAAAGCGGGAGTAACTGTGTGCCGGAAGAAATGACTTCGGGGACGGAGATGATGCCGTTGGTGTTAGTGATGCCGTCGCCAATCTGAGAGTCAGTGATAACTGACGACCAAGGCGACCACGTACCATTTTTATTTTTCTTTCTTGTGAATATACGGCCTGTGGAACCCATCGGTATCGTATATCTTGTAGATTTTCTCAGCGGGCTTCGCAGTCTTGATGCGCGTATCTGTCAGAGACATTGTTGCCCCAAAAAAATGTGAGCTGCAATGGTTTCAATCGAGAAAACATGAGCGCATTTGAGCACGGGAAAAGGACAAAAGAAGAACTCCCGTGAGCACTTATGAGCACTCACGGGAGTTCTTGAGAAGTCTTGCGTCTACTAGAGACAAAAATCTGGTGGAGATGAGGGGGATTGAACCCCTGGCCTCAGCGATGCGAACGCTGCGCTCTCCCAGCTGAGCTACATCCCCAAAGGTCGCCGTAGCAACGGGAATCTCTATACGGGATCACCCTCACGCTGTCAAGCAAAACGGCCCAGGGCATCCGTATTTTTCCCTTTGCGAGAAATGAGCGGGGCTTTCCCAAACGCCGCCTCCATCGTATACCCCTCAATCCCGTGAACATCCCAAAGGGAACACGGCTGGCGAAGCGCTCCGAAAGCGTCTTCCCGTCATGCTTCCCGATGGCGCCGTTATCCGCGCAATTCGCGCTGCATATCCCGGGTCTCGGCACGGCGCTTCAGTTCCACGCGGTGATCGTGCAGCTTGCGGCCCCGTCCAAGAGCCAACTCCACCTTGATCTTCCCGTACTTGAGATACAGCTTCGACGGAACCACGGTCAGGCCCTTCTGTTCCACTTTCGCGGCAAACGACGCGATTTCCTGTGCGTGCATCAGCAGCTTGCGGGGCCTGTCCGCGTTTTGCTCCACGTATCCGGCATTCGTATACGGGGCAATGTGCAGGCCGATCAGCCACGCTTCGCCACGCCTGAACTCCACATAGCTGTCCGTGAAGTTCACCTGCCCGGCACGAAGGCTTTTCACCTCGGGCCCGGTCAAGGAAATACCCGCTTCAATGGTTTCCAGATATTCATAAATATGACGGGCTTTACGGTTATCCCCAATAAGGGGGCCGCCCGATTTCTTGGCGCTCATAGCTTACCTCCTTGCGGACAGCAGCGCGTAAATGCTCTTGACCGTCCATCCGGCCGTCCGGGTCTGCACCCGGCGCGCAACGTCCCGGGGCGAACCGCCCAGTTCCCGCTCCTCGGCGATGAGGCGAAACACCTCTTCCCTGTCCGTCACGCCTCCGGCCTCCGCCGGTCCGACCACCACCGTGATCTCGCCAAGCAACTCAACGCCCGCCGGGACGCCGTCCTCCAACCGCCCGAGAAGGTATTCCTCATGCGTTTTGGTCAGTTCGCGGGCAATGCAAAGTTCCCGTGGGCCGAGCACAGCATGGGCAGCAGAGAGCGTTTCGCTCAATCGGTCCTTACGTTCAAAGAAGATAAGCGTCAATGCCAGATTGGCAAAGGGCGCCAGCGTCTTTTCCTGATCCGAGCGGCTGCGGGGAAGGAACCCCAAAAACGCGAACGGCTGCGGCGCGATGCCGCTCCCGGCGAGCGCCGTCACGGGCGCACTCGGCCCCGGAACCACCGATACGGGAATCCCCGCCGCGCGGCAGGCCCGGACCAGCCGGTAGCCGGGGTCAGCCACCAACGGCAGCCCGGCGTCGGAAATAAGCGCAAGCGTCCGGCCTCCATTCAACAGGCCCAGCACTTCGTCCAGCTTGCTCTCTTCGTTATGGTCATGAAAACTCATGAACCGCTTGGCTTTCACCCCACAGCGCTGGCACAGCAGCCCCGCCCGGCGGGTATCTTCCGCAAGGACCATATCCGCGCCTTCCAGCACTTCCCGCGCACGGGGAGAAAGATCACCAGGGTTGCCAAGCGGCGTCGCCACTACCCATAATTTCGGAGATGTCAAAGACATGGCGGTAATAATCCAGTTCGAAGGTTGCGCCCGCGTCACGGACGCAGACAAGATCGAATCGGCAGGGAACATCCCATTCCCCGCTTGCGGACAAGTAGGCTCGGGCGGCTTTGACCACGCTGCGGCATTTGGCGGGCGTCATGCTCGCCTCGGGCGAAGCAAGGCTCCCCTTGCCGCGCAGACGGACTTCGACAAAAACCAGTTCGTCCCCGTCCCGGCAGACAAGATCCAGTTCATACGAACCGCTGCGCCAATTGCGGGCGAGTATCCGCATCCCGGCCTTTTCCAGCCAATCCGCGGCGGCATCCTCTCCGGCGCGCCCCTTTTCCTGCCGCAAGGTCACAAAAGCGAGCCCTGCCGCGCCGTCTGCTGTTCGGGCAAAACGCCCCGGAACGTCTTCCGGTGCATGGGGCACGGCCCAAGCTCGCGCAGGGCGGCAAAATGCTCTTTGGAACCGTAGCCCTTGTGCTTGGCAAAACCATAGCCGGGATAGCGGTGGTCGAGCTTATCCATGAGCATGTCACGGAATGTTTTGGCGATGATGGACGCCGCCGAAATGACCGGGACCAGCGCGTCGCCGTCCACAATGGATTTCTGGCGCGGGGACGATGGCCAGCACGCCGCGCGCTGCCGGAACAGCGGCTCGGGGATCGTCTGGTTGCCGTCGATGAGCAACCCTTTGGGCCGGACTTTCAACACGCTGGCGGCGTGGCACATGGCCTTGAGCGTCGCCTGCAAAATATTGATGCGATCGATTTCGGGAGGCCAGACGACGCCAAGCCCCCAAGCCAGCGCCACGGCCCCGATCTCGGCGGCCAGACCGTCCCGGCGGGTAGGCGACAACACCTTGGAGTCCGCAAGGCCGGGAATAACCGCGCCTTCGGGCAAAATCACCGCCGCCGCAACCACGGGACCGGCAAGGCAGCCCCGCCCGGCTTCATCGATCCCGGCAACCGCCGAAACGGGTATGCCGGGGAACCAGTCGCCCGGCTTCGCGGAAGGGCACAGAAGCAGCTCTTCCTGCACGGATACGGATTTTTTGCGGCCAGCCATACACTCTCCGTAACAAAAGACCAAAAAGGGAAAAAGGGATCTTTGCAGGAAAGATCCCTTTTTCCAGAACGCCCGTCGCCGGGCGGGAAACGCCTCACTGCGGGGAAAAACTCCCCTCTTCCCTGATGGGGAACTAGTAGCGCTTCTTGGGCTTGATACGGGCAGCCTTACCCTTGAGATCGCGGAGGTAGTACAGACGGCTGCGGCGCACGGAACCTTCGGTCACCAGCTCGATGTGGTCGATGAAGGGGGAGTGCAGGGGGAAGATACGTTCCACGCCCACGCCGTCGGAGACCTTACGAACGGTCACGGTAGCGCCCACGGTGCCGCGGTGCATACGGATCACGTTGCCCTGGAACACCTGGATACGTTCCTTTTCACCTTCGACGATACGGAAGTGCACTTTCACGGCGTCGCCGGGCTTGAAAGCGGGAATATCAAGGCGCATCTGTTCGCGTTCGATCTTTTCGATGATGGTCATGTCCTTCTCCTCAAAGAAGTCGTTGCCCCGTCTGACGGGCAACCTGAAGTTATGTCGCTTCGTTTGTCGGTGACTCCCGAAACGGGCTGTCGCTTGCGCTCTCTCGCCCCGTCGCCGGGGGAGGTATCAACACAGAGCATTGCACCGTACCGCAAAGGCGCGGCCGTGAAGAGGCTCTAACAGCAGTCGCCGAGCACCCGATCAAGGGTGATGGCGACCGCCCCACGCACCGGGAGATGGTTGTACGCGTCCATCCACCGCAGCGGCCTCAGTATGCCGTCGCAGGCATCCAGAATCTCCGGGGCCATCCCGTGCCCTGTCCCGAAAAGGAGCAGGACCGGACGGTCCACAAGCAGATCCCGTACAGCCTGAGGCGTCATAACGCCGTTGTCCCGCGCGCTGGTTCCCAGCAGAACCGGGCGCTGTCCCGTGCGTGCTTCCACAAGATCAATGGCTCCCTGCACATCGGAAGCCATACGGACGAGGCTGAACGCTTCGGCGCGATCCGGGTTGGAGACGCCGCCGGGCCCTTCCGTCCAATGGCGGACCAGCGTTTCCAGAATGGTCTGCTGATCCTTCAAGGGGGTTACAACCGTGAAACTCCCCAGTCCATATGTGCGAGAACACCGTGCTATATCGTGAACGTCGAGGTTTGTCAAAGAGGTTGCGCCGGTTTTGCGATCGCCAAGGAAAACGGGATAATGCACCAGCGCACAATGGAGGTTGCGGCCAAGGCGGAGCCGTCCAGCGACCTCCACCGTTTCCCGCAGGTACTCCATGTCGTCCGACGTCAGCGGCGCCCCGTCCAGCATGTCGGGCCGGACCCGCAGCGTCGTCCGCAGCGACTGCTCGCGCCGCCACTTGGCAATACGGCCATGATCGCCCGAACGCAGCACATCCGGCACGGGCACATCCTCAAAGACTTCGGGCCGCGTGAAGTGCGGATACTCCAGCAGGCCCGCCGAAAAACTTTCGTCGTCTCCGGATTCCTCTTTTCCCATGAAGCCGGGGATGAGCCTGGTCGCGGCCTCCACCAGCATCATGGCGGCGGCCTCCCCGCCGTTGAGCACTGCCTCGCCCACGCTGACCTGCTCGACCGGCAAAATGTCCATGAGCCGGGCGTCGATGCCTTCATACCGGCCGCACACCAGCGTCAGCGTCTCTTCCCGCGCCAGCTCGCGGGCCAGCGACTGCGTGAGCGGCTTACCGGCGGCGGCGAGCATGATGATCCGCCCCGCTCCGCCCCTCTCCGTTTCCAGTTCCCGCAAGGTCTTTACCAGCGGTTCCAGCATCATGACCATGCCGGGCCCGCCGCCATAAGGACGGTCGTCCACGATATGGTGGCGGTCTTCCGTCCTGTCGCGGGGGTTCAGGATATCGAATTCGACAAGCCCCGCCTCGCGCGCCTTGCCGAGCAGCGCCGTATCCAGCGGGGATGCAAACCATTCCGGGAACAGAGTCAGTATATTAATTCGCATT
>ERZ809296.3661-NODE-3661-length-12762-cov-8.257102_pt1 | contig 12762 bp, 10 predicted proteins | sample MGYA00520511_ERZ809296 | MGnify/ENA primary metagenome ERZ809296 (study PRJEB31576, sample SAMEA3212662) | Homo sapiens | biome: human-gut; feature: human gut; material: fecal | place: Sweden | collected 2012 ... | reverse complement strand
CGCCTCGAAGCCCGGCCAGGCCCCGCCACCGCCCACGGGCACCGCAGCCAGGCCCCCCGGCGCCCTCCACATCTGTGGGGTCTGGTGCACTGTCGCATGTTTCGGTGCTTCGTCCCGCAGCGACATCCGTTCGGGCTTGTGTCCACGCATTCGCTTGTCACCGATGAGGTGTTACACCCGATCGGTAAGGTTCAACCTCTTCTGATCGGGTTGAATCTTCCCGATCAGGTTGAATCTTCCCTAACGAGCGTAATCCTCTCGCGCGGTTCCCCAACGATTGGCAGCCATATGGAACCGACGCTCCGGTCCATCACATGCCGGCGTGGGTTTCGCCCACAGGCCCTGAGCCGAGGATGGGATCACGGATTGGAAAGGCCCCAACAGCTCACTTACCAAGGACCTCAGTTGCGTCAGATCCTCATAGTCTGGCCACGAGAATCGATAGATAGTCCATCCAGCACCGCGTAAATCATTTTCACGTTGGATCCAGTCACGCTTCGCCCGAGCAAAGTCGACTTCGTTCTTTCCGAGCTTTCCAATCCCATCGAATTCGAAGATGATCATGAGTCCCGGAATCGCGATGTCCGCAAAGTATCGTCGCCCGTTGACGATAATTTCGAACTGGGTCACGACCTCGAAGGCACTCACCGACTTCACCACCCACAGAAGAGCGGCCTCAGCGGGGTTCTCACAGCCCGGGTCAGCGGCAACAATCAGGCGTTTAGCTCTCCGGAAGGGGATAGTTTCTTTGCCTGTCGCACGTTCTTCGAGCCTTGCCAGCATATTCTCCCGCAGACCATCCGAACGTTGCCGGTCCACGTCCTGCGTAAACACTGAAAATTGCGACTGCCGATTGAGCAGCATACACAGCGCCACGAAGGCACTTAAGTGTTCAGAGAAAAGAGCCATGCGCACTCCAGCATCAACGATTCCTTCGACGGTGATGCCCTCTACTTGCTCAAGCTCCGGCGCATTGGGTGGCACGACGCTCCATCGGAGGGAGACAGCAGGCACCCGAACAGCCTCCACTTGAACTGCGCGCAGAGATTTGTGCCCACGCCTCGAAGGAGTCCACACGCAAACATCGGGATTCGCTTCCCACAACGGAATACCTCGAGCAACGAGTGCACTGGCTCCGATGAAGACACGATCTTCACTCCTCGCATGCTGCACAGCCAACAATCGTGCTCGTGACACGGCTTCCCAGATAGACCATCGCGAACTAAGGAATTGAGCATCGTCGACGCGTACGTAGCACCCCTTCATGATGTGTAGATACACGCATGTATCTTGCGTATCGTGAGGAATTCGGCAGCCCGACGATGAACGAATAACGGTCAGCTGATTGTCACTCATATGCGGATGATCGCAGCACGGCAAAAGCATCTCACCTAGAACAGCTGCCCCTGTGGAAAACACGCGACATAGAAATGAGCCTGTGGAAAAACCCGCCGGCCCATGGCAATAGTGGCCGACAACAACGCCTGCCCAGGAATTCGCTTGTCACCGATGAGGTGTTACACCCGATCGGTAAGGTTCAACCCCTTCTGATCGGGTTGAATGTTCCCGATCAGGTTGAATGTTCCCGATCAGGTTGAACCCTGCGCCAATCATTTCCTATCCCAGGCCCATCCACGTATCAGCTTCTCACCCCTGCGCAGCACGCACCAGGCCCACAACCCTCGCCAAGGCCGGGGTGCCCGTCTCGCTGGCCCAGCACGCCACGACGTCAGGGACATCGATGGACGGATCGACGAGGAGCGCCGTCGACAGCGCCTCCGCCAGCACACCCGACGAGGCCACGACACTGACTTGTCGAACGCCCGCATTCGCGGGATATCCCGTGCGCGGGTCGATGATGTGGTGATCGAACACTCGACCGCCACCCGCAGCTGTTTCACGCGATGTTTCACGCGCGCGATGATCCGACACGGGCCCCGCCAGAGGACCCACCGAAGAACCCGCACCAACCTTACGCACACTACCCAGCGGCCCCAGGTTATCCCCGGACGTCGACAGGGACGCCATGCCGCCCACAGGCAGCTCCACGACGCCAGCGACCGACGTGGGCCCGCCTTGAGGGTCGCGCAGGCCGGCACGCCACGAAGAGCCGTCGGCGCGAGTCCCGAACACCGACACCGACGAGGTTCCCACCGACACGAGGACGCCGCGCGCCCCCATGGCCACTGCCAGGTCGCGGCATGCGTCGGCGGTGTATCCCTTCGCGATGCCGCCCAGGTCGAGGCTTGGGCTGGGCGCATCCACACCACCCGCGGACTCACCGGGAACCCCCATCACCCAACGTCGTTCGCCCACGCGCGACAGCAAGCTCCACGACGACGCGCGCAACGCCAACCCCACAACCCCCTCAGCAGGCGCGGGCGGCAAGGGCGCACCCGCGACGTACGCGGCCCGCATCGCCTTGACATCCCAGGCTGCAACGAGCGGCCCGATCAGCGGGTTGAACGCTCCCCCGGTCGCCTCCGCGAGCGCCAGCGCGTCGCGCAGCAGGCGGTCGGTTTCTTCGCTCACGACGAGGCCGTGGCCAGCCTGAGCGGAATCGGCCCCGCAACGGGACGCCCCGCCACCGCCCCCAGTCGAGGCAACAACATCATTGAGTCGCGACACCTCAGACGAGGGCCGGAACACGCTCCATATGTCCTCGTGGCGCGCAACGACGCCCACGACAGCGTTGACGATCGCCATGCCGTTCCCGCCCCATCCGATGATGTCGATGCGGGTGCCCATCGCGGGGAAGGAGGAGCGCCACGTGGGCGCTACCCCCGCGGACTCAGCCATCGCCTCGTCCCCCGGGGTGCCAGCGAAGCGCGAAGCCTCAGCCGTCGGAGCCTCCGAGGTCCTTGTCGAGGTCGCCGTCCTTGGTGGCGTCGTTCAGGCCGGGAATGTTGATGTCGTCGGCGCCGTCCGGGGAGACACCCTGGGCGGCGGCGATGGCGCGGATGGCGGCCTGCACGAACTGCTGGTGGGCGACGGTGGCGCCGGTGATGACGTCGACCTTGGCGGGGTCGCCGACCTTGGTGAGGTTGTCGGAGTACTCCTGGTAGGAGGCGACGGCGGCCTGAGCCTTCTTGTAGTAGTCCTCGTTGAAGACTTCGCCCGCGGAGTTCTTGCCGTACTCGGAGCCCTTGTCGGTGCCGTCGGCGAGCGTCGTCTCGTAGGAGGTGGCGGTGATGCGCCCGCCCTCGACGGTGATGGTGATCGTACCGATGGAGCCCTGGTCGTCGGCGTTGGACTGGGCGGTCCAGGTGCCGTCGCTCATGGGCTTGGTCATGTCCAGGCCGGTGTTGGGCGTGCACGCGGCCAGGATGGTCGCGCCGAGGGCGCCGAGGACCGCGTACGAGGCCGGGGCAACCCAGCGGGATCGGCTCTCAACAGGGGTGGGCGTGGTCATCGCACCTTGTCCTTTCCGCTGCGCGCGTCGCCGTCGCGGCCGGGCAGGACCAGGCCGGAGGCGCGCTGTTCGAAGTCGTGGTCGTGCCAGGTTTCCTTGACGACCTTGCCGTGGTCGAGTCGGATTTCGCGCTGGCCCTGTTCGGCGACGAGCGCGTCGTGGGTGACGACCATGAGGGTCGTGCCGTCCTGGTGAAGCTGGTTGAACAGGTCGAGGACGATCTCCTCGTTGGTTTCGTCCAGGTTGCCGGTGGGCTCGTCGGCCAGCAGCAGCTTGGGGTAGTTGATGAGGGCGCGAGCCACGCACACGCGCTGCTGTTCGCCGCCGGAGAGCTGGCGCGGCAGGTGGGTGGCGCGGTCGGCGAGGCCGACGCGGTCCAGGGCCTCGAGGGCTTCCTTCTCGTCGGGCATCGAGTGGTAGTACTGGGCGACCATGACGTTCTCAAGGGCGGTGAGGTGGCCGATGAGGTGGAACTGCTGGAAGACGAGGCCGATGGTGCGGCAGCGCACCTCGGTGAGCTCGTCGGCGGTCAGGTCGGAGATGTCGTGCCCGTCCAGCATGACGGTGCCCTTGGTGGCGGTGTCCATCGCGCCGACGATGTTCATGAGGGTGGTCTTGCCCGAGCCGGAGGGGCCGACGATGGAGACCCACTGGCCGCGCGGGATCTCGAGAGACACGTTGTCAAGGGCGTGCAGGTCCCCGTAGATCTTCGAGACGCCCTCGAGGCTCAGCAGCGCATCCGTGGGGGCCGACGAGGCCGGGGTGGCGGTGGAGGTGGTCATGGTGACTCTCATTCTCCGCGCAGGACGAGCGCGGGGTCGACGGCCAGTGCGCGGCGCACCGGCGGGAGGCAGGCGAGGACGGCGATGAGGATCGAGCAGGCGACCGTGCCGAGGAGGATGACGGGGTGCAGCGAGATAGAGCGGTGGAACACGGAGGTGGAAATGAGCACGGCGAGGCCGTAGCCGGCCCCGGCACCCAGGAGGCCTCCGATGAGGCCGAGCATGACGCCCTCACCCATGAACTCGCGGGTGATGGATCGGGCGGTGGCACCCAGGGCCTTGCGCAGGCCGATCTCGTTGCGGCGCTCGGTGACGACGGCGATCATCGTGGTGGACACGCCAATCATAGTCAGCGCGAGCACGATGACGGTGATGACGATGAGCAGGGAGCGCAGCATCGCCAGCACGCCCGTGTCAGACTGGGCGAGGCGGCGCACGGTCTGGGCGTGAATGTCGGGGTTCGCGGCGTTCATCGCGTCGGCGATGGCGCTGAGCTGATCGCCTTCCAGGGCGATCGAGTACTCGGCGAGCGACACGGCGCCGGTCTGCCCGGTCAGCGTGCTCATGTCCTGGCGGGACATGTACACGTAGCCGTCTTCGTTGCCGCCGGTCTTGAGGATGCCGGACACGGTCAGGGTGACGGTACGCGGATCGACCTTAAGGGCCGAGGCCTGCGCCCCCGACTGGGCGGCGGCCTTCGAGGATGCGCTCGCGTCCAGCTGGCTGACCGTAATCGTGTCCCCGGCCTTCACGTCGATCGTCGAGGCGATCTGCTCGCCCACGAGCACCTGACCCGTCGCGGCGGGCCATTCCCCGTCCACGTACCAGTACGGGTTCATGGCATGCACGGCGTTCAGGTCCGCGCCGCCCGCGACGTACGGCTGGTCATTGATGGTGACGGTCTCGTAGTCAAAGGCTGCGGATCCGACCAGAGCGCTCGCGGGCACCTGGGCGGTCGCGGCGGCCACGGCCTCGTCCGTGATGGGCACGTCGCCGGCGGGGGTGACGACGAGGTTGGCGCCATAGGAGCGGATCTCTCGGGCCAGCTGGGCCGGCACGTCGACCGCGATCGTGACGAGGCCGGACAGCGTGGTCGCGCCGATGGCGACGGCAAGGATCGCGATGAGGACGCGGGAGCGACGGCGCAGGATGGATGAGGTGACCATCCGCCAGAACATTGCTCGTCTGGACATGGGCATCACCTTCCGTGCAGGACTTCCGCCGCGTTGAGGCGCAGCAGGTAGCGGATCGCCGGGATGGAGGCTCCCAGGACGACGAGGATGACGAGGACGGCGACGAGGCCGACAACGACGGGCACGAAGGCGATGGAGGAGCCAAAAACCATGTAGCCGATCGCCTGTGCGAGCGCGAGGCCTCCGCCGTAGCCGAGGACGCCGCCGACCAGGCCGACGATGATCGTCTCCGTCAGGAACAGCGAGATGATCTGCTTATCCTTGGCGCCCACAGCCTTCATGAGGCCGATTTCGCTGGAGCGCTCCATGACGCCCGCGGTCACCAGGTTCGCGATGGCCAGGGCCGAGGCAATGAGCGCCAGGACGGTCACGAGGACCATGAGCAGCTGGGTCTTCTCCAGGATCGTGCCTTCGGACTCGGCGACCTGGCGGACCGGGCGGGCCACGGAGTCCGTCATGACTTCCTCGATCTGGTAGGCGATCGAGGAGACGTAGGCGGTGCAGTACCAAGTTTCCTTCTCGGACACGCTCAGCGAGTTCGGGTTCTTCGCGGCCTTGCGCGCCAGGTCGTTGTCGGGCGTGGTCAGGGCGGAGACCTCGACGCTGCCGACGACACCCTCGCGGTTCAGGAGCGCCTGGGCCTGCGACAGCTGGATGAACACGCCGCGGTCGGCGTCGTCGCCACTGGTGAGGATGCCGCGCACCGTGAAGTCGCGGGTGATGCCTTCACGGGTGAGGGTGAAGGTGTCGCCGACGCCGAGGCCGTGAGCGGCCGCGTAGGTGGTACCAACGAGGGCACCGTCCTCATCGTCATCAGCGGGCCAGGAGCCCTCGATGCCCCACCAGCCGCGCAGCTTGTCGAGGCCGGTTTCGACGCTCTCGCCGGTGGCCAGCTCGAGGTGATGGCTGAACCAGGTGCCGGTCGTGGGCACGTGCTCGCCGCTCCCATCCGTGACGGACACGCTCAGCAGGGGCGCGAAGTCGAGGATGTTGTATGTCCAGAAGATCGTCTTGATGTTGCCGAGCTCGTCCTCGCGCAGGTAGGAACGGGACTCGGTGGCCTCGCCCGTGGAGTAGAGGTCGTCGAGGACGGCCGCGCCCTGGGGGCGCACGACGATGTTCGCACCGTAGGACTTGAGTTCCTGGTTGACCTTGTCGCCCACGTTGAACATGACGGAGAGCATGGACGTGGCGACGCAGGCGCCCAGCGCGACGGTCAGGGCGATCATCAGGTGGCGGTTACCGCGCCTCGTGAGGGCACCGCGCAGCATTCGGAAGAACACGCGATCCCCTTACTTCGCGAAGACGGAGGCCGAGGCCTCGAGAGCCGAGATCGGCACGGTCAGCGTGCCGTTGGAGACCTTGTAGTCGATCGGGATCGGGTTGCAGCCGCCCTTAAAGCCGATGGTCGCGATGTTCATCGCCACTTCACACAGCTTGCAGATGACCTTGCCGTCCTTCTCGTAGTAGCCGGTGGGGCCGCAGATATCGCACGCGTCCAGGCCCACGCCGAAGGAGGAGCCGGACTTCTGGATAACGATGAAGCGCACCTTCACGCCACCCGAGGTCGTGTACTCGAAGCGGTGCAGGTGACCGTCGGAGATGTCGGCGAGGTTGACGCTCACCTGGTCGTCAACGACGCTGAAGGACTCGGGCGGGGACAGCTCGATCTCCTGGCTGCCGTAGGCGACGCCGACGGTGATGAGCAGCGCGCCGCACAGGTAGCCGAGGGCGGCGGTGCCGGCCATGGACTTGTAGAGGCGCGAGCGCGCGCGGCCCAGGCGTCCCTCGGCGGGGTTGGCCCCAACGGTCGGGATGGAGCGCGAGGCCAGCCAGGTCAGGACCACGACGGCGCACAGAGCCAGGCCCGCGGCGATCGTGAAGACGGCCTCGTGGTTGATGAACCACGACATGACGTTCCACGCGTCCTTGGGAATCGCAATCCAGCGCTTGGCCTTGATGATGCGCACGATCATCAGGGCGTGATTGGCCAGCAGCGAGATCAGGATGAAGGCCGCCGGCCACACGCGATTGTTCCACGAGCACAGGCGGTAGGAGACCCATGTGACAAAGCAGACGAGCACCCAGGCCAGCACGTAGCCGACGAGCGCGAGGACGACTGGGGTCGAGTAGATCTCGACACCGCCCGAGAGCATCATGACGGCCTGGTTCATGGCCGTGGGGACTGCGCGGAACAGGGCGGCTGCAATGTAAAGGGCGCCGACGATGCGCACGAGGGTATCCCCGCTCACTGCGGTTTCCATCGACGAGGCAGCCCGGGCCTCGTCGTCGGCATCGCCGGGCAGGAGGGAACGCACGCGGCGCGCGCGCACCGCGATGAGCGCGAGGAACAGGACCGCGAGGACGATCGCGACGGGAAGGGTGAACAGGCCGACGGTCTGGCGGTTCACGGACTTGGGGGCCTCGACGTTAATGATCGTCAGAGCCAGGGAGGAGACCATGCCCAGGCCGATACCGGCCCACACGGCGACCGAGCGCGCCTTCTTACCACGGCGACCACGCCCGGCGGCGGGCATGAAGCGGATGACGGCGCCGAGCGCGAGCATCGTCAACAGCAGCGTCAGGGTTGCTTCACTCATCTGCTGAAGCATTGGCTTTCCTCCCGAAATAAAGGTTCACCGAAGTCATAGCTACGGTATCGATTCTAGTCCCCTCACGGGGCAAGGGCCGAGGCCAGCGGTCCTATAAAAAACCACTGCCTCGGCCCCTCTACAAGCGATCGTCGATCACCAGGAGACGGCCGTGGGATCCCACTGCCAATCCGGGAACTCGGCGACGAGCGGCTCGGTCCAGAAGCGGCCCTCAACACCCGTGGTCTTATCGGTGTGCAGCAGCCACACGCTGGGGGGCTTGATCATGAAGGACACGTCGTAGGTGCCGGCGTCCAGCTTGGGCAGGTTCAGGCCGTAGTGCGGGCCGTCGGACGCGTTCATCGGCATGAGCGTGCCCTCCTGGACGACGTTGCCGGACTTGTCCTTGATCGCGTAGTCCACGGTCAGGCCGGACACGAAGTCGCCCGCACCGTAGCCGAGCTTGTTGTCAGGAGCGGCGGCGATGTCGGCCTCAATGTGCATCGAGGATTCTGCGGCGGGGGTACCCACCTGGGGCTCCATCTCGACGGGCTGGAAGTAGACGCCGCCCACGACGAGGGGGCCAACGTGGACCTCGTCGCCGAGGGGCTGCTCTTCGAAGCCAGCATCCTCGCCGGGGGCGGGGGCGGCAGAGTCAGCGGCGGCCGAGGACGAGGCCGCGGGCTTCTCACTGGAGGACGAGGATGAGTTGTTGGAGCAGGCCGCCAGAGTGCCTGCGAGGGCCAGCGTGGCCAGGGCCGCGCCGACGCGGAACAGAGAGCGCTTCATGTGATGATCTCCTGTGCGTGTTGGTTGGGTGAAACGTCGGTGTCGCTCGGGGGTGTCATTCCCCGGCCCGCGACTGGGCGGCGGCCTCGCGGGCGAGGCGAGCTTTTCCGAAGAAATAGAGACCGACGATGATGGCGAGAACGATGGCTTGCGCGGCCAGGTTCTCCACTCGGGGGTAGATCCCCAAGAGGTCAATGGTGGGGAAGCCGGAGATGGGCGTCAGGGACACGACGTCCGCCTCCTGAAGTTCCCCGATACCAGAACCCGTGAACGTGAAGGCCATGAAGGCCATCAGCAGCGAGGTAATGGTGAAGAAGGGGCGCAGCGGGATGCGAACCGCCGCGAACTGGATGAGCAGGTAAATGACGACCAGGGCCACGAGGCCGACCGCCAGGCCGATCCACACGTAGTGGACCTTGTCGCCCGCGGCGGCGACGATCGGCACGTAGAAGAGCATCGTCTCGGCACCCTCGCGCAGGACCGCAAGGAAGGAGATGAACGCCAGGCCCAGCAGGGAGCCGCTGCTCAGCGAGGCGTCCGTCTGCTTCTTGATGTAGTCATCCCATGCCTTGTTGGAGGACTTGTTGATCATCCAGTTGGAGACCCAGATCAGCATGGCGACCGCGAAGAGCGCGGCGAAGCCCTCGAGGAGCTCCTGGTTGGCACCCGCCAGGGAGGTCACGTAGCTGAAGAGGAAGGCCAGGCCCACGGACAGCGCGAGGGCGAGGGCCACGCCGCCCCACACGATCGGAGCCTTGTTCTTGTGGCCGGCCTTAGCCAGGTAGGCCAGGACGGCGGCGACGACGAGGATTGCCTCCATGCCCTCGCGCAGGATCACGAGGAGAGAGGGCAGGAACTGGGCGATCCACGGGGAGGTGCCCGAGCTGTCAGTGGTCTTGTCGGCAGCCTTGCCGGTGTAGCCGTCGAGGCTATTGGCATCCTCGCGGATGTAGTTCGTCAGCGTCGAGAGGTGCTGGTCGACCGCCGCCGAGTCGTCGTCGGTCATGGCCTTCTTCAGGAGGGAGAACTCCATCTCCACCTGCGAGACGCGCGAGCCGGAGATGCGGCTCATGACCTGCTTCTCCATGCCGGTGATCTCGTAGTGCTTGTAGTAGGCCTCGTTGACCTTGTCCTTACCGGCCTTGGCGTCGCCGCCCTTGTAGGCGTTGGCGCCGTCTTCGAGGATGCCGTTGATCGTCTTGGCGACCTCACCCCATGCGCCGGGGCTGTAATCATCCGACGAGGCCTGGGCTGCCGATCCGGGGGCGACGCCGTCCAGGGACGCGCCGTCTTCGACCATGTACTGCTTGAGGGTCGTAGCGTGGCTATCGACGCCCGCACTGTCGGCGTCACTCATGGCCTTCTTCAGGAGGGAGAACTCCATCTCCACCTGGGAGACGCGCGAGCCGGAGATGCGGGCCATGACCTGCTTCTCCATGCCGGTGATCTCGTAGTGCTTGTAGTAGGCGTCGTTGACTTTGTCCTTGCCGCCCTTGGCGTCGCCCGCCTTGAAGGTGGACACGCCTTCGTCGATCAGGCCATTGATCGTGGTCGAAACATCGCTCCACGTCTGATCCGCGGCTCGCGAGGGCGAGGCGAACATCGCCACGGCCAGAGCCGCCATCACGGCGACGATGAGGACGCGACTGAGTCGCTGACCGATGTTGTGTACGTGAGCGCGAATACTGTGCGCGTGAGCGCGAAGCACTGTCACCGCTTGCCTCCTGTGGATCCGGCGATTAGGTAACGCCGAGATGATGGAATTCCTAAGCATTGAGCGTAGCCACATCTCGCCCAGGTGAAAAGTAGTCCGTTTAGGTCGTCCTAAATTGTGACCATGCCGTGACCGCGTTTAGCGCGCTGAGATAGCCCCCTTGAAGGACTAAAGGCCCAGACTAATCTCTTGCTGACGCGGTGCCATAAAAATGGCGCGCCAGCTGGCAAAACACCAAGGCCATCACAGCCATCGACAGGCATAACCCGCACACTCACGTGCTTGGAAAGACATTTCAAATTTTGCCATAATATTCCGGCAGCACTATTAACGACAGGAAGCTGAGCCCACCCATGGCCACCGACCCGAACACACAGTCCCTCAGCGCGACGGCAGATTCCCCCGTGACAAGCGCAGGCCCGCAGGGCCACGCGGCCGCCACTCCCCTCCCCCAGCCCAACGAGGCAGTATCGATCGAGGCGGCCCCGGCCTCGTCCCCCGCGCGCCCGACGCGCGCGGACTGGGTGCGCATCGCGATCTTCGGCATCCCCTACGCCGCGTTCTTCCTGGTGGGCGCCGTTCCCATGCTCCTCTTCCCCGAGTCGTGGAACCTGACGGCCATCAACCTCGCTGTCGACACGGTCTTCCTGATCATCGTCCTGGCACTGTTTTCGCGCGAGTTCTTCCCCGCTTTCACCTACCTGCGCACGCACCCCTTCTTGAAGATCCTGCTGCTTTTCGGCCTGTGGATCCTGGTCGTCATCATCCAGGCCGCGACCCGCATCGCCCTCTACGGGCTCAACCCGCCGGTCGCCGATAACCAGCAGGCCGTCATCAACGCAATTTTTGACGGCGGCACGGGACTCGTCTTCTGCTTCTTCGTCGCCATTGGGGTGCCCATGGTCGAAGAGATTTTCTACCGCCACATCCTCATCGGCAAGCTCAGCGCATACGCACCCACGTGGCTCGTCGCATCGATCTCCGCGGCACTGTTTGCCTACATGCATTGTCACCAGTGGCAGGACTTCTTCACGTACCTGCCCATCAGCATCGTCCTGACGCTCGTGTACGTAATGTCCGGGAAGAACGTGGCGTACTCGTGGCTGTTCCACGCCCTCAACAACACGATGATGGTGGGCCTCATGTTCGCCATGCAGGGAGCACTGCAGAACGCCTGATTGTTGGTTGCGGTAGCGCCCCGCCCGGCCTCGGGCGGGGCGCTACTGTACGCACACGCGAGCACAACCGGCCACACATGACGCCCGACCGCTTACGCGCCACACCCAGCCGCCGAACGTTGCACCCAGTCACCAGACTCAGGCCGACAGCTGGCGGCCTGAGCCCCTTCATGCGCACGTTAACCCGCTAATGCGCACGTGGGCCCACCTATGCGCACGTTAACCCGATGGGTGGTGGGCTGGGCGGGCTGCCCACCATGCCACCCATAGGGTTTAGCTGCGCATTGAAGGGTTAACACTGCCGGTAGGGGGCCGACTACCAGGGCTGCGGCGCGACAAAGTTCGCCCACGGGCACCTGCGGCTGCTGGATCGCGAAACAACTCGCCCAGCACACCCCCTCCAGCCGCGTTTCCGCGACAAAACTCGCCCAGCACACCCCCTCTAGCGACATTTCCGCGAAAAAACTCGCCCAGCACGCCACAAAATGCCAATTTTGGGCGATTTTTCGTGCACTGGGCGAACTATTTCGCGCTCGCACCCACCATCAGACCAAGCAGGGCGAACTTTTTCGCGCTCAGGACCCCGCCCATGGGGACTTTGAAACCAATGACACCTCTACGGCCACTGATTCAGGCCAGCATGAAACCACCATCACCACTGCTCGCCCCCAACAAGGGAGCCTTGAAACCGGCATCGCCTCTGCGCCCGAAAACTGCACCGAAAACGCCCATTTCGCGCCCGCAAAGGCGATGGCGGTTTCAATCGAGGATCGGCCGACGCCCGCAAAGGCGATGGCGGTTTCAATCGAGGCTCGGCCGACGCCCGCAAAGGCGATGGCGGTTTCAATTGGGGCTCGGCCGGCGCCCGCAAAGGCGACGATGGTTTCAACCCCACACAGATGCCAGCAAGCAAAGGCGACACCGGTTTCAGGAGAGCGGGCCGCCTGGTCTACAGGACCCAGATGCGATACCCGTGGGCGGCGGCGGGGCCTGGCCGGACAACGAGCCGACGCACCGAGCCACACGTCAGTACACCCGGCCCCACTGGTGTGGAGGGCGCCGGAGGGTCCTGGCGCGGTGCCGGTGGGCGCCGGAGGGACCTG
>ERZ809296.3636-NODE-3636-length-12811-cov-4.283788_pt1 | contig 12811 bp, 11 predicted proteins | sample MGYA00520511_ERZ809296 | MGnify/ENA primary metagenome ERZ809296 (study PRJEB31576, sample SAMEA3212662) | Homo sapiens | biome: human-gut; feature: human gut; material: fecal | place: Sweden | collected 2012 ... | reverse complement strand
TCGCCGCCAGCCTGCTCAAAGCGCTGCAGCAGATCCGATACTTCCAGCTTTGTCTTTTCTTCGCCGCGCACATCATAAATCACATGGCCTTCGTTCATCATGATCAGGCGGTTGCCATAGCGGATGGCATCGCGCATATTATGGGTGATCATCAGGGTGGTCAGGTGGTTTTCCTGCACGATCTTGTTGGAAATTTCCAGCACCTTGGCGGCGGTCTTGGGGTCCAGGGCTGCGGTGTGCTCGTCCAGCAGCAGCAGCTTGGGCTTTTTCAGGGTCGCCATCAGCAGGGTGACTGCCTGGCGCTGGCCGCCGGAAAGCAGACCGACCTTGCTGGTCATGCGGTCCTCCAGGCCCAGGCCCAGGGTTTTAAGCAGCTCGTGGTACTCGGCATTTTCCTTTTTGGTAATACCAACGCGCAGGGTGCGGCCCGCACCGCGGCGGGCGGCCAGGGCCAGGTTTTCATCAATCTGCATCGTGGCGGCGGTGCCCATCATGGGGTCCTGGAACACACGGCCAATGTAAGCGGCGCGCTTGTGCTCCGGCAGGCGGGTGATATCCTTACCATCAATAATGATCTTGCCCATATCCACCGGCCACACACCGGCAACAGCATTCAGCATGGTGGACTTGCCCGCACCGTTGCCGCCGATTACGGTGACGAAATCGCCGTCCTCCAGTGTCAGGTTCAAATCATTCAGGGCAACCTTCTGGTTGACTGTACCGGGGTTAAAAGTCTTGTAAACGTTTTTGATCTCAAGCATTGCTGCTGCCGCCTTTCTTTACCGCAACGCGGGTGAAGTATTTTGCTTTCCAGTATGGAACCGCAAGGAAGATGGCGACCACGATGGCGCTGAGCATTTTGAGCAGGTCGGTATCGATCTTGAACCAGATGCAGATCTGCATAACAATGTAGTAGATGACGCTGCCGATGCCAACGCTGAGCAGCTTGAGCGCAAAGTTGCGAAAAATCTTGCTGGACATCAGCAAAGCCCTGGTACTGGCTGAGCAGCGCACCGGAGAATGCCACCAGACCATTGGAGAGCATCAGGCCCAGCACAATGTTGAAATTAGTGTTGATGCCCTGCGCCCGCGCCATGTTGGCGTTGCAGCCGGTAGCGCGGATGGAGCAGCCAAGCTCGGTGCCGAAGAACCAGTACAAAATAGCGATAACAACCACCATAAGAACGGCCACGATCAGGATGGTATTGCGGTAAAACGGAACGCCTTTGATATAACGCAGGGATACCAGCAGGTCATATTTGTCCACGTTGATAGCCTGATTGGCTTTTCCCATGATTTTCAGGTTGACCGAATATAGGGACAACTGGGTCAAGATACCGGCAAGGATGGCCGGAATGCCCATAAACGTGTGGAACAGGCCGGTCACCAGGCCAGCCAGCAGGCCAGCACCAAACGCCAGCAGCAGGGACAGCCAGACATTCATGCCGGAAATCATACACATGATGCAGACCGCACCGCCAAGCCCCAAGGTGCCGTCTACCGTCAGGTCGGCAACATCCAGGATGCGGAAGGTAAGGTAAACGCCAATCGCCATAATGGCCCAAATCAGGCCCTGCGCCAATGCGCCCGGCATGGCATTGAACAATGTTGCAATGTTCAAGAGATCGTCAACTCCTCAAAAAAAGATATGGTCTTTTTAATTATATCAAAAAATCGCGGGAAAGAAAAGCCTTTTCCGCGATTTTTATATTAAAGTTACCTGCATCAAATCAAAGCAGGCCGTTCTGGCTGTTTAGCCCTCGTATGCCACATAATCATCTGGGATGGTGATGCCCAGAGCTTCGGCAATGGTCGGGTTGTATTCCTTAGTGAACTCCGGAGCGTACTCAATGGGCATCTCCTCAACCTTGCTTTCGCCGGTCAGGATCTTGGCGGCCATCTTACCGGTAGCAACGCCCAGGTCATAGTAGCTGATGGACAGGGTAGCAACGCCACACCCGCTCATGATGCCTTCCTCGCCTGCAACGACAGGCACACCGGCGGGCTGGCAGATGTTATTGACGATCTCAGTGTTGTTGGCAACGGTGTTATCGGTGGGAACATAGATCACATCGCTGGCATCGGCAGCGCTCTGGCAGACGGTGGCCAGATCGTTAGAGTCAGAGAATGCGTAATACTCGCAGGTGTAGCCCAGTTCTTCCAAGCTGGCCTTTACGGTATCAACCTGATACTGGCTGTTTGGTTCGGCGCTGCAATACAGCAGACCAACGGTCTTTGCATCGGGGAACAGTTCCTTGATGATTCCTGCTTGCTCATCCAGAGGAGCCAGGTCGCTGGTGCCGGAAATATTGGTGCCGACAAGGCCATCGAAGTCATCAATACCCAGTGCCACGCCGTACTCGGTAACAGAGGTGCCCAGAACCGGGATGGTGTTGGTGCCGGCCTGTGCAGCCTGCAGGGCGGGGGTTGCGTTGGCCAGGATCAGGTCAACATTATCAGAAACAAAGCCATTGATGATGGTGGTGCAGGTGTTGGAATCGCCCTGGGCGTTCTTTTCCTCAAAGGTAACGGCATCGCCGAGCTGCTCGGTCAGGGCATCCTTAAACCCCTGGGTTGCAGCGTCCAAAGCAACGTGCTGCACCAGCTGGCAGATGCCGACCTTGTAGGTCTGGCCGTCAGCAGCGGCGGTATCGGAAGCGGCGGTGGATTCTGCGGCAGAAGAAGCGGTGCTGTCCGCGGCCGATGCAGCAGAGCTTGCTGCAGTGCTGCCACAGGCAGCAAGGGAAACAGCCAGGCAGCCGACTGTCAAAATAGAAAGTGCTTTTTTCATGGTATCTTCCTCCCAAATCTATGCATCGCTCACCGGCATCCACTATGCTGCATAGCCTTGGGTGGGTGTCCTCTCCGAAAAGCGATTTAGTGATTTAAAGTATAGCATCAATCGTATTCCCCTGCAAGATACAATCCGCCAAATCGCGGCGCTTTAGAGCGCTAAATTTCCACATTTTGCACAATTTTAACAAAAAAGCACACCCTGCGTTCTGCCTTTGGGGCATTCGCACAGGGTGTGCAGTATCAATAAGACTTATAAAATGATATTTTTCTCTGTTTCAGCAATCGGGTGCTGGATTGCTTTTGTGTTCCTTGCCGTTTTGGCCTCATTTATGCAAAGATTGCCGCTTCGGTCTGGTTCAGGATGCGGATAAACGCCTCTCGCGTATCCGCCATACGCAATTTTTCCGTCAGGCGGTGGTCGCTGAGGAGGTTGACAAGGCGAGCCAAAATCAACAGGTGGTCGCTCTGGCGGTCCGGCGGAACCGCAACCATAAAGATCATATCCACCAGCTTGCCGTCCGCTGCGCCCCAGTCCAGCCCGCGGGTAAGGGTCAGCGCGGCCAGCCCAAGCGAGGCAACGCCCGCATTGCAGGCATGCGGGATGGCAAGCCCTTCCCCAATGGCGGTGGTGCCGCCCGCGCGTTCACGCTCACACACGGCTTTATAGTAGGCGGTACCGTTGGTGATCACGCCGTTGCTCTCCTGAAGTTCCACCAAGGTTTCCAGCGCCGTCTGCACACTGGGCATCTCGGCATGCAGCATCACACTGTCACGGTTCAGTAAACGGCTGACTCTCAGCTGTGTCTGCTCACTTTCCCTGTGTTTCATACGCCCTCCACCTTGCTGATCAGCTTGTAAAGGAACTCGCCCACCGCGCCGCCGGTGCAGTCGCAGTTGGTCACTTCGTTGGCCGCTGCTTTTACTTCGGACGGCGCATTGGCCACAGCCACGGAATAGCCCGCTTTTTTCATGATTTCGAGATCATTATAATAGTCACCGATCACGATGGTTTTTTTGATGTTCTCGTTCAGGATATGGCAAAGCTCTTCCATTCCGGCTGCTTTGCTGATGCCGGAAGGCATAATTTCCAAGTAGATCTGGTTGGTAGGCAAAAAGTAATTATCCCGGCCAAAGTACCGCGTTTTGGCGTACTGTCCCGCTTTGCGGATCGTTTCCGGATCCCCGGCAAACACCACCTTCAGCCAGCCATCCGGCACATTTTCCAGCGGGCAGGCCACGCTTTCCATGTGTTCATCCACCTGGTGGGCGTGGGTATAGCTGCTGGCGTGAACAACATACATCTCCCCCGCACCGGCCATGACCTCTACACCAATCTTCGGGAATTTTTGCAGCATATCGGCAATGGCGGCAGCGGCCTGTTCCTGATTCAGGCAGGAGCGACGCAGCACACGGTTGGTCTGGAAATCATACAGCAGCGAACCATTGCAGGAGATTGCTGGCAGCGAAAGCTCGATATCGCCCAGCGCCGCGCGGATCGACTCCGGCGGACGGCCGGATGCGACGGTAAAGCGCCCACCCATGGCGGTAAACAACCGGATGACGCTGCGGTTGCAGGCGGGAATGCCCTCCTTTGCAGTCAGCAGGGTGTTATCCATATCACAAAAAACCAGATAATCACTCAAACGCTCCATGGCGGCTTTCCTTTCTCAGACGGTTTAAGTAGTCCTGAAACCAGTCAGGCAGTGAGCTGTCAAACTGCATCCATTCCCCGGTGGCGGGGTGCACAAAGCCAAGCTCCTTGGCGTGCAGGCACTGACCGTTCAGGCTGCGGATACAATTTTTTGGCCCATACACGGCATCCCCAGCCAGCGGGTGGCCAATGGACGCCATATGCACCCGAATTTGATGGGTGCGGCCTGTTTTAAGCTTGCATGCAATGTAAGTAAAGTTGCCGAACCGTTCCAGCACCTGCCAGCTGGTGTAGGCATATTTGGAGTTCTGCTGGGTCACGGCCATCTTTTTGCGATCCTTAGGGTCGCGGCCGATGGGGGCTTCCACAAAGCCGGTATCCTCTTTCAGGTTGCCATACACCACAGCGTGGTACACCCGATGGATAGAATGCACGCTCATCTGTTCGGTCAGTGCCTGGTGGGCGGCGTCCGTTTTTGCAACGACCAAAAGGCCGCTGGTATCCTTATCAATGCGATGCACAATGCCGGGGCGGATGGCCCCGCCGATGCCGGACAGCCGCCCCGCACAGTGCCACAGCAGTGCATTGACCATGGTGCCGTCCGGGTTGCCGGGCGCAGGGTGCACCACCATGCCTTTGGGCTTGTTGACCACCAGCAGGCTGTCATCCTCATACACAATGTCCAGCGGAATGTTCTGGGGCTGGGCTTCGATGGGCTGCGGGTCCGGCAGGGTGAGCAGAATCGTCTGCCCGGCTTTCAGCTTATCCTTTTTGTTCAAGGGGCTGCCGTTGCAGGTCACACTGCCCGCTTCGATCAGGTTTTGCAGCTGGCTGCGGGAAAGATCCGGGCACTGTTCCGCCAGCCAGCGATCCAGCCGCAGGCCAACGTTTTCCGGCGCAAGGGTCAGTTCACGCTGTTCCATCTGTGGGCGCACTCCCCTTTTGCTGTTTTGCTTTTTGTTCGCGGCGCATATCCAGCAGCAGGCTGAGGACCAGCAGGCCCACGCCGACACAGATGCAGACATCCGCAAAATTGAACACCGGGAAATTGATGAACAGGCAGTTCAGGTAATCCACCACCACGCCGGTGCGGATACGGTCGATCAGGTTGCCAACACCGCCGCCCACGACCAAAATCCAAGCAGCACGCTCCAAACGCGGCATTTTGCGCAAAAGCAGCATACCGGCCAGCACAGCCAGCATCACACCGGTAACGATCACCAGCAGCGTGCGCTTGCCGCTGAGCATGGAAAACGACATACCATCATTGAGCAGGTAATAAAATTCCAGCACATGCGGGATAAAGGGTTTGCTGCCAACCGGCAGCAGTTCCACGGTGGCCCAAAGTTTGATCAGCTGGTCAACCAGCATCAGGCCTGCCGCAGCAAGAATGGATAAAATGCCAACCAGCATAAACGCCTCCGTCGTCCGGGCCAATGCAGCGCTGCAAAATGCCCTGACAAAAACAGCGGTGCAAAGGCTTGATAAAAGCGCAAAAGCACCGCTGTAAATCATACTATGGCAATACCGCACAGTTCCTGTTTTGCAGGCTTAAGCACTGGAACAGCGCTTAACATCATGCGGCATAGCCCTTTATTTGAAATTAACCAAGAACTTTCGCACAGCGCGGGCACAGGCCGTCTTCGCCAACAGCTGTGTCGAACTTCCAGCAGCGCAGGCACTTGTTGCCGACAGCATGGGCAACGCTCATGCCCAGGCCCTCGGTCAGACCCCTCACGCCGCCTTCGCCCTTGACCAGATCCACATGGGAAACGATCATCAGATCGGCCAGCTCATCCATCGGGATGGCGTTCAGGAAGTCATACATTTCATCGCTGCAGTACAGGGTAACGGCAGCTTCCAGAGAGGAACCGATGGTCTTATCGGCACGGGCCTGCTCCAGAACCTTCTTTACATCGTCACGCACAGCAATGATCTTGGCCCACTTGGCGTCAAAAGCGGCATCCTCATCGCTCTTGGCTTCCGGCATACGCTCCCAGCAGACATACTCCTGCATGCCTTCCAGCTTCGGGATGTAGCTCCAGATTTCCTGGGCGGTGAAGCACAGGATGGGGGCAACCAGCTTGGTGAAGTCAACCAGAATGCGGTACAGCGCAGTCTGGGCGCAGCGGCGTGCGTGCTCGTCCGCGCAGTACAGGCGGTCCTTGATGACGTCCATATAGAAGTTGGACATATCAATGACGCAGAAGTTGTAGATTGCGTGGTAAGCGCGGGAGAAATCGTAATTATCGTAAGCGGCACGCACATTGGCGGTCAGGCTGTTGCAGCTCTTGAGTGCCCAGCGGTCGATTTCGAACAGCTGATCCTCGTCAACCATATCCGTGGCAGGGTTGAAATCGCCAATGTTGCCCAGCATAAAGCGGGCGGTGTTGCGCATCTTGCGGTATGCTTCGGACAGCTGCTTGAAGATATTCTTGCCTGCGCGCACATCAACGGTGTAATCGCTGGAAGCAACCCACAGACGAACGATGTCAGCGCCGTAATCGCGGATGATTTCGGACGGCTCCACACCGTTGCCGGCAGATTTGTGCATCTGCTTGCCCTGCTCATCAACGACCCAGCCATGGCACAGAACGCCTTTGTACGGGGCAACGCCCTGGGTGGCAACGCTGGTCAGCAGGCTGGACTGGAACCAGCCGCGGAACTGGTCGGCGCCTTCCATATACAGGTCAGCGGGCCAGTTCAGTTCGGGACGTTCGCGGCAGACTGCGCTCCAGGTAGAGCCAGAGTCGAACCAGACATCCATGATATCGGGATCCTTTTCCCAGTCAGAAGCGCCGCATTCGCAGACCTCAGTCTTGGGCATGATCTCGTTGGCATCGTACTTATACCAGGCATCGGAGCCTTCCTTGCGGAACAGGTCGCTGACAGCCTTGATGGAAGCATCGGTGATGTGGTACTTGCCGCAGTTCTTGCAGTAGAACACCGGGATGGGCACACCCCACACGCGCTGACGGCTGATGCACCAGTCGCTGCGGTCACGCACCATGCCGTGCATACGGTCATGACCCCAGGCCGGCTGCCACTTGACTTCGTCAATGGCCTTATAGGCTTCCTCGCGGAACTTATCAATAGAGCAGAACCACTGTTCGGTTGCACGGAAGATGATGGGATGGTGGCAGCGCCAGCAATGCGGGTACTGGTGGGTGATGTGCTGCACGCCCATCAGGTGGCCGGACTGCTTGATGTGCTCCAGAATAACTTTGTTGGCAGCCCAGACCTTAAGGCCTGCAAACTCTTTGCCTGCTTCTTCGGTCAGGTAACCGCCATCGTCCACGGGGACAATAACGGGAACCTGCGGGTAGTGGTTGACGCAGACTTCAAAGTCCTCAACACCGTGGCCAGGTGCGGTATGAACGCAGCCGGTGCCGCCTTCCAGGGTAACGTGGTCACCCAGGATAACCAGGCCCTTGCGGTCCAGGAAGGGGTGCTGATACTGCATCAGCTCAAATTCAGAGCCGAGAACGCGGGGCTCCAGAACCTCGTAATCCTCAATATGGCAGGCTTTCATGGTGGATTCCACCAGACCGGCAGCCATCAGGTGATATTCATCGCCGATTTTGACGAAGGCATACTCCAGGCTGGGGTTCAGGCAGGTTGCCACGTTGGCGGGCAGGGTCCAGGTGGTGGTGGTCCAGATCACGATCCATGCCTTGTCCAGAGGGATACCGTACTTGGCCAGAACACCGTTGGGGTCATCGGTGAGCTTAAAGCGGACATAGATAGAATCGCACTCGTCCTCGGCATACTCGATTTCGGCTTCTGCCAGAGCAGTACGATCCTCCGGGCACCAGTAAACGGCTTTCATGCCCTTGTAGATATAGCCTTTCTTGGCCATCTCGCCAAAGATCTCCACCTGGCGTGCCTCAAATTCGGGGCGCAGGGTCAGGTAGGGGTTGGCGAAATCGCCCTGAACGCCCAGGCGGGCGAACTGGCTGTTCATCACATCAATATGCTCGGTAGCAAACTCTTTGCAGATCTTGCGCAGTTCCAGCTTGGAAATGCCGGCCTTTTTATCACCCAGAGAGGACAGAGCCTTCAGCTCAATGGGCAGACCGTGGGTATCATAGCCGGGAACATAGGGAGCACAGTAGCCCGACATGTTCTTTTCACGGATGATGATATCCTTGATGATCTTGTTCAGGGCAGTACCCATATGGATATTACCGTTGGCATACGGAGGGCCATCATGCAGAACAAAGCGCGGCAGATCCGCGTTATGTTCGATCATTTTTTCGTAGACGTGGTTTTTCTCCCAATCCTCCAGCATTTTAGGCTCCTTTTTCGGCAGCCCGGCACGCATTTCAAAGGGGGTAGCCATCTTATGGATGGTATCATTGTAATTCTGCGGCAAAGTTTCCAACTCTCCTCTATTTCCTTATTATAGCTGATATGGCGGCTTGTCCAAAGCGCAGTATACCAGGTTGCCCCGGCAGTTCTGCACCGTTCAGGCAGGTCTTAAAATGTTTGGGGTACACGCACGCACAAATGCGGCACCTCAAACATCATAATCAATGTCATCAAATGCGTCAAGCTCCGCTTTGGCAGAGCTCTTGGTTTTGCGGGCATTTTTGCCCGTGCTGCGGGCCGAAGCGCCGCGGCTGCGGGAGCCGGATTTCTTGGCGGGCTTTTCCGGCATATCCCCGCCGTAAAGCCCGGCAACGGATGGCATATCATCGTCCGGCAGGATTGGCTTTGTTTTGGGGGCAAAGGCAAATTCTACCGTATCGATCTTTTCCTCGTCCAGCGGCTGGCCAGAGGCAGGTGCCGGAGCCTGTTCCGGCTCTTCGGGCTGGGCGGGTTCTTTCGGCTCAGCCTCGTAATATTCCGGTTCCTCATATGCCGGATAGCTTTCCTCCGGGGCTGCGGGCTGCGGAGCCGGGACATTTTCCGGGATTGGCTGGTTGGGTTCCGGTTCCGGCTGCGGAGCCGGGGCAGGCTGTTCTACCGGCTGGGGTGCAGGCTGCTGCGGGGCTTCCTGCGGCTCCGGCTGCGGCTGCACGGCCTGCTGTTCTGCACGGTTGGTGTGATACTCCGGAATTTTGGCAATCATTTCGATGTGCTGGCGGTACAGGTCCATCAGGCGCTTTTTGAACGCATCCGCTTCCTGCTTTATTGTCACAAGCTCCTGCTGGGCCAGCTCCACCTCATCGCGGGCGCGCTGTTCACGATCCTCCGCCTTAATGTTGGCGGCACGAATGATCTCGGCAGCTTTCTGCTTGGCTTCCTTGATGACGTTCTCGCCAAGGCGCTGGGCATTGATCATGGTTGTGCTCAGGGTATCTTCGTCGGCACGGTACTGGTCAATGCGCTGGGCCAGTATGACCAGCTTTTTCTGCAGGTCATCATTTTCTGCGGCCAGGCTGTCGATGCTGTCCGCAACCTGTTTGAGGTAATCGTCTACGTCCTCACAACGATAACCGCGCATGGCACGGTCAAAGGTCACGCGGCGCACATCATCCGAAGCAATCATCCAAATTCCTCCTGTTTCGGGTGGCACACACCCGGAATGGTATCCGAAATTTTACCGTTCGGCACGGCTGCCGGGCTGCCCCGGCCCATGGGTTTCACATTCAGGTTTTATGTTCAATACTGATAAAACGTGATAAAGATGCGGTCCTTGCGGCTTTTGCCGCCGATTGCCACCAGACGGTAGCGCCCAACGCCCCGCACGGTGAAGATATCGCCTTCAAACACATCCTCATGGGCGGTGCGCAGCGGAACGTGGTTCACTTCCACCCTGCCGCTTTGGATTGCCTGCGCCGCAATGGAGCGGGAGGTACGCATCATGGCTGCCAATACGGTATCTGCCCGCAAAGATGGCACCGTTGCATCCTGCGTCTGGCGTTCCGGCCCGCGCAGGACTTCTTCCGGCACGGCATTGCAGCGCTCGACATGCACCGGGCTGCGGCCAGCTTCCGTCAGGTTGGAAGCAATAAAATCCGCCTTATCTTCCAGCACAAAGGCATACACACTGCGGGCATCGGCCGGATCCGGCAGAATATCCCCCAAACAGGCACGATCCAGGCCAAGACCCAGGATTGCCCCCAGATAGTCACGGTGGCCCGGCACGGCGCTGCCTCCCTGCTGCGGCGCTGTGAAATGCAGCACCGCAACTGGCTCTTCCGGCCAGGAATCCGGTGGTTCAATGCAGAGCACTTTGCGTTCCGCATCCGGCCAGCCGCCCTGAAAGCGGGCAAAATCGCAGCCCTCACGGTTGAGCGCGGCCTGTGCAAGGGCCTGTTCGCGATCCGAAAGGAAGCCCGTTGCCCGCGGGATGCCACGCTGCATGGCGGTACGGCAGAGTTCTTCCACCCGGCGCATCAAAAAGCGTTCATCCTCGTTCTGCGGTGGCACAAAGCCGCGGGTCCTTGTATCAGAAGAAGACGCCATTGTTCTCCAGCTCGTCCAGCAGGTCGCCCATAATATCAACGTTATACGGGGTAATGATGAATGTACTGGTTGCTACACGCTTGATCTGGCCGTTATTGGCGTAAGCCACGCCGGACAAAAAGTCGATCAAACGGCGGGAGACTTCTTTGTTGGTGGATTCAAGGTTCAGCACAACGGTGCGCTTTGCGTTCAGCTGGTCTGCAATGGCAGCAGCATCGTCAAAACGTTCCGGCTTGACCAGTACAACCTGCAGCTGGGTGGTAGCATTGATGTTGACCACCTTGTTGCTGTGCTGCTTAGCAGTTTCCTGCGTGGGGTAGGCTTCTTCCGGGGCTGGCGAACCGCCCTGACCACCGCCAGGGAAGATATCATCCTCTTCGTTATCATCCACATAGGAATCTGCTTCGGGATCCTGGTTGATTCCGAGGACGTTTCTCAAACCATCTATCATGGACATGGCAGTTACTCCTTACGTTTGCTTAGTTGTATAAATTGCACAAAAAAAGCCCCGATCGGCTTTTGTCACAACTATACAGTATTTATTATCTTCCATTTTTGCTTCGTTGTCAATACAAATATAACAGAATGTGGGGCAAAACGCCCGTTTTCTGTCCTTACAGCAGCTTGCCGTCCTGCAGGTTGCTGCCTTCCACGATCACCTCATCGTACAGGCGCAGCTCGTTATCCTCCCCCACTTTGCCGCCTTCCGGTACAAGGATGTAGGTATCGTCCTCATATAAAATGGTAATGCGGCGGAAGCGCTGCAAATCGCCGTATTTGACATATACGCCGCGCTGGCCGTTCACGATATGCAGGGCCCTGCGGTCAATGCGGATGCCCTGGTAGGTGTGCAGGCTGATTTCGGCTTCCTCATAATTCAGGCAGAGCACCTGAGCATTGATGCTGCGGCATTCCAGCGCCACTTTGGCAAGGCCGGTTTCTTCGTCGGTGGTCACATCCACCACGGTGGCAGCCAAAGGCTCTTCCTGTTTGCCCGGAACGCTGATGCTCACGCGGGACAGGCCGTTCAACCGCCCGGCAAGGTCTGCCGAACACACGGCATAAAACCGCCAGGAAAAACCGGTTACAATATGCCCGGCAAGGTCGGCATTGGATGGAGTCTCCCCTGCGTTGATCATCTTTTGCAGATCAGCCGGGCTCATGGCATCCAGCTCCGTGGGATCCCGCACCACCGGAGCGGCGCTTTCGGATGAGACAAAATACCCGTTGGTATCCGCTTCGATCGTCTGCAGGCCGTTCAGCTGGGCAGCAATGCCGTCCCGCTCGGCCTGCAGGCTGGCCAGCACCTCGCCAAAGCCCGCCGCCTGGCCGGTGCTGATCTGCAGTTTATTCTGCGCCAGCAAAAAATCTTCCGCAGCATCCTGAATTGCGCCGTAAGATGCTGTGTCGATCTGGTCCAGCAGGTTATACAGCGCCGTGCGCGTCTGGGTGGTCAGAACCGAAAGATCGCTGCCGGAGGAATTTTCCGACTTTGTCAGCAGCAAAATCGCACGATCCAACCGGTCCAGCCGTTCCCGCATTGCTCCCTGGGAATCATCCGTATACTGTTCCGCCAGAATGGTGCCCGCGCTGACGCGCTCACCATCCTGCACCACATATCCCAGGTTGCCGCTGCCAGGCACATCCACTGCCTGGAACACTGCCACGCCTTTCAGCGTGATGTTATCCGACATGGTGTAGGCAATGGCGGTTTCGGTTTTGTAAGTTCGGTGGAAGATCGTGTAAATCTGGATACAGAGATACCCAAGCACCACAACCAGCAGCGCCGTAAACAGGGCAAAAAGAATTTTTATGAATGCTTTGGGCTGGCTTTCATTCTGTTCATGCATTGGGTATCCCCCCTTTGGTTTTATGGCAACACCGCACAATTCCCGTCTTACGGCTTAAGCACCGCTCCGGCGGCTGCGGCACGGCATCTGCGTTGCCAAA
>ERZ809296.3627-NODE-3627-length-12836-cov-3.316407_pt1 | contig 12836 bp, 12 predicted proteins | sample MGYA00520511_ERZ809296 | MGnify/ENA primary metagenome ERZ809296 (study PRJEB31576, sample SAMEA3212662) | Homo sapiens | biome: human-gut; feature: human gut; material: fecal | place: Sweden | collected 2012 ... | reverse complement strand
AAACGCTTTCTGAGGGTCCGTTGTGTAGGAAAACTCAGCTTCCGGATAATATTCCCGAAACAGGATCTCACCAAATTTTCCTATATGTTCCTGTCTGTCGGCATCAATGTCATAGAGAACGACTTTCCGGAGAGGAAAATCCTCTCGTACCAGACAAAGCATCTCCAGCATATCAGGAGTATAGGTACTCCCGCCGCCGGCAATTGCAACTGAAAAAATTTTTTTCATACATGCTTCCTTCCTTTTTTGCATATTTATACGCCTGCATATTCAGCAGGACTTCATCTGTACAAAGGATAAGGAATTTGCGATTTTTTTTCAAGAGATTGGAAAGACAAAGAAATTTGTAACTTCAAGAAAAAACATGTTACTCTTTCAACGGAAGGATTGAAGTGCGGCAACGAAAATGATAGAATGTATCAAAAGCACTGAATATGCATATTTACGCATATTCAATGCAAATAAAGTACTAATTTGGACAAGATATATTCCAGAAGAATGATCGTTCTTCCAATAAAAAAATCCGGCACATTATAAGCAACTGAACCTGTTGACCGGATCACCAAATGCGGACTGCTCAAGCCCGCCAAAGCAGAAGACCCATTAGCTGTAATCAGTGCGATATCATGACCTGCGGCCTTTGCACACTGGGCAATATTGATCAGATCTTTTGTCTCACCACTTTTAGAGAAAAATATGCAAAGGCTCGGGGTGTCTTCCCTCCGCATCATATCAGAAGGGGATCCATCATAGGCAAGAAATCCGAGCGTAGCCAGTCTTCTCATAAAATAAGAAGAGGCTATGGTAGAAAAGCCAAGTCCTATGACAAAGATACAGTTATTCTGATGTTTCAGAAGCAATTCGACAAACATATCTATGGCCGGCTCATTCACAGGATCAAGAATACTGGTCAGTTCAATACCTTCTGCCGGTTTTTGTTCCTCGTCAACCGAATGTCTCAGAGAATAGATCATATCACTATAACCCTGATAGCCAAGTTTCTTTGCCAGCTTTATTACCGTAGTTGTAGAGACATAAGCCTGACGTGCTATCATCCGGATATTAATCTTTGTATCTCCCTGTTCGATTGCATTCAGTATACAGGACAGGACTTTATGCTCTGTTTCATTTAATAAGTGTTGCTGTGAAAAATGCAGGTTTTTCAAAAAAATCACCTCTCTGTGAATGTACATTGCCATATTATAACACACTTTAACAAAAAATTAATCAGGAGGATTTTCAAATGAACGTATTATTACTTTGTTCTCAGGGTATGTCTACAGGAATGCTCTGTGAAAAAATTACACAGGCTGCAAAAGAAGATGGAAAAGAGCTTCATATCTGGGCTGCCAGTGAAATTAAAGCAAGAGAACATGTTGGAAAAGCGGATTTAATTCTGCTTGGGCCGCAGATCCGTTATCTTCAGAAACGTATCAGTGAGATGGCACCCGGAAAACCGGTAGAAGTCATTGATATGATGGCCTATGGAATGATGGATGGTAAAAAAGTATATTCCGACATCAAAAAATATATGGAGGACTGATCCTATGACAATTACTCAGGAAGTTCTGGAACAATCCTGCCTGGGACTGATTTCCTATAGCGGTGCTGCAAAAAGTGACTATCTGGAAGCTGTTGAATGTGCCAAATCGGGAGACTTCGAACAGGCTGAAGCAGCTATTGAACGCGGAAATGAAAACTACCTGCATGCCCATGAAGCACATTTTGGATTACTTCAGGAAGAAACCGGTACAGAAGGTGGACTTCTGACCCGATTACTTCTGGTTCATGCTGAGGATCAGCTGGCAATGGCCGAAATGGCCCGAATCATGGCAGAAGAACTAATCGAAGTCTACAAAAGAATCAACTGAGTCGGAGGACTTTCTTATGTTAAAACTCGGTTCCCATGTGGGCATGAGCGGGAAAAAAATGATGCTCGGCTCTGTGGAAGAAGCTCTCTCTTACGGGGCAAATACCTTTATGATTTACACCGGCGCGCCCCAGAATACCCGCCGGAAAGAGATCAGTGAGCTGAACATTGACGCTGCCCACGCACTGATGAAAGAAAATGGCATCGATGAGTTCATTATTCATGCTCCCTATATCATCAATCTGGCTAACACCGTCAAACCGGAAACCTATGAACTGGCCGTTCATTTTCTCCGGCTGGAGCTGACCCGTGCCGATGCCATGGGCAGCAACATCATGGTACTTCACCCGGGTGCTCATGTGGGTGCCGGTGTGGAGGCTGGTATTGCCTCGATTGTAAAGGGATTAAATGAAGTGCTGACAGACGATACAAACTGTATGGTAGCACTGGAAACCATGGCTGGAAAAGGTTCTGAGATTGGACGAAATTTTGAGGAGCTGGCACGGATCTATGACGGCGTAGCGAAAAAAGACAGGCTTCGTGTCTGCTTCGATACCTGCCATACCCATGACAGTGGTTATGATATTGTCAATGATTTTGACGGGGTAATTGCACACTTTGACCAGGTGCTGGGAAAAGATCAAATTGCTGCCTTCCATATCAATGACAGCAAAAATCCCCGTGGAGCCGCAAAGGACCGCCACGAGAATCTTGGAAAAGGTTGTATTGGTTTTGATGCTCTGAACTACATCGTCCATCATCCGGATTTTGCGGATGTTCCGAAGATTCTCGAAACGCCGTGGATCCCCGTTGACGGTGATAAAAAGAATACCAGAGCCCCTTATAAAGAAGAAATTGCTATGCTGCGCGCGGGCTATCATTCATAAGCAATGCTTCGGAAGATAGAAGGCTATGATTCACAGTTGCGGAATCAGGCAGAAAAAGGTGACAGGATGTGAAAGGAACGTCCGCAGTCCCGGTACTTCACGAGAACAAGCTTTTGCGATGTTCGAGTGTTAGTACCGCTGGATCGAGGACTTAGCGCGAGCGGTTCCGCTCACATCCTGTCACCTTTTTTTCTGCCGGTTTACCAGATGTGAGTTTCCTTATGCCTTCGTTTTCTCCGGCAGCTGTGCAAGAATAATAGCTCCGAACATGAGCACACAACCGAACAATTCTCTGATGCTCAGGCTCTGATGAAGAATCACCCATCCTGCCAGCACAGAAAAGACGGACTCCAGACTTAAGAGCAGAGATGCCACAGTGGGGTCCGCATTTTTTTGGGCTATAATCTGCAGCGTAAAAGCCACCCCGCAGGACATGACTCCCGCATACAGAAGCGGCATAGATGCTGCCAGAATGCCCGGTAATTCTGGGTGTTCCCAGATCAGCATAGGAATTCCGCAGGCAATACCTGCCACCCAAAACTGGATTGCAGACAGCCGTACACCATCCACTTTTGGTGAAAAATGGTCAATAACCAGGATATGCACTGAAAAACATACCGCACACAGGATCACCAGAAAGTCCCCTGTGTTAAGACGAAATGTCTCATTCATGCAGAGAAAATAAAGACCTGCTACCGCCAGTGCCACACAGAACCAGATGAGCAGACGGACTTTCTTTCCAAGAAAAATACCGAAAATTGGAACCAGCACAATATACATGGCGGTAATAAATCCGGCTTTTCCTACCGTTGTAAACAAGATGCCCCACTGCTGCAGGCTGCTCGCAATACCAAGGGCCAGTCCGCAGCAAATACCTCCGGTAACCCGCGTCTTTGTATCTCCACGACGGCTTTTCATTTCTTCATCCGTAAGTCCGCTTTTTCTGGCGCTCTTATCCATAAATAGAATCACCGGGATCAGCACTGCCGCACCAATCAGACACCGGACTGCATTAAAAGTAAAGGGTCCGACATAATCCATTCCCACGCTCTGTGCTACGAATGAACAGCCCCAGATCAGGGCTGTCAGCACCAGCAGCACATTATTTTTCATCTGTTTCATTCTCTCACTCATCCTCCGACTGTTTATTCTTCTTATTTTGCTGCCATGTCCAGAAGACAGTCTCTTAATTCTGACACCGTGTCAAGGAGCGTCTTTGCTCCCAGACTTTCCAGCAGTTCCTTATCACGAAATCCCCAGGAGACAGAAATACACGGAATCCCGGCGTTTTCTGCAGTAGCAAGATCTACTTCGGAATCCCCTACATAGACACAGTCCTTCAGTGGAACACCGATTCCTGCTGCCGCCTCAATCACGGTATCCGGCGCTGGCTTTTTCTTCACCCGCTCAGATTCTCCGATAGCCAGCGGCACCAGATCTCTAAAGGTCTCCCGGCACAGTTCCTTCACTGCCGCATCGGATTTATTGGAGACAACCGCCGTGGGAATTCCTTTTTCCTTCAGCTCTGCCAGCAGTTCCATAATCCCTGCATAGGGCGCCGTATGGTCGTTTAAATGCACCGCATAATGTTCCCGGAATTTCTGAAAACACTCCTCAAACTTCGGATTTTCTTCTCCGTCCGGTACAGAACGGACCATGAGGTTCCGGACTCCATTTCCTACAAAACTTCTGACTTCCATTCTGGTTCGTTCCGGGAAACCGCAGGCAGTAAGGGCTGCATTGACACTTTGGTACAAATCCTCCAGAGTATCAAGCAGTGTCCCGTCAAGATCAAATAATACGCCTTTTATCATGATAATTCAAATGCTCCCGTATATAACTGATAATAACGTCCTTTTTCTGCCAGCAGAGACTCGTGGTCACCACGTTCGATGATGCGTCCCTGATCCAGTACCATGATAACATCAGAGTTCTTAATAGTAGAAAGACGATGGGCAATGACAAAGACCGTTCTGCCTTTCATCAGCTTATCCATACCACTCTGGACGATGGTCTCGGTTCTTGTATCAATACTGGATGTTGCCTCGTCAAGAATCAGTACCGGCGGATCTGCGATGGCTGCACGCGCAATGGCCAGAAGCTGACGCTCACCCTGAGAAAGCTCGGAACCGTCGCCGCTTAAGACCGTATCGTATCCCTGCGGCAGTTTGGTAATGAAATAATGGGCATTGGCCAGTTTTGCCGCTGCGATAACTTCCTCGTCCGTTGCATCCAATTTTCCGTAACGGATATTGTCTGCCACGGTTCCAGTAAACAGATGGGTATCCTGCAGTACCATGCCAAGAGATCTTCTTAAATCCGGTTTCTTGATTTTATTAATATTAATACCATCATAACGGATCTTTCCATCCTGAATATCATAAAAACGGTTAATCAGGTTGGTAATTGTCGTCTTTCCGGCACCGGTTGCACCGACAAATGCAACTTTCTGTCCGGGTTTTGCATACATCTTAATATCATGAAGAACGATCTTGTCATCCGTATATCCAAAGTCTACACCGTTGAATACCACATCACCCTGGAGTTTTTCGTAGGTGATGGTACCATCTGCCTGGTGGGGATGTTTCCATGCCCAGATACCGGTTCTCACCGGAGACTCTTTAAGGGTTCCGTCCGGCTCCTCCACCGCATTGACCAGAGTTACATAACCATGATCTTCTTCCACCGGCTCATCCAGGAGATCAAAGACACGCTCTGCGCCTGCCAGCGCCATAATAATGGAGTTAAACTGCTGGGATACCTGGGTGATCGGCATATTAAAGCTTCTCGTCAGCTGCAGGAAGGATGCCAATGCACCAAGGGTCAGACCACCCACACCATTGATGGCCAGAATAGAACCAACTGCCAGAGTAATAACGTAGTTGATATTTCCAAGGTTTGCCATAACCGGCATCAGAATGTTGGCATAAATATTTGCATTTTTTGCACTGTCAAAAAGTCCGTCGTTAAGCTCATAGAATTTCTTTTTCGTCTCTTCCTCATGACAGAATACTTTGACCACCTTCTGGCCTTCCATCATCTCTTCAATGTAACCGTTCAGAACTCCCAGATCCTTCTGCTGGCGGATAAAATATTTTCCACTCTGGGAACCAATCTTCCGGACCACTCCGACCATAACAGCAACCATAACAATGATCAGCAGCGTCAGGGGAATACTCAGCACAATCATGGAAATGAACGTACTTACAATGGTAATCACAGAGCTTAACATCTGTGGAATACTCTGGCTGATCATCTGGCGAAGTGTATCCGTATCGTTGGTGTAGCAGCTCATGATATCGCCATGGGCATGGGTATCGAAGTATTTGATGGGCAGGCGCTCCATATGGGTAAACATATCATCACGAATCCGTTTCAAAGTTCCCTGGGTCACATTGACCATCAGTCTCGCATAAAGAAATGTGGCAAAGGTTCCGATATAGTAAATTCCCGCCATTATAAGCAGTGCCCGTACAAGGGGAGCAAAACTCGGATTATTTTCGGAAAGGAACGGCATGATATAATCATCGATCAGATTTTTAATAAACAGATTGCCTGCCACAGCAGCCAGAGAGCTGACCGCAATGCCGATAGCAACAAACACACATTCCACTTTATAATAGTTCCACACATAGGAGAGCAGGCGCATCAGGGTCTTGCCCGGATTCTTGCTGCCGCGTCCATTCATGTTCTTCTTATTCATTCAAACCTGCTCCTTTCTGCTGTAATCTGTAAATATCCCGGTAAATCTCATTGGTCTCTAAGAGCTCTTCATGGGTTCCCATGCCAGAGATACGTCCCTGGTCAAGAACCAGAATCCGATCGGCATCTTCAATAGAAGAAATACGCTGGGCAATGATAATTTTGGTCGTAGCCGGAATCTCCTCCCGGAATGCCTTCCGGATCAGAGCATCGGTCTTCGTATCCACCGCACTGGTGGAGTCGTCCAGAATCAGGATCTTCGGCTTCTTTAAGAGGGCTCTGGCAATACAGAGTCTTTGTTTCTGACCGCCGGAAACATTACTTCCCCCCTGCTCAATGAAGGTCTCATAGCCATCCGGCATCTTGTCAATAAACTCACTGGCCTGGGCAAGCTCGCAGGCATGACGGCATTCTTCCTCCGTTGCCTCCTTGTTGCCCCAGCGCAGATTATCAAGAATGGTACCGGAGAACAATACGTTCTTCTGGAGTACCATAGATACCTCATTTCGAAGGGTCTCGATATCATACTCCCGGACATCTCTTCCGCCTACACGCACGGAACCATCCAGTACGTCGTAAAGTCTCGGAATCAGCTGTACCAGCGTAGACTTGGAGCTTCCGGTTCCACCGATAATGCCGATGGTCTCTCCAGAATGAATCTGGAAATTGATATCAGCAAGGACACATTTCTCCTCCCGCTCTTCCTTCGTCTCATTTTCGCTGTAAGCAAAATTTACATGGTCAAATTCAATAGAACCATCCTCTACCTGATATACCGGGTTTTCCGGATTGTGAAGAGTACTCTTCTCATCCAGCACTTCTGCAATACGCTTTGCAGAAGAACTTGCCATGGTGACCATGACAAATACCATGGACATCATCATCAGACTCATAAGAATCTGCATGGTATAAGTAAAGAGACTCATAAGTTCTCCAGTGGTCATGGTGCCATTCACTACAATCATTTTTGCACCAATCCAGGAAATCAAAAGAATACAGGTATATACCGTCAACTGCATGACCGGCTGATTCATAATGACCAGTTTTTCTGCATGGACACTTAAATTTTTCAGACGATCTGTTGCTTTGCAGAACTTGTCATTTTCATGATCTTCTCTTACATAAGCCTTTACCACACGAATGCCTGTCAGGTTCTCCTGCACACTGGCATTCAAACTGTCATAGCCGCGGAACATTTCATTGAACAGCGGAAATGCCCTTCTGATTACAAATGACAGCACCAGTCCCAGAAATACCAGCGCAGCCAGGAAAACCAGTGATATTCTTGCATTAATTTTCACGCACATGATCAGTGCGGAAATCATCATGATCGGCGCCCGCACAAACATACGCACCAGCATCTGGTATGCATTCTGCACGTTGGTCACATCCGTAGTCATACGGGTAACCAGACCTGCCGTGGAGAAATGATCAATATTCCGGAATGCAAAATCCTGAATATTGTCAAACATTCCTCTTCTTAAATTACGTCCAAATCCCATGGACGCTTTCGCCGCAAATACACCCGACAGGGTACCTGCAGCCAGGGACAGCATGGCAACTACCAGCATTATGAGTCCAATTTTCATTACATAATTCATATCCCCGGTCTCTACTCCGTTGTCGATGACCAGCGCCATCAAGGTGGGGAGCAGTACTTCCAGAAATACTTCCAATGTTACAAATATCGGGGAAAGAATCGTATCTCTCTTGAATTCTCCGATATAGGACATGAGTTTTTTAATCATATTCAGCCTCCTTTAATCCAGTCTCTATCTTATTCACGCAGCGGAGCCACCATTCCCGCTCTTCCGGACTCAGCCATCCATTGACGCGCTTTTCCATCTCTTCAAAACGCTCAATGACCTGACGCTGTACCCGGACGCCTTCTTCCGTCAATACCAGCTCTTTTTGTCTGGCATCGGTACTCACACTCCTGCGCTCCACAAGTCCGTGCTTTTCCAATCCCTGAATCACACTGGTTACGGAAGACCTGCGAATCTTGAATTCGGATTCCAGCTCTTTCTGAAATGCCTTTTCATGATGATTTCTCTTGTACCAGAGGAATCCCAGAATCCGGCTCTGAATGGACGAAAGTTTGAACTCTTCCATCTCCTGCTCCATGGCACGACGCAAAAGACAGCTTAAATCCATAATCGTCTTAATCGGATGGTCTTCTGTCTGCAGCATTTATTTCCTCCTTTCCTGCCTATAAAAAGTTAGAACTCTAACGAGTATACGTTAGAGTTCTAACAAAGTCAAGAAGGAAATCCTTCAAAAATTATGAACTTTTTGTGTTCTTCCGTTTTAAAATCCGCTCCCGGATCTCCGTAGACCGGTCAATTCCCGCATTCATAAACCGGGAACCCGGGTTGTGGGTCAGAAACCATGAGGCTCCGCTGGTTATCCGTTCTTTCAGCTGCTCCTGACGTTCTTCCAGCTGTGCCATCTCTTTTTCCAACCGTTCCAGTACTTTCTCTTTCAGCTGTCCCGGATCGGGTGTCTCCACGGACGGAAGTCGTTCCGCAAGGGCTTCCTTCGTATCGGCCAGCTTCTCAGAGACTGCTTCCTTCGCAAAGGTAGAGGCGGCTTCCAGAAGCCGTTTCTTCTCTGCTGCCCGCTGCTCCAGTTCTGCCATCAGCTGCTCTGCCTGCTCCAGCATATGACGCAGATCCATAGCCTCCCGGAAAGCTCCGCTGAAATCGTAAACCATGCAGACGGTAATGAGGAAGGTTGCTACCGATACAAATTCCTGATTCATCCAGAAGACAAACCGCTCCACCTGGGGCTGAATGCCATAGACCATGGCAATGCTTAAAAATCCCCATGCAATGGAGGAACTTAAACAAATATGTCCCTTATACTGAAAATGCTGGTTGCTGTAATCCCAGTACCGTACCTTAAAGAGCCGCACCATGGCTTCTCCGGTAAAGTATTCCAATACGGTAGCCCCCACCAGGCCAACAACATACACTTCCACCGGTGAATTCTGGAATGGTAAGGTCATCCACAGCACCAAAATCGCACCACTTCCATATAAAGGAAGCCAGGGCCCCTTTAGGAAGCCCCGGTTCACAGGCCGGAGCTGTTTGAGGGATACATACGCCGACTCAAAGCACCAGCCAAATATACAATAGAGATAAAAGAAGGATAACCACTGTCTGAACGTGTAGCTATACAATACGGTAATTCCTCCGATTCTTTTTAAAAACTATACAGTGATCTCTGCCTTCACTCCCAGAACGTCTTTGTTGGCATCCAGGATCGGCTGTACCACATCACGCAGGAAATTGGTTACCTGAATTTCGGAACGGCCCACGTATCTGGACGGTTCCATGCAGGATTCCAGCTGCTCCAGCGTCATGTTAAATGCCGGATCTGCTGCAATCAGTTCCAGAAGGTTGTTGTCTTTTCCTTCTACCTTGACATTCTTACCTGCTTCCATGGAAAGAGTTCTGATTCTCTCATGAAGCTCCTGGCGGTCTCCGCCTGCTTTTACCGCATCCATCATGATGTTCTCGGTTGCCATGAACGGAAGCTCGCTGCGCAGTCTCTTCTCGATTACCTTCGGATAAACCACCAGACCATCTACGACGTTGAGGCACAGGTCCAGAATACCGTCAATGGTCAGGAATCCCTCTGCGATGGAAAGACGCTTGTTAGCGGAATCATCCAGGGTTCTCTCAAACCACTGGGTAGCAGAAGTGATAGCCGGATTCAGGGCATCAATCATCACATATCTGGAAAGAGAAGCAATACGCTCACTTCTCATAGGATTTCTCTTATATGCCATAGCAGAAGAACCGATCTGGGATTTTTCAAAGGGTTCCTCTACTTCTTTCAAATGCTGCAGCAGACGGATATCGTTGGACATCTTGTGGGCGCTGGCTGCGATACCTGCCAGAATGTTCATCACTCTGGTATCCACTTTTCTGGAATAGGTCTGTCCGGATACCGGAACACATTTTTCAAAGCCCATCTTCTTTGCGATCATCGGATCAATCTGATCAATCTTCTCCTGATCTCCATCGAAGAGTTCCAGAAAGCTTGCCTGGGTACCGGTTGTTCCTTTGGAACCAAGAAGTTTCATGGTACTTAATACATATTCCAGATCCTCCAGATCCATGCAGAACTCATTGAGCCACAGGGATGCTCTCTTGCCAACGGTAGTCGGCTGTGCCGGCTGGAAATGCGTAAATGCAAGGGTCGGAAGTGCTTTGTACTGGTCAGCAAATTTTGCCAGCTCTGCAATTACATTGATAAGTTTTTTGCGAACCAGACGAAGTCCCTCGGTCATAATAATAATATCCGTGTTGTCTCCTACATAACAGGAAGTTGCACCAAGATGGATGATTCCTTTTGCCTTCGGACACTGCACACCATACGCATAAACGTGGGACATTACATCATGACGAACCTCTTTTTCGCGGGCTTTTGCCACATCATAATTGATGTCCTCTGCATGGGCTTTCAGCTCATCGATCTGTTCCTGGGTAATGGGCAGTCCCAGCTCTTTCTCAGTCTCTGCCAGGGCAATCCACAGTTTCCTCCAGGTCTTGAATTTCATATCCTGGGAGAAAATGTACTGCATCTCCTTACTGGCATAACGCTCTGATAATGGGCTTGTATATCTGTCTGTACTCATATGATTATTTTCCTTTCTCTATTTATCATAGTCACCACGAATATCTTCCGTCGGCGGATCCAGAGGGTATTTTCCGGTAAAGCATCCGCTGCAATAAGGAAGTCCTCCTACCATATCACTTAATCGCTCCAGTTTCAAGTAGGCAAGACTGTCTGCACCGATGACCTGACGGATATCTTCAACAGTACGGTTGTAGGCGATGAGCTGCTCCCGTGCCGGAACATCGGTTCCAAAATAGCACGGATATAAAAATGGCGGAGAGCTGACGCGCATATGAACTTCCGTTGCTCCGGCATCTCTTAACATTTTCACAATCCGGTCACTGGTAGTGCCGCGGACAATGGAATCATCAATCATAATGATACGTTTTCCGGCTACAGCTTCTTTCAATACGCTTAATTTTACCTGTACACTGGATTCGCGGTTACTCTGCTTCGGCTTGATGAAGGTTCTTCCAATGTAACTGTTTTTTACAAATGCGGTTCCGTAGGGAATTCCGGACTGCAGGGAATAACCAAGGGCTGCGGCATTGCCGGACTCCGGCACACCCACTACCAGGTCTGCATCCACCGGGCTGTCCATGGCGAGATATTTTCCGGCTTCAATACGGGAACCATAGACACTGACACCATCAATGTGACTGTCCGGTCTTGCAAAATAAATATATTCAAAAATACATCTGGCTGCTTTCTCCTTCGGCAGGCAATGGCTCTTGTCTGATACGATGCCGTATTTCGGAGAAATGCTGACGATCTCGCCAGGCTCCACGTCACGGACAAACTCTGCACCAATGGTCTGCAAAGCACAAGACTCAGAAGCCAGAATGTAGGTATTGTCGCGTTTTCCAATACAGAGGGGACGGAAACCATAGGGATCCCTTGCTCCCACCAGTTTTCTCGGAGACATAACCACCAGGGAATAGGCTCCCTGAATCTTATTCATGGCATGTGATACTGCTTCCTCTACGGATGCAGAATTGACCCGTTCTCTTGCAATATGATAAGCAATAACCTCAGAGTCAATGGTGGTCTGGAAAATTGCTCCGCTGTACTCCAGTTCCCGGCGAAGCTGCGGTGCATTGATCAGATTACCGTTATGTGCGACTGCCAGCGTACCTTTGATATAGTTCAGAACCAGCGGCTGTGCATTTTCACGGGTACTGCTGCCTGCGGTAGAATAACGGGTATGACCCACTCCGATATCCCCATGCATGTTCTCCAGAATCTCTGGTGTGAACACTTCATTTACCAGTCCCATGCCTTTGTGGGTCGTCACTTTTCTTGGACCATCCGTATCCCCTACGGCAATACCGCAGCTTTCCTGCCCTCTGTGCTGTAATGCCAGCAGACCATAATATACGGAAGAAGCTACGTTTCCCCCGTCAAAATCATAGATACCGAAGACACCGCACTCCTCGTGCAGACCATCCAGTACATTTCCCTGTTCCATCCTGTTCTTTCCTTCCATCCGCGTTATCCTTCCAAAATGTATCTTTCTTGTTCTTTCGCGTTTCTGCCAATAGTATAACCTGCGCTTTTCAGAATTTCAACTGTTCAATTAGAAAAATTTATAAATTGTTACTTATTTATAAGAAAACACGCGTAATTATCCACTTTTTCATAAGCAGGCATAAAGAAAGCCGTCCTGCTGTTGAAAATAAATTCCAGCGGCAAAACAGCTTTTCTCCCCTTATCAGCCCTGATTGAATTCGATCAGTTCCGGATTCTTATTT
>ERZ809296.3620-NODE-3620-length-12851-cov-4.272273_pt1 | contig 12851 bp, 5 predicted proteins | sample MGYA00520511_ERZ809296 | MGnify/ENA primary metagenome ERZ809296 (study PRJEB31576, sample SAMEA3212662) | Homo sapiens | biome: human-gut; feature: human gut; material: fecal | place: Sweden | collected 2012 ... | reverse complement strand
GAACAACTAGAACAAGCCGATATGGACTTGATGGTGGGCGCCACTTATGAAAACATCATGATGGTGGAAGGCGAAATGGACGAGGTTTCCGAGCAGGACTTGCTGGAAGCGATGAAGGCCGCACACGAAGCCATTAAGATTCAGTGCAAGGCACAGATGGAACTGGCAGAAGAAGTAGGCTCTACCGTGAAACGCGAATATTGCCACGAAGTGAACGACGAAGAACTCCGTAAGGCCGTTCACGACGCTTGCTACGACAAGGCTTATGCCATTGCCGCTTCCGGAAACAAGAACAAGCACGAACGCATGGATGCTTTCGATGCCATCCGCGAAGAATTCAAGGCACAGTTCTCCGAAGAAGAACTGGAAGAAAAGGCAGCCCTCATCGACCGTTACTATCACGATGTGGAAAAAGAGGCGATGCGCCGTTCCATTCTGGACGAAGGCAAGCGCCTTGACGGACGTAAGACGACCGAAATCCGTCCTATCTGGTGTGAGACCAGCTACCTGCCCGGCCCTCACGGTTCCGCTATCTTTACACGTGGCGAAACACAGTCTTTGTCTACTGTGACTTTAGGCACCAAGTTGGACGAGAAGATTATCGACGACGTATTGGAACACGGAAAAGAACGTTTCCTTCTGCACTACAACTTCCCTCCGTTCTCTACGGGCGAAGCCAAGGCACAGCGCGGTGTAGGCCGTCGTGAAATCGGCCACGGCCATCTGGCATGGCGTGCATTGAAGGGTCAGATTCCTGCAAACTATCCGTATGTAGTACGCGTGGTATCCGATATCCTCGAATCAAACGGTTCTTCTTCCATGGCTACCGTATGTGCCGGAACTCTGGCATTGATGGATGCAGGTGTGAAAATCAAGAAACCGGTATCAGGTATCGCCATGGGATTGATTAAGAATGCAGGCGAAGACAAATATGCCGTATTGTCCGATATCCTCGGTGATGAGGACCACTTGGGCGACATGGACTTCAAGGTGACCGGAACAAAAGACGGTATCACCGCCACTCAGATGGACATCAAAGTGGACGGTCTGTCATACGAAATCCTCGAAAAGGCATTGCTGCAGGCTAAAGAAGGCCGCGAATATATCTTGGGCAAAATCACCGAGTGCATTGCCGAGCCTCGCGAAGACCTGAAACCTCACGCTCCGCGTATCGAGACAATGACCATTCCCAAGGAATTCATCGGTGCTGTCATCGGCCCTGGTGGAAAGATTATCCAAGGTATGCAGGAAGAAACCGGTGCTACCATTACTATTGAAGAAGTGGACAACATCGGTAGAATCGAAATCGCCGGTACCAACAAGAAGAGCATCGATGATGCTATGCGTATCATCAAAGGGATTGTAGCTGTCCCCGAAGTAGGCGAAGTCTACAAAGGCAAGGTACGCTCCATTATGCCTTACGGTGCATTCGTTGAATTCCTGCCGGGTAAGGACGGCTTGCTCCATATCTCCGAAATCGACTGGAAACGTCTGGAAACAGTAGAAGAAGCCGGTATCAAGGAAGGTGATGAAATTGACGTAAAACTTCTCGACATCGACCCGAAGACCGGAAAATTTAAGCTGTCACGCAAAGTATTGCTTCCGAGACCGGAAAGACAAGAAAGACCGGAAAAGAAATAAGAAATCTCTTATTCTTTAAGTATATAAAGCCTGGTGGAACCCCATCAGGCTTTCTTTTTGTCAATACTGCCAGAAATGGCTCTGAAAAAACAAGGCATAATGCTTGCATATTCCAAAAAGATTATGTTTTTTTGCTATGTAAAGCCTTATATTCCATAAAGAACCTCAATTAATGTCCGGTTTAAGGAGCCTACATACTATGAATCTTTTCTCACGCTTTTTCCAGGAAAACCAAGAAAAGTTTTTGGCTTTTGCTTATTCTTATCTCAGGGATAAAGCAGAAGCGGAAGACGTTGTGATGGAATCCATGATTGCCTTATGGGAAAACCGAGACCGCTGGGAAGAAAACAGTAACCTGCATGCCCTGCTGCTGACCATCATAAAGAACAAAGCCCTGCACGTACTCGAGCACAAGCAGGTGCGTCTGCGAGCGGAAGAAACCATCAGCAGCCACAACCTGCGCGAACTGGACTTACGCATCTCCACCTTGAAAGCCTGCGAACCGGACCAGATATTCAACACGGAAATACAGCATATCGTAAATAAGACCTTACAGGAAATGCCCGAGCAAAGCCGGAAGATATTCATGTTGAGCCGATACCAGAACCTGGCAAACAAGCAGATTGCCGATAGTCTGGACATATCACTTAAAACCGTAGAGGCACACATCACCAAAGTGCTGCGGATTCTCCGGCTGAGACTGAAAGATTATCTTGTTACCATACTCATAATATTAATATCCTAAAAAATGCTTCTACGGAATAGGGTTACCGCCCACTTTCCGGTTATATATACAAAAGGTAAAAAGAGCACGTTTTAGAAAAGAAATAAATTATTGACAATGAACCAAGAGCTATTATATAAATATTTCAAAGGTATTACTTCCGTTGAAGAAGAAAAGATGATACTCGACTGGATAGACGCCTCGGATGAAAACCGGGACATCTTCCTGAAAGAGCGCATGATATACGACATTTCCTTGTTCTCGGACAAGCAGGGAAACAATGAAAAGAAAACGGTGCGCATCATGCCGATGCTCCGCTGGGCGGCCCGTATAGCCGCCGTCACCATTGTCGCCATTGCCGGTTATTTCATCACCTCCGACTTTTTATATAACAAGGAGGTGCAGTTGCAAACAGTCACTGTGCCTGCCGGACAACGGGCCCAAATTATCCTCGCCGATGGAACACGCGTATGGCTGAACTCCAAGTCCACCATGAAATATGCCGCCAACTTCGGACGCAACGAACGAAATGTGGAATTGGACGGAGAGGCCTACTTTGAAGTAGCCAAAAACAAGAATATCCCATTCTATGTACATACAGAAACGAACAAGGTAAAAGTTGTAGGAACGAGTTTCAACGTCTGTGCCTACAGTGGGAGCCATGAGTTCGGAACCACATTGGTGGAAGGTATCGTCGATATCTATCCGGCCAACAGCAGCCAGATAATCACCAGGTTGCAGAAAGACGAGGTATTTCTCAATGAAAACGGAAAATGTAGAAAGGCCGTCCTTCCTTCCTATGAATATCTACGCTGGAAAGAGGGACTATACTGTTTTGACGACGCTCCATTCAGCGGTATCCTCGGTAGACTGGAGAAATACTATAATGTAAAGATAACCGTTGCCAGTCCTCAACTGCTGAACTACGGCAGCTTTACCGGCAAGTTCAGAGAGCAGGACGGCATCGAACATATACTGCGGACCATCTCGAAAGACCATCCTTTCAAGTTCCGCATCAACGAAGAAAAGGATTCAATTGTTATATATGAGTAAGAAAAAAAGATCGGAAAGTACCCCCATACTTTCCGATCCGAAACAGTCAAAAATCGACCTTAATCAATTTATTAACTTAACACAGTGACAAAGATATGAGAAAAATTTTGTTGATGAGGCTTTTTTATCTAAAAAAATTAGATTTTAAGCAATTATTGCAAACCTATGAAAATCACATTATTCCTTCTCCTGTTTGTTATATTTCAGGTATACAGCGGGAACTGCTACTCTCAGAATGCCAGGGTCAGCATTCAAAATGCCCGGCTGAGGGTAGGGCAAGTTCTCGAGCAAATTGAATCGCAAACAGAATACTTATTTGTATATAACAAACAGAACGTCGATGTACGCCGTACCGTCGACATCAATGCAAGCAACCAAACTGTTTCCGAAGTACTTGACCAAATGTTCAAAGGGACAGACATCAAGTATGTGATGGAAGGCAAAAACATCGTTTTAACCAAAAACAGCAGGAGTGCTGAGGATAAGACAGACACTCTGCAGGAAATGGCTACTGTAAGAGGAAAGGTGACGGACTCCAAAGGCGAACCGATTATCGGTGCCAACATTCTTGAAAAAGGGACCGCCAAAGGTGTTATCACCAATACCGAAGGAGAATTTAGTATGAATATCCCTCCTTATGCCACTATTGTCGTATCCTACATCAGTTATGAACCGCAAACCATTGCCCTGAACGGTAGAAATAATCTCCACATCCGGATGGAAGAAAAGAGCCTCGCCCTGGAGCAAGTAGTGGTAACCGCCATGGGTATCCAGAAGAAAATGTCCTCATTGACCTATTCTACCCAACAGATAAGCAGCAGTGAGCTGACCCGTGCCAAAGAGCCGAACATGATTAATACACTGGCAGGAAAGACGGCCGGAGTACAAATCAATAAAACCGCCAATTTAGGAGGTTCTGCCAAAGTCGTCATTCGCGGTGCACGCTCTGCATTTGCCAGCGGCAACAACCAGCCCTTGTACGTAATTGACGGTGTTCCTATGCTGAACAGCTCAACAGAATCCACCTCCACCGTAATCGGCGGTAACTACGATGGATTGAACCGTGATGCCGGTGACGGGATTTCCAACCTGAATCCGGACGACATAGAAAGCATCAACATCCTGAAAGGTTCTTCTGCCGCCGCGCTTTATGGTTCGCAGGCAGCTAATGGCGTCATTCTGATCACCACTAAAAAGGGAAAGGCCGGACTGCAGCGCGTTACATTCTCCTCCAACCTGACCGTAAGTCACGCCATCAGTACCCCCGAATTCCAAAATACATACGGCCGGAACGAAGATGGCGGTACGGCAAGCTGGGGTACAAAAGGCAATGTAACGGACTATGACAACATAGGCGAATTCTTCAGCAATGGCATCACCACTTTCAATTCGCTGGCCATCACTACCGGAAATGAAAAGGTACAAACTTATTTCTCATACGCCAACACCACGGCTAAAGGAATTGTGGACAATAACAAACTACAGAAGAATAACCTGAACCTACACGAAACGGCCAGCCTCTTCAACAACAAGCTGAAACTGGACGGCATTGCAACACTAATGACCCAAACCGTCAAGAACTCCCCTGCTACCGGCGGCTATTATCTGAATCCGCTGGTCAGCTTGTACAGTTTCCCACGTGGCATAGACATGAGCACTTACAGAGAAAACTTTGAAACGTGGAATGCCGACCGCAATATGATGACACAAAACTGGATTGAAAAGAATGGAGATGGTACCGTCAGTGAATGGGGACAGAATCCCTACTGGCTGAAAAACCGCGTGCTCAGTGGCTACAAGCGTTATCGCGCTGTGGCATCGGCCAGAGCCAATCTGCACATTACGGACTACTTCAACCTGCAGGTACGGGGTAATGTGGATTATATCAGTGATAAATTCGACAATAAGATGTATGCCACTACAGCTCCCAACATCGCCGGCAAATACGAGGACAAGGAAAACGGACGTTACATCTGGTCGGACAGCCAGGAAATCCAAGTCTACGGTGACGCAATGGTCTTGTTCAACAAGGAATTTGATGACTTTTCCCTCAATACGGCACTGGGAGCCAGCATCAACATGAGTAAAGTCAATTCACTGACGATAGACTCAAGGCTTGCTTCCCTCTACAAACCGAATGTATTTACCGTCCCCAATGTAGTGATGGACTCCAAAGCAGCCGTAAATCAGAGCATCGACAGCAAACGCACGCTCCAATCAGTATTTGCCACCATGCAGTGGGGCTGGAAAGGACTACTATACTTGGACATTACCGCACGTAACGACTGGTCATCCACATTAGCCCACACAGACAGCAAGAATACCGGATTCTTCTATCCCTCCATAGGAGCTACCTGGATTCTTAACAAAACCTGCTCCCTGCCCAAATGGATAAGTTTTGCAAAAGTGCGCGCTTCATGGGCGGAAGTCGGTAATGACCTCCCGATAGGAATCACCAATCCGGTAGACATCATCATGGTAGGCGGCAGTATCAATGTAAATACCGTAGAACAGCGCGGTGACCTAAAACCGGAAATCAGCAGCTCCATCGAATTCGGTACAGAATGGCGCTTCTTCCATCACCGCTTCGGGATAGACTTCACTTGGTATCAGACCAATACCAAGAACCAGTTGTTGAGAATGGACAATCCTACGGGCTCCACCTATAAATACCGGTATGTCAATGCCGGAAAAATACGTAACCAGGGTTTTGAGCTGACGGTAGACGCCACTCCGCTACTATACAGAAACTTTTCGTGGAAGAGTCTCATCAACATGTCCGCCAACAAGAACAAAGTAGTGACCCTGCATCCTGACTATCCGGAATTTTCCTACTACGAAGAAGGTTTCAACGCAGGCTATCAGATGCGTGTCAAAGAAGGAGGCAGCCTGGGGGATATTTATGGAAATGCTTTCCGCCGTAACGAGGATGGCAGCATCATGGTTGATGAAACCAGCAAAAGGCCTTTAGGAAATACCGGAAACAAGGATTTGCTTGGGAATGCCAATCCTGACTTCACCATGGGATGTAGCAACACACTTACCTACAAGAACCTGGAGCTCTATTTCCTGATAGATTTCCGCTTTGGCGGCGAAGTCATGTCACTGACACAGTCTGAGTTGGATGCCAACGGCGTGACCAAAGTCACCGAAGATGCCCGCACCCGGGGATATGTAGAATACCAGGGACAGAAGTTCAACGACCCGAGAGCATTTTACAGCGCAGTAGGCGGCAGAAATGCCATCTCCGAATATTATATGTACGACGCAACCTGCATCAGACTCCGTGAAGTATCACTGAGCTATTCTTTCCCGAAAACGATACTGGAAAACAGTAGATTCATAAAGGGAATCGACGTATCATTGGCAGCGCGCAACTTGTGTTTCTTAAAGAAGGAAGCACCGTTCGACCCCGATGCAGTAATGTCCGTAGGCAACAACAATCAAGGAGTAGACGTGTTTGGCATGCCTACTACCCGGAATATCGGCTTTAACCTAAGATTAACCTTTTAAAATGAATACCTTATGAAAAACAAGTGCATCATATTCCTTTTCTGCCATAGCATATTGCTGCTTGCAGCTTGCACCGGCGGTTTTGAGAACGACAACGAAATCAAGGGAGGTTTCTCGGACGACAAAAAGGAAATAGATTTCCAGAACCTGACTGCTCCATTCGAACCCATACAGTCGGGCATCTACTTCAATATAGGTTCTGTAGGCTTAAATTGGGTATGGCAGATGACACAATCCCTGAACCATGACATGTTCTCCGGCTACTTCATGGACCCTATTCCTAAATTCATGAAATCCAACGCCTGCTACAACCTGAACTCAGGCTGGACCAATGCCGCATGGCAATGTACTTACGGATATGTCTACACGGAGGTGCAGAAGGCAGAAAAGAACTTTTATGGCAATGACAACTTGAAAGGCTACCTCGGCATTACCGAAATTTTGAAAGTGGAACTGATGCACCGCATTGCCGATACATACGGTCCGCTGGTCTACCATCAACTGGGTGAGACACCCCGGGTTTACGGACAGCAAGAAGCCTATACACGCTTCTTTGCAGACCTGGACGAAGGGCAGCAATTGATAAGGGAATACCTGGACGAGGGCGGTGACAACAACAAATTCAAAGAGTATGATATGCTGACCAACGGCAAGACCTTGAAGGAGTGGTTAAAGTTTGCCAACTCACTACGTTTGCGCCTTGCCATGCGCATCTCCAATGTAGATGCAACACTTGCCAAAGACCAAGCAACCAAAGCACTGAATGACAATCAAGGTGTACTGGAAGGTGCAAGGGAAACCATCGCTGTAATGGGCAAGAACTATATCAATCCTTTGTGTGCCGTTGCCGGTTGGGGTGAAGTCTACATGAATGCCTCGATGGAATCCATTGTCAACGGTTATGAGGACCCGCGTGGCAAGAAATGGTATAACACCGCCCTTCTCGAAGGTTATCAAAAACAGTTGTTAGGCATTCCCATCGGCTTACCCATGAAAGACGGTGACGCCAACATTTACAGTTTTTGCTCTTCCCTCAACACAAGTACCATCGGCGAAAAGACCGGAGCCGTATTGATGAGTGCGGCGGAAGTCTGGCTGCTCAGGGCCGAAGCAGCCCTCCGCGGCTATACCAAAGAGAATCCCCGCACATGCTATGAATACGGGGTAAGTACTTCATTTACACAGTGGGACTGTGCTGGTGCCTCCGAATATCTGGAAAGCGACAAAACCCCTGCCGATTATAAAGATGTAGTCTCGGGCGGTAAGGTAGGCAAGGACATGAAAGCCTTGATTACCATATCCCCCAAATGGGAAGAAGATGCAGACATAGAGACGAAACTCGAAAAGATTATTACCCAGAAGTGGCTGGCATGCTGGCCCGAAAGTTATGAGGCATGGGCTGAGCAACGCCGTACCGGATACCCCAAACTTTTCAAGGTCCAAAACAACACCGGAAAAGTGATTGATACGGATATCATGATCCGCCGCCTTCCGTTCTCGACGGACGCCGCCACTGCCGACCCGGCACAATACGCCACCCTCACGGAAAAACTGGGTGGCGCAGATAACGGCGCCACCCGCCTTTGGTGGGATACGGGGAAAAACTCTTTCTAGAACAGACTCCACGCAACCGTAAGCCCTGCCATCACAATGGCTACCATGCTCATCAGCTTGATTAGGATATTCAAGCTCGGACCGGATGTGTCCTTGAACGGGTCTCCTACGGTGTCACCCACGACTGTAGCCTTGTGGACTTCACTGCCTTTGCCGCCAAAGTTGCCTTCTTCCACATACTTTTTGGCATTATCCCATGCACCACCGGCATTTGCCATGAAGATGGCAAGCACGAAACCACTGCTCAATCCGCCAATCAGCAGGCCGAGCACACCGGGAACACCGAAAATAAGTCCCGTCGCAATCGGAGCAATGATAGCTATCAGTGACGGAATCACCATCTCGCGTTGCGCCCCTTTCGTCGAGATTGCCACACAACGCTCATAATCAGGCTCCGTTTCTCCCGTAAGGATTCCCTTGATTTCGCGGAACTGGCGGCGCACTTCGTCTACCATATGGGCCGCTGCACGCCCTACCGCATTCATCGTCAATCCACAGAAAAGAAATGCCATCATCGAGCCCAGAAACATACCGGAAAGAACTTTCGGATTCATCAGCGTCACATCGTAGTGATGCATAAAGTCGAAGAAAGTGGCATCTTGAAGAGCCACGGCATCGCCATGAGGAAGCGACAGTTCGGTAGTCCCGAGGCGGGTCAGCCCGATACGGATTTCCTCGACATAAGAGGCCAGCAAAGCCAATCCCGTCAAAGCGGCGGAACCGATGGCAAAGCCTTTGCCCGTAGCGGCTGTAGTATTGCCCAAGGAGTCAAGCGCATCGGTACGCTTACGCACCTCTTCACCCAGACCGGACATTTCCGCATTGCCACCCGCGTTGTCAGCTATCGGTCCGTAAGCATCTGTAGCAAGCGTGATGCCCAATGTAGAAAGCATACCTACTGCGGCAATGCCAATACCATAGAGCCCCAGACCCACATTAGAGAAGTCGAAGCCCGAAGCAAAGAGATAAGAAGCAATGATACCTATCACCACGGCAATCACCGGAATAGCCGTAGAAAGCATTCCCAAGCCTATACCGGAAATTATGACTGTCGCCGGACCGGTCTTTCCGCTTTCACTCAGCTTTTGGGTAGGACGGTAGGATTGGGAAGGATAGTACTCCGTAGACCGCCCGATGATGATACCTACTATCAAACCCACTATCACGGAGCAGGAAATCCACAGCCAGTTGTCCAACTTCAGCAACCACAGGATAAAGAAAGTGGCGACAACTATCAAAATAGAGCTGAGATTAGTACCGAAAGCCAGTGAGTTCAGCAAGTCCTTCATCTTCGCATTCTCTTTGGTACGCACGGAGAAGATACCGATAATGGAAAGCAATATTCCGACGGCTGCAATCAGCATCGGAACGATTACGGCCTTGAACTGCATCAGCGTATCACCCGAGTGGATAAAAGCCGCAGCACCGAGGGCAGCCGTAGCAAGGATAGAACCGCAATAACTTTCGTACAAATCAGCCCCCATACCTGCCACGTCGCCTACATTGTCGCCTACATTATCCGCAATCGTGGCAGGATTACGCGGGTCGTCTTCGGGGATACCGGCTTCCACCTTTCCCACAAGGTCGGCACCTACATCGGCAGCTTTTGTATAGATACCGCCACCTACGCGTGCAAACAATGCCTGCGTGGAAGCGCCCATACCGAAAGTCAGCATGGTAGTGGTAATGATGCAGAGTTTATGGGTGGGAGTCATTACATCTTCCGGAATTACAGCATTCAGCAACAGATACCAGAAAGATATATCAAGCAAGCCAAGGCCAACCACTACCAGTCCCATCACCGCACCGCTACGGAAAGCCACGCGTAGTCCGGCATTCAGCGATGTGCGTGCCGCATTGGCAGTGCGAGCCGATGCGTAGGTGGCCGTCTTCATACCCAAAAAGCCGGAAAGTCCGGAAAAGAATCCTCCGGTAAGGAAAGCAATCGGCACCCAGGAGTTCTGCACTCCGAAACCGTATGCCATAATGGAGAAAAGGATAACCAGCCCCAGAAATACCCAGCCCACAATCTTGTATTGTTGGCGAAGGTAAGACATAGCACCTTTGCGCACAGCAGCGGCAATCTTAATCATCTGAGGCGTACCCTCACTCTCTTTCATCATCTGACGATGGAAATACCAGGCAAAACAAAGTGCCATAATAGAAGCGGCTGGAACCAGCCAGAATAGGATTTGGTCCATAGCATTTATTCGTATTAAAAGGTTGAACGAAAGCCTAAAAATATTGATTTGAAACGAAATAAGCAAATGAAAAAGAAAAGAAATCCAAGCAAGCATGTATTTATACTGGCGAATAAAACAACAAGCAGTACCCTTTTTTACCTATTTTTTGTATTTAATGAGAAGAATAGAGCACATATAGATATATATTACAACTTTTATAGTACCTTTGCAACAAGTAAACAAGCTAAAAACAAAGGCATTATGAAACCAATCTATTCTAACCTAACATGCAAGATGCTGGCTTTGACATTATGCAGCATTATGCTGGCATTCCTATCCATAGGATGCGAACATGACGTCTACAATCCCAATAATGGAAAAGACGATGAGAAGACTCCCAACTCTTTTGATTTTTCTACGACATCTTCCATCCAAGTAAACGTAAAGTATGATGTCCCCGAAGGCTATAAAGTACTTTTTGAAATCTATCTTGAAGACCCGTTCACGATTGACAAAGATGGCCAGATTATAAAACGCACAGACCTGGAACCGGTCATCAGACGCATGACAGACGGTAACGGTGCATATAGCGGCAAGGAAATCATCAATTCGGACCATGGGGACGAAGCATATATCTATACTTCTTATATAGGGGTCCCCACCCTCTTCAAAACAGTTATTGCAGGAGATGCCATTACTGCCGACATCAAATGGGATTCCACCGATGATAATCCGCAAACACGGGCGGAGGGATGGCAGGCACCCAAAGGATACCATGTATTAGGAACATGGAGCTCCAAAGGATATCCTCATTATTTAGACACAGACAACAAAATCACAATTCCCGGTGATGTATTGACAATCATCAATACGACCTTGAAGGAAGGAGGCACATGCCCTAAGCAATACCGACAAGCCATAGATTTTGAAATCAATGATCCGGAAGGGCGCAATGCGGAAGTATCCATCCGGATAATTGGAGGAACCAGCGGTGCAGCGAGCGCCTTTGGCTATTATTGCTATAGGGCAGACGCATCTTTAAGTGAAATTAAAAAAGCCCCCAAATGCATTGTTTTTCCAAACACTCTGATGGATAATTATTATAATAAAAAGGCTTCCGGACTACAAGGCGGTGAAAGTGTAAAGCTTCATTACATAGACCCCGACGGAGTGGACCAAGGCACCGTATTTCCCAATGGAGTAAAAATCGGATGGTTCCTATTGAATGACAGCTTCTATGGCGGAAACAATAAGCCTTTCTACTCTACTACAAAGCTGAATGGGGACGGCCGTACACATACAGCTGCATTCCGCATCGATGATTTTGTCGTATTGTCCTTTGAAGATTGGACAGACCAAGACTATAATGATATACAATTCAACGTATGGTCCAACCCCATCGAAGCCATCATCAATCCGGATATTCCTGATATCAAACCTGACGGTGGCAACGAGGATAAGAAATACAGTCTGGAATACAAAGGAATCATCGCTTTCGAAGATAATTGGCCCAGAAAGGGTGACTATGACTTGAATGATGTTATTGTAAAATACCAGTCCGTATTGAACTTCAATGATGCCAATCAGGTCCTTTCTACAGAAGACACCTATGAGTTGCTTTGGTCCGGTGCCACTTTCAAAAATGGTTTCGCTTACCAACTGAATACAGAACGCAGCAATATGTCAACTGAAATATTGGAAGCCCCCACAAGTTTCAACGGACAAGGACTGGATACAGACCTTTCCAAAGCTACCGTCAATGTATTTCTAAGTGCGCTCGATGTAACAGAGAGAAATACAAAAACCGCTACATATAAGATAAAGAACACCTTCAAGACTCCACTATCACACGAAACGCTTGGAATTCCCCCTTATAATCCATTCATCATGGTACATGACGAATTGGAAGAATCACGCATCGAAGTGCATTTGGTCAACTATCCTCCTACTGAAAAGGCAGACATGGCTCTATTCCATACCGAAGAGGATTTGTCCTCTGTACCGACAAGCTATTATGTAGCCAATGGCAACTATCCTTTTGCCATTCATCTAAGTGGAGCCACAAACTTCAATACTCCTGAAACCCAGCCGATAGACAAGAGCTTTGAACATTTTATGGATTG
>ERZ809296.3618-NODE-3618-length-12855-cov-4.519141_pt1 | contig 12855 bp, 10 predicted proteins | sample MGYA00520511_ERZ809296 | MGnify/ENA primary metagenome ERZ809296 (study PRJEB31576, sample SAMEA3212662) | Homo sapiens | biome: human-gut; feature: human gut; material: fecal | place: Sweden | collected 2012 ... | reverse complement strand
GAGGGAAGAACCATGGACGGGCTTGTTTGCGTTACATTGCGGCAAAGGCCGGAGTTGAAGCAGCGCGCGGCGGCATGGTTTCATGCCAAATGGGGCGTGCCGGAGGCAGCCTATCTGGCCTGCATGGAAGCCTACCTGTGCGCGGAAACGGAATATGGCTGGTATCTGTGCCTGGATGGCGGGCGAATCGTGGGCGGCCTGGGCGTGATTGAAAACGACTTTCATGACCGCAAGGATCTTGCGCCCAATATCTGCGCGGTGTATACCGAGCCAGCATATCGCCGCCGGGGCGTGGCGGGGAGCCTTCTGAATCAGGCGGTGGCCGACTTGAAGGCGCGGGGAATCACGCCTGTTTATCTGTTTACTGACCATACGGGCTTTTATGAGCGCTATGGCTGGGAGTTTTTCTGCATGGCTCAGGGAGACGGCGAGGAGAAGCCATCTCGGATGTATATTCATAGATAAAAAAGTGGATTTATTTGTATACTTTGTCATTTTGATGTGATATAATATATCTATTCCCAAGATAAACATCAAAGCTAAACGGAGGCGCAGCCTATGAAGCGGTTTTGGATTGTACTGCTTTTGAGCGTTTTGTGTGGTGTAGCTGTGGCGACAGCAGAAAGTGATACTGCATGGCGTGCTGCGCCTGTAATTACGCAGGCATATGAAATTGCTCCAGGTGAGTTGTACTTGGAATGGCAGGGTGCTGCACCGGTTTATCAGGTGCACGTGGACGGTGAAAAAGTTGCCAATACGAATGTGAATCACATAAGAGTTAAGATTAAAGAGGGTACGCATGTGCTTCATGTGTACCCGATTAGCGAGGCAAAAGCGGCCGATACAAAAATAGAATTAGGAATGGAATCTTTTGGAAATTTTGGGATTGATTTGGCTGCATTAGGATTAAATCCAAAGAATTTGACAGCAGGTACGCCGTCGGAACCTTTAAATATTAATTATATTGAAAGCACAATTTTTAATGCGGAGCCGGTAATCTTGCAAGCGTCGACGGATTTTGATGATTGTGTTTTATTAGAATTTGAAGATAAACAGTATTCGGATCGGTATTTGATAACAATTAAAAATGGAAAAGATGAAAGTAAAATAGAATTTGATTGTGAGGACGAAACTACTGTTGGGTTTATACACAGAGATAATACCAGCGTTGTACTGAAGTTGAATCGGGAATACTTGCAAAGTAAAAAATGCATGGTTCCTGAGATAGATAAAAAATATACATTTAGTGTACAACTCGAAAAATATGCAACGAATATGACAAATGGGCAGAGGGTGAAAAGTGCCCTTCAAAAATCAAAATATAGCGATGGGTTTAAGTATTCACCAACTGCTGCATGGAAGGAAGCACCAGTGGTTACCTCTGCAGCACAAACTGGCGATGGACAAATTGCGATTCAATGGGAGCACAGTGATAATGGCATTGGATGTACATATGAGATTATACAATTTACTAAGAAACTGGGCATTACAACCAGCAAAAAACAGATTGCAATTGTTTCTGAGAAGCACTATGAGCAAAAAGATTTGATGAATGACAAGTATTTCTTTGCGGTTGTGCCTGTTTACAATGGTGAAAAAGGAAATGCTTCTGAAGAAATAACGATAGATGTTAACAATGAATGGGTAATTGCTCCAGAACTAAAATGTGAACAATTAGATGACAAAACAATTCTTGTGACTTGGAAAGCGGCACAGAACATTGAGTGCTATCATGTGACGGTATATCTTGGTAATAACGAGTCGGTTTTGCGTTTTGCTAATCTGGATTATAATAAATACAGTGAATGCAATGTGCAAGTAGAAGGCGATATAATTGAATACCGGTTTGAACATGAAGTGACAGTTAATACGGAAGAAAGAATCAAATTCGAAGTGTATGGCATCCATTATGCGGAAGATGGAACGGAGCAAAAATCAGCCGTAGCGACACAATTGATGGTATTAAAAAGTAAAAACTAAAGCATAAATGTTATTGCATAAAATACCGCCCGCAGATGCTTGTCTGCGGGCGGCGGTTTGTTTTGGGTGATTGATTATTTTTCCAGCGAGCGCAGGTAATCCATGCAGATGCGCGCTTCGGTGGGGCCGTCGGGCGTTTGGGTTTCGCTTTCCACGATGATGGGCAGCTTCATGGCCAGGGCCTTGGCGTACACGGCCGGGACGGGGGCTTCGCCCATGCCCAGGGGCATGCCATGCGCCTTCGCGCCCACGGCCTCGCTCTTGAAGCCATCCTTGATGTGGATGGCGATCAGACGGTCGGCCAGCTTTTCCATCATTTCGCACGGGTCATATCCGGCGTTGAAGGTCCAGAAGGTGTCCAGCTCAAACTTGATATCGGTGCGCTTTTGCAATTCAAAGTGCGTCAGCTGACCAGCCTCGTTGGGCCAGAATTCGCGGGAGTGATTGTGGAAGGCCAGCGTGATGCCCTCCTTTTCCAGCACGGGCTGCACGGTGTTGATCAGGTTAACCAGCTCGTCCACCTTTTCGGCGGTGCTGATATCATAGTGGGGGATAATCAGCGTATCGCAGCCCAGGGTGTGATGGTCGGCGATGGTCTGGCTCAGCATGTCCGGCGCAAGATCAGCCGCCTTGGTGTGTGTGCCCGATACACGTAGACCAAATTCATCCATCCAGCTGCGAAGGATTTGCGCGCCGGGACCCATGCCGCCGTAAAGCTCGGCCATTTTGTAGCCCATTTCCGCTACTTGGCGCAGTGCGTCGTGATAGTTTTCCGTAATGGCGTTGCGGATGCTGTAAAGCTGCAATCCGTATTCTCGCATAAAAAGTGCCTCCTTAGTTATCATCCCAGCTGGTGGGCAGGGTTGTGCTCATGGCCTCGGGATACTGGCCGGCCTTGCGCAGCACAAAGCCGAAATCGCAGCTTAGGTTGCGGCCGTTGCTGGGCACGACGATCCCCTCCGCTTCCACAGTCAGTTCATCCGATTCGGGTAAAACGCTGGCGACCAGCGGGAAATCGGTTTGATGCACGGTGGCCTTGAGCTCCTTGTGCATGGTCACCCGCACAGTATACACGCCGGGATACAAATCTGTAAAGAGGTAATGGCCATATTGATCGGTTGTCGCTTCATTGATCAATTCACCATACTGATACAGCGCAATCTCGATGCCGGGCACGGGCAGCTCGCCCTCATCCTGCATGCCGTTGCCGTTTTCATCCAGCCAGGCGGTATCGCCCAGCTTGCCCAGCGCGCCGATGCCAAAGTCGCATGTATTCACATCCTGCCCCATGGGAATTTCAATTTCGTCCGAATAACCCAGCTTGTCATTGACGACGGATTGATCGTCGGTAATCAGGCTGGGGCGCTCGGCTGTATCCACGCTGCGGGCAAAGCGATAGTTGCCCTCGGGCAGATCGCAGGTGAAGGAGTAGCGGCCGGGCTTGAGCTGCAGGAATTCGAACGCGCCGTTCTCATTCGTGGTGGCGGTGGACAGAATTTCGTCGTCCTGATATAGCGTTACCGTGCGGCCGGAAACGCCGGTCAACGAGCCGTCCATGCTCCATACATGGCCGGCGGCGCGGGCATAGCGCAGCACCGCATAGGTGAGATCAAGCTGGCTGCCGCTGTCAATGTGCACGTCAGACGTCCAGAAGCCATCCGTCAGCACGGCGGTGTTGCCGTCGGCAGGGATGCAATCCCCGGGCAGGGAAATCAGCAGCTGATAGTCGCCCGGCGCGAGGGCGGGCAGGGTGAACGCGCCGTTTTCATCGGTCAGCAAGGTGTAGGACAGCGCGCTGCGCACGGCCTTGAGCGTGACGGGAATCTGCGGCGCGCCCGCGTCCTGCGCATCCAGGTGGTTGTCGTTGCCCTGATCCATAAACACCTTGCCCGAAAGGCTGGCGGTGTAGGAGGTGGCGATATTGCGGTTCTCCTGATGATCGCCCGCGCCGAAGGTCATTTCAGCCGTGGCGGTAGCTTCTGGCGTGGCGGCGAAGGGCGAAGAATCATCCGTTACCAGGCAGCGGGAATCCTCGAGGGTAATGGAGAACATGTATACGCCAGGGCGCAGCGAATCGAAGATGTACTGACCATTGTCCAGTGAACGGGTTTCATAGGTGATATCCAGGTCGGTGTTGTGCGCGGTAATGGTCACATCGACCAGCACGGGTTCACCCGCGGCATATTCGCCGTTCAGGTCGCTATCCTGATACAGCATGCCCGACAGGCTGCTGGTGGGTACAGCGTAGAGAGGCTGCTGGGTTAGATCGTCTGCCGCAGCCACGGTGAAAGGCTCAGAATACCACACGTCGCTTTCGAGCATCGGTACGGTGAAGGCTGTGCCCGCAGGCAGCTGATATTCCAGCGAGTAGACGCCGGGCAGCGCGCCCTTGAGGTAATAGTCGCCGTTTTCATCGGTATAGGTGGTGGTGGTGTCCGACACCGGCGCGCCGTACTCATCCAGCAGCGATACGCGCACGCCCGCCAGGCCACCGCTGAGCGGCAGGGAGGGCAGGCCGGAATCCAGCAGCACACGGCCCGATACCGTGGCGCTGCGGAACACGCCGCCGTCAATCTGCGCCGCCGTCTGACCGGGAGCCAGGGTGATCGCGGCAGTTTCGCCGTATTCCGCCGTTTGCAGGATCACATGGTTTTCCACCGCCGCGCCCGTTTCGGAAGGATCCACAAACACATAGGCTTCTTGCAGCAGAAAACGCACCGTGTGCGCCGCGGGCAGCAGGCTGTCAAACTGATAACGGCCCTGATCGTCCGTGACGGTTTCGGCTGTAACTTCGCCGCGCATGTTGACAGCCTGCACTGTGAAGCCGGCCTGGCCGTGTTCGCCGTTGTCCATCACGCCCGATACGTTTTGATCCAGGAACAGCGTGCCGGCAATCTGCGCGGGCAGGGTGACGCCGGCATATAATGTGCTGGCCTGGCCGTGGGGCAGCGCGCGTTCCAGGGTGATGGTGTTTTGCGCGGCCAGGGATACAAAGTCGTTTTCACTGCCTGCGATGGTGAATACCTGACCATCGGGCAGGGTGCAGCGGATGCGATTATCGCCGCCGCGCAGCACGGGGAAGCGGGCAATGCCATCGTTATCGGACGTTACGGTCAGGAGAACCTTATCCTGCGCGTCCAGTATTTCCGCCGTTGCGCCGGGAAAGGGCAGATCGCCTGCATCCAGCGTGCCGTCGGCGTTGAGATCATGATAGAACCGAATTTCAAGCGTTGTTACGTCCATCACGCCGATGGGCCGCACGGCAGAGGTTTCACCCGTGGATACGCCGATGCTGATGGACTGGGAGAAGGCGTAGCCGCCCGTGAACTGCGAATCGCCGCCCGGCAGGGCGAACATGGCGCTTTCTGGCAGGGTGACGGTGAGCGTATATGTGCCTGCCAGCAGGCGGTCAAAGCGATACTGGCCGTTCTCCGTGCTGGTCAGCGTGCGGTGAACGCCAGCCGCGTCGTTGTCAAGCGTGATGGTCGCTCCGGCGTAGCCGCCTTCATCCGCGCCGCGCAGGCCGTCCATGTTTGCGTCATACCACAGGCTGCCGCTCAGGCTGCCCGTGCTGACCGCGCCCAGACCCAGATTCAGGCTGTTCCCCCTGGGCACGACGAAGGGATCAGACCAGCCCTCGTTGCTGTCGCACGGGGGGAAGCAGTTGTACCAGGCGTTGATCTTTTCGCCCAGAGGGCCGATGATGTAGGGATCGGGCAGCACCACGCGCATGCGGTACGTGCCCGGGGTCATGCTCCAGTAGGTGGCGCAGCCCTCGCGGTCGGTTATATCGGAGGCGACCATGACCCATTCGCCCTGATATTGATAGTACAGTTCGGTCTGCACGCCGCGCAGCATTTCTTCCGAGGAGCTTCTGCCGCCGTTGGCGTTTTTATCCTCAAATGCATACAGGCGCAGGTGGCCGACGGATTTGGACGCGCCGATGTGCGCGTGATCGATGCTTTGCCCATCGGCAAGCGTCAGCACGGCGGAGGTGCTGCTGCCGCCGTCGGCGGGAAGCATCACGCTGCCGCTCTCCGCAGGCTCGATAAACTGATAGCCCGCAGGCAGCTTGGCCGACAGGTAATATTCGCCTGCGCTTAGGCCTGTAAAGGCGAAAGCGCCGTTTCTGTCCACCGTTTGCTGAGACAGCTCCGCGCCGTCCTGCGCACGGTGCAGGGTGACGACAACACCGCTTAGGCCGCGATCGTTCGCATCATAGGTGGTATCGCCGTTTTGCGCCTGCCAGGCATAGCCGCTGATTTGCCCTGACGACGCCTGCGCGCACAGCGCGGGCAGGCACAGCGCCAGCAGAAATAGCAGCAGAACAGTAAACTTGCGGGTATTGCGCATAGATTAGCCTCCGTACAAGTGAGCTTTTGGAATTAGCGTGGCCGCCAGGGATCGCGCGGGGGACGGCAGGGTTGAGGATACAGGGGCAGGGGCGGCGGGCATTCGGGCGCGCATTGCCCCGGCGCGGCCATAGCGCGGCAGCATACGGCCCATGCCTGCACGCACACATCCAGCGCCGTCTGCACGCAATCGCAGGGTGCGCTTTCGCCCCCGCGGGCCAGGCGCACATGGGCGCAGGCAACGTACTGCGCGCCGCGCTCCGCACCGCAGCCCAGACGCACGGTGACAGGCACCTCGATGCTGGAGCAGCCCTCAAACCGGCAGCCGCGCTGATCGCACAGCGTGACCGACAGGGGAATGCGCACGCGCAGCTCCACACCGCCGCAGCCGCAGAAGGAGCGGCCAACCTCCTCACAGGGGCCGGATGCGCATACATCCAGCACGCGAAGGGGCGGGCAAAGGGAATCGGGCACGCCGCACAACGGCAGGGAAAAGCGCTCGCAGCGCAGCTGGGTGCGCCCGCTGCCCACGATTTGCTGCATCAGAAAGTCGCAGGCAGGCGCGCAGGGCGGCGCGGGGCGGCCGCAGCGGCAGAAATCGGAAAAGTTCATGGATACACCTCCTTGCGGGAGTGGAGGGGCGAAGCCCTCCCTGTGCATCCTATTCGGGCATGCCGTTATCGGTGACGGCCACCAGCGCGCCCGTCGCATCGTAGAGCATCAGCTGATCGTAGCGCGATTTGTGCCACAGCCGCTTTACATCCAATTGCAGCGATACAGGCTTTTCCGTGGCGCGCGCGCCGATTTTGTATACGCCGTTGGCGGGCAGCACCGTGCCCTCGGGCAGGGTGTAGCAGGCTTTGCTGCGGCTGACATACAGCGTCCAGCCATCAAGCGAAATATCCTGCGCGCTGCTGTTCTGCAGTGTCAGGATATGATCGTCGTTGCTCAGTTTCAGGCGCACGGAAGCGGAATAATCGGGCGTATCCCATACGATATCGCTGAATGCGACCGTCCCGTTGCTGAGCGTTACGCATACGCCGCGTGTGTAATCCTGCGTGACGGCATACGGAATATCCAGCCGTCCCAGGGATTTGAGCAGGGAACGCGCGGGGGTATCGGGCTCCTCGCGGGTGGCGGTGCAGATGAGGGCGGCCTTCGGGGATACCGCCTGCAAAAAGCTGTCGCTGGTGGCACTATTATCGCCATGGAATGGGATCTTCAGCACATCGCAGGCAGGCACAACGCCTGCTTCCAGCAATGCGTATTCCTCATCCAGCTTCATATCGCCGGTCAGCAGGATGCTGCCGTCGGCGGTCTGCACATGCAAAATGAGCGAGTTGTTGTTTTCATTTTGCGTGTCCTGGGTCAGCGGGCCGATTACGCGAAAGGCCGCCTGATCTGAAATGCGGATTTCATCGCCCGCGCGCAGCCAGGACACCTCCTGCCCACGCAGCGCGGCCGCGGCGATCATGGGATGGCCGGCGCTTGGAATATCATAATAGATGGCCGCGGCGTACCAGGCGTCCACCTGGATATCGCTTTGCGCCAGCGCCTGCAAGCCGCCGTAATGGTCTCGGTCGCAGTGGGAAAGGAATACTCCGTCCAGATGTGTAACGCCATTGCGGCGCAGCAGCTCAAGCATGGCGGCGCTGGTGCGCTCCCAGCCGGTATCGATCAGGTAGGCTTTACCCTGTGTTTGCAGCAGCAGGCAGTCTGCCTTGCCGATGTTGAGTGCGATCAGCTGCGTGCCTGCGCCTTCATCCGCCGCGGCGCAGCCCGCACATAGGGGCAGCAGGGTCAGGATCAGCAAAAAAACCAGTGCTCGGCGCATGGGCATGCCTCAGTCAATGTAGCTGATGTGGCCGTCGTGCACGGGATGTGCCGCCTTGGTATCCGCAGGCACGCCGATGGCGATGGCAATGGCAAAGTCCTCGCCCGGCAGAAAGCACAGGCGGCGCCGGAACTCATCGGCCCGTTCTCCCTTGAAAGCCTCGCGCGGCAAACCCAGGATTACGCTGCCCAGGCCCATGCTTTCGGCGGCCAGGGCGATATTCTGCACCGCGATGCCGCAGTCCAGCATGCTGTAACGCCAGGCAGGATCGGCTGAGAGAAACAGCACCAGCGGCGCGTTGTAGAACACATCAAACTTCTTATCCTCAAAGCGCGGGCTGCGCTGCGCTGCTGCCTTGCGCATCATGCCCTCGCGGGTGGCGTCGTTGATATCGGAAAGCAATTGCTTATCGCGCACCACGGAAATATGCCAGGGCTGCTTATTGACAGCGCTGGGGGATTGCAGGCAGGCGGCCAGCAGCGCGTCCAGCTGAGCCTGGGTGACGGGGGTATCCTGATAGGCGCGGTGGCTGCGGCGCGCAGCGATGGTATCCAATACGGCGTTGGTCATGATAAAAACCTCCTTGCCCTTTGGGGGCGGTCATGCTAAAATGCAATAGTAGGATGGTGAGAAAATGCACGAGCAATTCATGCGTTTGGCTCTTGCGCAGGCCGCGCAGAGCGGCAGCGACGTGCCGGTGGGCGCGGTAATTGTGCGCGATGGGCAGGTGATCGCCAGCGCCCATAACGAGCGCGAGGCGCAGGATAGCCCGTTGGCGCACGCTGAGATGCTGGCCATGGAGCGCGCCTGCCGCGCCCTGCATACCCGGCGGCTGAGTGGCTGCACGCTGTATGTGACGCTGGAGCCCTGCCCCATGTGCGCCGGGGCGATGGTGATGGCGCAGCTGGACGGCTGCGTGTTCGGCGCATACGATGCGCGGCAGGGCTGCTGCGGCAGCGTGTACGATCTGCCGCACGATCCAGCCTTCTTCCACCGCGTGCCCTGCGCAGGCGGGGTGCTGGAGAATGAATGCGCCCGGCTGCTGCGCGCTTTCTTTGAAAGGCGGCGCGGGGACAACGCTCCTTCATTATAACGGATGCCGCGGCGTTTTGCAAACCGCGCAGGGCATGAAAATGTGTCTGGTTTGTAACATTTTTGCAAAACCCGGAAAACGCTTGCACCGGCCGGGCGAATGTGCCATAATATCAGACGATAAGGCCCTTGACGGCTGAAATGAAGAAGGGAATTTGAACCATGAAATCCAAGAACAAAATCCTTGCTATTTGCGCGGTGCTGATCGTGATCGCCGCCGTGCTGCTGATTGTGAAGCCCTGGGCGGCGGCTAAGCCTGCCGTTACCCAGCCGACGGTCGAGCCGGTTGTGACCGAAAGCCCCACCGAAGCGCCCACGGAAGAGCCCACCCAGGAACCCACCGAAGTGCCTACCGTAGCGCCCGCTACGGCCGTGCCTGAAACGACTGACGCGCCCGCTGCCGCAGATCTGACGGCGGATAACCCGGTGCTGGCGCAGGTGGGCGACAACCAGATCCTGCTTTCCGATGTGCAGGAAATCGCCGGTTTGCTGTATAATTATGGCTATACCGAAAAGGAAAACGATTATCAGTACGCGCTGAACTATATGCTCAATCAGGAGATCATCAAGCACCACATTGCCCAGGCTGGCCTGGATCAGTTTACCGATGAGGAAAAGACCGCCTTTGCCAACGAGGCCGCCGCACAGTGGGAAGAAGCGCTGAATAACTATGTAGAATATTATCTGACTGAGGATACGCAGGAGCAGCGCGATACCCTGCGTGCGCAGGCCATTGACTACTATGCCGCCCAAGGCTACAGCCAGGATACCTTGCTGGAAAACCTGATGCTTGAGGAGGAATACAACCGCCTGGAGGAGCAGCTTGCCAACGGCTATACGCCCACCGAGGATGAAATTAACGCCGTGTTTAATGAATATGGCGAGCAGTATCGCCAGCAATACGAGGGCAACGTGCCCATGTACGAGTTCTATACCCAGCGTTACGGCTATGAAAGCTGGTATGTGCCCGAGGGCTACCGCGCTATTCTGCACATCCTGCTGAAGGTGGACGACGATCTGCTGACCGCTTATACCGATGCGGAGAATGCCTACGACGAGGCTGAAGGCGCTGAAACGCCCGACGAGGAAGCTGTTGCCGCCGCCAAGACCGCGCTGGATGCCGCCCGCGAAGCGGTGCTGGCCTATGTGCAGCCCCAGCTGGATGATATCTACGCCCGCCTGGAAAAGGGCGAGGACTTCAAAAACCTGATTGTGGAGTATGGCAAAGATCCCGGCATGAAGGATGTGACCAACCTGGAAAAGGGCTATCCCGTTCATAAGGAAAGCATCATGTACGATTCGGCCTTCACTCAGGGCGCGTTCCAGGAGCGCATGGCCAAGGTGGGCGATTACAGCGATCCCGTGATCGGTCAGAACGGCGTGCATGTGCTCTACTATCTGGCCGATATGGAAGGCGGCCTGGTGATGACGGACGAAATTCATCAGGAGATCTCTGATTATCTGGTCAGCAACAAGGTGAATGAGGCTTATAATGCTGGCCTGGAAACCTGGAAGGCCGATATGAACATTGTCACCTATCAGGATGCGCTGGACGCCGCGCAGGCTCAGGCCGACGCTGAGGCTGCCGAGGAAGAAGCTGCCGCGCAGGCGACGGCCCAGCCCGAAGCCGACTCCGCTCAGGATGACGCCGCCGCCACCGACGCGCCTGCTGTCCAGACTGACGCGACCCAGGCTCCCGCTGCAAACTAACGATTGACGCTTTTATACAAAGGACGTCCGACGATTGCCGGGCGTCCTTTGTGTTCAGTCTCGTCTTTGTCCTGCTTTTTTTCTCTTTTGTTCTTGAAAGCCTGCCGCAGGGGATTTACAATAGAATAGGAAATTTCTGCCGCTTCTGCGGAAAAACCATAAAGGAGCCAGCCTATGTATCGCATTGTGCAAAAAAACGCGCTGAATGCCAGCGTGATTCAAATGGATATCCAAGCGCCGCTGGTGGCACGCAAGGCCCAGCCAGGGCAGTTTGTCATCCTGCGGGTGGACGGGCAGGGCGAGCGCATTCCGCTGACCATTGCGGGCTGTGATGAACAGGCAGGCACGGTGCGCATTATCTTTCAGATGGTCGGCGCAACTACCCTGCTGCTGGGGCAAAAGGCGGCGGGGGAGAGCATTCCAGATTTTGTCGGCCCGCTGGGCACGGCAACGGAGCTTGCGGGCCTCCAGCGCGTATGCGTGGTTGGCGGCGGCGTGGGCTGTGCCATCGCCCTGCCTACTGCGCAGGCGCTGCATGCCCAGGGCGCGAACGTTACAAGCATCATCGGCTTTCGTGGCGCGGAGCAGGCAATATTGCAAAAGGACTTCGCTGCCTGCTCGGACAAGCTGATATTGACCACCGACGACGGGAGCCTGGGCAGACGCGGCAATGTGACTGTGCCGCTGGGCGAAATGCTGGCGGCGGGCGAAACGTTTGACCGCATTTTTGCCATCGGCCCGCTGGTGATGATGAAGTATGTTGTAGAAACCGCGCGCCCCTACGGTGTGCCGGTGACGGTATCTATGAACCCCATCATGATCGACGGTACAGGCATGTGCGGCGGCTGCCGCCTGACGCTGGTGCGGGATGGGCAGCGCGTTGCGCGCTTTGCCTGCGTGGACGGGCCGGACTTTGACGGCTATGAGGTGGATTTTGACGAAGCCATGGCGCGCAGCCGCATGTACGCGCCCTTTGAGCGCGCGGCGCGCGAACATGTATGCAGCCTGCTGGCCCAGGCAGGGGAGGCGTAAAAATGGCGATTGAAGCAAAAAAGTATCCCATGCCCACGCAGGAGGCTGGGGCGCGCGTTCACAACTTTGACGAGGTGGCGCTGGGCTATCCCGTGGCGCTGGCCAAGCAGGAGGCCGCGCGCTGCCTGAACTGCAAAAACCGCCCCTGCGTGCAGGGCTGCCCGGTCAATATTCAGATTCCTGATTTCATTGCCCATATCAAGGCGGGCGATTATGAGGGTGCGTATCAGGTGATCGCGCAGGATTCCGCCCTGCCCGCCGTGTGCGGCCGCGTCTGCCCGCAGGAATCGCAGTGCGAAAGCAAGTGCACCCTGGGCGTGAAATTTGAGCCGGTCGCCATCGGCAGACTGGAGCGCTTTGCGGCGGACTGGCATCTGGCGCATCATCCTGAGCAGCCGGAGCGCCCCGCGGCCAACGGCCATCGCGTGGCGGTGGTGGGCTCCGGCCCCTCGGGGCTTACCTGCGCGGGCGAATTGGCGCGGCGCGGGTATCAGGAGACGGTGTTTGAAGCGCTGCACGCGCCGGGTGGGGTGCTCAGCTACGGCATTCCGGAGTTTCGCCTGCCCAAGGCTATCGTGGCGCGCGAGGTGGAAAACCTGCGCGCGCTGGGCGTGAAGATCGAAACCAACGTGGTCATCGGCAAGACGCTGACGGTGGACGAGCTGTTTGCCGACGGCTTTGAGGCCGTGTTTATCGGCTCGGGCGCGGGGCTGCCGCGCTTTATGGGCATTGAAGGCGAGGGCCTGCGCGGCGTGTATTGCGCTAACGAGTTCCTGACCCGCGCCAACCTGATGAAGGCATATCGTCCTGATGCGGCCACGCCCATCCTGCGCGGCGGGCGCGTGGCGGTCATCG
>ERZ809296.3617-NODE-3617-length-12856-cov-175.241856_pt1 | contig 12856 bp, 3 predicted proteins | sample MGYA00520511_ERZ809296 | MGnify/ENA primary metagenome ERZ809296 (study PRJEB31576, sample SAMEA3212662) | Homo sapiens | biome: human-gut; feature: human gut; material: fecal | place: Sweden | collected 2012 ... | reverse complement strand
TACAAATGGTTTACTACCCAAGATCAAACTATCGTTTGATCTTGAATATATTATACCACAAAAGAACAGACTTGTAAAATCTGCGATTTGACCTTTTTGCAGATTTGACAAACGTTTTATTTTATGGTATAATATATGCTCTTGTTTTTACGGCTGTCCATTTTGGGCAGCTTTTTCTGTTTCTCGTCGCCGGTAAGATCCAGAAAACATATGCAAGATACGATTTCGGAAACGTCCAAAGTTACGATACCCATAGGCATTTCGCTTTAGCACCTTGATTCGATTGTTGCAGCCCTCTGTGTAGCCATTGGTGTAAGGGCAGTCGAATGAATTGAGGATTTCCGGCTTCCATTCTTCTATGGTGTCACAGCAAGCGACAAACTCTTTCAATCCGCTGTTTCTGGCAAGGCTCAGCCAGAGGTCTAATGTCTGTTCTGCTGCTTCTCCGGTGTTACAGTCCAGCACTTGTAAGAAGTCGTCTTTGATGCGGTGGGCTTTGTGCAGCCGCTCTGACAGCTGGAGCATGGCAGTCACGTGTTCCTGATCTTCTGCTTTCAGATAGTCGAATCGTTTGTTCAGCAGCACTCTGGAACGCTTGAACTGTAACCGCTCCTTGCGGCTGAGTTTTGCTTGCTCTTGTTTCCGGATCGCTTCAAATGCCCAGATCACTTGCCGAATCCAGTGATACTTGTCTACCACTCGCACCGCATTGGAGAATACCTCTGCTGCCGTATCCTGATAGGGTTTCCACATATCGGAAATGAAACGTGTGACCTTTTCTCTCGCTTTCTCTTTCCATTGCAGGAAATACGATCTGACATCTTTCTTGTGTCGGTCTGGCAGAATGTCCAGCACCTTTTTCTTTTCCGGATCAGTGACGATACACTGATATTTTTCCCGTCCGGTGTTTCCCTTAAACTCATCGATCGCAACGGACTGCTCCAAAACTGGCAATTCATCAAAACAAACATTTTGATCGAACGTGCGGATCACAGTAGATATGGATGTTCCCACTTCTCTGGCAACACAAGAAAACGAGTATTCATTTTCCAGCTTCCCACAGATCTGATTTGTCAGACGTGCGGTCATTCTGGCATATCTGGGCAACAAGTCGTTCTTTTCCAGAAAACGTTTGCAGCAGCTTCTGCATACATACCGACGTTTCCGCAAAATCAGTGTCGTTTCTTTTCCGAGGATCGATACCTCTTTGATTTTTTGCTGCCGATAGTCGTGTACTGCATCTGTCAGAACACCGCACTCTGGGCAAGGCTGCTCCTGACGCTCCATCTCGATATGGAGTGTGACAGTATCACGATTGGATTCGACTTTTGTCAGAAGCAATCCGTCAATATCAAATAGTTGTGCTGCAAAATCAGTAGGCATAGCAGAATCTCTTTTCCGGTTTCACGATATTTTCTTTCCGATTATACCAGAAACGTTCCTGCTTGTAAAATCTGTAAACTTGTGTCATCGCAGATTTTACAAATCATTGATTCTGTGTTATACTGGCTTTGTCTGTGCAGAATCGACTTGATACAAAAAGAGATGCCGTCATTTGACAGCATCTCTTACAATATGGTATAATAGAATGTCGGCTTTCCTCCGTCAGGGAGGAGGTGAGGACATTGCTGTATTACATCATATCTATCTTAATTTCCGTTGGCGTGGAGATTGCATTGTATGCACTTCACAAATGGCTGAGCGGGAAGTAAAGCCGACAACAGCCGAATACCGTGCCTTCCTTTCATAGGATAAGGCGAAAGCCCCCAGAGGTCGCATCTCTGGGGGCTTTCTTTTTGTGATGGCATTGCCATTACATCATATCTTTCGCTTTTATTATAGCACAACATCACAAGAATGTCAACTGCTTTTTTCTCATGTTGCACGGCGTATTATTTCCCCTTGTTGTCTTCATACCACGTCAAAAAATCTCCAAAGATCGCTTTTTCAGCGGCTTCTCTGGCATCTATGGCATCCTGAATGTGATTGAACCGTCCCAGGTTATACCGTTTTCCCTGAAAGCGGATGTTCGCCATCCATTTGCCACGGGATTTGTCCCAGCAAACACCGATGTGTCCGGACTTGTTTGTTTTTGGCGGCTTCTTGTCGAGTTTTATTTGTGGAAGATGTGTGCCTTCCACAAAATACTTTTCTGTGCTTTTAACTCTACGTTCCTTTGTGCAGTTACTGCATGTTGTGGTAAGACCATTAATCAATGAGCCGTAGTTACGCTCACATGTTTCACCGCAATCACAGCGACACATGTAATGTGTTTCGTCAAGTTGCTCTAATACGGTTAATTTTCCAAATCGTTGTCCAACAATCCCTAACCCCCTGGCACATCCACAAGAGGTGACATGACCATTTTTCAGGTTGTTTGCCGCTGCTTCCGTTTCGCGACCACAATCACAGATACAGATCCATCGACTTTTTCCAGCATATTTTTTTACCATCAAACGTCCAAAACGCTGTCCTGTTAAATCTTGAAACCCACCAATTCTGCATCCACAAGATGTTTTCTCTCCACGCTTTAATCTTGTTGTCGTTGCAGTTGTGATATTCCCACAATCGCAGCGACATTTCCATTGACTGTTACCGATGTATTCCAGCACAGTCAACTTTCCAAATCGTTCTCCTATCAGATCAGTCATAATTTTCACCTTCCACTTTTCATACGCCCGATTTGTTTTTCCGGCACGGATAGCACATCCGGATTTTCGTTACAGATCAATGCAGTCTTTTGGCTTTCGCTCCTGTTCCGCAGCACTCTGCTCCGGTGCATCAGAACCTTCGCTGACGATCTCGTCCTTGTCCTGGAACTGTAATGCAGCATTCAGTTCTGCCAGACGGCTGGATTTTGCCTGATATTCTGCTTCTTTTGCAAATGGCTTTTGAATTTCCAATTCCGCTGTGTGCAGCTGCGTCTGAATATCCTCCAGTTGGTGCGTGGCATTTTGGATCCTGTCTTCAATGCCACGGAGTACGTTGTCGATTCTGGTGATGTTGCCAGAACGGTCATCACCCAGTTCCAACCGATGCACACCGCTATGCTCTAGCGTCATGGTGTAGCCCTTTTGCAGCGGTTCAAACCGTGCAAACATGGTAAACCCACAGTATTCGCCGATCTCCGCCTTGGAATTGTCCGGCTTGACAAAGCTGTGGATCGCCTGCATCAGTGCAGCAGCTGCTTTTTTTCGTTCCGTGTATGTCACGCCACGAATGCACATGGGAGAAAATCCGTCCGCATTTGGCGTGTAATGCTCTGTATAGTGTTTCATGTCATCGGTGTAGTGCTGAATGAATTGCTCCTTTTGCTGAATTTGCTTGGGATATTCGTTCCGCACCATGTCCTCCATCCGATACCGCTGATTTCTCCAACTGTTTCGGGAAGCTTTTAGCTTGGAAACTGCAATGTCCAGTTCCATCTGTTCTTTCAGCCGAGGATCTCCAGTGCAGACTGCCTTAACTTCAGCATAGGACAAGGCACGATCGTCCACGTCCTCTACATCTCGGTTCGGCGACTTGGAAGTCATGATCTGACCGGTGATCTTTTGTTTCCGTTCGATAGTCTGCCAGCTGTAGGCATCAAAGGTGTCCTCTGTGACATAGCGATAGATGTGGACTTCTGTGTTTTGGTTGCCCTGTCGGATGATCCGTCCCTCTCGCTGCTCGATGTCGCTTGGTCGCCAGGGTACATCGATGTGATGCAGTGCGATCAGACGCTCCTGTACATTTGTGCCTGCACCCATCTTTTCCGTAGAGCCGAGCAGCACACGCACTTTTCCTTTTCGTACCTTTTCAAAGAGGGCTTCTTTCTGCTTATTGGTGCTTGCGTCGTGGATATATGCGATCTCTTCCGCCGGAATACCCATGTCGATCAGATGGTTTTTGATGCTGTCATAGATGTTGGTAAATTCCTCGCCGCCCTTGGATTTATCCGGTGTGGATAGGTCGGAGAAGATCAGCTGTGCAGACCGCTGTTCGCTGGTTTCCTGCCAGATGCGGTAGACATTTTTGGCACACGCCAGAGCCTTGCTGTGTTCTGATTCCGGCAAGTCATGGTTCAACAGCCGCTGATCCAGAGCCAGACTTCTGCCGTCGTTGGTGATAGACAGCATATTGTCCATGGAACTGTCCACACCGCCGCCGTGAACTTTGTCCGCACGTTCCATAAAGGACTGCATAAACTGCTTCTGGATCTCGGAAGATGGCAGCACTTCGGTGTGAAAAACGGCTTTTGGTACGTCTAAATTTAGCATATCTGCGGTCTGAATGTCTGCGATTTCTCGGAACAAGTTGGTCAGTTCCGGCAAGTTGTGGAACTTGGAAAATCTGGTCTTGACACGGTATCTGCCGCCCTCTGGAGCGACTTCACCGGCAGTGACCGCTTCCAGAAAGTTACCCGCCCAACAGTCAAAGTGGATCATGCCCATTTTGGTCAAGGTGTCGTGCTGGAGATACTTCTGAAAGGTGTAAGCTTCTGCAATACTGTTGGAGATTGGCGTGCCGGTGGCAAAGGTACAGCCTTTTCCGTGGGTGATCTCGTCCAGATACTGTACTTTCATGTACAGATCAGATGCCCGAACAGAGCCGCTGGAAATGCCCACATTCTGCATTTTCGTGAAGATCTCCAGATTCTTAAACATATGGGCTTCGTCCAGAAACAGATGGTCTATGCCCAGTTCTTCAAAGTATACCGTATCGTCATCTCGCTTTTTGTCCTGCAAAGATTCCAGCTTCTTTTTGATCTTTTTCCGAGATGCCTCCATTTGCTTGACGGTGAAACTGCGTCCGTTTCCGGAGTTGTTCAGTTCCTCGATCCCTCTGGTGATCTCATCTTCCTGCCGCCAGAGCAACGCCCGTTCCCGTTCCGGTGATACAGGGATCATGGTAAACTGGCTGTGTCCCATAATAATGGCATCATAATCGCCCAGCATCGCCTTGGTAAAGAACTCTTTTCGCTTGTCTTCCTCAAAAGTCGCCTGTGTTGCCACAAGGATATTGGCAGAAGGATAGAGTTTGATGTAATCCAACGCAAACTGTTCTGTCAGGTGATTGGGGACAACGACCAGACTTTTTCGGCAAAGTCCCAGACGTTTCAGTTCCTGTGCCGCAGCGATCATCTCAAAGGTCTTCCCAGCCCCAACCGCATGAGCCAGCAGCGTGTTTTTGCCAAACAAGATTCTGGCAACGGCATTTTTCTGATGTGATCGCAGGGTAATATCCGGATTCATGCCTGGCAGCTGCAAAATACTGCCGTCATACTCCCGTGGACGAATGCAGTTGAGAGTCTGATTGTAGATCTGGCAGAGCGTTTCCCGACGGTCTGGATCTTCCCAGATCCATTCAGAGAAGCGTTCCTTGATGGCATCTGCCTTGATCTGTGCCGCTTCGGTTTCTTCTTTGTTGACCACACGATGCTTTTTCCCGTCTGGATCTTCAAAGTAGTCTACCACTTCCACACGGCGGGAATTCAGCAGAGTGTCCAGCAGTATCAGTGCGTTCATGCGTTTTGTGCCATAGATCTCGTTGATGGAGATATTGGCTTTTTCTGTACTCCGTCCGCTGACACGATAGGAACCGGAAAAAGAGTCGAATTCTACATGAAACTCCCGATTCCAGAACGAGATCTCAAAGATTTCCTTGGCGAATTTCTCGTAACACTCCGTGGGGATCCATGTAGTTCCCAGCCGGACAAAGATGTCTGCGGCTTCCAGCCACTGGGGCTGTACTGCCTGTAATCGTTCTACATTAATGGCATATCCGGCATCCGTTCTGGCGGCATCTTCTGCAATGGTCAGCTTTTTCCGTACATTTCCGGAGAGATACTCATCTGCCGGCAAGTACGCATGGGAATCCGGATCCGCAGCATCATAGGACGGGTTGCGGAAAATCAGTCCCTGCAATTCCATGTACAATTCTTCTTCTGTTTTTCCGGTCAGATTCTGCATATATGCCATGTCCACGCAGGCGTTTTCATTCATGCTGTAGGTCAGAGCATCCTGTGCAGTGTCTGCACTTGTGATCTGATATTTCTGGCGAATCGTCCGTTTCGTGAACAGGTCGGTTTTTTCTACAAATTTGCCTTTTTCATCTACTTTTTCCAGTGCAGACAGCAGCGTATAACCGGTATCTACTTCCAGAATCCTGCGGTTTTTCTTTTCCGTCAGCCGATCATACTGCTGCACAAACTGGTCGTAATACTGCTCCATTTCCTGCTGCTTGCTGCGGACTTCCGTATCTTCTGCACCGTTCAGCTGCAAAGTTACCAGATCCCGCAGACAGTCCCGAATCGGCAGTGCAGCACGAATTCTGGCTTCTGCATCTGTTGTGCTTTTTTGTTCTGCCTTGGTGAGATTGGTCAGTTCCGGCGAAAATGGCAGCATGATGCCGTCCTTTTTGTAATACAGCTTGCCGTCCATAACGGCATAGGAATAGTTCCGCACATTTTCCGCAGAAACAAAGGGCATCTCCACCGTTTCTGTCACAGGGACAGGCACAGGCGGTACGGGCAGCTGGTTCACGGCTCGTTCCAATTCCATGCTCAGCGGATTCCGCAGTGTGTCTGCACAAGTGGTTTCCATGCCAAATCTGCCGCTGGTCATCTGCATTTCTCCCAGGATCATTTCTGGGTGATCGGCAAAATAGGCGTTGATGCGGATTCCGTTGGCATCTGGTTTCAGCTGTACCCATTCCGGCTGTTCTGTCATTGGCTCTGTTCGCTTCCGCAGAAACAGAATGTCTGAGGTGACTTCCGTGCCGGCGGCATACTTAAAGGTAGTGTTGGGCAGACGAATTGCTCCCAGCAGTTCTGCACGTTCTGCCAGATACTGTCGGACAGATGCGTTTTCCTTGTCCATAGTTCCTTTGGAGGTGATCAGTGCAACGATACCGCCAGGGCAGACCTTGTCCAGCGTTTTGGCGAAGAAATAGTCATGGATCAGAAAATGATGGCTGTCATATGCAGCATCGTAGACAGAAAAATCGCCGAAGGGAACATTTCCCACGGCGGCAACAAACGCATTGTCCTGAAAATGGGTCTTTTCAAAACCGTTGACCTGAATTGCAGACTGGGGATACAGCTGCTGTGCAATTCTGCCGGAGATGCTGTCCAGTTCCACACCGGAAAAATGACAGTTTTGCATACTCTCCGGGCAAAGCCCCAGAAATGTCCCGATGCCGCAGGACGGTTCCAGAATCTCGCCGGAAGTGATGCCGATCCGTTCCAATTCCTGATATACTGCACGGATCACAGCAGGCGGCGTATAGAAAGCCGTCAGGGTAGATTCTCTCGCAGCCGCATATTCTTCCGGGGACAGCAGTTCTTTCACCTCGTCATAGTAACTGGAGGAGGTTTCAAAGACTTGTTTCAGACCGCCCCAGCCCACATATTCCGCCAGTATCTCTTGTTCTGCTTCTGTTGCCGGTCGCTGTTCTGCTTCCAGTTCCTGCAATGTGCGGATCGCCAGCAGATTGGCTTCGATTCGTTCTTTGGGCAGTCCAATGCCCAGTGTATCTGAGGTGATGCGGTAGTTTTGCGGCAGTTCCGCTGTGTTTTCCGGTGATTCCTCCGAATCTGTCTGAACTTCTGCCAGCTGTACTGCCTGTTCTGCGGTTTCGATTTTCTCATAGCGTTCCGTATTCAACAACTGTTGATACGAAATGTTTTCCGTGATGGTAAAATCGCCGTCTGTTCTGGATACGGTGCAGTCATCTGTGTTCCACGGCAATGCTCCGGTCAGACCGACCACTTCGCAGATCTCTCCGGTAGTCAGATTGCGGAATCGGTCGCCAATGGCAACATCACTTTCCGTTACGGTTTCCGGCTTTTTTTCCGGTGCGGCTGTTTCTTCTGCCAAAGCTTCCGGCTCGTATTGCCGGAGAGCGGCTTTCGCTTCTTCCAGAGAAGCCTGTGTGTTGTACACCGGATCAAAATGTTCAATGGTGTCCTTGGCATCACGAATGTGCTGTTGGATGTCCTTTGAAGTAATGTACGTGCCTGCATCCAGCAAGGCAGCGGTTTCTTTTGCAACTTCGTTCCACTTGTAAGTGTATTTCTCATGGGTTTCGAGTTCAATCTCTATGCCGGACGCACCATGGTTCGCCATGTAGATCGGTGTGATTCCGCTGTGACCGCCGATGCCGTATTCATCTTTCAGAAATACGGCAAATTCCTTTTGGTTTGGCTGGTGATTGGCATAATATTCGGAAACACGGAATTTTCCGCCCACAAAGCCCGTTCCTCGCATGAGTTCCAGCTGTAATGCTGCTTCTCTGGAAAGCGGCTCGGTGTGGACGGATTCCTTTTCATCGTCTGACAGAGTGACCAGATCGTTAAAATCCAGAACCGACAGCACATTCCGGTTCATTTCTTCCAGAGATTCATACTGCTCTGTCCGGACAATGGAATTTCCATAGGCATACAGCATCCGGAATTGCTCCAGATCTGCCGTCACCTGAATTTCCATATCAGTATCTTCATCTGTGGTGTAGGCAATGAAGATGTTGGACAGGTTTGAGAGATCTGCTTCGGAACTGTATTCGTCCATACAAAAGTCTTTGATGTAATTGATCGCCTTGTCAAGTTCCGGATCTCTGCTTTTCTCTGTAAGCATTCCCGGTTCCACAAAGTGAAACTGCATCAGCAAGCTGCCATCTTCCAGGTAGGCAGTCAGTTCATTTTCGTCAAAATTCCAGTTCTTCGCCTTGCCAAAGTCCATGTGAATGTCTTTTCCGTAAGGTTCTCCGGCTTCGTCCAGCTTGCGGGAGGTGAAATCCACCGTATTGAATCCTGTAATGACTCTTTTTTCGCCAATGCACTCTGGACGGACGTGGTCAGTGATCTCAAATTCCATACCAATTTTTATGGCTCTTTTGAGTTGAGCCAGATTTTTGACAACGGGGATCTCGATTTTCTCTGTCGGATTTGTGATCTCTCGCAGCTGATCTTCCACACGCTCACGGATCACGGAATCCTCGACACCGAGGATCTCGTAGACCTCTGTGGATTTTCTACCGTACAAATCGGAAAAAGCAATATCTGCGGCAATATCTTCTCCAAGATCGTCTGTGGGAAATGTATGGAGATACCACTCCCGTACATTGCTTTGCAGTTCTGCTTTCTGCGATGTACGGGAGAGGATCTCAAATCCCTTTGTCAGCATATCCTGCTGCCAGCCGTCATAGACCAGTTCCTCCGACTGCGACAGGATCACGCCGCCGAGATCCGGTGCGTCCAGATTTTTCATGGTGATATGCCGATCATTCAGTTCTTCGATTGCATATCGTTTTCCGTCGTATCGGATCACGTCACCAACTTCCAGACCAAGCTGTGATGTGATCGGTTCTTCCGCAGCGATTTCCTGCATGGTTTCCGCTGTCCGGATCGGATTGTTGGCTTTGAACTCCTCTAAGATCTGCGTTTCTTCCAATGTCAGCTGGGCATGAGATTCCAAAAATGGCACAAGTACGTTCAGCGTGTATCTGGCAGTTTCCTGATGCTCTGCATCATTGTAGGGAAACTGTTGGGCATCCAGAACACCCTGATTGAAGTCCCGAATGTGGTCGATCAGACTGCCACCGCCAGAACCTTTTCCGTCGCCAATGTCGAATCTGCCTTCATAGTGAAATTCTTCGCTGTTCCGGACAATATTTATGAAAACCATTGTTTTTTTGTACCAACCAGCACGAAGTTCCGGAATATTCCGTTCCTGGTGCTGTTTTTCGTCCAGAAACTCCAGAACAGCGTTGGTCAGAGCAAAGCTTGCATCAGGGTGGTCTTTGACAAAGTCTTCAAATAATCCGCTCTCGGTAAACCATTTTTTGTCCCACACCATCGTCACAGAATCGGATACCATTGGTGGAACTTTGTAATTGTACTTCATGTCTGCAATGGAAGCAAAGGCTTTTTCCGTTTGCTCCTCATCGTTCAGAATGGCATAGAGAGCCTTTTTCATGCGGTTTTCCTTAACGGGATCTCCCTGCCAGTCTGCCATTCTTGCATCGTCAAAAGCCTGTATCAGATGTTCTGCCGCCGCATCAGATGTCAGTGTAGGAAGTATGTGCCGCAAATCGTCTATGGTACGTCCCTGTACAATATCCTGATACTCGCTTTCAGCAAGAGAAAGAATGGCATCTCCTACAGATTCATAGGAAATCGTTTTCCGTGCATTGCCATAGACCGCAGTCAATTCCGTTTCGCCAAATATCGCAGAAAACGGCTTGTCGTTTTGTCGTTCAAACCCTCGCTGTATGCCAAGCAGAGCGACTGCCAGTTCCTTTCGTATATCTTCGCCTTGCTGCATTCGTCTGGCAAGAGCATAGAGTTCCGGCTCAGCCAGACCGTTGCCGTAGATGCTTTTTTCACTGGGACGTTGAGGAAATTTGTCCAGATAGCCATCCTCAAAAAAGATATAGCCGAGGTCCTCGATCTCATCCCAGGCAAGCGGAGCCTTTGCCAGAATCGCTGCCAGATCCTCCTGCAAAAATGCCTTTTCCTCATCGGTCAGAGGGACTTCCTGCTGCGGCATCTGCTGGTCGATGGCATTTTGCAGGGCTTCGGAAAAACGGTTCAGCCTGCCGGCAAATATCCGTTTGCTCAGCAGCTGCACACTGCCGTATTTCCGGCGGAAATTGTGAGAGCGTTCAAAGGCTGCGGAGATCAGATCGGAATCCAGCTGCTCCAAAATTGCAAATTTTTCCAGATGCCGGAAAAACTTCTGCTGGGATGCGGTCAAATTGAATTGGGACTGCACCTGTGCAAACGCTGTCTGGATCATGTGCTTATGCTCCAGAAACGCATCTGCTGCCGGTAAATATGTTTCGGTCGTGCCGCTTTCCTCTGCACGAATGGGATTGACATCTACCGGAATACCATGATATTGCAGCGGTTCTTCACTGTCGTGGAACAGGGCAAACAGTTCATCTTCCCGAAAATCTCCCTCGTATTCCACCAGAATATCCAGATCAGAATCCTCGTGTTCATAGCCTTTGCTCCGGCTGCCGTATACCACAATGTTTTTCAGGGTAACTGGTATCTCATATTCCCGGCAGATCAATTCCAGATCTGCTCGGATTGCTTTTGCAATTTCTGTCAAACTATCGTTTTCTGATGCAGCGGGGGCTTCCTGCATTGCTGCAATGCTTTGATACTGTTCCAGATCAAACTGTGATACGGTGATATTGCTGCTTTCTCGAATCTCCGCAGCAATGCTCTCCATACCGTCAGATGCTGCATCATATTCCGGCAGCAGATCACCATTGATGAAGACAGAAGCATGGAAATCCCGCCACATAAATTCTGCGGTTTCCGCAGAGATTTCCACCAGCTGCTGCTGCTTTTCCATGCACTGTGTCATGATGGTGATCGCATCGCTGCTTTGCAGCTGATCCACACTAATGTCACGGTCTGTTTTGACAAAATAGATGTTGTGTTCCAGCATAAAATCCGTGCTAAGAATGCAGGACGGTGCAGCGATCACATATGCTTTTGACTGCTGCTGGATCTGGGATAAGCTGTCCCGTGTCAATTGGTTCGGATAGGTGTAATAGGCGGTTGTTCCAACCATGCCCAACAGATTCATTTCCGGAACCGGCTCGGAAAACAGGGACAACTGCTGTGTGTTTTCCGAAACTGTTTCGGCTTTTGCTTCTTTTTCCGAAACAGAATTGACAATATTGGTACTTTGGTGTATAATGATGTCAGAGTCAAAGCGTTCCAGGCATTGGGGCAATGGTAGCCCTAACACCCTGAAAAGCTCTTGGCTCTTTTTTTCGTTCCAGTATAGGAGAGCATTCGCATCTGTGACACGTTCCAGATACTGTGCAAAGTTCACTCTGCCGTACACACTGGTAATGAAATTGGTGGGGACTTTCTCCAGGTCATATGTGCCGGTACCGTTGGCTTGCAGGCTGACGATGATCGGCATACTTTCCTGATCTACTGCCAGCAGTGCAACAAGCATATTTCTCTGGTTGTGTGGCGAAATGGAATCAAACAGCATGACCGGTTCCTGCATGAGTTCCGGCAGCTGCTTGACTTGTTCTACTGACAGACCATGCCAATGACTGTTTTTGCCCTTGGGGTGAACTGCATCACGCAAGTGCTTCTGGGTATACAGCATGGGCAGCGGCTGACAGCCTGCCTGAATCAGGATCTCCGGTGTATCACATACTTTCAGAGCATTGTACTGGGACAATTCTCCGGCAAGTGCCTGATCAACTTCTAATGCAAAAGCGGAAACAGATGCCACTTCTGTTTCCGCTTCTTTGATTTCTTCCTTTAATAGTGCAGGAGTTCCGGCAGTTTCCGAAAGTCCTCCGGTGTCTTGCAGTGATTGATGATGTCCAGTTCCGGCGGAATCCGATACACGATCTGCTGCAATACCTGTTCCTCCGCTTTCCGGCTGGCTTTCTCGCTCTGCTCCGAGTACGTTCCCGTTTTCTGTTCGATCATATATCTGGTGAACAGTTCCCGATATTCTACCTCTGCTCTCAGATTGATCTCGTGATGCAGAATCAGGTAATGTGTGCTGTTCTTCGAGTATTTCAGCAGTTCGGGGTGATTTGTCTGCATCCACTCCCACCAGATCTCTCCGTATCTGCCCTTCGTTGCTTCTGCCGCTTCCAGAAGTGAATCCAGTGAGTTCTCGTTCCATTCGTCGTCCGCTTGAAACCCGCTGTTCACGAATTCCTTCCATTTTTTCTTCAATAGCGTCAAATCTTCCAGATTCATTTTTCTTCCTCTCTTTCGCCAAAAGTTCGATTGATTTCAAAGTTCTTCCGAAAATCTGCTGTGCATTCCGGCAAAACCGAATCAGATTCTGATTATCCCGGAAAAAGTCCATTGCGTTCAGAT
>ERZ809296.3614-NODE-3614-length-12864-cov-35.596768_pt1 | contig 12864 bp, 14 predicted proteins | sample MGYA00520511_ERZ809296 | MGnify/ENA primary metagenome ERZ809296 (study PRJEB31576, sample SAMEA3212662) | Homo sapiens | biome: human-gut; feature: human gut; material: fecal | place: Sweden | collected 2012 ... | reverse complement strand
ACACGCGCAAGGAAAATCTGCCTCATTTTTTGCTAATGGCCTGCTAATTTGCAGTTTGAAATATCGCAGCTAATTTCTTGCTAACGATTACTTTGGTTATAAAAGGCTCTGAGAGCTGACTGTATTGCACAACAGAGGATATGGATAACAGCCGTAGCATGGTCGAAATGCACAGCGGTATATGTGAGGACATCGCAGGCAATTCGACAAACATATCTTCTAAGCCCGAGGCCCCCGGTTCGAGCCCGGGCAGGCGTACCAAAAGCGCTGTGATCTCAAGGGATCGCGGCGTTTTTTTGCTTATCAAGCAAATTTCACAGCTGTTATCGTGTCAAACGCCTGCATGGCACCACCAGCTGATCTCGAACCGTTTTCTCTATTTTCCCATTTCCGGCACCACTCTGGCACTCATTTAACCGCACCTCTGGCTCGGAGGAGCTCGGCCATCGCTGGAGCTGTGCAATCACATCAAGCAACTTTCTTATTGACAGCCGGCCCTCAAAGAGATATATTTATCTCATCGAGTGATAAATATATCTCTTTGAGGGGACGCAATTATGAAGGAAAGGAGAACCTCGCAATTTATCTGGGCGCGATCTGCGCTCTGCTTGCAGCAATCTCTTCGTGGTACACGATAGCGTTTAACGATTCAAGGTTTATTGTGCCGATGGATCTATAACTATGTCTTCAGGGCGCAAGACCTTCCTATGATCATTTCCGGCACACTCCTTGCCTTGTACATCGTGTACCTTGCTGTGTTGTTTTTCCAATCTACCTCCGCAAACAAGCGCAGAGGATCGACCTCTCGGTCCACCAGAACCGTAAATCCCAAACTGGGATTTTTAGGCTTATTCGGTTTTGCCGGATTTTTAGGATTTTGGACTTACCGCGTCGACCAGACCATTTTCCCCTTCGTGTTTTTTGTGTTTTTCGGCTTTTTCGGATTTTTCTATGAGGGGAAAATGTCAAATACCCTGATAGACGAACGGTACAAAGAAAACAAAATGAGAGCGCAAAGCACAGCGAACAAAACTGCTCTGTCCATTATTTTTTTGCAATACTGATTCTGGGACAGGGAAGGCTCATGGGGCGCCTTGAATACACCCTAATTGCTCTTGTTATTGTGATCGCTCTTTCCATAGCGCTTGAACTATTCCTCAGTGAGTATCTGCTATATCATTATGACCACGATGAACCGTTTGATGAAAGCGAGGAATAAACGTGCCTGATTTTGAATGCCGATTAAAAAAGTACAGGCTATTAAAAGATTTGACCCAAGAGCAGTTGGCGGCGCAGGTAGGCGTGCGGCGGGAAACCATCATGCGGCTGGAAAAGGCACAATACAATCCCTCACTTAAACTGGCGATCGATATTGCAAGGGTTGTCGAAACGCCGATCGAAGAAATCTTTGTTTTCAAGTGATCTGTGCGGAACTAACCGGCCGGCAGTAAATGACGGTGTACTGCACGGCATGAAATGAGATAGCTGGCTTCTAAGCGTCAGTCCGCCAGTTAGCGTCTGGTCGGGGATGCCAAAAGGCCCTGGAAGCGCTGCTTCCAGGGCCTTTTTATTTTCTCTTATTTTATCGCACTGGGCGGGGCTCACACCTGCATATCAGTCTGTCTGCGGTAGCTGCGCAGGAACAGGAGCGACATGACAAGGCACATCGCCTCGGAAAGGACGGGCGTGTACCAGATCGCCTCGCCGCCGAACGCGGCGGCGAGCGTCAGCAGCACCGCACTTTGCAGCACAAGACCGCGGCCGACGGAAATGCTGATGGCCGGGACCGGGCGCTCAAGCGCCGTCAAAAAGCCCCCGATGACGATGTTGAAGCCAAGGAACAGATACGAAACGCTGTAATGCCGGAACGCGCGCGCCGAGTACGCGACCAGCTCCTCCCCCGCGTGCGAGAGGTAGAGGCGCACGAGCTGCGGCGCAAAGACGTAAAGTCCGAGGAAGAGCACCGGCGCGGCGATGCAAACGGTCGTGAGCGCATAGCGCAGGAGCTTTCTGCACGCGGCGCGGTCGCCCCTTCCGTACTGGAAGCTCACGAGCGGCTGCGAGCCCTGCGAGATGCCGACCATCAGCTGAATGATGAGCGACGTCACATAGGCAATGACCGTGTAGGTCACGACGCCGTCCGTGCCGATGCACTTGAGCACCGTGCGGTTGAAGAGGAAGATCATCAGTCCCGTGCACAGCTCCGTCACGCCGTCGGCAAGGCCGATGGGCAGGATGCGCGCGTAAAGGTGCGGATCGAAGCGGAATCTGCACAACCGGAACGTGCACTTTTTGCTGAAAAAGTGCGCAAAGTACGAGAGGCAGGTGACAAGCTGTGAAATGCCCGTGGCGACTGCCGCGCCGAAAACGCCCATGTCGAGCCAGAAAATCGCGATATAGTCGAGCACGCAGTTTGTCAGGCACCCGCTGATGACCGTGAAGAGCGCGTAGCGCGGGAAGCCGTCCGTCTTGACGAGCACCTCAAGGTTGTAGGACACCAGATAGCACACGCTGAACGGCGCAAGACCGAGAAGATAATGCTTGACATAGTCGAGCGTGATCTCGTCCGCGCCGAGAAGGCGGGCGAACGGCTCCAAAAACAGCAGCACGAGCGCCGTGGCGACCGCACCGAGGATGAGCAGCGTGGCAAAATTCTGTGAAAAGAGGGTGTTGGCCTCGTGCCGTTTATCCTGCGCGATGGCAATGGCGATCAGCGTGGACGAGCCGACGGCAAAGAGCACGGCAATGGAAAACAGCGCGTTGGTAAAGGGGATGGCGAGGTTGACGGCGCTCATGGCGTATTCGTTAACGCCGAGGGAGACCATCAGGCCGTCGACCATCGAGTAGAGCGAGAATACCACCTGTGAAGCCACAGTGGCCGAAACAAATCGGACAAAGTCATGTTTCAGACCTTTGCCTGAGAGTAACAAAATAACACATCCTTAAATTATAATATTTTATTATGCGTTGATCTGACCGATCCCAAGGCTCCCTGCGCGGAGGGCCGCCGCATCATAGACGGTGTGCGCCATAAGCGTCACCGTCCGTTTCCGGCGCTGCAAAACGCGTGCGGTCATGTCCTGAAGAAGTGACTCACCTCCATAGAAAAAATCTCCTTCCAGCATTTGGTGTGATCTGAAAACGCCGTCTGTGGCAAAAAGCGGCCAAATATAAGAAAAGCAGCCGCAAAAACGGCTGTATCTTCGACGCCAAGGCGGCTTTTGATCGGTCTGTAGTTTTATTGTACCATAGGTTTGCCGGTTTTGCAATCACCTGTGCAAAAACGAAACACAAACGAAACACCTGCTCTCACCGCTGTCCTGCTCCCCGCTCCGTCCTTGTCAAGCGGCAGAGGAGGCGGCCTGCCGATGCAGGCCGCCCCCTCTGTTTCCTTTTGGGCTTATCGCACGCTTCCCTCGCCGCCCATGAGGGCGGTCATCTCCTCGATGCGCTCGAGAGGGAACGGCAGCGCGCTGAGCGGTCGCATGGCGATGCTCATGAGCTTCATCGGGTTGTCGTCCGCCGCCACGCGGTTGGAGCTGAGCGCTCCGCAGCGCTTGCAGCGCTGGATGATCGCCCACTCGCCGCCTCTTCGCACCCAGACGGCCACGGGCTCCATGATGCCGCCGCAGTCGCTTTCGCGGTCGCCCGGCTCAATGTCCACGTGCAGGCTCGATAAGCAGTTCGGGCAGTGGTTGCGATGGTCGCTGCCGGCGTTTTCCGGCGTGCAGAGCCGCCCACAGACCTTGCAGGTGAAGGTGTCGCGGCAGGCGTGGGTCTTGTAGTACCCTTTTTCAAAGATTTTGCGTTTGTTCTCGCGGTTCATGTTGTCCTCCTGAAAAGCATGGCTCTCGGGAGGAACGGCGTGTGTCAGTAAATTTGCCGGCCCTCCCGGTCAGCGCACACGCTCCAGTGACATCGTTTTAGACTTCAAAAAACGGCTCCTTCATTCTAAAAATTCCGGCAGCCCGGAAAGGCTTGCCGCAGCTATCGTAACGCCGGAACGCCCCGTTGTCAAGCGCTCCGCGTTTTTCCCTCATTCCGCGCTCAGCAGCAGGACGGAGACGTCATTGACATTCGTGCCCGTCGCGCCGGTTCTGATGAGTGCTCCAACTGCGTCAAGCGCGTGGTACGAATCGTTTTCTTCAAGCGCTTTTGCGGGGTCAACACCCTTCTCGCGCAGCCGCTGGGCGATCCCGCCGTCCACAATGCCGCCCGCGGCATCGGTCGGTCCGTCCGTCCCGTCGGAGCCGACGGAGAAGACGAGCGCGTTCGAAAGTCCCTCAATGCCGAGCGCTGCGGACAGCGCGATCTCCTGATTGCGCCCGCCGAGGCCCTTTCCCCTCAGGTGGACGACCGTTTCACCGCCCATGAGGAACGCAAGGTTTTTCCCGTCACGCGCATGCGTGCGCGCAATGGAAGCAAGCATGCTCCCCGCCTCGCGCGCCTCACAGCAGAGGCAATCGGTGAGGATCATCGGCTCGTAGCCGAGCGCTTCGCACGCCGCGGCGGCCGCCGCGCAGAGCTCGCGCACGCTGCCGGTGATCTGCGTTTCGACATTTTCGAGCGTTTTCGGCGTCTCCTGCGCCAGAAGCACCCACGCCCGCTCCGACAGGCGCAGGCCGTACCTTTTCGCAATATCGAGCGCCTGCGCACAGCTTGAGCTGTCGGGATACGCGGGGCCCGAGGCGATCATGTCGAGCGGGTCGCCCAGAATATCGCTCAGCACGACAGCGAAGACCTGCGCCGGCGCGCAGTGCCGGGCGAAGCGTCCGCCCTTGACGGCGGAAAGCCGCTTGCGGATCGTGTTGATCTCCACGATGTCCGCGCCCGCGGCAAGGAGCTGATTCGTGACGTCCTGCAATTCCGCAAGCGGAAGCAGCGGCTTTTCAAAAAGCGCGCTGCCGCCGCCCGAGAGCAGAAAGACGACCGTGTCGCTCTCGGTCAAATCTTCCGTCAGCGCGAGCGCGGCGTCCGTGCCGCGCAGGGAGTTTTCGTCCGGCACGGGATGCCCGCCCTCAAAGCACGCGACATTCGCGATCTCACCTTTCACGTGACCGTACTTCGTCACGACCACACCGCCGCAGAAATTATCCTGCAAACACGCGCGGGCGGCTTGCGCCATCTGCCACGCGGCCTTCCCCGCCGCGACGAGGTACACCCTTCCTAAAAAGGTCTTGCCTTTCAGCGCGCGCTCGACCGCCGCGTCCGGCAGCACCGCTGCGATGGCGCGCGTGATGATCTTCTCCGCGTCCGCGCGCAGGCTATCCACCGGTTTCGACTTTTTCTGCATAAGCGCCCCTCCTTTTGAAAAAAGCTGCCGAAAAACGGCAGCTTTTTCGTTATTTTTTGATTTTACCATGCCCGTCTTACGGACACAAGCGGAATTCTCAGAATTCCAGCTTCTCCATGCGGTCGAACGCCTGCTTGAGCTGGTCAATGCCGACGGTGCAGGCGATGCGGAAGTGGTTTGCGCCGGTCTTGCCGAACGGGCTGCCCGCGCTGACGAGCACGTGCGCGCGCTCAAGTAACTCCTTGCAGAACTGCTTGTCGTCGAGGCCCGTCTTCTCCACGCCCGGGAAGAGGTAGAACGTGCCCTTCGGGCGCACGAGGCTCAGATACGGGATCTTCTCGATGCGGTCGGCAGAGTAGAAGATGCGGTCGCGGTACGCGGTCACGTACTTCTCGCGGATTTCTTTGCGCATTGCGAGCGCCTGGATGCCCGCGCGCTGGGAGATGGACGGCGCGGAGTAGACGAGCGAGCCGTTGATGCCGTGCATCACCTCGAGCAGCTCCGGCTCAGCGATGATGACGCCCACGCGCCAGCCGGTCATCAGGAAGTTCTTGGAAAAGCTGTTGAGCGTGATGGTGCGCTCGGCCATGCCGGGCAGCGTGCGGATGGGGCGGAAGTCGCCCTCGTAGATGTAGGTCGTGTAAATTTCGTCCGCCGCGATAAGAAGATCATATTCCTTCGCCACGCGGGCAAGCATCTCCATTGTGGACAAATCGTAGCCCATGCCGGTGGGGTTCGTGGGGTTATTGAAAATGATGGCCTTCGTGCGCGGCGTGATGGCAGCGCGCAGGCGCTCTTCGCTGATGGCATAGTCCTCCTCGGCGTAGGTCGGCACATCGACGCACACGCCGCCCGCCAGCTCGATCTGCGCGCGGTACAGCGCGAAATACGGGGAAAAGACGATGACCTCGTCGCCGGGGTCCAAAATCGCGAGCATTGCCAGCGACATGCCGAGGCAGCTCGACGCGCTCACGAGCACGTGGTCACGCGGAAGGGTCTGGTCAAAGTCCTCCTCCCACGCCTTGCAGACCGCGGAGATGAGCTCGGGGTCGCCCTTGGGGTCGCCGTAGTGAGTGTGGCCGGCCTTGGCGTCGCGGAAGGCCGCGTTGATGATGGCCTCGTCGGTTGTAAAATCCGTGTCGCCGATGCTCAGGTCGACAATGTCCTTGTATTTGGCCAGCGCCGCGGTGTCGAGCGTCAGGCCGGTGCCCGCGCTCTGGAAGCGCTTGGCAATAAAGTTTCGCTTCATGGGTGAATTCCTCCTTGGCGGATCAAAAGTGACCGCGGCGGCGTTTTTTTGCTGCGCGTACCGCGCGGTGTGTATAAATGCTGAATTTTATTTCAGTATAGGGCAAGATCCGCCGCAATGCAATCGGTAATGTCGATAGAATTCGAGGTTCGCGCGCTTTTCCATTTTGTTAACATGATAAAGTGTCATCGAACAATGAAAACAGAACCGGCGCAAAATGCGCCGGCTCTGCCGTTTTTCTTTACCACGGGATGGTTTTGAACTGCTCGATCTCGTCTTGATGCTGCACGCAGCGCACAAAGCGCTTGCGGTAGATCGTGTAGCAGCCGTTGCAGGCAAGGCATTTGCTCCCGTCCTGCGCGCCGTTTTTGAGCTTTGCGGCAAAGTCCGGCTCGCAGATGAGCGCGTCCAGATAGAACGGCGTCTTCTGCCCCGCGCGCGTTGTGGACCTGCACGCCGTCCGCACCGCTCTCTTTGCACTTTTTCGCCGCGAAGGCGAACTGCTCAACCAGCCGGTCGAGCTCTTCCAAGGTAAAATCCTCGGGGTGCTTCGGCGGCGCGCCGTTCACGCTCCCGACGCCCTTGATGCCGCTGTGGCTGAGTTGGAAGAAAAGCTTGCCGCCGTACCGGTGCACGCCGTCGCAGGCGCGGCGGAGAAGGGACTCGTCCGTCGTCTCGTCCAGCACGGGCTGGCCCGCGTCGGCACGCTGCGCCTTATCAACGCAGAAATGGCCGGTGATGACGAGACCGACCTCGTTTTTCGCAAGCTCGATGAGCGTATCCGCCCAGAGCGGCGTCACCTGACCCTTTTCGTCAGACAGATGCCCGTTCGTCGCCGAGCGGACGATGCGGTTTTTAAGCTCGCACGTGCTGAGCTTTGCAGGGGTAAACAGAAGGCCATAATCGTCTCTCCTTATAAGATCCGTTCGGCGATGAACATCATCAGCGGCATCGTGACCGGCAGCAGCAGATTCGATTGCAGCACGCTCTTGCTCGCCATCTCGGGCGAGCGGTCATAGCGCACGCCGAAGATGCTGATGACCGTCGCCACGCTGCATCCGAGCACCATTACAATGCACAGGCACGTCGTACGATCCCAGCCGGTAAAACGCAGCAGCACTGCCGCAACGAGCGGCATGACAACGCCGCGCAGCAGCGTGATGAAATACAAAATAGGCTTTTTGAGCACATCAATGAGCGGGCTGCCGGAAAGAAGGCAGCCGATAATGATCATGGACGTCGGCAAAACGCAGTTGGCAAGACTGCTCAGGAATTGCAGCGGCGCACCGGTAAATTTCCATCCCGTGGCCAGCATGATGATCATGAGAACAGCTGAAATGTTCATCGGCGTAAGCATGCTCTTGAGCTGCTGCTTGAGATTATGATCTTTTTCGCGCCGGAAGCTCTGCATAATGAAAAGGAACATGTAGAGTGTGGCGCAGGGCACGGAAAGTGAGCCCAGTACCGTTCCTTCCGTGCCGAAAACCGCCGTGCAGAGCGGGATGCCAACAAAGCCGTTGTTTGGATAGGCCACGCTGCGGGTGAAAACAAGCGAATCGTCCTCATTCAGCCGGAGCAGTTTTGCGATCGGCTTGGCCAGAAGTGTAAACAGAATGAAGCAGGACATATAAGCCAGTGCGATCTTAATGACCTGAGAAAACGGCATATCGCCGAAATCCCCGCTGGCCGCCGCCAGAATATTACAGGGAAAAAATACATCCAGCAGCAGCATGGACAGAATATCTGCTCCCTTCCGATCTACTTTGCCCCGCTTTCCCAGCAGGAAACCAAGCATCATCATCACCGCGAGGATCAAAACCTGCCGCAAAACCGTCTGTGCCATTGTTCTGTACCGTCCTTTTCTTCACTCTAAATTATTTGAAATTTTCCCGCGCGTACTTCATCAGCTCTTCGCGGAAGTCGGGGTGCGCGATGGAGGCCATTGCCTCGGCGCGCTCGCGCAGCGTCTTGCCGGAAAGGCTTGCAATCCCGTACTCGGTCGCGACATACTGGATCATCGTGCGCGGCGCGGAGATCGTGCTGCCGCCGGGGATGGTGGCAAGGATGTTGCTCTTGCGCTCGCCGTCCTTTGTCACACGGGAAGAGTTGATGCAGATGAAGCCCTTGCCTCCCTTGGAGCGGTACGCCCCCTCGAGGAAGTCCATCTGGCCGCCGACGCCGGAGAGCTGGCGCGTGCCGGTGCTCTCGGCGTTCTCCTGACCCATGAGGTCGAGCTGCACGCCGCCGTTGATGCTGATGACGTTGCTGAGCTTCGAGATGCGCTCGACGGAGTGGATGTAATCGAGGTCTCCCGGGTGGAAAAGCTGGGGTTCGGCGTCGAGCCAGTCATAGAGCTCCTGAGAGCCCATCGCGAGGTTCCACGCGGAAAGGCCGGTGTCGAGCTCCTTGTGCGCGTTCGTCAGCTTGCCCGCCTTGTAGAGCTCAAGGAACGCATCGGAAATGGTGCCGGTGTGGCAGCCGAGGTCCTTCTTGTCGGACTCGGCGAGCATCTTGGCGACCGTGTAGGGCACGCCGCCCACGCCGAGCGACAGCACCGCGCCGTCGGGGATCTGGTCGACCACGATCTTGGCGATGGCGATATCGGTCTCGCTGGGGGCGCGGTAGGAGCGCACGGGCAGCGGCTCATGCTCGCCCTCGACGATGTAGTCCGCTTCGGACAGGTGCACGCGGTGGGAGCCGTCCACACCCTGGAGCTTGGGATAGTGCTCGTTGATCTCGAAGATCACGGTGCGGGCGCTCTCAAAGATCGTGCGCCAGGCATAGTTCGAAATGCCGAGGCCGCAGTAGCCGTTCTCATCCGGCTTGGAGACGGGAACGAACGCCACGTCACAGCGGATGTGCTTGTCGCGGTAAAGATACGGCAGCGAGCGAAGCATGACGGGCATGAATTTCACAAGGCCGTTTTTCTGGAGCTTGCGCTCATAATCGCCGATGTGCCAGCTGTAATAGCTGAAGCTCTCCTGCTCGGGGTCCGCCTCGACGACCTCGATGCGCGGGCGAATCACAAGGCCGCCGCGAACCTTGACGTCCTTCACTTCGCCCTTGCGCGCGGCAAGCGCCTTGTCCAAAAGCTCGGGGAAACCTGCGCCGAAGCCATAGTCCACCCAATCGCCGGACTGAACGGCCTTGACGGCCTGCTCCGGCGTAACAAATTTAGCCTGATAGTCGTTCATAAAAATTCTCCCTTGGTTCGAATCGCTTTTAATGTAGCAGAATTTTTGCCGCTTGTAAATCGTTCCGAAGCGGAAAGCGACCTCAAATCTTGCCGTTTCGCGGCGCGGCGCATTTTTCTGTTGCGCCTCCGGCGCGATTCTGCTATGCTTGGTTCAGTATAACATTCCGCGCCAAAAGGAGGCAAAAGCGCCATGGTCGAAAATTATCAGGAAATGCTTTCGAGCGAGCACAGCGGCTTTATCCGTCACAACGGCATCCGCGTCGTTTCGGTCGACGAGGAAAAAAGCGTGCTGACCGCCGACGTCACGCCGGAAAATTCCAACATCTGGGGCGGCGTGCACGGCGGCTTTCTCTACGCGATGGCTGACACCGCCGCGGGCGCGTTCGCGCGCATCAACTACGGCCAGCACAACGTCACGCTGAACGGCTCGATCAACTATCTGCGCTCGACGGTGCAGTCCAAAGCGCTCACCGCCGTCGGCCGACCGGTCAGGGTCGGCGGTCACATCGGCTTTTTCGAGGTCAATATCACCGACGACACCGGCGCGCTGATCGCCCGCGCCGAGATCAACATGTATTTTCTGAAAAAGTGAGAAACGCGCTAAAAGGGAGCGCATCGGGCAAGGCCCGATGCGCTCCCTTTTTCATTCTTGTGCTGTAGCCGCTCAGTTTTTCTGGCTTTTGCCATTGATCAGCGCCGTCACCGCTTCGGCGACGGGCTTGCGGTCCGCGTCAAGGAAGAACGCCTTGACCTTCGCCGCCTTCGACCAGTCGGCGTTCGCCCACTTGAGCGTCACGGTTTCTTCATCCTCCGCAGCTTCGCTCGCGGCATAGGCCAGGAATCTGCCGTCCTCGGCGTAGAGCGCCGCAGCGCAGTAAACCGCGTCCGCCTGCTTTTGGACTGTGACCTCGTTCTCGCCCATGCTCACGATGCCGCTGTCAGGGTCGTTCGCCTTCACCACGATGGCATAGGTCGAGAAGTGCTTGACGTCAGCACGGCGTTTCCGTCGCGGTAGGCCACCTCGACCGGCTCCTTTGTGCCGTCATCGGCAAGATACCAAGCCTGCAGCACTCCCTGTTGCGTCCACGTAAACGGAACGGAGACGGTCACCTTGCCGTTAAAGCTGTGAATTTCCGTTCCGTTTGCCGTCAGGCTCACATCAAGCACCATGCCCTGTTCGATATCGCCGATGATCTCGGTCTGATCGCTGCTCAGTGCATCGCCGGTGCTGACATGCAGCTGAATATCGTTGCCGTCCGCTGTTTCGACGACTGACTGCATCGCCGCCTTGTCCAGCGTGATCGCCGCGTCCGCCATCTTGATCGACAGCGCCTTCGCTTCCAAAGCAAGGACGTCGTTCACGGCGCTGACGGGCAGCGTCACTTTTTCCGCTTCCAGCCCGGACACATCGATCTGTACCGTGCTGTCGGTTTCGAGCTGCTTTTTAAGCTCGTTCTGGTCGACCGACTCGATCTTCACGGTACCATCGTCCGCTTTAGTATAGTAGGCGGAGCTGTCCTCCGTCTTATCGCCGATGCGCTCCCACTGGGCGGTGTAGATCGTCGTCTTGCCTGCGTGCAGCTGTCTATCGTCGAACAGTTCGGAAAGCTTGTTCAGTTCCGTTAAATTGTAAACCGTACCGTCAGGACCCTTGTAGCCCGTCAACTCAAAGCCGTCGCGGTGAAACACGGCCTTGAGCTCGTCCGCGTTCATGTAGCGCCAGCTCGCCTGATTCGGCAGAAGGACAATGACATCGCTGTAGCGCGCACCGTGCGCCGTTACCGCGCCGTTGCCGTCGAGGAAGATTTACCGCTTACGCTCACGGTTGTTGAGGCGGCATCGGCGCTCCGAATCGGGCGCACGTCTGCGTATAAGCTCATCCGATGTGGGCGGTTGAGATGTATCCGCTGCGGCAAAGTTATCCGCATCCCGCGCGAGGCGATTTTCGAATTCTTGAACACGGTACGGTTCTTATAAACTGCCAGTTACAGCGCTTTCGCGAGGATAAGGGCGTTTACCGCATTGTGCCCACCAAAAACAGCAAAGGTCGGACTATCAAGCCTGCTACAGCAGTAATGGATCTGCTCAAGCGTCAAAAAGCAATACAGGCAGAAATGCGGCTTAAAGCCGGTACAGCTTGGGAAAATAATGACTTTGTCTTCACAAATAAATGCGGACATCACTTTGATAACTCGACCATTTACCGCGCTTTCAAAAAGGCTGCAACAGCAATTGGACGCCCTGACGCTCGCTTTCACGACCTGCGTCACTCTTACGCAGTCGCTGCTATCCAGTCTGGCGATGATATTAAGACTGTGCAATCAAATCTCGGTCATGCAACTGCTGCCTTTACTCTCGACGTTTACGGTCATGTCACAGAGCAAATGAAGCAAGCAAGTTCAGAGCGCATGGATAACTTCATTAAAAGCGTGTCTGGTGGTGAAAAATGAGTCTTTTTCACTCTCATAAGGGAAAATTAAAGGGAAAACCATCCCTAAAAGGCAAAAGAAAAACCTGTAGCCATTGAAACTACAGGGTTTTTACTTGGAGCTGCTGGGCAGATTCGAACTGCCGACCTCATCCTTACCAAGGATGCGCTCTACCTACTGAGCTACAGCAGCAAATGGCGACCAGGAAGGGGTTCGAACCCTCGACCTCCGGCGTGACAGGCCGGCGTTCTAACCAGCTGAACTACCTGGCCATTTACTGAGGCGTTCTAATCAAAGAACAGATTTATTATAACATTTACAAGCGGACTTGTAAAGTATTTTTTATGGCAGGGGCAGAAAGACTCGAACTCTCGACACGCGGTTTTGGAGACCGCTGCTCTACCAACTGAGCTATACCCCTATGTGGTGGGCCTTCGGGGACTCGAACCCAGGACCAACCGGTTATGAGCCGGCCGCTCTAACCAACTGAGCTAAAGGCCCAAGTGATTGTCTATCCCTGATTTTTGAAAAAGAAAGAGTGCCGCCACCAGAGTGGCGGCACTCTTGGCTCCCCCTGTTGGACTCGAACCAACGACACCGCGGTTAACAGCCGCGTGCTCTACCGACTGAGCTAAGGAGGAGTGTTGGCGCTACCTATCTTTCCGGGCCGTCTCCAGCCAAGTATTGTCGGCAGAAG
>ERZ809296.3603-NODE-3603-length-12885-cov-8.004832_pt1 | contig 12885 bp, 8 predicted proteins | sample MGYA00520511_ERZ809296 | MGnify/ENA primary metagenome ERZ809296 (study PRJEB31576, sample SAMEA3212662) | Homo sapiens | biome: human-gut; feature: human gut; material: fecal | place: Sweden | collected 2012 ... | reverse complement strand
TTGGTCAGTGACTGGAGTTCAGACGTGTGCTCTTCCGATCTTGAATAAGATATACTAAAATAAATAAATTAAACATAACTTATTTAGGAATATTGATACATTTTTTTGGACCTTTAAGATACAGAATTAAAAAAATCAACAATAGTCAAATTCATGTGAATTTAGCATAATTCTCACAATGACATTTAAATTAATAAGATTGGAGATAATTTATGAATGATATTTTAATAAATACTATTATTGAGCATACGAATTTAATGTTTTATAATTTTTCGATTACATTAAAAACATGTGATATGGATTTGATATTATGCGATATGCCAATATGGAAACATGTGTACCATACTTTACATTCTTTGGATCAATGGTATATCAATCCCGAAGTATATACTGAACCGGATTTCCATGAACCAAATTTAAATAGTCTTGATGATTATGATAATCAAAAGGTATTATCACGAGAAATGTTAATTGATTATTTTGAAACAATCAAAGAGAAAATAATGGAATATTTAAACTCGTTATGTGATGAGGATTTATATGAAAAACCCGATGGTTGTGAGTATAACAGATTATCGTTAATTCTGGGTCAATTTAGACACTTTCATTGCCATATGGGTAATATAAATGCAACAACTATCTACAATACAAACAAATGGCCTAAAGTGCTTGGTATGTATTGGTTAGATAAAATTGATGATTGTCAAGATATAAATGACTTATATGAATGATTTCATATATTAGAATCATACTGATACTCAATAAATTTTTTGTGGGTTATTGGAATACATAATCAAATCTAATGTAGCAGATATTATATCTTCATAAGAAAAATTTGTTACAACTTATTTATCATCATTGAAACGAATATGTCCACTTATAGAAATAATTCATCTGAATTTACTATGTAATCTTTATCATCCCGAAGTTAAACTTATTTTAGTGTTGCCATGTGAAAACCAAACGAAATATTGGAAGCAACAAGATATTGATGTGTATAATGATATTAAATTTAGAGCCGACAAAGTGAAGGTCCTTGCTCCGCATTACTATAACGGATGTATGCAAAAGAGAAACAGACACCTTGTTGATTGTAGTTCTGCTTGTATTTGCTTTCTTACAAAGCACGAGGGTGGCACGGCATGTACCGTTGATTATGCAAAACAAAAGGGTCTTTATTTAATAAATGTTGCCGACCGATGCAGTTAAACTTAACAAAAGGATTACTTATCTGACAAGTTTATATGGTGGAAAGTACGCTCCCTAAATGCTATAATATTTTATAGTTAAGGGGGCGTATTTATGTTTTCGGATAATTTATTATACTTAAGAAACATTAAAGGTTTATCGCAGGAACAAGTTGCCGAAGCAGTCGGAATTTCTCGTCAATCGTATTCCAAATGGGAACAAGGAGATACTTTTCCTGACATTGATAAATGCAATAAGCTGGCAAAGTATTATGGCGTTACAATTGACTCACTGATTCATTCTGATGAAAAAATAGGCAAAACAAAGATAGCACCTGCGCCTATCGGAAAACATCTTTGGGGAACAGTTACTATCGGAAGCAAGGGGCAAATTGTAATACCAAAAAATGCACGAGATACATTTGATATGAAAGATGGCGACCGTCTTTTGCAACACAGCATTAGCACACAGGATGCAAAAGCGACGCACCGTTTGGTGCGCCGCTGCGTAGAGTCCTATTTACCTGTCAAATCGGCGACGATCCTAGCGCCAAACGACGGCGCATCCTCCATAACGAACCGCTTCTCCCGGGCGTTTATATTTACACATTTTTGCATAAACGGCAAATAAATTCAGTTTACCTATCTAAATACTTTGCGATAAAATCCTCGACTGTATGCCAATACAGCGTGGGCGCAACAGAAGACGAGAGCGCATGACCTGCGCCTTCTACGGTAAGTTCCTCTTTTTCGCAGGCTGCAGCCGCATACAATTCGCCCAGCATACTGTACGGCACAAGCTCATCCGAGGAGCCGTGAATAAACAGCGTTGGTATGCGGCTCTTTTTCACCTGCGCAAGGGCGCTGGCCTGCTTAAAATCATACCCGTCACGAATCTTTGACAATACCGATGTGGCGTTGAGCACGGGGAACCACGGAATATGCAGGGCATCCGCCTCCCGTCGGAACTCATCCCATTCCGACGTGTAGCCGCAATCTGCAATAACAGCCTTCACATTTCCGGGTAAATCTTCACCTGACGCCATCAAAACCGTTGCCGCCCCCATGGATACACCGTGCAGAACGATCCGGGCGTTCGGCTCCCATGAAAGGATCAGGTTTATCCACTTTATAATATCCACACGCTCCGGCCAGCCCATACCGATTTTTGTTCCCTCGCTGTCGCCGTGGGCTCTTGCATCTACTGCCAAAACATTATAACCAAGCGTGTAAAATTTATGAACAAATCCGGCCATATGCTTGGCCTTGCTTGTGTAGCCGTGGCATACGAGAACATATTTTGTGCCGGTATTTTTGAACCGTTTTCCGTGCAGGCGCAGCGAATCAGACAGAATATACACATCCTCTCCGTGTGTAGCATACCATTCTTTAATTTCCGGCGTGCCTGTCATACCGCTGTACTTTGCACTTGCTTCCTCTTCATTGCCGGCAGTATTCGTGGCTTTTTGAACCAAGTTGTTGAGTTTGCTCATATGGATAGGCGATTTCGTGTTGATTGAGATATCATAGAATATTTCCGCTGCCGTTGCAGTTAAAGCTGCCAGCCCACAAAGCGCGCCAAAAGCTATACCTATATTCTTTCTATTCATAAAAATCTCCTCCTGTCGTCAAAAGCATAACATTGTCGCAAAATGTTATTTTGCAATCTGAAGCTGTTTTGTGCGCGCCCCGGCTGTCTTTACAATACCAAAGTGCTCTATGTATATCAAATCACATTTTTGGACGGATGTCAATAAAACCGCTGCCACATTTTGCAAGAAAAAGATAAGGATTTGAAGAATCGTTATTACGAGCAAAGCGAGTAACAAGGTTATCGAGACTCATTCAAAGTCTGTGATTTTGTAAATGGGTGGTGTTCTTATTACGGGTTTATAATGCAAATAAACCCGTAACATCGTTCTGTCAAGCCTTTAAGGTGGAGATTTGCGAAGCAAATACTACCGTGACTTGACAGGTTGATATAATCTGCCAATACCTCGTAACATTCGTGTTCCGAGGCTTTTCTATGCCCGAATACTGCTTTTTACGGCGGTGTTCGGGCATTTTTTCTTTGCCTTAAAATATCGTGAGAGCATTTGAGAGACATTTCAAAAAATAAAGAGGGATTAAAGTAATGAAACTTTAAACCCTCACTTTAAGTTTGCCCTTTTATATTGTTTATCCATCAAAAAACTAAAGCAATCTGTTTATTGAACAAGTCCGGTAAAAATGGACAATAGAAAAAAGTCCCCTATGGTAGAATAAAAATAACTACCATAGGCTCGTCTATAGAGACGCGAACAATTTGATGCTCATTGTTGACAAGCCGGGAATAAGAAGAAAAATCTGCAAAGAGCTATAATTTTGAACTGTCTCGTTTGGCAATTATAGATTTTTTATACTCGTTTGGGCTGATATTGAATTTTCGTCTAAACGCAGCGGAAAAGGAACTTAGGCTCGTATAACCACATTTTGCGGCACATTCATTTATAGTAATGTTTTCGCTCTCAAGGAGCGATGCTGCCATAGCCATTTTTGATTCATAGCGCAGCTTTCTGAAAGATGAATCGTAATAATCTTTGATAATTCTTTCTGCCTGACGGGGTGACACACCCATACCTCTGGCAAAGTCATTAAGGGTTACATCACTGCAATCCTCCAACAAAAGAGTATCGAGTATCCATGAACGATTTTCATTCAGGTCGCAATCTTCAGGAGGGAGCAGAGAGCTTGCATTGTCGGGATAGTAGAGGCGTGTCATCTCCGTAATCATTTGTAGGGTAAGGGCGGACAGAATGCTTTCTCTCCACAGACCTGTTTTTGAATTTTCGGAGACGAGCTGATTAAATATCTTACGCAGCCGAGGACTGCATTTTCCTATCCAAAAAAACTTGGAGGCAAAAAATCGTATTGCCGCATCATCGGTATTGCCGAGAATTTTTAGATAAACACTGATTTCAAACATTGGGGCATCCTTGCCGGAAAGTTGTTTGTGGAGCACATTGGGACCGGTAACATAGAGAGAATTTTTCTTTATGTCATACCGGTCTTTTTCTGTTTCGAGTACACCTTTGCCTCCGGCAATATAATGAATCTCGTACCCGTTTTTTGCGTGAGAATGCATCTGAACCACGGAATCGAGCGTATCGGAAAATATTTTGAAAAGCTGAATTCGGCAGCCGTTATAATTAAATGATAAAATCATATTAAAGTCCTCTCTGTATATACAAACAATATAATACAAACCGAAATTTATTTCAATAAAAACTTTATATAATACGACACAATATTTAATTTGTTGTCGTATTATATTCTTTTATTGGCGGCACAACAATACTATAATTAAGTATAGAGAACAGCAGCCGGAGGTATATGTATATGAAAATAACAGTCATCGGAGGGGGCGGAGTCCGCTCAATGTTCCTCGCAAAAAGCATAGCACAAAAAGCAGAAAAGCTGCGGATAAACGAGCTTTGCTTTATGGATAACAACAAAGAAAAATTACGAATTTACGGCGGTATGGCGAGTCATGTTGCAAATCTCCTTTGTCCTAAAATGAAATTTACGCTGACGACGGACAGCATTGAGGCAGTAAAGGATGCCGACTATGTTATAACCACAATCCGTGTAGGCGAAGATGAAATGAGAGCAAAGGACGAAAGAATCGCACTCAATCACGGTGTCCTCGGTCAAGAAACAACGGGAGCGAGCGGACTTTCTTTTGCAATGAGGAGCGTACCGGCTCTTGCCGAATATTGCGAGCTTATAAAAAAATTTTCAAAACCAAATGTAAAAGTTTTTAATTTTACAAATCCTGCCGGTGTAGTGAGCCAAACCCTGCGTGATATGGGATATGATTTTACATACGGAATATGCGACGCTCCGTCGGGAATGCTTCGCACCTTTGCACTCATGTACGGCGAAAGTCCCGATGACATAACGGGCGAATGTTACGGCCTTAATCACCTGTCATATTTCAAGAGTATAAAGCTAAAGGGCAGAGAAATAATGCCGGAACTGATTGAAAATGACGAGGCATACAAAAAGAGTGATATGCGTTATTTCGAAAAGGAGCTTCTAAGAGACAGAGGCTGCGTTTTGAACGAATATCTCTATTATTTTTACTATCGTGAAAAAGCTGTTGAAAACATACTCAAAGCCGGCCAAACCCGTGGCGAACAAATACGAGATATAAATAAATCCATGACGACGGAACTTTCGCAAATGGATATAGAAAACGATTTTGAAAACTGCTTAAAGATTTTCAACAAATGGTACGGTATGCGTGAGGGCAGTTATATGGCAAGTGAAACAGGTGAAAAGCGTACTCAGCCATGGCACTTTGACATTTACGAAGAAGATGACGGCGGATATGCCGGCGTTGCACTCAAGTTTATCGAAATTGCTCAAAGCGGAACAAAGGGTACTATGATTATGTGTATTCCAAACAACGGCTCTATTGACGGTTTAAGGAACGACGATGTGGTTGAAATCACCTGTGACGTCGATAAAAACGGTTGCACACCCCACCGTATCGGCAAGGCAGACGAGCAAAATCTCGAGCTGATACGCAGAGTCAAAAACTATGAAAGACTCTCCTCCAAAGCAATAAGGGAGCGGAGCCGCTCTGCCGCAATTCAGGCGCTTACACTCCACCCCCTCGTAAACAGCTACTCGATAGCGGTAAAACTTGTGGATGAATTTATAGAGCACAATAAAAACTATTGCGGCGGATGGAAATAAAAAATCAGATAAAAATTATTGAACGGAGCTAATTTTTATGGAAAAAGAAACAAGGTATGTAGGCGTAAAAGAAACGCTGTCATACGGTCTCGCAAATGCAGGTCAGGTATTCGGATACAATCTGATAGCCGGCGGATACCTTTCGCTGTTTTTTACAAAGGTTTTTGAAATTCCTCCTGCTGCAGTGTCAACAATGATTTTGTTCCTGGGCATTTGGGACACAGTAAACGATCCGCTTATGGGCGGAATAATTGACAAAACGAGAACGAGATACGGCAAACTGAGGCCTTATCTTTTGTTTGTGCCGTTGCCTCTCGCAATAACTACGATTATGCTGTTTGCCGGTCCCGAAATATTGGCAGATGCAAAATCGACGACAGTAAAAATCATTTATATGTATGTTTCCTATTTCATATGGGAACTGTTTTATACTCTCGGTGATGTTCCGTTTTGGAGTATGAGTGCGGCTATTTCGCCGTCGCCGAGTGACAGAACAAGGGTTATTTCAACTGCAAGATTTTTGTCAAGCCTTATCGGCGGTCTTTCGACAACAATGCTTGTGGTTATGATGGATTTCAGTAACAAAGGTGTTTGGAATATCACACTTGCACAGGACTTTTTGATTCTCGCTTGTATAGCAGGTGTGTTCGGCATGGGACTGTTCTCTCTTGCAGGACTGAAAACAAGAGAAAGAGTAAGTCAAAGCGTAAAGGAGCCGTCACTGCTTGATAACTTCAAAGTTCTCATTAAAAACAAGCCGCTGCTCCTAATTATTGTTGCGAATGTGCTCGGAAGTCTCGGCGGTATATCAAATGTTTTTCAGACCTACTACTATTCGGAGGTACTCGACCTGAACTCTGCTGTTTTGTGGATAACACTGCCGGGTACTCTGCTTGGCTTTATATCATATTTGCTGATACCAAAGCTGAAAGAAAAAATGGACAACAAGCATATAGTTATGATGAATATTATTTTCAACGCTGTTTTGGGCACGGCAGTATTCTTCTGCGGCCTCGGATTTTATAAAACAAATGTTGTTGCCATCTCTGTTCTGCTTATGCTCCAAAACTTTTTCTTTGCCTTTTTCCAAACTGTCAACAATGTCATTCCTACTGAGATGATAGGCGACACGGTAGACTATATGGAATGGAAAACGGGAAAAAGAAATGAGGGAGTCAGCTTTTCCGTACTCACCTTTGTAGGCAAGCTGACCGGTTCTCTGTCCACCTCTATCGGAACTGCACTGCTGCCTCTGATAGGTTTAACTTTCACTAAAGACGCAGTCGGTAATTCGGTAGCCGTAAAAGGAGAACACACTGACTTGTGGATATGGGCGCTGTTTATTCTGATACCTAAACTGTTAGGCCTCATTACTCTTATTCCGTACGCATTCTACAATCTGAATGGCGAAAAGCTAAAGCAAATTCGTGAAGACTTAAAAAACAGACGAGAAGAAAAAGCAAAAGTTCAGACGATGGGAGGCAACGAAAATGAGTAACAAATGTCCTAAATGCGGTGCCAAGTTAAGCCCGTTTTATCTCAAGCCAAACTGTCCGAGCTGCGGCGTGAATATCGTGCAATATGGCTTTGACGAAAGACTCGAAAACGACAAAATAAGGGCAGAAAAAGAATGGGAACGATTCGATAATTTTTTGAACGGACTCAAGATGTCCTCCATCGGCTCGCCCATAGCAATCGTCAGACTCATATCGTTTTTTCTGCCAATAGTCGCACTGCTGATACCTGTATATAAAGTGAACGGTGCCGGCATAAATCTTATATCAATAATCAAAAGTATCATTTCGGATTCTTCATCGGTGTTCCAAAACAAAGCGATGCTGCTTTGCTTTATATCATTTGCGGCAGTTATTTTGACTTCGCTGGTTTGTGCGGTTATATCTCTGTTTTCTTATACAAAAAACGGATATAAGCGAAATATAATTTTGTCGGGCATACAAATCTGCACATTTATAGCTTTAAGCACAGCCGCTGTTATAAACGGGGCAAGCATTTTTGCAGGGGCCACAGCAGTAATTCTGCTCCAAATACTCACCCTGTACCTGCACAAAAAGTATAAAAAAAATATCGAGGAAAATAAAAACAATGAGAAATAAAAAGAAAATCTATACAGTCGCAACCGCACATCTCGACACCGTTTGGAGCTGGGACTTTGAAACTACTGTAAGCAAATATATCTACAACACACTTGTTGACAACTTCAAGTTGTTCAAAAAATATCCTACATACACTTTTTCATTTGAAGGCTCATACAGATACGAGCTGATGGAGGAGTATTATCCGGAACTTTTTGACAAAATGAAAGAATATATAAAAGAAGGAAGATGGAATGTCTGCGGTTCATCATTTGAAAACGGAGATGTAAACATTCCGTCACCTGAGGCTTTGTTTAGAAACATTCTTTTCGGCAACTCATATTTTGACAAAAAATTCGGAAAAAGAAGCGTTGATATATATTTGCCGGACTGCTTTGGCTTCGGTTGGGCGTTGCCGAGCATTGCAAGTCACGCCAATCTTATGGGATTCACCACCCAAAAGCTCGCTTGGGGCAGTGCCTACGGAGTGCCGTTTGACATAGGTCGATGGAGAGGCGTAGACGGCAACGAGATATATGCGAGTGTAAACCCTCACGACTACTACTTTACGCTCAAAAAATTGCGTGACTGGGATTTTGTCCAAAACAAATTGAAAGAGAATGAAAAATACGATCTCGACATGACTTATATTTTCCACGGAATCGGTGACCGTGGCGGCGCACCCGAGGAAGAAAGCGTAAAATTTGTTGAAGAAGAAATAAGCAAAAACAACAGCAGTGATATTGAGGTTTTGGCATCTTCAGCCGACCAAATTTATCACGATATTGACGAAAATTTCACACCGGAGCAAAAGGCGAAGCTCCCTGTCTGGAACAATGAGCTGGTTATGAAAGACCACGCAGTAGGCGGTTACACTTCCAGAGCGGTGGGAAAACGCTGGAACAGAAGATGTCAGGAACTGGCTGACATTGCAGAAAGAGCAAGTGTAACAGCATCTTATCTCGGCATCAAAGAATATAACAAGAGTGCTATCGACAGAGCCTGGAAAAGATTCATTGCTCACCAATTCCACGATGATATTCCGGGTACAAGCTGCCAAAGAGTTTACAAGCGTTCATGGAACGACTATGCCGTGTCAATGAATCAATTTGCAAATGAGCTGGAAGCTTCTGCATCGGCACTGGCATTGAATATGAAAACAGATTTTTGCAAGGGTACACCTATTATGGTTTACAACCCGATTGAGTTCCAAAGGCAACAGACCGTAACTGCCCGACTGAGCGGTATAGGCAATAAAAATGTGAGAGTGTTCGATGATGACTCAAACGAGATTAAGAGTCAAGTTATAAACCGAACCAACACTTATACCGAAATTCTGTTCATTGCAGATGTAAAGAGTCTCGGTACAAGAATTTATGATGCGAGAGTAAGCGATATACCATGCGACGCAGAAAGTGCTGTTTCCATCTCAAAGAACAGAATGGAAAATCAAAAGTATATCGTCACCCTAAATCCAAACGGCGATATTGAGTCAATTATTGACAAGGAACAAAACAATTTCCAAATTCTGAAAGAGCCTGTTTCTCTCGGGCTGCTCAAGTACAACGGCTCACGCGTTTGGCCTGCGTGGGAAATGGATTATAACGAAAACAAAAATGCGGCAGACAGAATCCCCGTTAAATCCAAAATGCAAATAATCGAAAACGGCCCATGCCGTGTCGCATTCAAGGTTACACAGCGTGACAAAAAGAGTACCTTCACAAACATTATTGCTCTTTCGGACGGCGGAAAATGTGTAGAGGTATATTCCGAAATAGAATGGCAGTCTCTGCGCACATTGGCAAAAGAGCAATTCAGTTTTAATGTAAGCAACGGCACAGCCACATTTGACCTGGGACTCGGTGCAATAAAAAGGCAGAATATGTGCGACAAACTCTATGAGGTACCTGCTCAAAATTGGGCAGACATTACAGACAAAAACGGAAAAAGCGGTGTATCCGTAATTAGCGAATGTAAATACGGCTGGGACAAATTCAACGACAGCACGCTGAGATTTACCGTTCTGCACACGCCTAAGAACAACTATCGAATCGATTCTATGCAGTCAATGATGGACTTGGGGCTCAACAGATATTCATTCGCAATTTTCAGCCACAAGGGAGATGTCGGCACAGATACACAGCTTGAGGCACGAAAATTCATTACTCCTATGACTGCATATATTTGCAAAAAGCACAACGGAGCTTTGGGTACAAATTATTCTTTCGGCAGTGTTTCTTCCAATGATGTCATTGTTCGTGCTATCAAAAAAGCCGAAAACAGCGATGAAATTATCATAAGGCTCAATGAGGGCGCAAACAAAACCATTAACAAATTTTCGCTCACACTCGGAAACGGCATAGAGGATGCAAAAGAAGTTTTTGCAAGTGAAGAATACAAGGGCAAGGCTGAAATAAAGGACGGAAAACTTATTACAAGCTTTAAACCATACGAAATCAAAAGTTTTGCACTCAAGCTAAAGAGCGGTGAAAAGGTAAAAACGCAAAAGGCTGTACCGATTGAACTGCCTCTCGACAAAAATATTATCACAAAGCAAGGCAAATGCGGCGACTATGACTACACTGTTCCGTTTGAAATTGTGCCTGATGAAATCAATTCAAACGGATACAAATTCATCATTAACAAGAATGGAAACAACGCTCTTACTGCCTCTGCACAAAAGATAAATACGTTCAGTAAAGACAGCAAAATTGCATTCCTTTGTGCCTCATTGGTCGGGGATAAAGACGCCGAATTTGTCATAAACGGCAGAAAAGTAAAGGCAAAGGTAAATTCCTGCTTTGAGCGTTTTGCAAGATGGGATTTGTACGACTTCGGCGAAACCGCATATATCAAAAAAGGCAAAATTGCATATGAAGCAACCCATTGTCACAAAAACGGCGAGGATGAAATTGCAAAAAGTATGTACTTTTACATTGTCGAATTTGATGTGCCTAAAAACAGCACCGTCATTTTGCCTAATGACAGCGACATTGTAATTTTGGCGGCTTGCTCACTGCACGACGGAAAAGCAACTCTCGCCGCTCCTGTCTATGACGAAATCCAAAACAACAGACCTTTTACATTCAAAATGAGCAAGAAAGAAAAGGCTGAATATATCTTAGGTAAATGTGTATGGAATCTAAACGACAAAGACGAGTTCATAAAAGCCAATAACAGAGGCAAAGAAGAATGAATGATGAACTGAAATTCACGGTTATCAGCGACAGAAACGCTATTGTTTATTTTGGAGAATAAAAATGGATAATTATTCAAAAACAAACAAAAAATTTTTAAGCATATTAAAAGATTCTGAGGCTAAAACCCCGTGGCACATAATGCGGCTGCTCTCTTTTTTAGCATCCCTTGCTGTGTTGTGCCTGCCGATGTTTTATGCAGGTCACAAAAATGTTTCGCTAATCACTTTTGCGGCAAGCATACGCAACCACGGAATAGACCTAACCGCCATATTGAGCGACAGGGCATATCTGTTTGCTGTGTCGGCAATACTCTGTGTTGTGATTTTTGGTATTGCAGAAATAATTTGCTCCTTCTTCACTTCTGCCAAAAGCGGATACAAGCGTGATATTATTGCATTCAGCGTAAATTTTGGTGTGACGGTACTGATGTCATTTTTCTCTGTCGGCTTTGGCGCAAGGGCAAAGGCAGGATTGATTTTGACTCTTTTGATATATTTCATTAGATTCATTTTGCACAACGCAGTTCACAAAAAAGGAGTCAATACCTACAATACCGTAGTGGCTCTGATAATCGTCGGTGCTGTTATCGCTTCTACTTGCTTCGTTTATCGCTCACCTAAAGTGACATATACACCTCCAAAAAACGCTGACTGCGACATAAGCGCAGTAACATTCAATGTTGCTGCCGCTTTTGGTGAAAAATTAGACGGCACTTCAAGTGCAGAACGTTGCGACCGATTTGCAAGCTATATGAACAGTATAAAACCTGACATAATCGGCACGCAGGAAATGAATTCTATTTGGCTGAAAAAGCTCAAATCTACTATGCCGGATTATGAAAACTACGGAGTAAAGCGAGGCGGCGACAGCGAAGAAAAGAACAGCGAAATGAATGCTGTATTTTGGAATAAAACCAAGTTTTCCGCTGTGGAAAAGAACACAATCTGGCTCAGCGAAACTCCCGAAAAGGAAAGCAAATACACCTACACCGACAAAGACGGTAATCACTGTGAAGCCGGATGCAACAGAATTTGCAGCTATGTTGTTCTGCTGAATAAGCAGAGCGGCAAAAACTTCATTTTTTTGAACACTCATCTGGATAACGCATCGGAGCAGGCAGCTAATTTTGGTGCAAATGTAGTTATGAACAAACTCAATGAGCTAAAAGAAAAATACAACAATACCGACGGCACCGTTTTGACCGGTGATTTCAACGAAACCCAAGACGGAGCGGCTTATAAGCTCGTTGCGTCCAAGCTGAACGACTGCACGAACCGAGCAAAAAAGACAGCCACATATCAAGAGTGGGGCTATCGCTCTACCGGTAATGAGCCTATCGATTTTATGTTTACCGACGGAAAAGCAGTAGATTATACCGTGCTGAACGACCTGAACAATGGGTATGTGTCCGACCACTACGGAGTATATTCAGGTATTAATTTTTTAATTGACTGACGAGTTGGTGAAAATGATAAATGATGGCAAAAAGCCGACTTATATCGCCGCTTCAATTTGTGAGAATTGCAAAACTGTAATTTTGAAATATTAATACAGTAATATTTGAATTTTTTTACCGTTGACTTTATAAAAGCTCGGGTGTATAATCAAAAAAAATAAAGCTGTCTCGGCTGATGAAGACTATAAATTTTGCTGTTTCTGAAC
>ERZ809296.3601-NODE-3601-length-12893-cov-5.484421_pt1 | contig 12893 bp, 26 predicted proteins | sample MGYA00520511_ERZ809296 | MGnify/ENA primary metagenome ERZ809296 (study PRJEB31576, sample SAMEA3212662) | Homo sapiens | biome: human-gut; feature: human gut; material: fecal | place: Sweden | collected 2012 ... | reverse complement strand
CTTCCTTTCCAAACCGCAAACTGAATTTGCGGTTTGGGTTTTATAGCAAATCTGCAGCAGCAATCCCTCAGGCGCTTCGCGCCAGCTCCCTTTACACAAGGGAGCCAAGGAATGCGCACCGCCGGAAGTACTCAAAAGCAGGCGACGACCTCTCAGTCAGCCTGCGGCTGCCAGCTCCTCTGGGAGGGGAGCCTCGGGGCGAAAAAGGCCCCCGCGCGGTGCGCGGGGGCTTCTTTTTACTGTTTCAGCTTGGTTTTATCCGAAAAAAACTCTTTCGTGAGCTTCGCCACGACGCCGGAGAGGGCGAAGAGGGCGATGAAGTTCGGGATGGCCATGAGGCCGTTGAAGGTATCGGCGATGTCCCACACCACGTCGAGCGAGGCGACCGCGCCGACGACAACGATGATGATGAACAGGACCTGATAGCCCTTCGCGACCTTGAGACCGAACAGATACTGCACGCAGCGGCTGCCGTAGAGCGACCAGCCGAGGACCGTGGTGAATGCGAAGAGCGTCAGCGCCAGCGCGACGAACACAGAGGCGAATTTGACGCCGAACATGGTGGCGAACGCGCTCGTGATGAGCTCGGAGCCGACCTTCTGGCCGAAAGTGATGTCGACGCCGCTGCAGATGATGGTCATGGCCGTCAGCGTGCAGATGACGATGGTGTCGGCAAAGACCTCAAAGATGCCGTACAGGCCCTGCTGGACGGGGCCCTTGGTATCGGCCGCCGCGTGCGCGATGGCCGCTGAGCCGAGGCCCGCCTCATTGGAGAAGGCGCTTCTGCGCAGGCCCCAGACGATGGTCTGCTTGAGTGCGATGCCGCTGGCCGCGCCGCCGAGGGCCTTGGGCGTGAAGGCTGTGCGGAAGATCTTGGCGAAGGCCGGGCCGATGTTGCCAGCGTGGCCGAAGATGACGACGAAGGCGAAGATGATATAGAGGATGCTCATGACCGGGACGAGCTTCTCGGCCACCGCGCCGATACGCTTGATGCCGCCGAAGAGGATCACGCCGATCAGGCCCGCGATCACAAGGCCGAAAATGAAGTTCAGCAGCTTCCGCTCCCCTTCCGCTGCGGGGATGAAGGCGTCGATGGCGTCGTTGAGCGAGCCGACGATGGAGTTGACCTGCGACATGTTGCCGATGCCGAAGGAGGCGATGGCCGCGAACACGCAGAACAGCACGCCGACCCACTGCCAGTGCTTGCCGAGGCCGTTTTTGACGTAATACATCGGGCCGCCGACCCAGTCGCCCTTGGCGTCACGTTCCCGGTACTTGATGGAGAGCGTGACCTCGGAATACTTGATGATCATGCCGAGCAGCGCCGCGAGCCACAGCCAGAACACTGCGCCGTAGCCGCCGAGGGCGATGGCCTGCGAGGTGCCGACGATGTTGCCAGTGCCGACCGTCGCGGCCAGCGCCGTGGTAACGGCCTGCAGTGGGGTGACGGCGCCCGCGCCGGCCTCCTGCTTCTGGAACATCTTGCCGACCGTGTTCTTCATCGCGTAGCCAAAGCGTGTGAACTGGATCCCACGGTTGCGGATCGTCAGGTACAAACCGCCGACGATCGTACATGGCAGGAAAATATACAGCCAGGCGACGGTATTCAATGTACCGGTAAAGAAATTGATGATAGCTTCCATATGTTCTCCTTTCCGGACGCCCCGCGTCCATCCTTTTCTTTCTCCTGAAGAAAAAACTTCCCGATTATGATACCATAAACTTACTTTCAATTCAATTTAAATCGCTACATCAAAATATAGAATTTTCTCGCGGACATTTGTACATATTATAGAGACATTTACAAAAACCGGCTCCCCCGCGAAAAAAAGATTGACGCGGCCGGGAAAACGTGCTATATTATTTAGGCAATCGGGATGCTAGTGTGGCTCAGTCGGTAGAGCAGCTGATTCGTAATCAGCAGGTCGCCGGTTCAAGTCCGGCCACTAGCTCCAATCCAAAAACCTCGAAAGTCTTGAAGTATCAAGGGTTTCGGGGTTTTTCTTTTTTTACCTTCAGAGAGGAGAGATTCCAGAAGCTGTCAACGGTTGTTTATTGGTTGTTTATTTTCGATGCTTGCCTAGATTCTTGTAGTCCGCGTTTTCTTCTGATAGTCTCCGCCATCCTGCTGTCCAGTGCAAAAATTTTCACCGATTGCATGCCGGATGAAATAGTCTTCAACAGCTTCCAGTGAAAGAAGATATTTTGTTCCGATCATCGCTGCTGGGATCTCGTTCTCCTTGACGAGGGAACGGAGACAGTTCTTTGTGATTGCCGTATCTGGATCGATCTGTTTGAAGTAGTTTGCTGTTTCTTCGATCGTCCTCATTCTTATCCGTGGTCCTCCCATTTTTCTCGCCCCCTTCAATTGTTTGGTTGCATGTTTGCAATTATAATTGATTCTTTTGCAACTGTCAATAGCCTCGTTATACTTTGTTGCAATTTTTTTACGGGTAGTTTCATCCTCCGTATAACTAATTGTAAAATAGATACACAGACAGGTGGTGTTTCGTTTGGCTACTGTATCAAGGACAACAGATCGTCGTGGCCGACCAGTATATAGAATAAACGTGTATGCGGGATATTCCGCATCGGGTAAGCAGAAACGCAAACAGTTTTCATGGTATCCACCGGACGGAATGTCTCCCCGTAAAGCTGAAAAAGAAGCTATGCTTGTGGCACTCGAGTACGAGAAGAATTCTGTATCGTCAGAACCGAAAAAAGACGAGATGTCTTTTGCCGCTTTCTCTGAGGTCTGGATGCGGATCTATGCAAAGCCGAAGCTGAAAAAGAAAACCGTGTCCGATTACGAAAAGCTGCTTGTCGTTGTGAATAATGAAATCGGAGAGTGCAAGCTGCGTGAAATTGACGGCGCTACAATCAATGATATTTACGATACACTCCGAAGATACGGATCCCGAAGAGATTCCAAGTGGAAGCTCAAGCCTGCCGGGATCAAACTGCTGAAAGAAGCAAAAGAAACCCAAGATACGATTGCCAAATCCGCAGGTATCGGAGTCCGGACGCTGCGTGCTGCAATTTCAGGATCTAATATCAATGCTCGTTCGGCGGAGGGAATTGCGAGCTCCATGCACCGCTCGTTGGCATATATGTTCATCCAGGCAGAGAAGGGCGAAACGCTCTCAGAAAACACGCTCAGGCATTACCACGATCTGATTTCTTCTATGCTCAACAAGGCCGTATCGTGGGGATACCTGAAGGAATCGCCGCTTGCGCAGGTTGAAAAACCGCAGCCGAAAAAGACAGAAGCAGCTTTTCTTGAAGTCAGCAGCGTCCGCGAGCTGATCTCAGAATTGAACAGAAGTGCTCCGTTCAAGTATCTGGCTCCGATTCAGTTTGATATGCTCACCGGTATGCGACGTGGAGAGATCCTTGGCCTCCGATGGTCCGACGTTTGTATGGAAGAAAGCATTCTGCGCATCCAGAACACACTCAATTACGTTTCTAACGGCGGTGTTTATGCAGACACACCTAAGAATTCAACCTCTGTCAGATACATGAAGCTGCCTGAGTCAGCTGTCATCATCCTGCAAAAATGTTTGGAGTGGCAGCACTGGCAGTCTGAGCTGCTTGGAGACAAATGGAACAATCCAGACGGTCTGGTCTTCACAAACGAATTCGGCTCGTATATCCACCCGGATACCCTCACCCACTGGTTTACCGCATTTGCAAAGAAAAACGGATACGAGGGGATCCATCTGCACAGTCTGCGGCACACATGCGCATCGATCATGATTGCAGATAACGTACCGACCGTTGCCGTTTCACGTTATCTGGGCCATGCGCAGGTATCTACGACACAGAACATCTATTCTCACATGCTGGCGAAGGCCGCTGCAAGTGCTGCTGATGCATATGACAAGTTCTCGGATCTCATAAAATAGGAAAGAATGGAGCCGCAGCGCAGCTCCATTCTTTTTTTCGTGTTATTTAATACAATGAATCATAAATGCATTTACTGTCTCCTTTTCTTTTCAGGTAGACTAGTGTTCTAACGCGGTTTTCTTTCCGTTTTTTGTTTATGCCATTGTAACAAGCGTGTCAGCCTCTGGACGCCCGTGGCTTCCATCTTCCGGCGATATGTATGTAGTTTGATTTAATTCTAGTTTATCCGCCCTATGGGCCTCTGTGGCTTTATTGCACCATATCATATTGCGAAAGCGCGTGCAAGGTCTTTCGTGGACATCCCGATTTTTTTGAATTCCTGAAGTTCTTTCTTGCACGCAGCGAGTTCCTTGCGGAGTTCGTTACACTTCTGGACGTGCCAGATGCAGCGATCCATCCAGCGTTTCACCTCCGCCGGCACTTCTTCGTCGAGGAAGTTCTTGAACAGATCCGCTACCTCCTGCAGTTCATCAGGTGGAATCCGGCTGTTCTCATACGCGGCAAGCCGGTTAATTGCCTGCCCAAGCGGGCAGTTGTTGCAGCCTTTCTCGCCGTACTGCTCGCAGACCTCTCCGCACAGATTGTTGTCGGCTCCATGTACCTGCCAGCAGTGCTGTCCGGCAATGCAAAAGTCAAATGTCATTCTCTCCATTTTTTTCGCACCTCCACAATAGGAATTGCTTCATAGAACCTCCCGGCCTTAATTAGCTGTTTTACGGTTCTGAACTGCATACATCCGAACCATCCGTCCGTCATAATCCTGTCGATATAGAATACGCGCGGCGAGTTTTCCATCCTATCGAGCGATTTTATGTGCGGCCCTCGCGCATACTTCCGTCTGGTGCGTTCTTTGCAGTGCGGACATACATCCGGAAGGAACACTCCCGCTCTTACATGCTGTTTGCAGGCAGAGCACTCGAACTCGCATCCATACTCATCGACATCGCTCAGTGTCCAATTCATCATTTCTTTTACCTCCCGAGCGAGCAGAACCCATCCTCCGGCATATTAAGGCCGGTAGCGTCACGAAAGCCGCACCTAACATATGTCCCACACCACGAAATTTCTACCCGGCGGCCATCACAGTCCCTGCAGCGTGTAACCTGTACTGCGTCCACTGCCGGCAGTCGGCTGATCTCAGCAAATGCCGCAGCATAGTCTCCGGATGTCCGGCGCACGATTTCGAGCGCGTCTTCCCTGTAAATCAGCTGCTTGTCCATCATGTTTCTCCTTCTTTGAGTTCTTCCATCCAGAATCTGCGTTTGCATTCAGGGCATACTTTATTGTCGTTTTCTGTGCACCAGCCTCGATCATTTCTATCGTGGAATGATCTATCGAATAGTAACGGGCAGATTTCGATGCACCCGTCTTCAATAGCGTCCATCAGAGGGAACAAGTTTAGAAGCTTGTTCTGCCGCGTAATAACGGGGTGTTCTTTTGCCCACTGCTCAACAGCCGCAACGCACTTCTCCGCGTTGTCGGCAATTTCAATCATATGGCACCCGTTAGGAAGCCACTCCAACGGACATCCTTCGCATGCTCTTGCCGGATTCTCCTTGGAATCAAAATATTCGCACATTCTCTTGTATTCTTTGATATACGTCACAGCATCCATATCTCCGTCCTCCAATTATGCTTCTTCGTCCTTGATTTCGGCCAGCCAAAAATCACGACGACAATCAGGGCAGAACCCAACATTTTTCGTGCATCGACCAGTCTCATCGCGACACAACGAGCTAAGTTTGGCAGGGCAAATCCCAAGAACGCCTTCATAAAGCCTAGCATCCGGCCACTGCTTCAAGAACTCGCTCTGCCTCGTTTTAACAGGATGTTCTTTTGCCCATTGCTCAACAATAGAAACACCATCTTCTTCTTGTCCATCAAATTCTTCTCCGCAACGATGCCTATAAGCAGGACATTCCTTACACCCATCATCGTTGTATGCTTTACACATTCGATTAAACTGTTTCAAAAATTCAACAGCATCCATTTTCTGTCCTCCTACATCCAGACCATATCGCATTTGTTGTCCACGCAGTCCTGCAGGATTGCCTTGAAGTCCCGGAACATTGCGCAGTCGCTTCGGCCGGCATAGCCGTAGCAGATGTTATCGTCGTAGTCCCCGATGACCTTCAGGATTTCCTTGCAGGCTCCGTAACGCGTCGTAGCTTCGCTGTCAGGGGCAAGCAGGAACTTCACAACTTTTACGGGAAAGTGGTTTTCTGCAAGTATCCTGTCTGCTTCCGTGGCCCAATCTTTCCAAAACTTCTCTTCCACTTCCGGTTGCATGATGATCGGCGCGTTACAAAGCTTCTCGTAATGACTGTAAAACGGCTCTCCCATGAGTTGAGCCACCTTCCGCCGCAGATTCATGAATCCACCGCATCCAAGGTCGATTTCCCGACCTGTTTTCTTGCATTTAATCGTTACGCCCATATTCTGTCACCATCCATATCCATCCCCTCTGATTTCAATTTTGCCATCCACAGTGAGGCGAGTGTTGCTGTCATCCCACGTCACATGGCACGAATTGCATTGGGCATTTATAACTCCAACGGCTTCTTCTCCGCACTTTTTCCCATGCTTCGACGGTCTCCCGTTTTTCAAAATCGGGTAGTCGCGCGAGTAGGAGTAAAAGTCCACAAGAGTCATCCGCCCGCCGCAGTGCGGGCATTTATTTGCCAAGACCCATTCACCGTTCATCGCTTGCCTCCTTCGGCTTTCCGTAGTTGCAGAACCCGTCTGGCACTGGATCATCTAGGCCGCGCCTGTTCGTGCAGTACGGGTCATTTTCGTTGTTTCGTCGGAAATCTTTGCAGTCCTTGCACCGCGTTACCTTGACGGCATCAACGGTCGGCGCATTATCAATCGCATTATGAATAAGCCGGATTGCCGTGCCGCCAGTTACGCTCCATTGCTCATCTGATCGTTCATATGGCTTGACATGCTCAAGCACCCAATCTGCGTCGATCAACCGCATTACCTGCACCTCCCATCCATCAGCGCTCCACAGTGTTCGCAGCGTTGCGGAAGCGTAAGGTACTTCTGCTCGATTGACTTATTACACTCGCTGCAGTCGTACACCGGCGAAAAGTCAGTAGAGAGCCATTCATTTTTGATCCATTTCCCATGCGCCACTGGAGCAACGTCGGCAGTGCGCTGACGAAGCAGAAGCGTTTTCACCCGTTGGGGTGTCCAGTTCTGGTTGGCATTGTTGCATTCCTCAAAGTCTTTCAGCGCCTCGGTTCTGCTGATAAATTCTTCAGTCGCAACGTTTTCCATCGTCAAACTCCCTCCAAGTGTGATACAGTGCCCATGCCAGTGGGTCACGGACGAACGGCATCTTTTTTGCTTCCGCGTATTTCTTATCAAGGATGCTCATGGCCTTCTTCCACGCGCGATCTCCGACGTGCCCTTCTGCCGGGAAGCAGACTTTCTCCATTCTGTTGATTTTTGCGGCAGTCAGTATCGATCTGCCGTTCTCATCAAGAAGATCGAGAAGATCTTGATCTTTGATGTAAAAAACCACTTCAAACCTCCTCCACCGAATCAACCTCGATTGAGCCGCACTCTGCGTAAACCGCATCTTCTTGGTAGCAGCTGGTGAACCGATCTTTCGCCTTCTGGATTGCAGTTTCTTCATCCGGTGCGCTTTCGATAAACTGGCGTTTCACCAGTTTCGTAACGAATGCGCCCAAATGCACACGATATTTAGCAATCGTCTACTTCCTCCTTTCTGTGTTTCACAACTTCCCGCCGAGAACTGCGCCACATCATCAGGAGCATTTCTGTGAGTGGCCGCGTCCGGTTTTTTCTCCTCGCATTTTTCTTCGTAACCAACGTCGGCCTTCCGAAGAAGGAGCCATCGGGAAGCTGCGGGCACATAACGCCGACATTGTACGGGAGAAGCATATGGATTTTTTCGTACACCTCATATGGCATAACGTAGTAGTTGAAATCCCCAATCAGATTGTGACCGTTCTTCGAGCGGAAGTCTTCGACGGAGGACTTGATCTCGTAGCAGTACACATCGCCCTTCTCGATGCCGGACACGCTATTGTTGACCGGCTTGAACTGCATATAGTCCACGCGAATGGGAGAAACGCTGCCGTAGTCGAACGTGACTTCCTTGGCCCAATAGACGCGCGGGTCGTTCTTCGGGTCAATATGTTCTTCCAGCAGTTTCGAAAGCCACTTCGTCGTTTCTGGTCTGTTCATTGTTTGTCGGTGTCACCGGCCTTTCTTGCATTTCTTTTCGCCACGGCTCATATTTGGGCTGCGTAGTGTTTGAGGTATATGTCGATGCCGCAGCTTCGCAATGAGAACACTCCCCGTCGCAATATTCATATCCCGCGCCGCACGGGTGGAGCGCGTAATCACTTCTGAGATATGTCCGCATTTGCTGCCTCTCTTTCTATCCTTTCGCAGAGTTCATCTGCGATGTTACGCCCGTACATCAGCTCTTCGAATCCGCATCCGGAACCATCACTGAGCGCGTCGACATCAACTCCGTGACGTTCCAGCCACTCAGCCACCTTCCGGTTGAGCTCTGCAGCTTTGTAGGAATAGTGTGCGGTAAGCACCATCCACTCGTAGATATACTTCGGCATCTTCAATGTCTTCACTCCCTGTCATCCCCTCTCACAGCATGAAGAATAGTCTCCAAAGTATCGGATGCCTTTTGATCTTCTCATAAAGCATCAAAGCAGCTTCCGCATTCACATTTTCCCAATTTCCGGTGTCTATGATGTATCCACCATCTGGGATTAAAAGCCGCTGCATCAAAATCGAAAAATCAAATCCATCCAGCCATCCTTGAGATTTTGCCTTTTCAAGAATGTCGTTTATCCTGTCGATATTTCGTTCTTCCATTACTTGTCCTCCGTTTCCTGCAGCGCCGCTTCGCGGCTGATGTATTCGTCAGGCATTTTCTCTCTTCATCCTCTTCTTCCGACACTCCGGGCAAAACCATCCACGTTTCCCAACGCTCCACCCATCGCTTCTCGCAATCCTCGCGGCAGTAGATTGTGAAACCGTGTGGTTTACCCAGTTATATGTGGCTCCGCACGTATCGCAAGAAAAATAAACGTTATACGCCATCCTTCTTGCCCTCCATTTCCTGCAAAGCCTTCTCGGCTTCTTCGCGGGTGAGGAAAACAGTCTTACCAAAATTTCTAATAGCGGTTGAGAGCTCTGCCCTATCACTACTTTCGTAAGTATTGTAGAAAAATGGCGCTGCAATTTCTTTTACAACTCGTTTTTCAACGCCAAACCTAGTCACGACATACAGTGTATCTCCTTTTTTGGCAGGCAGAACAATAACTCGCCCGTCCTTGTCGGCCTCGGCAAGCTCGCGGAGGCGATTTGGGATTTTTCCTTTGACTCCATCCAGTGTCCCGACATAATACGCCATACTGCTTTTAATCGTCTCGTAGCACTCACAGCCAGTGGCGCTACGCTGTGCCATCGGCTCGCCGCATTGTCTGGAGCACACAAAAAAATGGATGCACTCTTCACAGGCTCTTTCAAGATTTTCTTTAGGTGGCATTATTCTCCTTCCTCCCGCTCAAAGCGGATTTTCATTTGTGCTGGGCAAAGGTCGACCTCTGGGCGGCGCTTGCCTGTCCAGCGAAGCCCGCCGGCCTGTCCGACGCACTTCCATCCAGCCGCCTTGAGGCTTGTCCCCGACTCTGTATCGAGGATATATGTAATCAGTTTGTGATAGCCCATCGCACGGGCGGCTCTCCACGCAGCTGCATATAGCATGCTGCACGCATTCCGCGTGCCGTCCGTGCAGCAGCGGTTTACCTCAAGCGTCCATCCATCATCCAGATACCGTGCAACGGGTCTCCCGACGATCGCCACGCCTACGATTTTCTCTCCGTCTGTGCAGCCGATGGAAAATTTATGTCCGACGACCGGCTTGTGGTGCCGGTGGTGCTCCGCGACAAAGGCGTTTGCCTCTGCCAGCGATACCGGGCAAATATCAAGCATCTGCCTTACCTCCTTCCTTCGGCGCGCCGCGCCATTCCCAGTTGTCTGTGCTGCTCCCGATTCCGGAGCATTCCCTGCACGCGCAATCCGGTTTCTTCGTGCAATTGTCGCAGTCTTCTTGGCCGCTCGGCTTAAACCCTTCCGGGCAATCCTCAAACCTCGCACAAAACATGCAGCCAGCTTTCCGAATCTCCTTTTTCAGCGCCGCGTTCTCGTCGGTCAGGCGCTCGATCATGGTGATAGCTTCATCCGCCAGCCGCTCCGTGCAACGCATATACTTCATTTGTGGACAAAGCCCGCAACCCTTCTCTATATGCGTCGCGCAGATACGCAGCGCCTGCACGGTTTCCTTTCCTTTCATATATCCTCCATTCCTTCAAGAACCATTTGTCCCGGCAGCACGCCGTCCTCCAGACTCCAGTGCAGGACGTCTTCGCCGGTCTGCCAATCGCACGGCAGGCCGCGGCTGCGGCGCTCCTCGATCATCCGGCCATAAGCCCGGATGTAGGCATCCCGGTATCCGGGGTAGCGCGCGAGCTGCACCTTCCGGTGCTTGCCCGCCATCGGGCAATTGATGCAGCCCACGCGATCTTCGCCGCAGGCGTAAAGCGGATTCATACAGATCTTTTCTGCTGCGCAGTAATCCCAGATGGATTCGGTCGGCCAATCGATAATCGGATTGACCGTTCGGGTCCCCTTGAGCTGGCAATTTTCTATCAGCATCCGGCTTTCGTCATTGTCGTTCATCAGTGTCAGCCGCTTGGATTTATCCCTGTGCAGGGCCTCCATGACGCCTCTGGACTTGCGCTTTTGCGATTCGGCCCAGCGGACGCCGGTCGCGATCCACCTCCCGCGGCCGCTGGTCTCTTTGAGCGCCGCGCAGCAGTAGCGCATAATGCGTGTCGGCGGCACCAGCTTCAGCGGGATTAGTCGCCACATGGTCATGTACGTCCCATCCGGCTGCTTGTGCTTATCGATATCGCACGGTACGCCCGCCAGTTCCAGCCTTCGGAATGTTTCCCGCACATGCCAGACGGTCTCCGGCGCATCAGCTGTCGTCAGCGAGTGCAGCACCTCATACGGGATTCCTGCCGCGCCCGCCAGATGCAGCAGCACGTCCGAGTCCTTGCCACCGGAGTAGGTAATCACCAGCGGCTGCTTGTACAAGCGCAAGCTCATCTCCGAGGCCATTTTCAGCCGCTCAATCGCTGTTTTTTCTAGGTCCATCAGTATCCCTCCAATTCAATCCGTATCATTGCGCTTCCGGAAACAGATCTGCTTCCCAAGCGCGAAAATGTCGGATTCGGCCACTTCATCCGACCAGCAGAATGGCAGGCCGAGTTAGTATGCCTTCATCGTTCCGAAGAAAGCGCACTCCCGGCAATCTGCCCCAGGTACTTGCTTCAGCAATTCTGGAACCCTGTAGATCTCGACATCCCGGATTTCTCTATCAATCATCAGCTTCTGTGTCTCATAGCGCTTTTTTATTCCATTCATGTTGCCTCTCCGATTGAAAGCTGGTTCTGCCGGTAGCATTGGAATAGCGTCTGACCTTTATCGTTGAGCATATACGGAAGGAAGATCTCATCCATCTGCACCATCTCGGATTCCAGAATCGCCATCTGAGCAGCTACCCAGTCCTTCACGATGCGCCAAGCGACACGCTCGGCCTGATCGCGGTCGCATTTGACTTTCTGCTTTGTAAGTACATTCCACACTGCGTCGACGTTTGCTGGCAATTTGACTCCGCGCGGGCCATTCGGTGTATCAATCAGGAAGGACAGTGCTGTGATATGCCCGTCATTGTCGTAATCCTGCATGATTTTCTTCGCACCATGTTTGACGAGCTGCCCCTGAATCTCACCAAGCGTCGCAAACACATCGACCTTCGTCGTGTAGTTCATAATCGGCATTGTTTAATCCTCCCCAGCCGCAATCGTCTCAATTTCATTGGCTGCATCTACTGCCAGCGAGCCGCCATGCCGCCTCAGTTCCTGCAAAATCTCTTGTTGCTTCATTTTTCAGTTCCCCTCCCAATAGTGCTTCGGCTTTTCTCCCACGGCCTCGCCATCGGAATGTACGGAGGTCCAATCCAGCCCCATGCCAGCTCGTACTTTTCAGTCATGCTCTCGGCTAGGGCAGCAGCTTCCGCCGCCGTGTAAAACAGCTTTTTGCCAATGTCGTCAAGCCGGAAGTGCCCCGGCTTCGGAAACCCGTCCGGTCCGGTAAAAAGCAGGCACACCTCCGTATATCCGCCGGTGAAAAAGCCTCGCACCGTGCCCTTGCATACGCAATACTCCATGATGGGCCAAGCATGATTTGGTATGTAATAAAGGTGCTCGAAGACAGCGTACATTTCAGCACCGATTTCTGGCCGTTTGGTTTTTGCCATTGCTCATGTCCCTCCTGTTCCAAGCTTTGATTGCCGCCCTCTTTGTGCCCTTTATCGGCCCGCTTGCCCCACAGTATGTGCAGCGGCATTGATACATCAATTCTGGGTATATGTCTCTGTTAAACTGGTGTATCTCATCAAGGTAAACCGGCCATTCCACAGAGCACTTGTGACAGAAGGGGCAGTTGTTAATCTGGTCCATCGTAGTCCTCCCAGTCTTTGTTCAGCGCACTAAGGCTTTCATATGGGCAAGCGGATAACTCATCCCACTTCACGTAAATGTATCCATCATTGCTGTAGACATCGACTTCGTATGCCTGCCCCGTACACAGCCCCGTATAGCCGTTTTCTCCGACATATACGAGTCTCACGTTTTTCCCGATTTCCTTCATCCACCGGCCATTGCTTCCGAGCCTGATCTTCCTTCCGCAGAACCGGCACTTATTGACGAGAGGTCCTTCCTCAAAGTACCGACCAGGCTCGTGCCACTTGAGAATGTCGTGGAAAAGCCACTTGAGGCTCCAGCACGGTCTGTATGTCCAGATCATAGCCAGAATGCAATATACGATTGCAAGTCCGGACAGGGCTGCAATCATAATCA
>ERZ809296.3599-NODE-3599-length-12901-cov-6.619259_pt1 | contig 12901 bp, 8 predicted proteins | sample MGYA00520511_ERZ809296 | MGnify/ENA primary metagenome ERZ809296 (study PRJEB31576, sample SAMEA3212662) | Homo sapiens | biome: human-gut; feature: human gut; material: fecal | place: Sweden | collected 2012 ... | reverse complement strand
CCGCCATCGGCGGCACCGGCAAGGGCCACCTGGTCCGGGAGCTGGACGCCCTGGGCGGCGAAATGGGCAAGGCGGCCGACCAGGCCTGCATTCAGTACCGCATCCTGAACCGGGGCAAAGGCCCCGCCGTCCACTCCCTCCGGGCGCAAGCCGACCGGCGGGAGTACCAGAAGGTCATGAAAGCGACCCTGGAGCGCCAGGAAAACCTGTGGGTCAAGCAGGCGGAGGTCACGAAGCTCTTGACCGAGAACAGCCATGTCACCGGCGTGCAGACGAACACCGGGGCGGTCTATTGGGCCGACGCCGTGATTCTCTGCTCCGGGACGTATCTGGGCGGCAAGACCATCATCGGCTCGGTCACCAAGCACAGCGGCCCGGACGGGATGTTCGGTGCAGACGAGCTGACCCAGAGCTTACTGGACGCGGGCCTGACCCTGCGCCGGTTCAAGACGGGCACGCCCCCCCGCGTCAACGCCCGGTCCATCGACTTCTCCCGGCTGGAACGGCAGGAGGGGGACGAGGACGCCGTCCCCTTCTCCTTCGCCAGCCAGAAGCCGGGGGCAAACCGGGTGTGCTGTTACATCACCTACACCAACGAGAAAACCCACGAGATCATCCGGGCCAATCTGGACCGCTCCCCCCTCTTCTCCGGTATCATCCAGGGGGTGGGGCCGAGGTACTGTCCCTCCATCGAGGATAAGGTCGTCCGCTTTGCGGACAAGCCCCGGCACCAGCTTTTCTTGGAGCCGATGGGCTTGGACACCGAAGAGATTTATGTCCAGGGCTTTTCGTCCTCCCTGCCGGAGGACGTGCAGGTGGCCATGCTCCGCACCCTGCCGGGGTTGGAGCAGGCGGTGATGACCCGCCCGGCCTACGCCATTGAATATGACTGCGTGGACCCCACCGAACTTCTGCCTACTTTGGAACACAAAAAAGTGGCCGGGCTGTACGGTGCTGGGCAGTTCAACGGCTCCTCCGGCTATGAGGAGGCCGCTGTGCAGGGCTTCGTGGCGGGGGTGAACGCCGCCCGGAAGCTGCTGGGCAAGGCCCCCATGATCTTAGACCGCAGCCAGGGCTACATCGGCGTCCTCATCGACGACCTGGTGACGAAGGGGACCAACGAGCCCTACCGCATGATGACCTCCCGGACGGAGTACCGCCTGCTCTGCCGCCAGGACAATGCCGACGAGCGGCTGACGCCCATCGGCTATGAGATCGGCCTCATTTCCCAGCAGCGCTATGACGCCGTGCAGGAAAAGTACCGGCAGGTCAAGCGGGAGGTGGACCGGCTGGAACACACCGGCGTGCCCGTAAGCCCCGCCCTCAACGCGCTCCTGGAGGCCAAGGGGGAGCCACTGGCGAAGAACAGCGTGCGCCTGTCCGATCTGATCCGCCGCCCCAAGATCACCTATGCAGACCTGGCACCGCTGGACACCGGCCGTCCGGCGCTGTCCCCCCAGGTGGCGGAACAGGTGGAGATCTCCTTGAAATACGCGGGCTACATCGCCCGCCAGCAGCGGCAGGTGGAGGAAATGCGCCGGTTGGAGGGCAAGCTCCTGCCGGAGGATATCAACTACGAGGCCCTGGCAGGCCTGCGGCTGGAGGCCCGGCAGAAGCTCACCGCCATCCGGCCCAGAAGCCTGGGGCAGGCGGCCCGCATCTCCGGGGTCTCCCCGGCGGACATTGCCGCCCTGATGATCGCCTTACAGGAGGAATAAGCCAAGATGAAACTGACGAACGTGAAAGGCAAGACCTGGGTGCTGGACGGCCCCCAGCTTGTTGGCGTGTACCAGCTCGACGACACCCGCTGCCTCCTGCTGGACCCCGGCAGCTGGAAGCTCATTGCACCCATCGAGACGGCCTTAAAAGAGGTGGGCTGGACCCCTGTGGGGGTGGCCTGCACCCACATGCACTATGACCACCATGAAAGCTCCCGGTATTTCCAAGAAACCTATGGGGCGGCTGTCTGCCTGCCGCAGCTGGAGGCGGACATCGTGCGGAACGAAGAGAGCCTGAAAAACCATCTCTTCAACTTCACCATGGGGATGATCCGCACCATCCCCCGCTTGCAGCATCTGGTCTGCCCGGTGGACCTGGTGATCGGCTTGGACGAGGATACGGTAGAGTTGTGCGGCGCAGAGCTGAAGGTGGTCCGCACCCCCGGCCATTCGCCGGACCATGTGTGTTTTATCACACCCGACAACGTCTGCTTTGCCGGGGACACCCTGATGACCGAGGACGTGCTGGCCGAGGCCATGGTCCCCTTTGCCTTTGACCTGGCCGACGATCTGAAGAGCAAGCAGGTTGTGGGCGAGCTGGACTGCGACGCCTACATCTTCTGCCACAAGGGCCTGCGTTACGGTTCCGTGGCGGATCTGGCCCAGGCCAACATCGACCGCGTTCACTGCCAGCTGGCGGCCTGTGCAGACCTGGTGAAAGGCCCCATGACGTACAGCGAGTTTTACGCCGCTGTGGTCACGGCCTTTGACCTGCCTGTGGGCCACCCCGCCCGCGGGCTGCATTTGGAGCGGTACATCCGCCCCTATTTGGAGTATCTCATCGACACCGATCAGCTTGCGCTCATCGAGCAGCATGGGGCCCCGTCGGTCCGGCCCAAAGGGGCGGTGCAGGGTGGCTAAAACTGTCGTGCTGGGCCTGTCCGGTGGGGTCGATTCCGCCGTGGCGGCCCGCCTGCTGGTGGAGGCGGGGTACACCGTCTACGGCCACTGGCTGGACATCGGCTTAGGGGGCCGGGAGGCCGCCGCAGAGGTGGCGGAGAGCATCGGCATCCCCTTCTCCGCCGGGGACATCCGGCAGGAGCTGGAGACGGAGGTCATGGCCCCGTTTCAGCGGGACTATCTGGCCGGGCGGACGCCCCTGCCCTGCGCCCGGTGCAACCCCACGGTGAAATTCCCCGCCCTGTTTCGGCGGGCGGAGGAAGTGGGGGCGCAGTTCGTCGCCACGGGGCACTATGCCCGCATCCGACAGACGGAATATGGCCCCGCCCTCTGCCGGGGGGCGCACACCAACGACCAGGCGTATATGCTGGCCCGCCTGCCCAGACAGTGGCTGGGCCGCCTCCTCTTTCCCATTGGGGGCTATGAGAAGACCCAGGTCCGGGAGCTGGCGCGGGGGTATGGCATCCCCGTGGCGGACAAACCGGACAGCATGGAGATCTGCTTCATCCCCCAGGGGGATTACACCGCCTGGCTGGACCAGCGCGGACAGATCCCCCCGCCGGGGGACTTTGTGGACCGGGATGGGAACGTCCTGGGCCGACACCTGGGCATCCACCACTACACCATCGGCCAGCGGCGGGGGCTGGGCATCCCGGCGGCGCACCGGCTCTTCGTTTCGGCCATCCGACCGGCGGAGAACCAGGTGGTCTTGTCCGACGGGACCGACCTCATGGCCGATACCGTCTGGGGGGAGGCGCTGAACCGCCTGGCCCCCCTGGAAGAGGGAGCCGAGGTGACGGTCCGCCTGCGCCACTCAAAGACGGAGACGCCGGCTGTGTTTTACCGGGAGGGCAGCGGGGGACGCCTGGAGCTGAAAGCTCCCGCCCGCGCCCCCACACCGGGGCAGCTGGCGGTGCTGTACGAGGGAGAGACTGTGTTGGGGAGCTTGTGGATCACGAAAGACCGTCGCGTGTAACGCGAGGAGGGTAGCATGGAACTGCGGCAAGTAAAAGGAAACACCTGGGTCCTGGACAGCTGGGAGCTGATCCCCCTTTACAAGCTCGACGCCCACCGCTGCGTCCTGCTGGACACCGGCACCTGGGACCAGCGGGATGAGCTGGAGGCCGCGCTGGACGCGGCGGGGCTGGACCCGGTTGCGATCCTGTGCAGCCACGCCCACATGGACCACATGGGCAGCAACGCCTATTTCCAGAAAACGCGGGGAACGCAGGTCATTATGAGCCTGGGCGAGGCGGCGCAGATCATGTCGCCCCTGGGCATCCAGCTGCAATACTATAACTTCAACATGGGGGCCTTTGGGCAGTACCCGGAGCTGGGCACCGCCCCCTGTTTGCCCGACCGCATTTTATTGCCGGGGGAGCGGGCGGTGGAGATCGGCGGGGCGCAGTTTGAAATTTTGCCCACGCCGGGGCACACCATCGACCACATCAGCGTGCGGACCCCGGACGACGTGCTGTATCTGGCCGACGCCATGATGACGGGGCGCATCCTGCACCACGCCAAATTTCCCTATGCCATCTCCGTTGGAGAGTATCTGGATACGCTGGTGAAGCTTCGGGAGGTCAAGGCGGCGGAGTATATTGTAGCCCACAAGGGGATCTACCAAGAGATCCTGCCGTTCATTGACCTGGAGCTGCGCTTTTTCCGGCAGCGGATGCTGGACCTCTTGGACCGCATCGACGAAGTGACCACGCCCAAGCTGCTGACGCAGGCCATCTGTGCACACGACCGGGCGCGGCCCAAAAGCCCCCGGTCGCTGGCCTATTTTGAGCAGGCCAGCCAGAATTACCTCAACTATTTGACGGACCAGGGCTGGCTTGCCCTGGAAATCCAGGAAAATACGCTGGTCTATCGCAAAGTCTCCGTCCCCGGCGACCGGCCTTTGGTCAAGCTGCCGCCGACGGGGTGGTTTTGTGACAACCGGCCTGTCAGGAGGGAAGATATATGGAACTGGAACAAGTAAAGGATAACACCTGGGTGCTGAAAAGCTGGGAGCTGATCCCGGTGTATCGCCTGGATGCGCACAAGTGCATCCTGCTGGACACAGGCCTGGTCGAGCAGCGGGAGGAGCTGCAGGAGGCCCTGACGAACTACGGCCTGGAGCCGGTGGGCGTGATCTGCAGCCACGCGCACATCGACCACATGGGCAACGTGGCCTATCTGAAAGAGAAATACGGGGCCAAGCTGGCCATGAGCTTGGGTGAGGCGGGGCACCAGATGTCTTATCTGGGCCTGAACGTGACGAGCTACCTGCTCCCGCCGGAGGACTTGGAGAGCTGGGACGCCGTGAAGGGGACCCCCTGCCTGGCCGACCGGATCATTTTGCCCACTGAGGATCACATCACGTTCTGCGGCGCGGAGTTTGACATCGTCCACACCCCCGGCCACACGGTCGATCACATCTGCACCCGGACGGCGGACAACGTGCTCTACTTAGGCGACGCCATGATGACGGGGCGGACCCTGCATCACTCGAAATTTCCCTTCGCCTTCTGCGTGCGGGATTATCTGGACTCCATGCGGAAGATGCGGTCGGAACCGGCGGATAAATTCATCGTGGCGCATTTTGGCGTCTACGATGAGATCCTTCCCCTTGTTGATATGGAGGCCCGCTTTTTTGCCGAGCGGATGCTGGACCTGCTGGACCTCATCGACCAGCCCACGGACCCCAAAAAGCTGACGTCGGACATTTGCCGGACCTATCATATTACGGCGACGAAGCTCTCGGATGTCTCCTACTTCGAGTCGTCCAGCCTGTCCTACCTGAACTATCTCCGGGGCTTGGGCTATCTGGAAGCCTATGTGGAGGACAACAGCATCCACTACCGCCGCACCCCCACCTCGTATGCCCGCAAAGAGGCCAAACGGGAGAGTGTGCTGCCCAAGACGGGGCAGTTCCGCTGAACTTTATACATACCGAGACGAAAATCCCCCTGCTCGCGCCGAGCAGGGGGATTTTTGTGGGGAGATTCAGGGGTTTAGATAGGCAGCTAAGTCCTGCCGCCACTGGGCGTAGGCCGGGTCCTCGCCCAGGGATGCGCCGTCGGCAGACCGCTTGGCAACGGCGGAGTAGCCGTCGTGGTTGACCCGCACCAGGGTCGGGGGAGCGTCTGCGGTGAGGTAGAAGCAGGTCCCGTGGTTCGGGCCGGTGAGCAGCAGGTCGCCGGGCTGGGGGGTGTAGCTGGGGAGGGCGGAGTAGGAGAGCCGATCATACTGCCGCAGCAGCGCGACCAGGCGGCGGCTCAGGCCATCTGAGAGGGGGATCTCCCCGCCGTCCTCCTCCAGGACAGAAACTTGAGTGATGGCGACGCCCTCCAGCTGGCCGCCCTGCTCGCCGGGGCTGAAGTGGAGGATGATGAGGGCGGCAACGACGGAGAGGAGGCTCAGCAGGGCAACGAAGAGAAGCGGGTGTTTGGTCATGGGGGACCTCCTTGATGGTGGCCGCCGGAGGCGGCGGATTGGATTGGTGGGGTGCGCATCGTGCGGTGTTGCTTTCGTACACTGCGGAGTGCTTGCGGCAGGTGACTCATGGAGTTTGGCTGCGCCAAATGATTTTATGACTGGTTCCATGGGGGGCGGTGGTGGGTTGGTACACTACGGCTCAGTTGCGGTAGGTAGCCCTCATTCGTCCGCTTCGCGTCCACCTTCCCCCTCGGGGAAGGCTCTCGGGACGCGGTACAAACTTGAAAAGTAATACCTTTTATCTATGGCAACGGCACCACCCAAAGCCTTCCCCGAGGGGGAAGGTGGGCCGGCTAGAGCCGGGTCGGATGAGGGCCACGTCGCGCACGGAATCGGTCGTGCACTAAGGTACTACCTAAGACCCCATCCCCGGTGCCGTCACCCACCCAAACCCCACCTCCGTCTCCCGCAGCCGGAAGAGATAACGCAGCTCCCTCTGCCCCGTCTCATCCGAAATGCTGTTTGCGTAATACAGGCCATCCTGCCCTATATACAAGTGGTCCCTCGAATCCCGCAGGGTCCCCTCCCACTCATCGCACACAGCGTAGCCTTCCCGGATGCCACGGTCAGCCAAGAGGTCGCGGGTGGGGTCCTCCGGGTCGGGACAGGTCAGGTCTTGGAGGGGCTGGTATTGGATGTCTGTGCCGTAACCATACGACCCCTCCTGGAACGACTCACCCTGCGCTGTGGGCAGGAAGTAGAACGAAGCGCAGTCCTGGTCCAGGAGATCGGGCCTTCCGTTGTAGAGAATTTCCGCGATGGCGTAGCCAGGGTGATGGACCTCGACTTGATACTCCCAGTTCAGATAGTAGAAGCAGCTGGTGTTCAGGCACAGCGCATCCCACCACCAGAGGTCACGGTGGGAGTACAGCTCGAAGAAAATATCCTGCGTCACGTTCTCCGGCTCCCAGCCCCGGAGGGGCTCGGCCTGCTTACCGGCGCCGTCGGGGTAGTACCAGGAGAAGTGGGTGGCGTTTTGGGCCAGGGCGAGGAAGAAGCTGCCCTGGAGGGTCAGCCAGCGGTTGGTCCGCTCGCGGGCGGCGGCGTCCGGGGGCTGCCGGGTGAGGGCGAGGACGATATTGCAGTCCTGCCCCTCCGGCTGGCTGGTGACAGTATATGGGCCGAGGGTGCGTTCCAGGTCCATTGTTTTTAAAAGGGCTTCGCAGGCGGCGGGGGCTGCGGCATCGGAGACGCGGGCGGCGTAGATTTGACCGGCCCGGTCAGGAAAGGCGCAGACATCTGCCTCGTAGCACCAGGCGCTCCATTTCTGGATGAGATTTTTCCGGTCCCCGCCCAGGAAGTCCCCGGCTTCAGAATAGGAGAAGGCGGCGCTGCGGCAGGTGATGCTTTCGCCGGTGCTGCGGACCTGGACCAGCCGGGGCAGGTCCGTCCCCTGAAACAGGAGACGGTACTCGACAGAGCCGTCCTGGTTGGAGAGACTGACCGTCCCCTCCGGCCTTCCGGGGTCTTCGCAGGGGGTGTAGCTGCTTTTCTTTGTGTGGTTCAGAAGCTCGACAACTTCCCGCTGCTGGTCCTCGGTCAGGGCCACGGGGCCGGTTGCCCCGGTCAGCGTTCCCTGGGTGATGCGGGTCAGGCCCAGGGCGGGGGCAGCGGTGCTGTGGTTGCCTGCAAAGCCCACCCCCAGCACCAGGCAGGCCAGCGCGGCGGCCACCAGCACCCCCCATCACCGGGCGACGGTAGCGGAGCAGAGAGACGATGCGCTCCTTCGCGTCCTCCTCCCCAAAGGCGAGGGGGACGGCGCTGGGGACCCGCGGGTCCCGGCTCAGATGGAGCAGGGCAGCGGCGTATTCTGTGGGGCTGGTGTGTTCCTCGTGATCCAGGCGGCGCAGGACGGCCTGATCCGTCGCCATCTCGATGTCCAAGCAGAGCAGCCGGTAGGCGATCCAGAGGATGGGATCAAACCAGTGCAGGCACAGCAGGGCATAGGCCAGGGGCTTGAAGCGGTGGTCCCAGCGGCGGATGTGGGCCTGCTCATGCAGGAGGACATAGCGCCGCTCCTGCTCCGTCAGCCCCACGGGGAGATAGATGCGCGGGCGGAAAAAGCCCAGGACGAAGGGACTGTCGATCTGGTCCGTCTCGTAAATATGCTCGGAGAGGAGCACGGCGTCGTCAATGCGCTTTCGCAGGCGGCAGTACGTCACCACGCCCCAGAGCGCAGCCACAGCCGCCCCCGCCGCCCAGACGCCGAAGGCGATCACAGGCCAATGGGGGGTCTCCGCAACGGTCATTTCGCTGGGGGAGCCTTCCGGGGCGGGCGCGGTTTGCGTCCCCTCCGGCGTCCCGCCGGTGGGCGGGGCAACCTGTGCTCCGCTCGGCAGAGGACGGGAGGAGGAGAGCACGAACTGGGCGATCGACCCGTCCGCCACCCCCTGGGGCACCAGGCCCACCGGCAGGGAAACGCTCACCGGACAGGCCATGCGGAAGAGCACCACCAGCCACAGCCCACAGATCAGCGCCCGCGGCAGCTTATAGAGAAACAACCGGGCCACCATCACGCCCAGCGCCGTCAGCGCGGCAGCCAGGCTCATGCTCAATAGGGTGCAGCAGAATCCTTCCATAGGGTCCTCCTTGTCTCGTCTCTTGCTTATCCGATCCCTCGCTCCACCTCGACCAAGTAGGCCAGCTGGCCCTGAGAGTAGTAGGCGAAATAGGTGCTCTCACCTTTTAGATAGCAGCGATAACCGGTGTCTTCGTTCGCCTTGAAGCTGACAAAACGCCAGCAGGCATAAGTCTCTTCGTCATACATGTCAAAGCGCTGGCCGCTGAGAGTCCGAAGGATCTCCGGCAGGGGGGAGCCGTCTTCCAACGTGGTATCTCGATAGACGCTCTGCCCCTGTTCGGACCCGTCCGCCCAGCGCACGGCCAGATAGCCGCCGGACCAGACCAGCTTAAAGTTTTCATAGTAGGCTTTGGTCTCGGCCACGGTGGCCTGGGGCTTCTCGACCAACGTGGCGTTGAAATACAGCAGGTCTTTCACGGTGTAGCAGTCCCCGGTGAGCTTGCCGGGGTAATACGGCTCCATGCGGGTAAAGTGGGTGGCGTACAGCAGGCGGAAGGTCTCCAGGTCGGGCTGGTTCATCTTGGGGTTTGCCTCTTTCGTGATCGCCCCGGTATCCTGCGGCGTCGGCTCAGACGGGGTGGTATAAGCGACATATCCGGCGTTGTCGATGAGGGCCAAAATCAGAGAAGACATTTCTTCCAGATACCGCCGGGCTGTCTCGCTGGTCAGGTCCTGCTCCAGGTGAAGGATGATGCCATACGGCTCCTGGCTGGTCTGTAACTCGATGGTGTATGGGCCAAGCACCTCGTTTAGCTGGAACGATCCCACGACGTTGGCCACGGCGACGTTGTTGCCGACGTAGGGGGTGCGGAGCTGATACAGATCATCGGCCCGCCCGACAGAGACATAGGCCGCAGCGTCGGCCAGCCAGGTTTCGATGCGCTGGTCCTGGAAGGTGAGCGTTCTCCGGTGGCAGTCTCCGTCTATGGTATTGCGCCAGAGGGAGAAGCTGCCGGATTCGTTCCGCAGCTGGTAGATGTCCCCGTTCGGCGTGGAGAACACAATGGTTTTGTCGGGCAGGTCCTCGGCATCGGGAACGGTGGTTTCCTCGCCTTGTTCGGCCTGGTCGATGAGGTCAGTCACCTCTCGCGCCAGCTCGTCGGACAGAGGAACCAGAAGGGGCAGGTCCGTGAGGGGCAGGTCCGAGCTGACCCGGTTATCTGCGACGGAGAGAACATCTACCATCGACGCCTGCCGCACCGTTTGCCCATCCAGGGTGATCTCCTGGGCTTGGGTCCGGTTGGACAGGAGCAGAACGCCCAGCACCACGCAGGCCACGACGGCAATGAGAATGACCCAGAACGCCGGTTTCTTATACGACAGCACCGAGCGGACCCGATGCGTGGGATTCTCCTCCCCGAAGGCCAGGGGAACAGCCTGGGGGAAGCTGGGCTTGTGGCCCAGGTGCAGGAGCGCGGCGGCGTAGCCTGCGGTGTCCGTCCGCCCAAAGGAACGGATCACGTCCTGGTCCGTGGCGGTCTCAAGGTCTCTTCCGAAGAGGTGGTAAGAAAGCCAGAGAACGGGATTGAACCAGTGGAAGCAGAGCGCGACATAGGCCAGAGGCTTCGTCAGATAGTCCCGGCGGCGGATGTGAGCCTGCTCATGGAGCAGAACATAGCGCCGGTCGGGTTCCGCCAGGCCAACGGGAAGATAGATGCGGGGGCGGAAGAAGCCGCAGACGAAGGGGCTGTCGATCTGGTCGGTTTCATAGACATTTTTTTCGATGAGAATGGCGTCTGCAATTCTCAGGCGTAGGCGCAGGTAAGAGATCGCCCCCCAGGCGAGGCAGGCGATGCCGCCAGCGGCCCAGAGGATGGTCAAAACCGTGTCGCGGTCCGGGCCGGTGGGTTGCTGGGCGGCGGGGGTGACAGTAGTTGTCTCTCTGGTCACGGGAGTTTGCGTTGTGGTCGCGGGGGTCGGTGCAGTTGCCTGCGCCTCTGCCGCTGGCGCTTGCTGGGGCAGGACCCGCTCGATGTAAGCACCGCTGGAAACCGTCTCCGGCATCAGGCTCACGGGGAGGGAAAAGCCAACGGGGCAGACCATCCGCAGCAGCACCACAGCCCAGAGCAGGCAGGTGATCCAGCGGGGGACCCGCTTAAGCAGCAGGCGCAGGAGCATCACCACCCCCGCCGCAATGGCGGCGGTGAGGGACATGGTGAGCAGGGTGTGTAAGAATCCATCCATTACAATACCTCCGTTTTGAGGGTCAGGGAATGTATTGGTACTCCGCCATCTGGATCAGATAGTCGGGCGTGCCGGTCGGTACCTCGAAGTGGGCGAAGTACAGGTCGCCGTTGGCCTCGTAGAGGCGGTAACCGGTGTCCCGCTGTAAGTAGTCCAGGACGGTGGTGCAGGTCATCGTCTCATACTGGCTGGTGTCCAGGCCCAGGGCTTGGAGCTGGGAGAGGTCGGTCAGCGTTTCCCGCTGATAGGTCGGCTCGTTGTAGACCTTCTTGGGTCCCAGGGAGCCGGAGAAGTTGACGTAAAACTGGTCGAACGAAACAAGAAGGTCGTTTCCGCCGTCTTCGTCGTTGGGTTTGTACTCTGTGGGGGCCAGGTAGAGGATGGGGCCTAAGTGATAGGACGAAGTTTCTCGCCCCCAATCTTCCCGCCGGTCCAGGAAGTTCCCGCGAGCTTCCTTCATCTGCTGGAAGAGGTTCTGGAAATCCGTGGCGTTCTGGACGGGGGAAGCTGTACAGGAGAAGCGGCCCAGGGATTTGAGGGACTCCTTTGGCCCAAACTGCCAGGAGACAGAGGCAATGTCCGGGCTGAGGGAGCGGACGGCGGCACCGACAACGTCCAGATATTGGTTGAAGGTGGTTTGTTCCACTTGAAGCACCGGGGGATCGGGGAAATAAATGGTCATATCAAAGGGCGGCTCAGTCTGGTTGAAGAGAACCCGGTAGGTGCCGATGGTCGAGTACAAGTCCAGCTCGTTGAGCAGGTTGGCCGCGTCCGCCTCCGACTTGACCCGCCGGCCCTGGGTGGCGTAGAGTTCATCCGGGCGGGTCTTCCAGAGGTAGTCGTTGAGCTTGGCATACCAGGCTTCATAGGCGGCTTGGAACTCCGGGCCAAGCTGGTAGTATGTGGTGTCGTAGTGCTCCCCGATGGAGCTGCTGAAATCCAGGTAAGCGTTTCCTTTCTGAAAATAGAACCTGTAGGTGTGCCACGGCATTCTGTTTTGTGAAGCGATGGCGACGGGATACCTCTCGTCGGGGCGACTCCACTGTAAATCGGGGTCACGCACCTCGGTCACATCCGACCGATGCTGCTTATAGATCGAGACCAGCTCCCGCCGCAGGTCCTTGGGGAAATCGGGCACTTCGCCTGTCACCCAGACCTTGCCGTAGTCGATGCTCCGCCCGTCGATATGCCCGCCGGAATTGCCCAGCAGGAGCACGCAGGCCGCAAGACAAGCCACGACGGCTACGAACAGCACCCAGAACGCGGGCTTTTTGTACGACAAGACCGAGCGGATCCGATGCTTGGGATTCTCCTCCCCGAAGGCCAGGGGAACAGCCTGGGGGAAGCTGGGCTTGTGGCCTAAGTGCAGGAGCGCGGCGGCGTAGCCTGCTGTATCCGTCCGCCCAAACGAGCGGATCACGGCCTGGTCCGTGGCGGTCTCAATGTCCCGGCCGAAGAGATGATAGGCCAGCCAGAGAACGGGATTGAACCAGTGGAAGCAGAGCGCGAAATACGCCAGGGGTTTCGTCAGGTAGTCCCGGCGGCGGATGTGGGCCTGCTCATGGAGCAGAACATAGCGCCGGTCGGGTTCCGCTAGGCCAACGGGAAGATAGATGCGGGGGCGGAAGAAGCCGCAGACGAAGGGGCTGTCGATTTGATCCGTCTCATAGACATTTTTCTCGATGAGAATGGCGTCTGCAATTCTCAGGCGTAGGCGCAGGTAGGAGACGGCACCCCAAGCGAGGCAGACAATGCCACCGGCGGCCCAGAGGATGGTCAAAACCGTGTCACGGTCAGGCCCGCTGGGTTGCTGGGCGGCGGGGGTGACAGCAGTTGTCTCTCTGGTCACGGGAGTCTGCGTTGTGGTTGCGGGGATCGGTGCAGTTGCCTGCGCCTCTACCGCAGACGCTTGCGCTTGCTGGGGCAAAACCCGCTCAATGTAAGCACCGCTGGAAACCGTCTCCGGCATCAGGCT
>ERZ809296.3598-NODE-3598-length-12901-cov-9.231123_pt1 | contig 12901 bp, 3 predicted proteins | sample MGYA00520511_ERZ809296 | MGnify/ENA primary metagenome ERZ809296 (study PRJEB31576, sample SAMEA3212662) | Homo sapiens | biome: human-gut; feature: human gut; material: fecal | place: Sweden | collected 2012 ... | reverse complement strand
GAACCGTTTTTTCTGGATTACAAAATTGCACCTTATTTTCAAAACGGCAGGCGGATAAATTGATTTTTAGTCTATATTTTGATCGGACGGACTTATCGGAATCCGGTAAGCGCCCCATATGCCGGATTTCCGGGGCATAGATTCCCGGAAGAGAAGTTGCCGGAAGCGGGATCCGGTGTTCCGCCCGGAAAAAGCAGGGGCGGAGCCGTTACAGCCTCCGCCCCGCCCAATCTTACCGTCATCCGTCAATACACCTCGAATTCATAGATTCTGGCGGTATTTCCTTCGCTTTGGTCAGGTTTTGAGACCACGAGCCTCACGTATCGGGCTGTTACGGGCTGCGGAAGAACCCTGTCGGTTTCAAGGGCCGTGTTGTCGTAGACCGTGTCCACCGTTTTCCACTCTTCGCCGGGGCTCCGGCGCACCTGCAGGGAGTACTCCTTTGTGATGTAGTCCAGGGCTTCGAGCGCAGCGTGCATGACATACCAACCCCGGATCGTGGTCTCCCGTCCGAGATCCACCCCCAGCAACTTGGGTTTGGCATCGCTGTAATCGCACCACTTGGTGGATACGTCCTCGTCGGTGGCGCACTCGGCCCTCTCGGAGGCGTTGACCTCCCCCGACCTTTCCACGACGGGTTTGCCATAGAGCAGGTTCCTGCGCCCGGCCTGCGAGGCGTCGGCGCCTTTCACGGGCAGCTGCACGCGCAGCAGGTCGCAGGCCGCACCGATACCTCCGGCGGGGTCTTCGGCCACCGTCGCCGCGAACACCACGATGCGCGGGTCGTCGGGCAGTACCAGCTGCCGTGCCCCCTCGGGGATGTCGAGGCCGATGCGGAACATGTAGGTGAATTCGTAGGGCCTGTCCTCGTTGCGGATCATATCATGCTTGTGCGTGCCCACGAAGGCCACCTGCGCATCCTTGAGGTAGGGCTCGGTATGCCCCGTATGGCCCCACTGTCCGATGAAGCCGCCATAATAGGGTACCAGTGCCGTGTGCTCCTTTCCGTCGACGGTGAATACGGCCTGCGTGTCGTACATGGTCGAGGCGGCCAGCAGGTAGAGCTTGCCATAGCGCCCGCGGGGCAGGTCGATGGTGTCGCGGCGGCATTTGACGCCGTTCTCCGCGGCGGGATCCCCCATCTCGAAGCCGACACCCCCGTACATGATGCAGGACGGCAGCAGCTCGGCGGCGTAGGAGCAGCCCTTGCCGTCGAAATTGGCGTCCGAGCGGAACGGGTTGTAAGAGGCCGTCTTGACGTTGTAAGGCAGCTCCACCGCCGCCTCCGCGGCGGGCGTGAGCGCCCGGGCGGGCCTGGCGAGTTTCACGCGGAAAGTCTTCATGCCGAAGGGCCCGACCTCGAAGCGCAGCTCGCGGCCGCTGAACTCCGCGTCGCCCACGACGTCCTCCACGCCGTTGAGCTCCCGGGCGTCGACGATCTGCGCCGCGAAGCCCACCACGGCCTGCTGCGACCCGAGACCCGAGGTCTCGTAGAAACGAACCACATATTCGTCCGAATCCTCGGCCTGTTTGAGCGCCCGCAGCGCCACATTGGGGTTTTGCGAGGAGGCCAGTGAGAAGCTGCGGCCCAGCACCCCGCCGTGGCGGGGCGCGACGAATGCCCGAAGCGGCTGGTTGAGCACCTCGGCCTTGCGCACGGCACCTCCCGCGCGGTAATCGCCCGCGTGCCCTACGATCGAGTAGGTGAACGTATGGTGTCCGAAGTCCTGCTTGTTCTGGTAGGCGTAGCCGCCCTTGGTCGCAGGCGTATGCAGCAGCGTAAGGCGCAGCGTGTTGTCCGCGGGTTTGTCCCAGCCGTACTTGCTGTCGTTGAGCACCGAGACCCCGTAGCTGCCGTCCGCGTCGGTGAGGTCGGCCCACTGCTGCGCATAGACCTCGTAGGCGGTCGCGGTGTTGTTGCCCCGCGCCACGGAGCCCACGCCAAGGTCATAGACCGCCTCGGGGTTCGAGACCGAAAGCGGGAACTCGGCCTTCAGCAGCGCATTGGACGACTGCCAGTCGATGTCGTTCACAAGGTCGATCCTGTCGGCCTGAGCGCCTTCGCGCAGCGTGATCCACTGCCGGAAGCGGGAATCCCCCAGCGTGCGTTCCACGCATACCGAGGCGCGCAGGGGCCCCTCTTCGGCCACGGAGACCTTCACCTCGCCCGTGATGGCCTGCGGCGATGCGTCCACGGTCTTCTTGAGGATCTCCCAGGCCGGCCAGCTGTAAGACTCGTTCTGCAGGAAGAACGCAAGGCGGATGGACTTGCCGGCGGCCACCAGCTCGCGGCCATGACGCTTGTCGACGATCGACGAGATGTCGCCGTTGGCGTCCAGCGTAAGTTTATAGACGCTGTTCTCCAGCCCCCATGCGCCGGCCTTTATCGCCGGGGCCTTCGGCTGCCCGCCCTTGCGGATGTCGTAGACGGCATACCCCGCAGCCGGGACGGTGGCCTCGACCAGCAGCCGCGTCTGCCCCTGCTGCGTGCCCAGCACCTGCGAGGGAACCCGGACGCCCTTGTCGTCGTAGACCGTGAACTTGCTGCCTTCGAGCGGAAGCGTAACCTCCACCACGTCCGAGACCTCGAACCCTGCAGCGTTGTAGAGCACCACGGGGAGCCCTTTGACATCGGTATCCAGACCCCGCGAAACCGCGCCAACCGAGGTCGTGAGTACGTCCCCGAACTGTTTGAGCGAGATCAGCTCGTCGTTCCACGAGAACTCATAGGCACGGGGGAGGCTCGTACCCGTAAGGTCGTCGTGAAACTGGTGCCAGATAAAGCGTTTCCAGGCCTCGGTGAGAACCTCGCGCGGGTAGGGCACGGCCCCGAGCCAGTCGGCGGCAACGGCGCTGCGCTCGGCAGCGTCCGCAAGCTGCTCGTTACGGCGGTTGTAGAGCTTCATCGCGGCCTGCGAGGTATAGCAACCCGTGGCATGCACATCCATCAGCAACTCCTCGTTCCACACCGGAAGCTCCGGGTGGGAGGAATAGGGAAGATAGTCCTTGTAGAGGCGGTCGCTCGTGGCGCTGATGATCTCCACCGGCCCGTCGCCCTGCAGTCCCAGTTCCAAAGCCCGAACCGACTCGATGGTCGGGGCGCCGCCCGTGTCCCCCGTACCATAGTAATGGTAAACGGCATTCAGAGGGTTGCTCTGGGCGATGTCCTGCAGGTACTTGCTGTGACTGAGGTCTTCGTAACGCCACTTGGTCGTATAGTTGTGCGCGTCCATCACGGCCATGATACGGGAGCCGTCGACGCCCTGCCACAAGCCGATCTCGAACGGAATCTTGCTCGTACCGTGGAACGGGCGGTGCCGCCACATGAGTTTCTGAGTCGAGAAACCGATAAGACCGCTGTGGGCCGCGATCGTCGGAAGCGTCCACCCGAAACCGAAGCAGTCCGGAAGGAAGATGTCCGTGCCTTCGACCCCGAATTCCCGGCGGTAGAAGTGCTGCCCGTACAGAATATTGCGCGTGAAGGACTCCGCAGAAGGGATGTTCGGATCCGTCGCATCCCACGTGCTGCCCGTGACATGCCAGCGCCCCTCGCGGATGTAACGCTTGATCAACTCGTACTGGTGGGGGTAGTACTCCTTCATCCACTGGTACTTGATGCCCCCTTCGAAATTGAATACATAATCCGGGTAGGTGCCAAGGAGGAACAGGTTCTGATCCAGCGTCTTCGGAATGTACTCACGGATCGAACGCTGCACATCCCAGTTCCACTGGGAATCAAAATGGGCGTTCGAGACTAAATAGGCCCGAACTCTATCCTGTGAAAAAACCGCTGCGGCGATAAACACCGACATTAACAATAATAAAATGCGTTTCATGGGCTGGTTGGATTAGACTATTTCTGGGTTAAGGAATTTTATATCCGTATCGGGTTCCAAAATTAGCCGGAAACGCCCCGCAAAAAATATTTTTAAATGACATATTAGTATGACCTTTTGACATAATTCGTAAAAATGCACGAATAACCCGGATATTTCGTTCTCCCGGCACAAAAACGGGGCTGCGGGGCATCCGGCAAAAACGGAGGAGCCATGTCCGGACAACAAAAACAGGAATGCGGAAAGCACCCCGGACACACGGCTACGGATAGACGGAGAAGCAGCCGGACAAAGGCAGGCCCGGGCAATCCGGTGCCGGGAGGGGTCAGCGGCAGCTGAACACGACGCTCTGCGAAGCGCCGTGTTCGTCGATCACGGTCAGGCGGTGCTTCCCCGGCGCCGGGCGGACGGAGATTTTGTGTTCGAAAGAGGTCGAACCGACGTAGTCGTCGTCGATATGCCAGAACAGCACGGCATTGCGGTCGCGGTGCACGGCCGTAAAGACAAGGCTTTGCTGCTCCCCTTCGAGCGACCTCGGGGCGACCAGCACACGCCCCGGCTGCGGATAGATGATGTCGATGGGGTTGTTTTCGGCTTGGTTACCCGGCAGGCCGGGATGCAGCGGGGGCAGCGGACGGTAGTCGGGATGCTGCCGGCGGTAATACCACTCCTGCGCAGGCGGGAGGATAAACATCGGCATGCGGACGATCCTGGCCGGGTCGTAGCAATCCGCCGTCACACGGTATTTCAGGTCGGCGCTCAGGTTGACGATCCGGTGGTAGGGGCACACCTCCCCGACGGCGGCTGCACGGGGAATCATCACCGTATCGCGGTCGGGACAGATATGCGAAGCCAGATAGCCGCTCTGGCGGCAGACCACAGCGGGTTCCAGGTCGCCGACGGGCTCCGCGAACCACTCCCCTTTGGGCAGCAGGCCGAAGACCTCGAACAGGACAGGCGCGGCATACCCCACGCCCGTCATCAGCGGGCGCCCCTCACCCGTGCAGTTCCCGACCCAGACCCCGACGGCATAGTCCGGGGTCATACCTACGGCCCACGCATCGCGGTTGCCGTAGCTGGTACCCGTCTTCCAGCCGATCTTCTTCGACGACGAGAAATACTGCCATTCGCCCTCCTCCTCAGGACGGGCCACGTGGCTTATCGAATTGGCCATCAGCCATATCGCGCCCCGCGAGAGGGGAATATCCCCGGCATCGACCTCCGTGCCGCCGCCGGGGTCGTAATGCGGGGTGCGTATCGTCTGCCGGCCGTTGAGTTTGGCCGCCATCTTCATGTAGGCCGAGGTCAGATCCCACAACGAAATCTCTGCGCCGCCCAGAATCAGCGAAAGCCCGTAGTGGCCGGCGCTGCGGTTGATCGTCCCGAAGCCCAGGGCACGCACCAGCGCGAGGAAATTCTCCCGCCCGTACTTGTCGAGCATCCTCACCGAAGGGACGTTGAGCGAACGCTCGACCACCCGGTTGGCAGGCACCGCCCCGTCGAAGGTTCGGTTGTAATTATGGGGTGTGAAGTCCCTGTAATAGGTCGGCACGTCGGGGAAAAGCATCGCGGGCAATGCCGTCCCGTTGTCCAGCATCGCAGCGTAGAGCAGGGGCTTGAGCACGCTGCCGCTGCTGCGCGGGGCGGGAATCACATCGACGCTCGTACCCTCGGTGCGGTCGGCGGGGTCGTACACGTTCCCTACGTAGGCAAGCACTTCGCCGCTCCCCACGTCCATGACGACGATGGCCATGTTGTTGATCTTATTACCCCGGTAACGCTTGTTGTAACGCCGGGCGAGGTCGTTGACCCGGCTTTGCAGGTCGTAGTCGAGCGTCGAGCGGAGCGACCCTTCGCGCATTTTACCCAGCAGGTACATCGCCTCCATCGGCATCGGTTCTGGGGCGTCGGGCAGATGCTCCTGTTTGGCGAGGGCGCATGTCAGCGAGTCGATACGGCCGTCGTGCCAAATCCGGTCGAGCAGCCCGTCGCGTTTCTCCCGCAGCCGTTCGCGGTTGCGGCGGATATGGATCAGCGAAGGGGAGTTGGGCAACACGGCGAGCATGGCGCATTCGGCCCACGAAAGCTGTGCCGCACTGCGGCCGAAATAGTACCACGCGGCACTTTCCAGCCCGACCACATTACCTCCGAAAGGCGCATGAGAGGCATAGAGGGCCAGGATTTCATCCTTGCTGCAACGCAGTTCGAGGCGCGTGGCGAGCACCATCTCGACGAACTTTTCCCGGAACGTGCGGGGTTTCCCGCCGCGGCTCAGGCGAATGGTCTGCATGGTGAGCGTGCTCGCCCCGCTCGTGATCCGCCCGGCCGCAAGGTTCTGCCCCACGGCACGCCCCAGCGCCAGCGGATCCACCCCGAAATGGCGGTAAAAACGCTTGTCCTCGTAGGTCGTGATAGCGACCCGGAACTTTTCGGGGACGCTGTCCGTGGGAAAGAAACGCCACTGGCCGTCGGAGGCGACCTTGGCCGACATCAGGCGGCCGTCGCGGCTCCACACGGTGGCTGAGAAAGGCTCGTCGAAAAGCGTCCGGGGCAGGATGACGCAATACCCCGCGGCGAGCATGGCAACGACCAGCATCGCGAAAAAACATATTCTCTTTTTGGCCGGTTTTTTTGCCATATTTTTACGTATCTTTGGCAAAGTTACCAAAAAACCCAATATTATGAAAACAACATGCCATGCTTTGTTTGCGCTGACCGCCCTGCTCATCGCCTCGTGCAGCAAGCAGACATCCGACATCATCGAATGGTCGACAAACGGAGTGACGGGTGTCAGGATGCCGCTCCACGTGACGTTCGTCGAAAACGTGCAAGTCGAGGAAAGCGCCATGCAGGATGCCATATCGATCTCCCCGGCCGTCGGTTTCGACGCCTACCTGTCGGGGATGCGCATGATCCGCATCGTCCCCAAATCCCCGCTGCAATACGACACGCAGTACAAGGTGGCTATCGACGCCGCGAAACTCACCGGCCGGCAGCACAAAGGCATCGCAGAATTCAGGTTTGCGACCCCCAAACTGCGGTTTACCTACAACGACAGCTGGCTGCAGCAGAACGACGAGATGACCGGCTATGTGCTCATCGGCGAGATCGTCTCTTCGGACTATGCCGACGGCAGCTACATGGAACGGAACCTCAAAATAAGCGGCACGACGGGTACCGACGTCAAATGGACGCATTCGGAAGACGGGCTCACGCACCGATACACCGTGGGCAACATCGTCCCGCGGGGCGATGAGGGCTATACGCTGACGCTCGATTTCAATTACGACGAAAAGCAGACCCTCCAGGTGGAAGTCCCCCGCAAGGACGAATACGCGGTCATCGACCACAGCGTGAATCCGGATCCGCTCGCCATCGTAGTCACCTTCTCCGAACCCATCCGGCAGAACCAGGATCTGAAAAACCTGATCCGCTTCGACACCAAGTTCCGGACTTCGGTCGACAAAAACAGGCTCTACATCTACCCCGAAGCACGCCCCTCGGGAGCACATAGTGTCACGATCGGCCGCGACGTAGTGAGCAAGAACGGGCAGAAGCTCAAGGAGAGCTATTCGTTCATGGCCACGCTGCCGTCGCGTACCCCCTCGATCCGCTTCACGGGCAAAGGCTCGATCCTTCCCTCGTCGAACGACATGTCGCTGCTGTTCGAGGCGGTGAATTACCAGAAAGCCCGGGTGCGGGTACGAAAGATATTCGCCAACAACCTGCTGCAATTCTTCCAGCAGAACTACTACGACGACCAGTACTATTCATCCATGGATTACGTGTCGCGCGTCGTCCGCGACACGACCATCGACCTGGGGGCCAAGTCTTCGACCAGGCTCGACCAGGGCAACACCTATTCGCTCGACCTCAGCCGCCTGATCACCGACAGCCGCAAGTCGATGTACCTGCTCGAAATCCGGGGTGTCGACCCGCTTACGCCCGTCGACGACGAATACGACTACGACTATTATTTCGGGGATTACAGGACCTACAAGGAGCGGTCGAAAGTGGTCGTGCAGTCCGACATCGGCCTCATCTGCAAGAGCAGCGGCAGCGACCAGTACGTCGTCTACACGACCGACCTGGTCTCCGCCCGCCCCAAAGGGGGCTGCAAAGTCAGGACCTACGACCGGCAGAACCAGATGCTGGCCGAAGCGAGCACCGATTCCGAAGGGCGGGCCGTGCTGAGGACGAAGGACGAACCTTACATCGTCACGGCCGAAGCCGGAGGGGACGTCACCTTCGTGAAGGTAGAACCGGGCACGGCCCTGTCGCTGAGTAATTTCGACGTGGGCGGCACGGCAAATCCCAAGGGGATAAAAGGCTATATCTTCGGCGAACGCGGCGTATGGCGCCCGGGCGACGACATACACCTCACGTTCATCGTCACCTCGGATAATCCGCTGCCCGAAAGCCACCCGGCATCGCTGGAATTCTTCAACCCGAACGGGCAGCTGGTGCAGTCGCTCGTAAACAACAGCTCCTCGGACGGCATCTACACGTTCAGCCTGGGGACGACGCCGGCGTCGCCGACAGGGCTATGGCGGGCCAAGATCACCTTCGGCGGCGCACAGTTCGAAAAATCCGTCCGGGTGGACGCGATCAAGCCCAACCGGATGAAAATCGAGCTAAAACTCGGGGACGGGCAACTGGTCGACGCCGCGCATTTCACGGGCAGCCTGACCGCCCGGTGGCTGCACGGCACCCCTGCGGCCGACGCCAAGGCGGTGCTCCAGGCACAGTTGTCGCAAATTGCCACACGCTTCAAGGGCTACGAGGGCTATTCGTTCGACGACGCCTCGAAATACTTTGGCACCGAGGAGCGGGAAATCGTCACCGGCACCACCGACGCCCAAGGGTCACTGGCACTTTCGACCGACGAGCTCTCCTCGCTGGAGGGGTTGAGCCCCGGTATGCTGAGCGGCAGATTCACGGTAAAGGTCTTCGAAAAGAGCGGCGACTTCAGCGTCGACCAGCAGGTTGCGACCATATCGCCCTATGACACCTACTTCGGGATCGGAGTCGCCACCCAGAAAAGCGACTGGGGCGACGAATACCTCGACAGCAGGAAGGAGCATATCATAAAGGTCGTGATGCTCGACTCGAAGGGCAAGCCCGAACCCGGCAGCGAAAACGTGCTCGTATCGGTCTACAAAATGGATTCCTACTGGTGGTGGGACGCCTCAACGCCCAATTCCCAGGCGCACTACGCCAAAAATGCGCTCAATTCGAATTACAAGACCCTCCAGGCAACCCTTTCGAACGGCACGGGACAGGCCACGATGCGCTGGAGCACGGGCGATTACGGCTATTACATGATCCGCGTCACGAGCCCGAACCGGGCACACTCGGCGACCCGGATCGTATGCGTGTCCTCGTCCGACTGGCGGGGCGACGTCACTTCGGTGACGGATGCCGCCACGCGGCTCGCCCTCACCCGCGACAAAGCCAAATACGTCCCGGGGGACAAGGCCAGGGTCACCATCCCCTCGTCGCCGGGCGCACGGGCGCTGGTCGGCATCGAAAGCGGCAGCGTCGTGCGGGAAAGCTTCTGGGTGGAGTGCACCGGCAAGCAAACCGACATCGAAATCCCCGTCAAGGAGGGGATGGCCCCCAACATCTATGTCTCGGTAACACTCGTCCAGCCCCACAACTCGACGCTCAACGACGCACCGATCCGCCTGTTCGGCGTAACGCGGCTCGACGTCGAGGATGCCGCGCGAAGGCTCACCCCCGTGGTCGAGATGCCCGAAACAGTAAAACCCGAATCGGAGGTGACGATAAAAGTCCGGGAGAAAAACGGCCGGAAAATGAGCTACGTGCTGGCGCTCGTCGACGAGGGACTGCTGGGGCTGACACGCTTCAAGACCCCCGATCCCTACGGTTATTTCAACGCGACCGAGGCACTGGGCGTCCGCACGTGGGACATGTTCGACTATGTCATCGGCGCCTACGGCGGCAGGATCGAACAGATGTTCGCCATCGGCGGCGACGCCGAGCAGCCGAACACGGGGGCGCTCAAGGCACAGCGGTTCAAGCCCGTCGTACGGTTCATCGACGCACAGAAACTGGGCACCGGGAAGACGAACACGCACAAAATCACGCTTCCGCCCTACTTCGGCGAGGTTCGGGTGATGGTCATCGCCTCGAACGGCCGGGCGTTCGGCGCCGCGGAGAAGGATGTCGCGGTGAAAAAACCGCTGCTGGTGCAGGCCACCATGCCCCGCGTAGTTTCCACCGACGAAGAGGTCGAGGTTCCGGTCACGGTCTTTGCCCTCGAAGACGGGGTCGGGAAAGTCGACGTGAAAATCGCCGCGAACGAATCGTTCTCGCCCGTCGGGCCGTCCAGCAAGAGCATCACGCTCGGCCGGAGCGGCGAGGAGGTCGTATCGTTCCGCCTGAAGGTCAACAAGCGAACCGGCATCGGGAAGGTACGGGTCACGGCTGCGTCGTCGGGCGACAGCTCCGCGTCGGAAATCGAGCTGGACGTCCGGGAACCGAACCCCTATGTGACCCTGTCGAAGGACTATGTCATCGACCCGGGCAAGACAATGGCGGTAAAACCGCTCAAGGAGAACGGCAAGGCGAAGCTGGAACTTTCGTCGATCCCGCCCATAGACCTTTCTCGGCGCCTCGAATACCTGGTGAGATATCCCCACGGCTGCATCGAGCAGATCACCTCGGGCGCCTTCCCGCAACTCTACCTGCCTTCGGTCGTGGAGTGCGACGCGAACATGTTGCAGGACATCGACCGCAACGTCAAGAGCGTGCTTTCGCGCCTGGGCAGCTACCAGCTCTCCGACGGCGCATTCGCCTACTGGAGCGGCAATACGTCGAGATCAGAATGGGGGACGGTTTACGCGACGCACTTCCTGATCGAGGCTGCGAAACACGGCTACGGCGTGGACAGGGCGATGCTCGACCGGGCGCTCAAATACCTGCGCAGCAACCCCTCGGACTACTACCTGACCCAGGCCTATACCCAGTATGTGCTGGCGCTGAACGGGACTCCGACCCGGGGTGCCATGAACCAGCTCCGGGAAAAGGCCGCCTCGCTAAGTAGCGACGCCAAGTGGCTGCTGGCGGCGGCATACGCTTTGGACGGCAACAGGAAAGTCGCCGAAGGGCTGATCTCGCTCTGCGTGGACAACGCGGAAAAGGCCAACCCCTACGACGGCACCTACAACAGCGACGAACGCCGGATGTCGATCTCGCTCATGACGCTCACGATACTCGGACGCCGCGAAGAGGCTTTCCGCATGGCGCTGAAGATGTCGGACATCCTCAAGAAGGACAGGTGGCTCAGCACCCAGTCGACGGCATGGATGCTCAGCACCCTTTCCAATTTCGCCGTAGCGGGACAGAACGGCATCGACGCCACTGCGGGCAGGGAGCTCGTCAAGACCGACAAATCCATCGCGAGCATGCCCCTGGCCGCACCGACCGAGGTGAGGAACAATGGTTCGGGCAGCCTCTATGCGGTCGTCAGCCAGAGTTATACCCCCGGCAAGGGCGAGGAAACCGAAGCTGCGAACGGCATCCGGATCGACGTGCGTTACACGAATATGGACGGTGCCGCCATCGACCCGGCCTCGATCCGGGTATCGACCGATTTCTACGCCATCGTGACCGTCTCTAACACCAGCGGCCACGAACGGTACGCCGACCTTGCGCTGACCCACATCTTCCCGGCAGGATGGGAGATCACCTCCGAACGGGACTTGTCGTCGCTCACCTACCAGGATATCCGCGACGACCGGGTGCTGAGCTACTTCGACCTGAGCCGGGGCGAAAGCAAGGAGATCCCCGTCAAGCTGACGGCAACCTACAAGGGGCGCTACTACCTGCCTTCGGTCTACTGCGAAGCGATGTACGACAACGCCGTCCGCGCCCTGAAAAAGGGACAGTGGGTCGAGGTGGTCGATTAATGCCGCTTCGTCAGCCGGGAAAACACAGCGCAACCGGCAACAGGTTCCGGCAACACCTGAAAATATTATGGCAAAACGGCTTCGGGCATCCGGAGCCGTTTTTATTTCCGGATTCGTACTCCCGGAGGGAAAACGCCGCTAAATTCGGGTATAAGAGGCACTTTCCTCCGGTAAAATAGGAATTTGGAAAATATTTTTAATATATTTGTTGCCAAGGTTAGTTAGATTAGTCATATTATGTGCGAGAAACTGTTTATTTTCGACACCACGCTCCGTGATGGCGAGCAGGTGCCGGGCTGCCAATTGAACACCACCGAGAAGATCGAAGTCGCCAAGTTGCTGGAAAGCCTCGGCGTGGACGTCATCGAAGCGGGGTTCCCGATTTCCAGCCCCGGAGACTTCAACTCCGTACTCGAGATTTCGAAGGCCGTTTCGGCCCCGACGATTTGTGCGCTGACCCGCGCCGTGAAAAAAGACATCGACGTGGCCGCCGATGCCCTGCGACTGGCCAGGCACAAGCGCATCCACACGGGTATAGGCGTTTCGCCCCAGCACATTTACGACAAACTGCGCTCGACGCCCGAGAAAATCCTCGAACAGGCCGTCGAAGCCGTGAAATACGCCAAAAGCTATGTCGAGGACGTGGAGTTCTACGCCGAAGACGCCGGGCGCGCCGATCCTCAATACCTCGCCCGCGTGGTCGAGGCCGCCATTGCGGCCGGGGCTACGGTGGTCAACATTCCCGACACCACGGGCTACTGCCTGCCCCACGAATACGGCGCGAAGATCAAATACCTGGTCGACCACGTATCCAACATCGACAAGGCGATCATCTCGACCCACTGCCACAACGACCTGGGCATGGCTACGGCCAACACCCTGAGCGGCATCCTCAACGGTGCGCGGCAGGCCGAGGTGACAATCAACGGCATCGGCGAACGCGCAGGCAACACCTCGCTCGAAGAGGTGGTGATGACGCTGCGCTGCCACAAGGAGATCGCCGTCGACACCGGCATTGACGCACGCCTGATCACCAAAGCATCGCACCTAGTGTCGAGCCTAATGAACATGCCCGTGCAGCCCAACAAGGCGATCGTCGGCCGCAACGCCTTCGCCCACTCGTCGGGCATC
>ERZ809296.3597-NODE-3597-length-12904-cov-10.041404_pt1 | contig 12904 bp, 10 predicted proteins | sample MGYA00520511_ERZ809296 | MGnify/ENA primary metagenome ERZ809296 (study PRJEB31576, sample SAMEA3212662) | Homo sapiens | biome: human-gut; feature: human gut; material: fecal | place: Sweden | collected 2012 ... | reverse complement strand
CCCGTCTGCTGGAAGCAGGCGACCTGCCCTCGGCCTGCCGCCGTCTGATGGTGTGTGCCTGTGAGGATGTGGGCCTTGCCTACCCGCAGATCATCCCCATCGTGAAGGCAGCGGTGGATGCCGCCAATATGGTGGGCCTGCCGGAGGCGCGGCTTCCGCTGGCAGACGCCGTTGTTCTGGTGGCCACCAGTCCCAAATCCAACAGTGCTTACGATGCCATCAATGCAGCCATTGCGGATGTGCAGGCGGGCCGCACCGGGCCGATCCCGCGCCAGCTGCAGAACAAACACTATGATGGTGAGGATGCACTGGTGAAGGGCCAGAATTACAAATACGCCCACGACTACGATCATCACTGGGTGGCACAGCAATACCTGCCGGATGCGATCAAAGATGTGAAATACTACACCTTTGGCGACAACAAAAATGAGCAGGCTGCCCGGGCCTACTGGGCAAAGATCAAGGGCGAAGAGAACGTCTGAACAAGACCTTTTGTATGCGGAGAAAGCAAAGGAGAAGTTATGCGATATTCCAAACAGCGCGAGCTGGTCATGCAGACCGTACAGGCCCTGTGCGACCACCCCACCGCCGAGGAAATTTATGATGCTGCGGTCAAGGAGTGCCCGGGCCTGAGCCTTGGCACCGTGTACCGCAACCTGAACAGTCTTGTGGAGGCGGGCCGGGTGCGCCGGGTCTCCATCCCGGGCAAAGCAGACCGCTTTGACCACACACTGCCCTGGCACAGCCACCTGTACTGCACGGTATGCGGCAGCGTGACCGACGCCGAGGTGGACGAAGAACAGGTGATGAAGCTGGTCAGGAACCAGAAGGGCTGCGTGCAGGACTGCGCTGTGGTGCTCATTGGCGTGTGCGAAGCCTGCTGTGAGGCACAGATGCAGGAAAATATGCAGTGACCTTTGGGAAAATTGCGCACTACCCCTTGCCCGAAACGCGCAAAGAGCGTATACTAAAGAGAGCTTTCTGCAAAGGCAGAAAAAAGAGTTTCGCCGTGCGGGGAGAAGCTTCCCGGCGGAGAAGGATGGTTTGATTGGAATACATTAGTTTTGAACATAATAACATCGCCGCTGAGCTGGTAAAGCAGGCCTATGATACGCCGCCGCTGGCCTTTGTGCACAGCTACGGCTGCCAGCAGAACGTGAACGACGGCGAGCGGATCAAGGGCGTGCTGATGGACATCGGCTATGGCCTGTGCGATAAGCCCGAGGACGCCGACCTGATCCTCTTCAACACCTGCGCCGTGCGTGAGCATGCCGAGCAGCGTGTGTTCGGCAACGTAGGTGCCCTGAAGGGACTCAAGGAAAAAAAGCATGACCTCATCATCGGCCTGTGCGGCTGCATGGCGAACCAGAAGCATGTGGTGGAAAAGCTGCGCAAGAGTTACCCCTATGTAGACCTTGTGTTTGGCGTGGATGGCATCGACACCCTGCCGCAGCTCATTGCCCAGAAGCTGCAGAAGCACAAGCGTGTGCTGATGGAGCCCGCCCAGCGCCCGGTCATCGTGGAGAATATCCCCATCCGGCGTGAGAGCGAGTTCCGCGCATGGCTGCCCATCATGTACGGCTGCGACAACTTCTGCACCTACTGCATCGTGCCCTATGTGCGCGGCCGCGAAAAGAGCCGCAAGCCCGGCGATATCCTTGCCGAGTTCCGTGGTCTTGTGGAGGCAGGCTATAAGGAGATCACATTGCTGGGGCAGAACGTCAACAGCTACGGCAAGGGTCTGGAAGAAAAGGTGGACTTTTCTGATCTGCTCAACCTGCTGTGCACGGTGCCCGGCGATTACCACATCCGCTTTATGACCAGCCACCCCAAGGATGCCAGCCACAAGCTGATCGACACCATTGCCGCCCAGCCGAAGCTGTGCAGGCACCTGCATCTGCCGGTGCAGTGCGGCTCGGATGAACTGCTGAAGAAGATGAACCGCCACTACACCGTGGAACAGTATCTTGAGCTCATCGAATACGCCCGCAAAACGGTGCCCGGCATCACCTTTTCCAGCGACATCATCGTTGGCTTCCCCGGCGAGACCGAGGAGGATTTTGTCAAGACGCTGGAGCTGGTGCAGAAGGTGGGCTATATGCAGCTGTTCACCTTTATCTATTCCAAGCGCACCGGCACCAAGGCTGCCGAAATGCCCGATCCCACCCCCCGCAAGGAAAAGACCGACCGCATGACCCGCCTGCTCAAGCTGCAGGACGAGATCGCCATGTCGCTGGTCAAGGCGCAGGTGGGCCAGACCGTGAAGGTGCTGGTGGAGGGCTTTGGACGCAGTGAGGGAAGCCTTTCCGGCCGGCTGGATAACAACCTGACCGTAGAATTTGCCGCAGACGCTTCCCTGATGGGCAGCTATGCCAACGTACATCTCACGGGCGCACGGGCGACTGTGCTGCTGGGTGAGCTTGCCTGAGTGATTCCGGGGCAGTGCCCCTGAACGTATAAATAAGAAGGAGACCATTCAAATGGATTGCATTGATCTTTTCAAGCGCGCAGCCGTTGCGCTGCAGACCGATAGCCGCTACCTCGTTCTGGATCAGACCCGCAAGGCAAACGATAAGGACGAAGAGCTGCAGAACATGATCGGCGAGTTCAACCTCGCCCGCATGGATCTGAACAACGAGATCGGCAAGAGCGAGCGCAACGATGCCCGCATCGCCGAGCTGAACGAGAAGGTGAACAGCCTGTACGGCCAGATCATGGGCAACGAGGGCATGGTGGCTTACAACGAGGCCAAGCGCGACTGCGAGAACCTCGTGAACTATATTGATGCCATCATCAACACTGCCATGAATGGCGGCGACCCCATGACGGTACAGGAGCCTTCTGCTTCCTGCACCGGCAGCTGTTCCACCTGCGGCGGCTGCCACTGAGAAGTTCATTTCATAACGCATGAACACCGGTGTGCCGGTGCTTCTTTCCGGCAAAACAGCCGCAGCCTGATTTTTGGCAGGCTGACGAGAGATGCGGGATGAAAACGACTTTCGAGCCAAAAACTTCGACAGAACGCGGCTGTGCAAAACAGACCGCGTTTTGTTTGCCGCAGCGGTTACAAGCCGCAAACTATGCACAGAACGGGAGAGGGAAATAACATGGCAGAGCTGTCGCCCATGATGCAGCAATATCTTGAGATCAAAAAACAGCATAAAGACGAAATTCTCTTTTACCGCATCGGTGACTTTTACGAGATGTTCTACGATGATGCCCTCACGGCATCCAAAGAGCTGGATCTGACTCTGACCGGCAAGCAGTGCGGTCAGGCCGAGCGTGCGCCCATGTGCGGTGTGCCCTTCCACAGCTACGAAGGCTATGTGGCCCGGCTGATCGCCAAGGGTTACAAGGTGGCCATCTGTGAGCAGGTGGAAGACCCGGCCAAAGCCAAGGGCCTTGTCAAGCGGGACATCATCCGTGTGGTCACGCCCGGTACGGTCATTGAGAGCAGCATGCTGCAGGACGACCGCAATAACTACATTGCCAGCATCTTCCTCAAGGGAAAGAAAGCGGGTCTGTGCTTTGCAGATGTCTCCACCGGCACGGCGCATATCACCGAGCTGAACGCGGATAAAACGGCACCGGCTGTGATCACGGAGCTGTGCCGCTATCATCCCAGCGAAGTCCTGATGAATCCGGGCCTTCTGGACTGCCGCGAGGTGACGGCGTACATCAAAAAGAACATGACCTGTTCGGTGGAGCTGATCGAGGAGGAACGCTATGCACCGGGCCTTGTGGCGGCATCGCTGGAAAGCCAGTTTGGCCGCGACTGGACGCAGACCACCGGCATTGCCGCCGACGGCCTTGTGCGCTTTGCCATGGCAGCGCTTCTGGAATACCTCCACGATACCCAGATCAAGGGCGTCGAGCGTCTGAAAACGGTCATCAGCTACAACAAGGCACAGTTCATGCGGCTCTCGCCGGTGACACGCGCCAATCTGGAACTGACCGAGACCCTGCGCGGCCGCGAAAAGCGGGGGACACTGCTCTGGGTGCTGGATAAGACCAGTACCTCCATGGGCAAGCGTATGCTGCGCAGCTGGATCGAGCAGCCGCTTGTTTCCAGCGCACTCATCAACCACCGCCTGAACGCTGTGGAAAGTCTGGTAAAGCAGACCATGGCCCGGGGCGATCTTGTGGAAGAGCTGCACTACATTGCGGACATGGAGCGCCTGATGACCCGGACGGTCTATGGCTCAGCCACACCCAAGGAGATCTATACGCTGGCCCAGACCTGCGACCGTCTGCCCGGCCTGCGCAGGCAGGCTGAAGCTTGCAGCTGCCCGGAGCTTTCCGAGCTGGCAGCACAGATCGACCCATTGGAGGACATCAAGGCCCGCATCTATGCAGCGGTGGACCCGGAAGCACCTTCCACCCTCAAGGATGGCGGTGTCATTGCCAAAGGCTACCATGCCGAGGTGGATGAGTTGCGCTCCATCCGCGACAACACCAAGGGCGTTCTGGCACAGCTGGAAGCCCGTCTGCGGCAGGAGACCGGCATCCCCAAGCTGAAGATCGGCTATAACCATGTGTTTGGCTACTATATCGAGGTCAGCAATTCCTACAAGGCGCAGGTGCCGGAGACCTACATCCGCAAGCAGACCCTGACCAGCGGCGAGCGCTACATCACGCAGGAGCTCAAGGAGCTGGAAAGCAAGATCTTAGGTGCGCACGAGCGGCTGATCACGCTGGAACACCGCCTGTTCAGCGAATTACTGGAAAGCATCAGCGCCCAGCTGGACCGCATCCAGCGCACGGCAAACGCGGTTGCAGAGCTGGACGTTCTCACTGCACTGGCGCAGGCGGCGGCAGAAAACAACTATTGCCGCCCCGTTGTGGACGACAGTGACGAGCTGACCATCACGGAGGGCCGTCACCCTGTGGTAGAGCAGATGCTCAAGGGCAGCCTGTTTGTGCCCAACGACACCACCCTCAACTGCACCACCGACCGCTGCCTGATCATCACCGGCCCCAACATGGCGGGTAAATCCACGTATATGCGTCAGAATGCACTGATCGCTCTGATGGCGCAGATCGGCTCCTTCGTGCCGGCATCCAGCTGCCACGTGGGCGTGGTGGATGCCATCTTCACCCGCATTGGTGCGTCGGACGATCTGTCTGCCGGTCAGTCCACCTTTATGGTGGAGATGACCGAGGTGGCAGAGATCCTGAAAAATGCCACCTCCAGAAGCCTTGTGGTACTGGACGAGATCGGCCGCGGCACCTCCACCTTTGACGGCATGAGCATCGCCCGTGCGGTGGTGGAGCATATTTCGGACCCGGCCAAGGGGCTTGGCTGCAAGACCCTGTTTGCCACCCACTACCACGAGCTGACCGAGTTGGAAGGCAGCGTGGACGGCGTGAAAAACTACAATATTGCGGTGAAAAAACGCGGCGAGGACATCACCTTCCTGCGCCGCATCGTGCGCGGCCCTGCGGATGACAGCTACGGCATTGAGGTGGCAAAGCTGGCAGGCCTGCCCGGCAGCGTGACCCGCCGCGCCCACGAGGTGCTGCGTGCGCTGGAAGCTGCTGCTCCCAAAAACAAGGTGGAGCAGATGGATTTTGACGCATTGCAGGAGTACAATTCTCCGGCGGTTCCCAGTGAGATGATGGAGAAGCTGGAAGCACTGGATGTGGAAACGCTGACCCCCATTGAAGCACTGAACTTCCTCTACGAGCTGAAAAAGACCCTGAAGGGCAGCCTGAACAGCTGATAGCCTGCCCGAAAAAACCATAAGGAGGGAACACCATGGCAGTGATCCATGTTCTGGATAAGCACACCGCCGAGCTGATTGCCGCTGGCGAGGTGGTCGAGCGGCCTGCGTCAGTGGTCAAGGAGCTGCTGGAAAACTCCATCGATGCCGGAGCTGCGCAGGTGACGGTCAGCATTGAATCCGGCGGCGTCAAGCTGATCGAGATCAGCGACAACGGCACCGGCATTGAGGCAGAATACATTTCCACGGCGTTTATCCGCCATGCCACCAGCAAGATCGAAAAGCCGGATGACCTGAACAGCATCCACACGCTGGGCTTCCGCGGCGAAGCACTGGCATCCATTGCCAGTGTGGCGCGGGTGGAGCTGACCACCCGCACCGAGGCAGACGAGTTTGCCACCGTCTACCGCATCGAGGGCGGGGAAGAGCTCTCCCGGGAGCCGGGTGCCCGTGCGGTGGGCACTACCATCCGGGTGAAGGACCTGTTCTACAACACCCCCGCCCGCATGAAGTTCCTCAAAAAGGACTCTTCCGAGGGCACCTTTGTGGCGGATACGATCGCCCATGTGGCCCTCAGCCACCCGGAGGTCAGTGTCAAATTCATCCGGGAGGGCAAGCTGCAGTATGTCACCCCCGGCGACGGTCAGCTGCGCAGCGCGGCCTATGCAGTTCTGGGCCGGGAGTTCAGCCGGGACCTCATCGAGCTGAAAAATCAGGAGGGTGTGTACCGCATCACCGGCCTGATCACCCCGCCCAAAAGCTGCCGCGCCAGCCGGAGCATGCAGCATTTTTACATCAATGGCCGCTATGTGCGCAACCGCACCATGATGGCTGGCATGGAGATGGCCTTCAAGGGTACCATGATGCAGGGCAAGTTCCCGGGCGGCATCCTTCTGCTGGAAATGCCGGCAGACCTTGTGGATGTCAACGTCCACCCCGCAAAGGTGGAAGTGCGTTTTGCCCGGGAAAATGATATTTTTGATGTGGTCTACCATGCTGTCAAGCTGGCACTGGCTCAGCCTGGCACCGGCGAACGGCTTTTCACCTTTGATGCAGATGAAAAGGTCGAAAATGAAAAAACAATCGATAAAAAGATTGAAAATGATGTAAAGCATGACAACTTTACAGGACTTTCTGCCATCATTCCCGGGCAGGCGGACCCGGGCACCCTGCCGCAGCAGCGCCGGGAACCGGCCAAAACGGAGGAACGGCCCGCTCTGCGGCCGGAGCCGGTAGGGAAAGCCGCGCCGACCGCTGTACCCCGCTGGCAGAGCGGCACGCAGAATGCTCCCATGCTGGACCCCTTCGTGACGCTGCACAGTCCGGAAGCGGAACCCCCCCGGACGGCAGAACCCTTCCGTGCTGCAGCCAGCGAGGCACAGCTGGACGTAGAGCCGGAACTGGCTGGACAAGAGAATGCAAAAATCCATGCGGCGCAGGATCACATGGCGGCATGGAATGCAGTGCCTGCGGTACAGGAAAACAAGTCGGTGCCTTCCGCGCCGGAGAGCCCGGATGGACCGGCAGAGAAAAAGTGTGCCGCTGCTGCATGTCCGGCAGAAGAACTGCCGGCGGAGGCAGCAGAGCCGGAGCAGCTGAACTTTGACCCGACAGCCGGTCAGCCGGAGCTTCTGCACTATGTGGGTGAGGTGTTTAAGACCTACATCCTTGCAGAGCGCGGAGACGAGCTGTGCCTGATCGATAAGCATGCTGCCCATGAACGCCAGCTCTACGAGAAGCTGGCGGCGAGCTACGGCAATGTGCCCGGTCAGCTGCTGCTGGAGCCTGCTGCCATCGATCTGTCGGCAGAGGAAAAGCAGGCGCTGCTGGACAACATTCCGCTGCTGGAAAATGCAGGACTGGAAATTGCAGATTTTGGCGGGAACACGGTCGTGCTGCGGGCAGTGCCTGCAGATGTGGAGCCGCAGAATGCAGAAAGCCTGCTGGTAGAGATCGCAAATAAGCTGCTCAAGGGCGGCCATGATGCGCTGAATGAGCATACCGAGTGGGTGCTGCATTCCATCTCCTGCCGTGCAGCCATCAAAGCGGGGGATAAGTCCTCGCCGCAGGAGTTGCTGGCGCTGGCCGAAAAGATCCTTTCCGGCGAGGTGCCGCCCTTCTGCCCGCACGGACGCCCCTGCGTACTGAAATTGACCCGAAAGGAGCTGGAAAAGCAGTTTGGACGCATCGTGTAAACATCCGGTCGTAGCCGTTGTGGGTCCCACTGCCACAGGCAAAACCGCTCTCGGCGTGGCGCTGGCAAGGCGCTTTTCCGGTGAGGTCATCAGCTGCGATTCCATGCAGATCTATCAGGGGCTGGACGTCGGCACCGCAAAGGTGACGCCGGAGGAGACCTGCGGCATCCCGCACCACGGCGTGGACATCCTGCCGCCGGACAAAACTTTCAGTGTGGCAGATTTTACGGCTATGGCCGCAGCGCTGGAACAGGAGATCTCGGCACGGGGAAATCTGCCCATTCTCGTGGGCGGCACGGGCCTGTATGTCCAGAGCTTTCTGTACGGGGTGCGCTTTGCCGAGGAGAAATCGCCTGCCGGCCTGCGGGAGCAGCTGGCGGCGGAGCTTGCCGAAAAAGGCGGCGCGGCCATGTACGAAGAGCTGCGCCGGGCCGACCCGGAGGCCGCAGCGGCCATCCACCCGAACAATCAGGTGCGCGTGCTGCGCGCACTGGAACATTACCGCGCCACGGGCAGGCGTCTCAGCGAACAGAAGGCAGACTCCCTTCCGCAGGAACGGCCCTACCGCAGCCTGATTCTGGGACTGGATTTCCCGGACCGTGCGGCCCTTTACCGCCGCATCGATCTGCGGGTGGACAAGATGCTGGAAGCGGGCCTTCTGGCAGAGGCAGAGTACGTCTGGCGCAGCCGCGAAAGCTTCCGCACGGCGGCGCAGGCCATTGGCTATAAGGAATTCTTCCCGTATTTTGAAGGTACGGCTCCGCTGGAAGCCTGTACAGATAAACTCAAGCAGGCGTCCCGCAACTATGCCAAGCGCCAGCTGACATGGTTCCGCCATATGGACGGTGTGGTCTGGCTGGATGCCGGTGCACCGGATGCGGCAGAGACTGCCATCCATCAAGTGAGTGAATTTTTATCGAAGAGGTGATCGATATGCCGGACGAGACCCGGAAGGAGGGCTGTGCATCCCATGGATTTGCCACGCTGGCAGGGGTGCTGATCGCATTTCTGCTGCTGGCTGCAGGGTATGTGCTCTATCAGGCCATGCACGTCCTGTTCCCGCAGAATGTCTATGAAACGGCACTGCCTGCGGTCGTTTCGGATACCGTGGATGCAGACGGCGTGCTGCTGTTTGACGAAAGCTATGTGGCAGGCAGCGGAAACCTTGGATATCTTGCGGCGGACGGTGAGCGCGTTTCCGCAGGCACTGCGGTGGCAGAAATCTACAGCAATGCATCGCAGGCCACGCTGCGCCAGCAGCTGACCCAGCTGAATGACCAGATCGATCTGCTGCAGAGATCCCAGAACACGGCAGCCCTGCAGCTGGACAGCCTTTTAAAAGAACGCGCTGGTGCACTGTATGATCTGCTGGATACACTGGATGACGGCGACTACGAGGCAGTGGATGATGATTCCAATGCCTATCAGCTTGCACAGAACAAGCTCTGGGTCGTCACCGGTGATGCTGCAAACTTTACCGATCAGATCACGGCTCTGGTCCAGCAGGCCCAGAGCGTGCAGGCTCAGCTGGGCAGTCCTACCCAGATCGCTGCGCCGCAGACCGGTTACTTTGTACGGGCTTCCGGCAGCGGCAGGCTCAATGCCGGCGCGGACGACATCCTTGCACTGAGTGCGCAGGAGCTGCAGGGCTATCTGGATTCCGACCCGGTGATCGCACTGGATGGCTGCGCCGGTAAAATCGTAGCCGGTTTTACATGGCGCTATGTGGGCGTGTGCAGCGCAAAGCAGGGAGAAAAGCTGCTGGGTCAGGACGGCAAGCCGCTGCGCTCTGCGGTGGAGATCAGCTTTCCGGGACGGATGGAAAACGGCCTGAAGGCGACCGTTGCTGAAGTGAGCATTGATGCGGACAGCGGCCTTGCACGCTTTGTGCTCACCTGCAACTCCATCAACGGGGATGTGCTGTGCCTGAACCGGGCTGCCGCACGGATCTCGGTAGGGGAGCACAGCGGCCTGCGGGTACCTGCAGCAGCGGTGCACTATCTGAAGGAGGACGGGACCGAGGCCGAGACACAGGGCGAGAACTATGTTCCCGGCGTTTACGTCAAGCTTGGCAACATCGCGCGCTTCTGCCGGATCGACCCGGTGGATGCAGATCATCCGCTGATCACAGACGGCGATTACATCCTTGTTTTGCCCGAAGGGACCGAGGGTTCGGTCAGCAAGGTGAGGCTTTATGACGAAATAATCGTCTCCGGACAAAATTTGTATGACGGAAAGCTTTTGTAGTTATTGACATCTGAGGCAAAAAATCCGATAATAGATAAAGCTATTATTTGCATTCTTTTGCAGAGAACGCCAGGCAGCGTCAGGCTGCCCGAATGAAAGGAGCAGATTGTATGTCTTTTCTTGACAGCATCAAGAAGGGTCTGTTTGACCAGGAAGACGATTATGAGGACCAGTACATCGACGATGGTCCCCAGATGGTGAACAATAACAACGGCGTCGGTCTCGGTGCGGACGACGAAGCTGAGGAACATACCGAGGGCACCAACAACAAGAAGAACGGCAAGGTGGTCAACATCAATGCCACCACTCAGCTCAAGGTGGTGCTGGTAAAGCCGGAGCGCTTTGAGGATGCAAGCACCATTGCCGACCATCTGAACAACAAGCGCACGGTCGTGCTCAATCTGGAGTCTACCAACAAGGAAGTCTCCCGCCGTCTGGTGGACTTTTTGTCCGGTGTTGCCTATGCCAACAACGGCCAGATCAAGCGGGTGGCCAACAGCACCTTTATCATCACACCGTATAACGTAGACATCATGGGTGATCTGCTGGACGAGCTGGAGAACAATGGCGCGTTCTATTGATCTGCATGATCCACAGCCCAAAGCCGTGCGCGGGTTCATTCCCGCACGAACGGATGAAGAACGCTATCTCATGCGGCATATCGAGGATCTGGCCCGCACGGCCTTTTCCCGGGAGATCGCACGGTACTCCGGTTTTCTGAGCGACCGTGAGCAGGATCTTGCCCGTGCAGCGCTGGGGCGTGCGGACATAGAGGAAGGCTTTCGCTTTGAGGGCGGCTGGCCGCAGGCAGAACGCCGGATCCTCTGTCTGGAGCCCGAGTACAGCTATGGGGAAAACCCCATCCGCTGCGTGCGGCTGCAATGCCGGGCTCTGCCCGGGACCGCGCTGCCCGCGCACAAGGACTATCTGGGCAGCCTGATGGGTCTGGAGCTGAAGCGCGAAGCGCTGGGAGACATCGTTCTGCCGGAGGATCAGCCGGGCACAGCGTATGTGTTTGCGCTGGAACCGGCAGCACAGCTCATCTGCCGGGAGCTGTTTCAGGCCGGGCACACCGAGCTGACCACTGAGCTGCTGGAACCGGACGAGATACCGTCCTTCCCGCAGGCCCGGCGTGAGCTGCGCAGCGCTACCGTGTCGTCTCTGCGGCTGGACGCTGTGCTTGCGGCCATGCTGCGGTGCAGCCGGGGGCAGGCGTGTGAGCTGATCGCGGCCGGCAGGGTGGAGATCAACCATCTGCCTGCCGAAAAACCCCATGCGCCGGTGTATGAGGGCGATGTTTTTACCGTGCGGGGCAAGGGCCGCTTTGGCCTGACGGCACTGCCCGGAAAAAGCAAAAAAGACCGGTCGATCATCGAATTTTTTCAATATTAAAAGCAACGGGAGGAAATGACTATGCTGACTCCGCAGGATGTCCGTTCTGTGCAATTTGAAAAAAACCTCCGCGGCTACCGCACAGAGGACGTGGATCGTTTTCTGGACAAGGTGGAAGAACAGCTGCAGGAGGACGATGCACAGGCGGAACAGCTTCGCAAGCAGATTGCGGATCTGACTGCTGAAAACCAGAAGCTGCACGAGGAGCTGAAGAGCTTTGAGGCAGACGGTGAAATGCTCAAGAGTGCATTGATCAATGCGCAGCGCATGGGTGAGAACGTCATCCGTGAAGCAAACCAGAAGGCGGAAGAGATCATCCATCGTGCAAATCTGCGCGGTGATGATATCATCCGCGATGCCAACGAACTGCTGCAGAAGGCCAACGACCGTGCAGATGAGATCGAGAACGAGGCAAACGAGAAGCGCCTTGCAGAAGAGCGCGAGTATGACCGTGTGCGTCTGGAAGTGACCCGCTTCAAGTCCGATGTGCTCAATCTGTACCGCAGCCATGTGGAGTCGCTGAGCCGCCTGCCGGAGTTCCAGAAGGAAACGCCCGCACAGGAAGCTGCCGACGCAGAGCCTGCAGCCGACGAAGCCGAACCTGCGGCTGCCGCTCAGCTGCAGGCCGCAGATGTGCAGCCTGAGGCAGAGCCTGTTCCGGCTGCAGAAGAAGATGCAGAACCTGCCGCCTCTGCTGAAGATGACAGCGAGACGGCTGACAGCAGCGAGGATTTCTGGGCAAAGGACGAAAGCCAGCTCAAGCTGGACCCTCCGCCCGCGCCTCCTGCTGATTTTAAGCCGGACGAACCGGACTACGATGCTTTTCAGGGCGTCAAGTTCAGCGAGTAAGGCGACCCCATAAGGAAATATAGAGGAGAGTGTAAACCATTGGCTAAGAACAAATCGCAGTACGATAGTACTCTGAACCTGCCCAAGACCCTGTTTGAAATGCGTGCCGGCCTGCCCAAGAAGGAGCCGGTCATGCTCAAGGATTGGGACGACAACGACCTGTACAATCAGCTCATGAAGCACAACGAGGGCAAGCCGCAGTTCATCCTGCACGACGGCCCTCCGTACGCAAACGGCAATATCCACATGGGTACTGCTCTGAACAAGATCATCAAGGATATCATTATCCGCGACAAGAACATGGAGGGCTTCCAGGCTCCCTATGTGCCCGGCTTTGATACCCATGGCCTGCCCATCGAGCTGAAGGCTCTGTCCTCCGTCGGTGATAAGAAGAAGGACATTTCCAAGCTGGAGCTGCGCCAGATCTGCGAAAAGTTTGCTACTGAGCACATCGACATCATGAGCGACCAGTTCAAGCGTCTGGGCGTTATCGGCGAT